>Ga0209726_10001445_pt1 | contig 38410 bp, 33 predicted proteins | sample Subgrocontami54m_FD_187453 | JGI IMG/M metagenome (GOLD analysis project Ga0209726, IMG submission 187453) | Subsurface groundwater microbial communities from S. Glens Falls, New York, USA - GMW46 contaminated, 5.4 m (SPAdes) (version 3) | ecosystem: Environmental > Aquatic > Deep subsurface >...
GCTCGTTCGTGACGCACTCTCCCGAGGAGACGATTGAACTCGGGCGGCAACTCGCAAAGGATTTGGAGCCGCCGGTTGTACTTCTGCTCATCGGAGATTTGGGGGCGGGAAAGACCACGCTCACAAAAGGCATCGCGGCGGGCCTGGGAGCGGCTTCCGAGGAAAATGTTACCAGCCCCACGTTCACCCTGGTGCACGAGTATGGTGGAACGGCCGGTGAAGCGGAGAACGGCCCGCGGGTGTATCATGTGGACCTTTACCGCATCGAGACGCCGCGCGAGATGGGGACGCTGGGGATCGAAGACCTGATCTCGGACGAGCGCGGAGTCGTCATCGTCGAGTGGGGTGAGAAGCTCGGCTCTTCGTTTCGCAATCCCTGGCCGGGCAGCCGGTTACTGGAAATACGCATGGATGCGCTCAGCGAAACCGAGCGCCGCATTGAGATTGCTGGGTAGGTACGGGCCTGTGGCCTGTATGGGGACAGGCAGGAATGCCTGTCCCTACCCAGCGCAAAAAAGGAGAATCGCGGATCACATCGATGGAAAAACAACTGTGGGCTTTGATTCTGGGCGCATCGAGCGGGTTTGGAGAAGCGACTTCGCTCGAACTTTCAAAACTCGGCTACAACATTTTCGGCGTTCATCTGGACCGCCGTGCGACATTGCCTCACGTGGAAGAGATCGTGCGGCAGATCCGGCAAGCGGGACGCGAGGCGGTGTTTTTCAACGTCAATGCCTCCGATCCGCAAAAGAGAAAGGATGTCGCCGCGAGCATTGGGGCGCAGTTTCAAAAGACCCCGGGGACCATCCGGGTGCTTCTCCACACGCTTGCTTTCGGCACGTTGCAGCCGTTTGTCGGCGAGGGAGCCGTCACGCAGGCGCAGATGGATATGACCTCCGACGTCATGGGGCACAGCCTCATCTATTGGGTGCAGGAGGTGGTGCACGCCGGATTGATGGAGCAGGGCGGTCGCATCTACACCATGACCAGCTCGGGCGGCACGCGCGTCATGCCGAGCTACGGTCCCGTTTCGGGCGCTAAGGCGCTCGTCGAGTCGCATATTCGACAACTGGCGATGGAGTTGGCCCCTCGCGGCATCACGGCCAATGCCATCCGCGCCGGCGTGACGGAAACGCCGTCGTCGAAGAAGATCCCCGGTTACGATCAAATCGCGGCTGCGGCAGTGGCCCGCAATCCTCACGGCCGCCTGACCACAACGCAGGATGTCGCCAAAGCGATCGGCGTGCTCGCCCACCCGAATACTTATTGGATTACAGGAAACGTGATCGGAGTGGATGGAGGGGAAGACATCATCGGGTAGGGATCGGGGAAATAGGGGAAAGATTACAGCCCGCTTCTCCTCCCTGTTTCTGTTATGCGTTCTCGATTCCCTCTAATTGGCTTCGCGCGTGATAGGAGCTGCGCACGAGCGGCCCTGATTCCACGTGCAGGAATCCCATTCGGATGCCTTCTTGCTTTAGTTCTGCGAATTCCGCTGGCGTGTAATAGCGGGCGATCGGCAGATGGTCGGTCGACGGACGCAGGTACTGTCCCAAAGTCAGGATCTGGCAGCCGTGCTCGCGCAGTTCCTGCATGGCGGCTAACACTTCACTGGTATCTTCACCCAGACCCAGCATCATTCCGGACTTCGTTGTAATCGTCGGATCAATCTGGTGGACCGAGGCCAGCAGGCGGAGCGATTGCTGGTAGCGCGCGCCGGGGCGGACCTCGCGATAGAGTCTCGGGACGGTCTCGATGTTATGGTCGAGCACGTCGGGCCGGGCGGCGAGCACCGTTTCCAGCGCCTCGCGCGAGCCTTGGAAATCCGGGATCAGCACTTCCACGCGGCAATCGGGTTTCGCGCGGCGGATGGCCTCAATGGTTAAGGCGAAAATTTCCGCACCGCCGTCCTTGCGGTCGTCGCGGTTCACCGATGTGACGACAACGTATTTCAAGCCGAGATGCGCCACGGCGCCGGCCACGCGCTCCGGCTCCTCATAGTCGAGCGGCAGCGGCGCTCCCTTGGGAACGGCGCAAAAGCCGCAGCGGCGCGTGCAGACATCGCCCAGGATCATGAACGTGGCGGTTCGCTGGTCCCAGCACTCGCCAAGGTTTGGACAGCGCGCGCTCTCGCAAACCGTGTGGAGGCGGAGCTGATTCGTTAGCACCTTCAGATCATGATGGTTCTCGCCGCCGGGCGCGCGGGTCTTCAGCCACTCGGGCCGTTTCTCATGAATTGCGATTGGCATAATACGAATATAGCCACGGAGGCACAGAGGCTCAGAGAAGAATTATTTCAAAAACTCTGTGCCTCTGTGTCAAAACTTCCTTTCTTTCAAGAGCCGATATACCGGGCATACAGGCTGCGCGCCACGGCCGCGTCTTCGGTCCCTTTGATGATAACCCGGCCGTCCGGGAAAATTGTCATCTCATACGGCGCAACGGAAAACTTCATTACGTAAGAGTTGTAGCGCACCGCCCCGTGGGGACGCAATCTCCGCTCCAGTTCGGTGAAATCGAGCCGCCGGTTGCCATCCTGAATCTGGACCGAGTTGCGGCCGCAGAGCCGGACCGGCAAAACCTCCCCTCGACGGAGATACGTAAAGTCACGTCTCTGACAGGCCCGGCAGCTTTCGTTGGGCGCACCCGGCGAAATTGCCTGAAAGCGGTTCTCCCAAAGATCGAACGAGACGATCTTGCGATGGAGCGCCGCGCGGTCGCCGACCAGGAGCTTCATCGCTTCGGCCACTTGGACGGAGGCGACCGAGGAAGCGGCGGCGCTCAGGATGCCTTCCGTTTCGCAGGTGGGCTGGAGGCCCGCGGGTGGCGAGGGAAATACGCAAGCCAGGCACGGTCCCTCACCCGGCACAATGGTCATCGTGACGCCGTAACCGCCGACCGCCGCTCCATAGATCCAAGGAAATCCTTGCTGTACGCTCAGATCGTTTACCAGATAGCGCGCCTCAAAATTATCCGTGCCATCGAGCGCAACATCGAAGCCGCGAAGCAACTCCGGAGCGTTTTCGGCGTTGAGATCGGCGACGATTCCGCGGACATTTATTCCCGAGTTCGACTCTTTCAAATGAGCTTCGGCGGCGACGGCTTTGGGTAGACTTTCGGCGGCGTCGCGCTCGTCGAATAGACACTGCCGTTGCAGGTTGCTCTCCTCGACGTAATCGCGGTCGATAATCACAAGCTCGCCCACACCGGCGCGCGCGAGCAAGGCGGCCTGATGGCTTCCCAACGCGCCGCATCCGACGATGACGACGCGCGAAGCGGCAAGCTTCCGCTGGCCCCGCTCGCCGATCGGGCGATATAGAATCTGCCGGGAATAGCGTCCCAGGTCTCCGGTATCCATAGGGGCATTATAAATTGATTTGCCGGGGAGGCTCGTGTAATCTACGTCTGCGTGCCGAGGAGACGGGAGTCAGAAGGCAGAATAAAGAAGCAGAACCGGTGCTGCGGGGAGAATCCGCAGATTACTCAGATGGCGCAGATTGTTTTTGGTTCTGCGAAATCTGTGGATGGATCCGCTCCCTTGCGGTCGGGGCTCTGACGGAAGGAGGTTGCATGTCCGATCGCAGAGAATTCTTGAAGGATTTGGGCGGCGCGGCAGCGGGAATTGTTTTCGCTGGCTGCGGGTGGGTGGATGCTGCGCGCGCCGCGTTGCAGTCGGCCGGAGCGGGACAGCGCCGCGAAGTCATCGTGGCCGGGCGCAGAGTGAAGACCGTGGACCTTCACTGCCACTGCCACATTCCGGCCGTTCTCGATCTGGTTAAAGATCACCCGATGGGTCAGCAAATCCGGACGCAGCTCAACGGTCCCGTCGGGAAGGGTATCAACATCACCAACGTGCAGGATCGTTTGCGGGTGATGGATGAACAGGGCGTGGACGTGCAGGCCGTCAGCATCAATCCCTTCTGGTACTCGGCGGAGCGGGACCTGGCGAGCCAGATCGTCAAGTTTCAGAATGAGAAACTGGCGGAGTTGAGCGCCGCGCATCCGGATCGCTTTGTGGGTATGGCTACCGTGGCGTTGCAGTATCCCGATCTGGCCGCGGAGCAGTTGGAAGAGGCTCGCAAGAAATACGGAATGAGAAGCTCGCTCGTGATGGGAACCGTCGATGGCGCGGAGCTGTCCGATCCCAAGTTCCATCCGTTTTGGGCCAAGGCCGAGGAGTTGGGGACGCTGATTTTCATTCATCCGCAGAGCTTTCCGGAAGGCCAGCGGCGATTTCAAGGCAACGGAAATTTGGGCAATACGATCGGAAATCCGCTGGAAACGACGGTGGCGCTGACGCATTTGATTGAAGAGGGTACACTCGATCGTTTTCCCGGACTCAAGATCTGCGGTGCGCACGGAGGCGGCTTCCTCCCCGCCAACATCGGACGCACGGATCGCTGTATGGACGTCTTCCCCGACAATTGCAAGCCGGTCAAAAAACTGCCAAGCGAATACCTCAAACAACTCTACTACGACACCATCGTCTTCAGCGCCGAAGGTCTGCGGCATCTGGTCGCGCAAGTTGGGGCCAGGCAGGTGGTTCTGGGCACGGATTTTCCTTATCCATGGAATCCCCATCCGGTGGACCATGTCTTCAGCGTGCCAGGTATGAGCGATGCCGACCGGCGGGCAATCCTCGGAGAAACCGCCGCCCGGTTGCTGGGAATCGGGTCGTGATATTCCCTGGCCGGACCTATGTCGTCCGCTTGCCGGCGCGGAATCTTCCTAAGATCTAAGTCGAAAAGCCCACGGCATAAAAAGCGTGCCGTGGCTACCACGACCACCAACTTTGCCTTGCCACAGTGACAGAGCCGCTCCGCCCCTGCTACACTTTTGTGCTAGAGACGGCCGATGCGGAGTGGACGAGCTGTAGAGAAACTTTGGCCGGCGCAGGGGTTGTATTTGCCAAAATTTCTTTGGCTGACATGGATGGGGCTTTCGATGCTGGCGGCTGCCAGTGCCCCTTCGCTGATTGCCGCCGACTGGGACGGATTGCCGGTGCGGACGATCCGCCACCAACCCGAAGAGGCACTGCAAAATCCCATCGATCCGAAAGCGTTAGAGAAATTGCTTCTGCAAAAGGACGGCGAGCCGTTCAGTTCCGAGAAAATCCGCCAGAGCATGGAGCGACTTTATGCTACGGGGCGATTTTCGGATATTCGAGTAGATGCCCGCAACCAGGACGGCGGCGTCGCCGTGACGTTTCTGACCCGGAACGTCTACTTTATCGGTGCGGTGCTGATTCGGGGTGTCGGCGATCATCCCGGCGAAAGCCAGTTGCGCAGCGCCACTCATTTCGAGCTGGGGCATCCGTATTCGGAGGAGCATCTTTCCGAGGCCATCGACGGGCTGCGGCGAGTGCTCGAGGAAGAAGGATACTTCCAGCCGCAAATCAGACCGAGCAAGACGTTTCACCCCGAAACGCAGCAGGTCGACGTTGCCTTCGACATCCGCACGGGCCGGCGAGCGAGGCTGGGTAAAGTGGAGTTGACCGGCAACTCCGTCTTTCCCCTGCCAAGACTGCTTCGTGAGGCCAAATGGAAAAGCGGCAAACCGCTCACGCTGGCGTCGATAGGAGACGGGTTGGAACGAATTCGAAAGCTGTATCAAAAGGAAGGGTATCTGGGCGCCTCTGCCGAAATCACTGCCAAGCGATACCACCCGGAAGGGAACACCGCCGACCTCGATCTGAGCGTCCACGCCGGAACCGAGATCGTCATTTCCATCACGGGAGCATCGCTGAGCCGCTCGCAACTCAACCGGCTGGTTCCGGTTTTTGAGGAAGGATCGCTCGACGACGAGCTACTGGACGAGGGCCGGCGCAACTTGACGGACTATTTCGAGTCGCAGGGTTACTTTGACGTGAAGGTAGACCACCGCCAAACGGAGGTTACACCGGGCCACTCGGCAATCGAGTATCAAGTCGATCTGGGAGACCGCCAGAGGCTCGAGGAAATCCGAATCGTCGGGAACCGGTATTTCAGCACCGAAGATTTGCGGGAGCGCATGAGGATCGAGCCGGCAAGGCTGGGGCTGCCGTACGGCCGCTTCAGCTCGAAACTCCTGGCCCAGGATCTTGACAACATTCGTGCGCTCTATGAGAGAAACGGCTTCACCGAAGTGAAGGTCCACTCCGAACAGGCGGTCACGGGGGCGCCGGAACGGAAGATGACGGTTACCATCCAAATCAGCGAAGGCGGGCAAAAGCGAATCGGGAAATTTTCCATCGTCGGGAACCATTCATTTCCGCAAGAACGGCTGGAGAGCGTAATCAACGGCGGACAGGGACAGCCATACAGCGAGTCGGTGATCTCTTCGGACGGCGACAACCTGCTGACGTTTTACTTCGACCAAGGATTCCTGCATGCCCAGTTTCGAGCCAGCCAGAGTCCCTCCGCCGATCCGCAGCGCGTCGAGATGGAGTATGTTCTCGACGAAGGTCCCCGGGAGTACGTGCGGCACATCTTTGTCAGCGGTTTGGAAAGCACCCGCCGGGGAGTGGTGAACCGCCAGATGCAGTTCCGCGACGGAATGGCGCTGAGCCAGAGCGGCCTGCTCGAGGCGCAGCGCCGCCTCTACGATCTCGGCATCTTCAACCGGGTGGAAGTGACGGTGCAGAATCCCGGCGGGCAGGAAGAAGAAAAAAACGTGCTGGTGTACCTGGAGGAAGCGCGCCGTTATACGATGAAGCTGGGGCTGGGCGCCGAGGTGGCGCGCCTGGGCGGAGCTTCCACGGATGTGACCGACCCGCAAGGGAAGCACGAATTCAGCCCGGATGTTTCTATTGAGCTGACGCGGCTCAATATGGGCGGGAGGCCGCACACCGCCACGCTGAGCGGCCGCTTCAGCACCATCCAGAAGCGCGGCGGGCTGACGTATACGGCTCCGAACTTTCTCTACCACTCCGGGCTGGAGGCCAGCGCCCGAGTCTTCTTCGACGAGTCGCGCGACGTGCGCACGTTCACGGCGCGCCGCCTGGAGGGCGCGCTGCAGTTCGAGGAGAAGAAAAGCCGGGTCACCACCTTGTTGTACCGGTATTCCTTTCGCCGCGTCACGGTGGATTCGACCGTCTTGCAGATTTCCAAGGATCTGTTTCCCAAGCTGGCCAGCCCGGTGCTGGTGGGAATGGTGAGCCAGGTCCTGTTTCGCGACACGCGGGATAATCCCGCCGAGTCGCGCGGCGGGATGTTTACGTCGGCCGATATGGGAATCGCCACGAAACAATTCGGCTCGCAGGCGAGTTTCGCGAAGCTGCTGCTGCAAAACTCTTCTTACTACTCCATTGGCAAGACGCTGGTGTTCGCTCGTTCGTCGCAGTTTGGAGTGCAAAACTCCTTCGGCAAGGGCCGCACGGTGGAACTGGCCGATCCCGGGGGCGGGCAGCCCACCACGGAAACGACCACGGAAATTCCCATAGCGGAGCACTTCTTTTCCGGCGGCGGCAATTCCCATCGCGGCTTTGCCGTGAATCAGGCCGGACCGCGCGATCCCAACACGGGCTTTCCTCTGGGAGGAAATGCATTGCTGCTCAACTCCCTGGAGCTTCGCTTCCCGATCTGGCGGAGCAGCGTCGGGGGCGTCCTGTTCCACGACGCCGGAAACGTCTTCAGCGGGATCGGCGATTTCAGCCTGCGAAAGAACCAGAAAAGCTTGCAGGATTTCAACTACATCTCCCACGCCGCCGGGTTTGGGTTGCGCTATAAGACGCCGGTCGGTCCCGTGCGCCTGGACCTGGGGTACAGCCTGAACCCGACTCGATACCGGACACAAGATTCCATCTACGGCAAAAGCCTGGCGAGATGGAATGTGCTGTTCAGTATCGGCCAGGGATTTTAGCGGCAAGGTTGCGGATTTTATGAGAAGGACTTTTCTGGTGGCGATCCTGGTTCTGTTGCCGGGCCGGTTCTCCATGCGGGCCGAGATCGTGGACCGCATCGTGGCGGTTGTCGACGGTAGAGTAATCGCGTGGAGCGCGGCGCTCGCGGAGGCCAATTATCAGGCCTTCCGCAAGGGAGGGGAGCCCGTCGAAACGCTCGGAGTGGAGGCGCTCGGGAAGATCGTGTCCGAGATGATCGATCAAATGCTGCTCGAGCGGGAAAGGAGCAACTCTCCTTTTGCAGTGCCTGCGAACGGGAATGCTGAGCACGGTGCTCCCGATGGAGATGCAGAAGAACTGCGGAAACGCTTTTCCGATGCCGAGGCATATCGCAACGCGCTGCGCCGCTACAAGCTGAGCGAGCCGGAAGTGTTGAAGCGCGTCTCGCGCGAGAATGCGATTCTGGCATTTGTGGATTCTCACCTGCGTCCCCAGGTCCGTGTCGCTCCGGAAAAGGTCGAGGAGTATTACAGGGAAAAGCTTCTGCCAGAGCTGCGGAAAGCCGGCGGAGCCCCGGCGCCTCCGCTTTCGGAGGTGAACGCGCGGATCGAGCGGATCCTGGCCGAAGAAGAAATGAATCGTCTGCTTGATGAATGGCTGACGCAGTTGCGAAGTCACGCGCAGATCACAACGATGTTCGAGTTAAAGTCCGAGTCAAAGCAGGGGTCGATGCCGGATTCAAAGCCGGATTCCAAATGAAGCGGGCGAGTCGAAGGGCGGGAATCCGCTAACGGGAAGGATCTGATGGAAGAACGCAAAACGACTGGCGAACCGAAGAAAGGCGAACGCAAGAGCCGGAGGCGCTGGCTATGGGCCGGGGCCGGTGTTCTGATCGCGTCGCTCGCCGTCGCGATCGTGATTCTACAAAGCGCATGGTTCGGCGAGACGCTTCGCATGCGCCTTGTTGCAGCAATGGAGAAAGCCACGGGAGACCGCGTGGAACTCCAGGGTTTCTCCTTCAACTGGCGCACGCTGCAAGTCGATCTGCGGGGCCTGGCAATTCACGGGCGGGAAGCGGCGGGCGACCCTCCCCTGTTTTCGGCCGACCTGATCGAGACGGGCTGGAAGATCCAATCGTTCTGGGGCTTGCGCGCCGATCTTCGCACGCTGCGCATCTGGAATCCACTGGTTTCCGTGATATTCCGCGGCGATGGCTCGCCGAATGTTTCCGGGCCGGGCGGAAGGAACGACGGCCAGCACAACGAAGTGGCGCAGGCGCTCGCGCTTCGAGTCGGACGGCTGGAGGTCTTGCGAGGACAAGTGCATTTCGAAAATCGATCGAAGGAAACCTGGGCGCCGATCGATTTCCGGGCCGAGAATGTCCATCTGGTGCTCGAATCGGAGCCCGGCGCCTCGCGTTACGCAGGAAAACTGGATTTTCAAAAAGGATCATTCTCAATATCGGGCAGCGATACCGGCGCCGAAGCCAGACCCTCGCAACTTTCTCCGACGGGCCGCGCCAAGTTTCGCCTCTATCCTCAACGAGCCGAGATCGAGTCGCTCGAACTGCGGACGGCCGGCTCGCGCCTTTCCGCCGAGGGGACCATCGAGGATTTCCGCTCGCCGCGCCTTCAATTTCACTATGACGTGTCGGTGGATTGGAAAGAAGCTGCGGCGTTTTTGGGACGCTCCGGATGGCGGGGAGAAATGTCCTCGAAGGGAGAGGGGAGTTACAACGATCAAGGCTGGCAGTTCACAGGGCCGCTCGAGGCGCGCGCGGCGGAAACGGGAATACCCTCGCTGCCGTCGTTTCCCTGGAGCGGCCGCGCCAATATGCGCTTCACCGGCGGTCCGCCGCAGCCGGGCGGAGAGAAGCCGCAGCGATGGAAGGCGGAGCTTGATGGGATTGACGTTGCGACTCTGGGCGGCCGATTCAAAGGAAAGGCGACAGTCGAAAGGGTGGCTCGCGCCGCAATCGCAGCGGGCGCTGGGGTGATCGCGACGCCTGTCGCGACGCACCTCGAACTGCGCGCGGAGCACATCAGCGTGCCCGTTCTGCTGAGTGTCCAGAAAAAACTTCCGGCTCCGATCAGCCGTCCGCCCTGGGCCGGCTCCGTTTCCGGTCCCACCGAGATTAGCTTTACGGGATTGGGATCGGACTTCACGTCGCGCATCGAATGGCAGGTGGAACCAGCTCCCGTTGTTCCTGCGGGATTCACCTCGGTTTCGGGAATTCTGCGCGCCCGATATCAGGCCGGAGGAAACCGCATCGAAATCGACCGCAGCTACTTGAATGTGGGCCAGAGTCATCTGGAGGCCGACGGCTGGCTGGACGACGGGAACTCCCGGCTGAACGTAAAAATCGACGCGCCACGCTGGGAAGAATGGAACGCGGTCGCGGAGATGATATCGAAACGATCCGCGCCGCTCCCTGTTGCGCTGCATGGCCGTGTCACGGCCGGATTTCTGTGGACGGGAGGAATCGCGTCACCGGTGCTCAACGGAAATCTCCGCCTCGCGGAATTCGACTTCCGGAAGATGCATTGGGACTCGTTCTCCGGCGAGTTCGATTATCGAGGGAGCAATCCGGCGAAGCTCCGGATCAACTCCGGCCGGCTTGTGCGAAACGCCGCGGCGGTGGATTTCAATGCAAATCTGGAAGTGACGAACGGCGGCATCGCTCCGAAGAGTCCAATGATGCTTCACGCCTCCGTTCACGATATAAGGATCGAGGAACTGGGAGAGATGGCCGGCGTACGAGTACCGGTTCGGGGAATGATGGAGGGTTCCTTGGACGCCTCGGGGACGCTCGAAGACCCGCGTGGCCGTGTCAATCTTTCGGTGGGCGCGGGCGATGCATACGGCGAAACTTTCGACCGGCTGTCGGCACAGGTTTCACTTGAAAGCGGAGCCGAGCTGAAGGTCCGGCAATTCCGTTTGCAGAAGGCCAAGGGCACGGTCGAGGGCGATCTTTCGATCGGGCTGAAGAGCCAGCAACTGCGATTTTCTCTCGCGGGCGCGGGCCTGGCATTGGAGGGCTTTCAGTTCTTGCGTTCGCGCTTCGACGGCACGGGCGTCGCACAGATGCGCTTGTCCGGCGAAGGCACTCTCGGCCGGCCCGTGATTCACGGCACGGTAGAGATCGGCCGCCTCGCCTGGAACGGGCAGGAAAACGGGCAGTTCTCGGTCGGAGTCGACGCGCGCGACGGGCGCGCCAATCTCGAATGGAAGGGGAGCTTTTTCGGGGCAGAACTCGCCGGTTCAGGGGATCTGCAACTGCGCGATTCGTTCCCATTTTCCGCCCGTGTCGGATTTCGGAACATGGATCTGGCTTTGCTGCTGCCCGCGGTCCGGGAGTTTTCCACGCCGGTCTCCGGACGCGCCGGCGGCGAGGTTACGTTGGAAGGCACACTCAAGAATGTGCAGCTTGTCCGCGTGCGCGGCTCGCTCGACGCCTTGGCGGCCTCGGCGGGTCAAGTCGCCTTCCGCAACGCGGAACCCGTGCGGTTTCGATATGAGAGCGGCTCGTGGCAGGTGGAGCGGCTGCATCTAATCGCAAAGGATACGGACCTGGAAGCCTCCGGCACGGTCTCGGCGGCGCGAGAACACGCACTCAACTTCGCGGTGAAAGGGCACGCCGATCTTGGGGTTCTGAAGGCCCTGGACCCGGACCTCACCTCCGTCGGACAGGTAGCGCTCGACGCCAGTTTGTACGGCACGCTGACGAATCCCCTGTGGCGAGGTCAGTTGGATTTCTCCGATGCCGGCCTCCGCTATGGCAGTCTGCCCAACGGTCTGAGCAAGCTGAAAGGGAGGCTGCGGTTTGAGGGCAACCGCGCTAGCCTGGAAAATGTCACGGCCGAAAGCGGCGGGGGATTGGTGAAACTAGGCGGCCTTGTGACCTGGGCGCGGGAAAACGGTTTGGGTCTGCAAATCGAGACGGTCCTCAGCGGCGTGCGCGTGCGCTATCCCGAGGGAGTCAGCACGTGGCTCGACGGGCGGCTCACGTGGACCGGTTCGCCCAAGTCCAGCCTGCTCGCTGGAAGGCTGCAGATCGCCAAAGAAACCGCCAATCCGGAATTCGACATTGGCAACACTCTGATCGGCCACAAGGAGCTTCCGTTAGCGCGCGTGCGGTCGACGGCGATGCGGAATGTGCGGCTGGATATCGGAATTGTCTCGTCGCCCAACCTGTCGCTCGAAACCACGACGGCCAAGAATCTACGCGGGGATGTCGATTTGCACATTCAGGGCAGCATTGAACACCCGTCCTGGCTGGGGCGAATCAGTATCTTGCAGGGAGAGATCACCATCGGCGGAAGGCGGTATCTGGCCGACCGCGGCGAGCTGACGTTCAGCAATCCCTTCCGCTTTGAGCCGATCCTCAATCTTCAGGTGCGGGCGCGCGTGGAACAATACGATATCGGTTTGAACTTCAACGGTCCGCTCGACCGGCTGACGATCACCTATAATTCCGATCCGCCATTGCCCACTAGCGAGATTCTGGCGCTGCTGGTCGCGGGCAGCTCTTACGCTACTTCGTTCCAGCCTGTCACGGCCACGACCACGCCGCAGATCGGGGCCGGCTCGCTGCTCTCCCAGGCGTTGAACCAGCAGATGGGGAATCGCCTGGACCGCATCTTCGGCTCCGGCCACATCCGCTTCGACCTGCAGACCGCCGGCTTCGACCGGCCCGCCAACGCCAACGTTGCCTTCGAACAGCACGTTAGCGACAACCTGACGCTGCTCTACGTCACCAACGTGACTTCTGCGCAGCAGCAAATCATCCAGGCCGAGCTGACACTCAGTCCCCGGTTCTCCGTGACGGCAATTCGCGACCAGAACGGACTGGTGGGAGTCAACTTCCAAATCAAGCTGCGCTTCCATTGAGTGGCAGGCAGAGATTGTAAAATGATTGGCCTTCCAACACCGCGCAAGGACGCTTACAACCGCTCTCATAGAATCGCGTGCAAATGGGTTACAACTCTAAGCCTATCCAAACGCAAAGGAGTCTAATGCGGCACAACATCAAATGGATATGGCTGCTTGCGTTGGTGATTGCTCTGTTTTTTGGGAAGATTCTTTTCACCGGCCAGTTTTCCGTCTTGTTAGAAAGGGAATCAGCCAATCAGGCATACGCTTGGTATAACTTTGAAGTTTCCTCCATACAACGGGGTATCATCCCGGTGTGGGACCCGTACGCCCTCTCCGGACATAGTTTCGTGGGAGAGATGCAGACGGCATTCTGCGCGGACTGATCGTTCCTGAGGGAGAAAGCCGCGTCATGCTGCGCTACCGGCCGCGCTCCGTTCTTGTTGGAGCAACATTGACCGCGGCCGCCCTTGTTGGAACCTTCCTTTTTGTGGCGGTTGTATTGTATAGAAAAAGAGCAGATGAAAATGCCTAAACGCGACGCGTCAATCTCCCCCTCATCTGCTCCCTCTCCCGCTCCAGGATCTGGCCGGAGCGAGGGCGCAGCTCGCCCGGTGGAAACGCAGGCCGAAGTGTTCCTCAGCGTTGTCATTCCCGCCTTTAACGAAGCGCAGAGAATTCCGGCCACGCTGCGCCAGGTCACGGATTATCTCGAATCGCTGGGACGATCCTTTGAAGTGGTGGTGGTGGATGACGGTTCCACGGATAATACTTCCAGCGTGGTCGAGTCGATCGGCCGCGAGACGCCCGGCGTGCGGCTGGTGCGGAACTCCATCAATTCCGGCAAGGGCGCTGCGGTTCGCGGCGGCATGATGAAAGCCCGCGGCGAATATCTTCTGTTTACCGACGCCGACCTTTCGGCGCCCATCGGAGAAGCCGAGCGTCTGCTGCGGGAGCTCGATCGAGGCTATGACGCCGTGATCGGATCGCGCGCCTTGAATCGGGACTGGATCGGCGTCCATCAATCGAGTTTCCGGGAGACGGCCGGGAAGCTCTTCAACTTTGTCATGCGCCTCCTGACCGGACTCGATTTCACCGACACGCAATGCGGCTTCAAGGCCTTTCGCGGGTCCGTGGCGCGCTCGATTTTCGCCGTGCAGAGAATCGATGGCTTCGGGTTTGACGTCGAGATTTTGTACCTCGCCCGCAAGTTCGGCTATCGCTCGCTCGAAGTGCCCGTCCATTGGGACCACAGCGCCGCCACCAAAGTGCACCCTCTGCGCGACGGACTGCGGATGGTTCTGGATCTCTTCCGAATTCGCTGGAATGACTGGAGAGGGAAGTACGAGGGAATAGGGAATAGGGAATAGGGAACAGAAAACGAAAACTTCCTTGTCATGGGAGGCGTGCTTTTTTCCCGCCAGTTCCCAGTTCCCTGTTCCCTATTCCCTTCTTTCCATTATTTCCTAATCGCTTGACGATCAGATCGACGCTCTGCGCGATGCTGTGATGGGAAGTGTCAACCACCATCTCTGACTGTGCATAGAGCGGCTCACGGGTCTTCAGCAAAACCTTCAACTCATCCATCGCCTCGGGATTATTCACCATGGGACGGGTGTCGCCTTGCGCGATCACGCGGTCCCAGTGTTCGCGGGGCCGGGCCTTGAGCCATACGGTATGGCACTCGCGACGGACCAATGCCCAAGTCTCGGGCGCGGTCACCAGCGACCCTCCCGTGGCGATCACGGCGCGCGGCGATTTATAGAGGAACCTTTCCATCACGGCCTGCTCGTGCTTGCGGTAGTATTCCTCGCCGTGAATCCGGAAGATCTCCGTCAGCGAAATGCCGGCCTCCCGTTCGATCAGCGCATCGAACTCGACGAAGGCCAGCCCCAGGCGCGCGGCCAGAAGTTTTCCGATGGTGGATTTCCCAGCTCCGCGCACCCCCACCAGCGCGATGCTGCGCTCGACGCGTTTCTTGCGGCGGGCCGAGAGCCACGCATGAAGTTCGTCGAGGTCCTTCGTCTGGCAACCTTCGAGCAATTCCCAGATGCGGCCGCGAAGCGAAATGTCGTCCTTGGCGGCCGGGATCAGGTTCTGAATGGGTTCTCCAAGCGCATCCGCGATCTGGTCGAGCCGCGCGACCGACACGTTGCCCCGTCCCGCTTCGATCTCGGAGAGAAAGCGGGGCGAGATCTCGGCGCGACGAGCCAGGTGCTCGATGCTTTCCCCGGCCGCTACGCGCAGCGCGCGGATTCTTTGTCCCAGGGCCTTCAAAAACCCGTCTTTACCGTTCAAGCTTTCCCCTCCCTCTATATGCATTATATTTCTCTTGCATTGAATGTCAAGATGCAATAAACTTCTTCTTGGGAGCGAACGGGACACCCCAATAAGGAATCGCACTAGAAGCGAGCGGAAATCAAGAGAGGAGCAGGCAATGGCACTATTAGTCAAGAAAACCCAGATGCAAGGGTTCGACGACTGGATCGACGTTTTTCATCAATGGCACGACGACATCGGCTATCCAACCAATCTGATCGGCAACTATACATTTGAGACCAAGCTGGGAGATCTCGAAAGCGACGAGATCGAGTTCGGCCACTATGCTGGCAACAGGAAATGGGAGAAGGTCAGCGATATTCCCGATCAGCGAATCAAGGACGCGCTGATCCACCTGACGGAGTTCCAGGGCGACACCGAGTTCGCATCGGTCGAGCAGCAACGGAACCTGATCGAGCGCGCGCCGACGAATTACGATCTCCAGAGCATGATCCGCGTGAACCGCGAGGAGATGCGCCACGGCTGGCAGATGGCCTACGTGCTGGTCACTTTTTGGGGCGATCCCGGGAAGAAGGCGGCGCAGAGACTGCTGGAACGCCGCGCCTCGGAGCATTCGCGCCTGTTGGGCGCCTTCAACGAACCGGTCCGATGCTGGCTGGACTTTTTCACTTATACCGACTTCATCGACCGCGACGGAAAGTATCAGCTCAACATGCTCAGCCGCAGTGCGTTCGCTCCGCTCGCCAAGAGCATGCGTCCGATGCTGCAGGAAGAGGCCTTCCACCTGCTCACAGGGAATACCGGCCTGATGCGGATCGTCAAGGCCAACAAAATTCCGATTCCAATTATCCAGAAATATTTCGACAAGTGGCTCTCGACCGGCGCCGATCTGTTCGGCCAGGACGAGTCGGGGTCGGCGCACTGGGCCTACGAGTGGGGCATCAAGGGACGCTACGACGAAAACCTCTTCGACGGACCGCCGGACTTGGGCAAGATCAACGAGATCTCGCGCGGCCAGTATCTGAAGGAGGTCGCCGCTATCGTCGACTCTCTCAACAAGCAAATTCCCCCCGGCATGCCGAAACTGCGGATGCCCGACGAGAAGTTCAATCGCAGCATCGGGAAATACGCCGGAAAAACCTACAGCGTCACTGGCGAGCTGCTGTCGGCGGAGGAGTACAAGAAGCACCTCATCGAGGTGATGCCCTCCGACGCCGACGACGAGTTCATTATCGGCCTGGAGAAAGAAAAGGGCTGGATCATCGATCCCGAGCAAAGGATGTAGCATGGATCAGATCTGCGACCGCGAGGGAGTGGGAACTCTCGATTTGAAAACCGAAGTCGAGACGCTTTCGCCGGAGAAGCGATTCGTCTTCGTCTGCACAAACGTGGATTGCAAAGTCCGCGGTGCCGACAAGATCTTCGCGCGCCTTCAAAAGCGCGTGGAGGCCGACGGCTGCCCCGGCGTCGAGGTGCGGTCCTACATGTGCTTCGGCGGCTGTCACGAAGGCCCGAACGTGGTCATCTATCCCGATAAAGTATGGTACGGCGGCGTTCAGGAAAAAGACGCCGACACCATTGTAGATAAGCACCTGAAGCTGGGAGAAACGATCACGCCCCTGACGGGGAAGGTCAAGAAGGATCTCGAGGAACTGATCTTCCAGTTGCTCGATTCGGGTATCTATTAGCCGATTCGATTCCGGCGAAAAAGCCCACAGCGCCCGGATATCGAGCGATTGTGGGCTTTTTCATTTTTCCGGGTCCAGCCCATACGCTTTCGCCATCACGACGATGGGATGCACCGGCTTCTTCCCCGTGGCCTGCTGAATCTGGATCGCCGACAGCGGGCAGTCGGTGCAGCCGCAGGAGTCGTCGGCCTGCATGAACCGAAAGAGCGGCTTGCCGATTTTCATGGAGGTTTCGAAGTATTCTTTTTTCACGCTCCAACTACCGTCGTGTCCGCTGCACGCCTGCATGCGTTTGACTTCGGCGCCGGGGATCAGCTTCAGCAGCTCCTGCGCTTGGAAGCCGATGTCCTGGGCCTTCAAATGGCAGGGCTGGTGATAGCGCAGCTTGCCGGGATTGGCGATAAAGTCCTTATTCAGTTTTCCCTCATTGTTCAACTGCACCAGATATTCCGAGACGTCGAGCGTGTTCTCAGCGACGAGCCGGGAATCGTCGGTCGGCAGGAAGTGCGGATACTCCCGCTTGAGCATGTAGCTGCAGCTTGCGCTCGGCACCACGATCTTGTTTCCATCGCGGACGGCCTGGCTCAGGCTTGCGACGTTCGCTTTGATTTTTCCCAACGCTTGGTCCACCTGGCCGCCGTCGAGAAACGGAAGCCCGCAGCACTGCTGGCGTGGAATGGTACAGTCGATTCCGTTTTTCTCGAAGACCGCGAGGGCCGCTTTGCCGATCTGCGGCTCGTTGTAGTTTACGGTGCAGGTGTAAAAAAAGGCCACCTTCTCCGACTTCCCGCCGCTGGATGAGGGAGCGCGGCGTGGACGCCTCTTCAGCCATTTGGCGAAGGTCTCGGAATGGAACTCCGGGAGCAAGCGGTCCTTGTGGATGCCCAGATATTTTTCGAGCAGCCCGCGCATCGCCGGGTTGCGATTCGCCCAGTTGGCCATTCCCATCGAATAGCTCGCGAGAGTCCCGACCAGATCCACGTCGCCCAGAATCTTGTCGCCGAAGCTTGTGCCCGACTGCTTCTTGCGGACCAGGTTCGCGCGCATAATCATGCGCGGAAAATCGATGTCCCATTCGTGAGGAGGAACATAAGGGCAGATGGGATAGCAGAGCTTGCACTGGTAGCATTCATTGATGACCTGCTCAATCTGATTTTCAGTCAGGCCGTCGACATTTCCAAAAGCGTCGTCCGTGAACTGAAACAGGTCCACGAACGACGGACAGATGGTCTGGCAGATGCGGCAGCCGTGGCAGACATCGAAAACCCGCATCAGTTCCTTGCGGGTCGCTTGCGGGTCCCAAAACTCGGTGGAGTTCAGATCGAAGTTCATGAAGGTGGTTGCCATCCTTTCGGCTAGCCGCCGGGAATCGTTGAAAAGTCATCTTACCGTTTCCGGCCAGGGAGGGCAATCGCCGGTGTCCGGCACGGTGAAAGACGAGAAGTCCTTCTGTTCAATTGCGCTCCGTTTCCCAAACGATTGAACACTGCCTTGGTATGACGTATAGTCATACTACGAGGAGCCGTATGCCTAGATTCAAAGTTGCGATCACGATTGAGGAACAAACGTTAAGCCGCCTAGACAAGCTCGTCCAGCGTTCGGTTTTCCCCAGCCGCAGCCAGGCGATCCAGGAAGCCGTCGAGGAAAAGCTGGGGCGGTTGGAACGCAGCAGGCTGGCGCGGGAGTGCGCCAAGCTCGACCGGGCTTTTGAAAAGTCGCTAGCGGAGGAAGGGATCTCGGAGGACTTGCCGGAATGGCCCGAATACTGAGGGGAGATATCCGCTGGGCCGACCTGAACCCGGCGCGTGGCAAGGAACAGGCGGGCAAACGACCCGTACTCATTCTCAGTCACGATGTTTTCAACGAGCGCTCCGGCACGGTCATTGCTTTGGCGCTTACCAGCCGCCCGCAACGTGCGGGTTTCCCTCTTACTCTGGAGCTACGATCGAAGGGGCTTCCCAAGCGATCCTGGGTCAAGATCAGCCAGATCCGAACACTGGCCATCGAGCGGATCGGTTCTCGCTTGGGGACGGCGACGCCGGAAGAAATGGCTCAGGTGGTTGAGGGATTCAACGAAATCGTGGGGACTTAAGACCCAACCCGCCCCGGCTTGCATGGAAACATCCTGCGCGGGTAGAATTCAAGGGAAGCTTTGCCGGTCGGGGGTCTGTGCAGAGCTTTCCGGCTGCTGAATTCATCGGGCGGCCATCCCATTTCAATCCAACACAGAGAGGTCATCGTGGAACTTGTTACGGAAAGAATCACAACAGCGGACGGCGTAGGCGGATACCTGGCATATCCAAAAGGAAAGAAGTCGCCGGGCGTTCTTGTACACTTCGAGATTTTCGGCGTGAACAGCCATATCGAAAGTGTCTGCCGGAAACTTGCGGAGGCGGGATATGCGGCGCTGGCGCCGGACTACTACTGGCGTCTGGAAACCAGGACGGCTCCCTACTCCGATATGAAAGGCGGCTTCGCGCTGGCGGCCACGCTGAAGGACGATCAGGTCATGGCCGACGCATCGAGCGCCATCCGCTATCTGCAATCCCAGGACTTCGTGGTGCGAGATTCGATCGGGACGCTGGGATTCTGCATGGGCGGGCGCCTCTCGGTTCTTACGGCTGCCGCGAACCCGAAGGCGATTTCGGCGGCGGTTTCCTTTTACGGCGGCGGCCTGGCCGGCGAGAACATGCGCGGCGGACAGACGCTCAATCCCGTGGACGAGGCCGCCAAGGTGCAAGCGCCGTTGCTGCTCTTCTATGGGGAGAAGGACCAGTTCATCCTTCCCGAACACGTGGAAAAGTTCACCGGAAAATTGAAGGAACTGGGGAAAAAATTCGAAAGCAAAGTCTACGCCGGAGCGGGACATGGGTTCTTTTGCGACGATCGGCCCAGCTTCAACGCCGATGCCGCCGCGGACGCCTGGCAGCGCGTGGTAGCATTCTTGGGGACGAATCTGAAGAAGCAGTGACGCGCGCAAAGTGACGAGTGACAAGATAATCCAATAGCGGCGTTGTTTTATTGATTGCTTGCCACGTATCACTCGACACTTGTCATTGCGCTGGTGTCGGCTCTTCCACCGTTCGGGGTCGCGGCTCGGAAACGGGGGCGGAAGCTCCGGGCTTTTGAGGAAGGGAATGCAGCAGCGATGCCGTCCATTGTTCCAGCACCGCCCAGACTATCTTGATGGTCTCATCGAAAAACGTCTTGGCCCAGCGCCTCTTGCGCCACCAATGGGAATCCCAATATTTCGGATCATAAACCGGGTGGAGGCCGACGGTGATTCCGCTGCCCGAAAACGCGTGCTGAAAGAGAAGGCGCGACCGGCGCGTGTGAAACTCGGATGTTACCACAATCACGGACTTTGCGCCGATACGTTCCAGGCAGGAGCGCAAGGCGACGGTCTCTTCCGCGGTTGAGTCGGCGACATTCTCGCAATTTCGAGTCTGCTCTTTAGGGACTCCTCTCCGCTTCACGTAATCTGCTGCAAGCTCGCTTTCGGGGTGGTCGTAGATCGAGCCTTCATAGACGTCGAGCAGGAAAAGCGAGGCATAACGCTCTCGGAAAAGCTGGGCGGCTTCATCGATCCTCACCTTCTGTTGCGTCGCGTCGGACCGGAGCGCGACCAAGGCATCGGCGTGTTCCATGCGGTCATCGACCACATAGCGGCTCGCAATCCATTCCAGTGTTAAAGGATTCAGCAGCAGCACGAGCAACAGAAATCCTGCGATGATTCGTACCATGGCGAGTCAGCAATCTTCAGAGTTGGGCGGAATCCGGGCGATCCCAAATGAATCTTGTGCCGGATCGTTGGAAGGGGTGACCCGTCGCGCATTGGTTTACATTCTCCATCCAAACCATCTTAGACTGAAGAGGATGAGCGCGCCAATCACGCCGGCCGCCAGGTCGTCGCAGACCACTCCCCAGCTTCCCTTCAACCGTTCGAGCTTCCAGATGGGATAGGGTTTTGCGGCGTCCAGGATGCGGAACAGCAAAAATCCCGCGAGCACCGCCATCCAGTAAGAAAACCGTTGTTGGGGAACGAGCGGCAACGGCAGCAGCGTCACCAGTTGACCAGCCACTTCGTCGAACACCACTTCCTGCGGATCCTGCACCGAAAAGCTGCGGAGCGCAATCGAGACCACCCGGATCGAGAGAGCAGCGACCGCGAGCGTTGCGAGCGTCAGCAGCAGGCGAGGATGAGGGAGCGGGACCAGGCAGCGAACCAGAGCCAGATATAAGCCGACGCCGAGAGCTGAACCATAGGTTCCCGGCATCACGGGTCCGTATCCGACGCCGAGACCGGTGGCGAGCCAGACGGCCCATCCACGCCGGGCAGCGGGCGCCCGGGCCGCTTCTCGCTTGCTGTGCGAAGAGGAAGTCAATTCGTTGTAGTGATTCGCCACGGAGAATGACTGGAAAAAGAAAAGAGACTCTCATCCCGAAATAGGAAAAATGACTGTCATCCCGAGCCCTTCGGCAAGCTCAGGACAGGCTCCGCGAGGGATCTGCTTTTCTTCTAACTTCTAACTTCCTTCCTCCCCCGCCTTCGCGGTCCTTAGGTTCCTACCGCAATACTTCGTAGATGAGCGGACGGGGTTCGGGAGCGTTGGACGCGATGTGGAAGGCGTCCTCGACGGTTTGCGAGGCTTCTTCCAAATGGGTTTCGTCGTTGTAGTAAATCGTGCAGAGGCGTTCGCCCGCCTGGACCCTTTCGCCGACCTTGTGTTCGAGCACGATGCCCACCGCGGCGTCGACCTCGGGACCGCCTTTCAGGCTGGATAGCAGCGTGACGGCCTGCCCGATCTCCTCACCCGAGATACGGGAGACGAAACCGGCGCGCGGAGACGAGACAACGAATTCGGCCGAGGCGTTGGGCAGCAGTTCGAAGCTGTCGATGATCTGGGGATTGCCTCCCTGGGCTTCGAGGAGCTCGCGGAACTTCTTGAGCGCCGATCCGTCGTTGAGCAGCGTGAAGACCTGCTCCTTGGCGGCTTCCAGCGTGCGGTCCGGAAAGGCCAGGCAGACGACGCGCGAGGCGATCTCGATGGAAAGCTCGACGAGATCGGCGGGTCCGTTGCCGCGCATCGCCTCCACGGCTTCCATCACCTCGAGCGCGTTGCCGATGGCGTTGCCCAGCGGCTGATCCATGTCGCTGATTACCGCGATGGATTTCTTGTTCATGCGCTTGGCGACGTTGATGAGCGACTGCGCCAGGCGCCGCGAATCGGTCAGCTTCTTGATGAGCGAACCGGAGCCGGTCTTGACGTCGAACACCATGCCGTCGATGCCTTCCACCAGCTTTCTCGACAGCAACGAAGCCACCACGAACGGGATGCATTCGACCGTGCCGGTGGCATTGCGGAGCGCGGCGAGCTTCTTGGTCGCCGGCGCCACCTCGTCGGTTTCCGCGATTACGGACAGCCCGGTTTTGCGAAGCGAGGCCCCGATTTCCTGGCCTTTGAGCCAGAGGTTGAATCCCGGGATGGATTGGTATTTGTCGAGAGTTCCGCCGGTATGCGCCAAGCCGCGGGAGGCGACCGTGGCCACCGTAACGCCGGCGGCGGCCGCCAGCGGCGCCACGATCAAGCTGGACTTGTCGCCCACGCCGCCCGTCGAGATCGCGTCGAACTTCGGTCCCGGGATCTCGCTCAGATCGATCGCCGGAGCCATGGACAGCAGGCTTTCCGTCCAGTCCACCATCTCCACGTCGCTCAACCCGGAGAAAAAGATCGCCATCAACAGCGCCGAAGCCTGGTGGTCGGGAATCTCACCCTTGAGATGCCCCTGCAAGAAAAAGTCGATCTCTTCCCGGCTGAGATCTCCCCCATCACGTTTGGTTAAAATTAAATCCACGATTCGCATGAGAATGATTTTCGCTCCCTAATGGTTCCCCGTGAGTTTGATACGTACAGAAGGCGGAAGCTAGAAGCTAGGAGTTAGAAGTTAGAAGAAAAAGCAGATCCCTCTCCCGCCAAGCGGGATCGGGATGACAACCCTTTTCTATTTCTGCTTTGCTCTGTGCCTCCGCGCCTCTGTGGCCGTCTTTATTCCGACTTCTAACTTCCAGCTTCTAGCTTTTGCCTTCGGACTTCCGCTCTTCCAACAGCAGCTCGAAATTATGCACCTTGGCTTCCTGTGCCAGTTCCTGCAAGACCTCTTGGCCGTGGCGCTCGTCCTCGGTCTCGATGAGGATCTCGATGTCGGCCATATCGGAGAGCAATGCCCGGCTCTTCCAGGAGCGGCGCAGGTCGAGCACCGTGGCGCGCTTGCGTCGCAGGAATTCCAGGATATGCCCAAGCTGCCCTGGCTCGTCCTTGATGCGCACCGCAATAGCCTGCTCGCGGCCGTTCGCCGCCATGCTGCGCTCCAGAACGCGCTGCAGCGTCAGCGTGTCGATATTTCCTCCGCTGACGAGTGAAACGACGCGCGCTCCCGGCACAACCCCGGCTTCCCGAATCTTCTCGCGCGCCACCGGATCAAGCAGCGCCGCAACGCCCAAAGCCCCAGCGCCTTCCGCCACCAGCTTGGTCTGCTCCACCAACAGCAGGATTCCCTGGTAGACCTTGGAATCGTCCAAGGCGACCGCTCCACTCACCAAATCCTTGGCAATCTGCCAGCAAAGCTGTCCGGGCTGGCGGACGCGAACGCCGTCGGCGATGGTCTCCTGCGTTGGGACGCTTAACGGGAGCGCCTCCTGCAGCGGCAGCGTCTCATTCGGCGACGGCGCTCCCTGTCCACCGCCGCGGCTGGCCTCCCAACTCTTGACGAAGGCCGGGGCGCACGAGCTTTGCACCGCAATCAGACGGCAGCGCGGGAGCGTTTGCTCGATCACTCTGGCCACGCCGGCCAGCAACCCTCCCCCGCCGACCGGGACTACAATGGCGTCGGGAGGGTCGTCCTTCATCTCTTCCAGGACTTCCCAGGCGACGGTTCCTTGTCCCGTGATGACGTCCGCGTCATCGTAGGGCGAGATGAACTCGCGTCCCTCGGCGGGCGCATAATTCAGGGCAAAGGCAAGCGAATCGTCGAAGCAGGAGCCTTCCAGCAGCACCTTCGCGCCGTAGCGCTCCGTGGCTCGCCGCTTGGGAAGCGGCGCCCGCTCCGGCATCACAATGACGCAATCCATGCCCAGTTGCCGCGCGGCATAGGCCACGCCCTGAGCGTGATTTCCGGCGCTGGCCGCGACGACTCGCCGAATCCCCTTCTGTTCTTTCAATTGATGCAGCTTGTAAAAGGCCCCGCGAATCTTGTAGGAGCCGGTGCGCTGCAAGTTCTCGGGTTTCAGCCAGACCTGGTAGCCGCTCACTTCGTCGAGCGCCGGGCAGCGCATCAGATGCGTCGGCCACAGCGCCGGCCTCAGAACCTTCCAGGCCTCTACTACTCTTTCTAGCGGGACTCCTTCCGAAGTGGAATGTGCAGCCGGGGAGCTATCCATGTGTTGAACACCGCTCCGTCAACGAGCCCGACATCGCGCAAAGAAGCGAATTGGATCGGTAAAATCAGGCAAACCCCTCCGCCATCGTGCGCCACCAGTTATGGCCCACGCGGCTCAACTCTCAAGCCGTAATAAACAGTGTCTCACGACTAAGCCCGGAACGGTAGGGGATTCTTGAAGAAATAGGGAGTGGGGGAGAGGGGAACAATTTGCGGGAGTAAGTAGGAGTCGTAGGTAGCGCAGAGTTTGCGCTTTTCAAACTCTGCGGCTTTTGGTGGGTATAATCGCTTTCGCATCCCGCTTGCGTCGCCTCGAATTCTCGAATCGTTTCTTTTTCGTCTCTGTTCGAACATGAGAAGGACTTATAATACGAGCTGATCCACACCGCAATCGTGGGGGTACCTGGTCTTATTGCTCCCGTCGAGGCGGTTTATGCGGGTCGATCAAACAAGAGAATTTTTTTAACGAAAGTTAGCCGGACTTTGATTGAGACGTATGGCGAACGCTAATGAACCGTCGGGGACGCTTGAATCCCCCAACGTGAAAGTTTCGCTCTGGCAAACCGCGAGAAAGTTGGCGGTCCGGTTGTGGCCGGTCATCGCTTGGCTGTACACCGCGTTTGCAGCCTACGCAGTCCTGGGCTCCTTTGCTTTTCCTGAGTGGTGGAAGCACTTCTTCTTTCGCGGACTTCGGGGCCTGTTTGACACGAGATTCTGGAACGAGACCTCGATCTACCTATGGTCGGTGACCGCTCATGGTTATCCACTTGGGCTGGTATTGGTGGGAGCGATGGTCATCCTTGTGGGCTGGCTATTGTACTCGGCGGGCGGGGTTGGCATCCGTAACCTTGGAAAGGTGATCCGACCGCCCTCGGTACGAGCCATTGTTGCGTGTACGATTGCTTTGATCCTTACTCTTTTCGGACTTAGAAATGTCCCTACCGAATACAAGACGCTCGATGAGTTGACCAGCGAGAGCATGGCGTCACTCGATCACGACATGGCGGTATTGCAGAGAGATATGGTCAGCCTTCAGCCGCAACCGCCGGCGTCGGGCTATTTCTTGTTTTTGGATCGGGAGGGGGTCGGGCGAACGTTCAGCGCTCTTCAGAAGGATTTAACTCTTGCTGCTCAGACCACCACCAAGGAAAGTGCTAGCGAGACGCACCTGTCAGGTACCGTAGAGGCGATCAGCGGCCAAGCAATATCTAAGGAGGCGGCACAAAATTCCATTAGGCTCGAACCGACTGCGCCAACCCCAGAAAGGCAAGCAATCTGGCTGATCCAAAGTTATGCTGATTTGCAATTAACGCTCGACCTGCCTCTCGGTTTGGACACCACTTCCTGGGAAGTGCAATCCGTACTTCGAATGCTCAGTGATCGGGGTGTGCAGCTAGAATCGAAACAGCGGGCGTCTCTGATCAAGGGTGACGTCGATCTTCTCTGGAACAAGCTGTCGCGAGTGAATGCACCGCTCCTCCACTCGGGATCGATTACCCTGAAGCGGGCGTCAGAACGGTTCGAAGTTCAGTTCGCCAGTCATGGCGGGCCAGCAGCGTCAGTCTCCGGCACTGGTCGGATAGAAGGGCTCGACCGAGAGATATACGAGTGTCTGGACCAGTCTGCCGGTTGCAAGTTGGACGCCCGGATTCTTGCAATTGTGTGGCGGCCCAAGCGTAATAACGATCAGATCGCGTTGGAGGTTATTCCGCTTGCGATTTGGTAAGCCGGTAGCCCCGCCACGTTTTTTGAGCCGTGGGCTTCTCTTCCAGTCGCAGGCCGGCCGGCGAGCACGTAACCGGGGGAGATTGGGCGCGGTTTGAGATTCCTTCACGATCGCGGTTCCGATGGAGAGAGCCCGAGCGTCTCGTAAAGTTTGTGTTCCACCATCTGAAGGTCGTTGGCTGGCAACTCACCGATTTTGCGAACGATCATTTCCTGCTGGATGGTTCTGAGAATGCCGGTAACGGTCGAGGGAAACAATAGCCCTGCCTCGCGCCAAGCCTTAATCTTATGATCGCCCATGAGCAGCCGTCCTACGTTGCTGGTGATCGCCGCCAGGATTGCCTCTCGTCTTCCGCGATGATAGCGATCGCTGCTGACGATCAGACCGGGGCGTTGCTTGGCGCCCTTTTCGTCGGCGAAGACAAACCTCACCAGAACGATATCGCCGCGGCTACAGTTTGTCATACGCGGCGTCCTTCGGATTTTTCCAGAGTTCCGCCAGCACGGGATCGTCATGCTCCGTCAGCGCGATGAGCTTGCCCATGGCCGACCCCTCGGCGAGATCCTGTTTCAGCCGGACCTCGACGGCTTCCCACACGTATTCTCGGATAGACTGGTCGCGACTGGCCGCCGCAATGTGGATACGGCGCCGCCCCTCGCGTGAAATATCTATGCTTAGTCGCGCCCGACGTTGCTCGTCTGCCATAACTGAGTATCCCCTTATTTGCACATTGGCACAAATGTGGAGAATGTGTCAATTTGGAAAAAAGGGGATATGGAATCATATCCGACAGCAGGTGTCAGGGAGCTGGCGCGAAGATAGTGGGAAGAGATTTCTTTCTCCCCCACTCCCCCATTCCCTATTCCCTATTTCCTCGTTCCCTGTAAAATACCAACGTGTCCAACTTCCAAAACCTCGTACGCCACTACGCCGAAGAAAAGTTCGGCAAGGACAATCAGCCCGCCATCGAAAAATGGGTGGGCTATTGGACCGACACGCTTTCGCGGAACTTCGATCTGGTCAAGATGTTCCACACGCGGACGCAGTTTAGCTTCCAAGACAAGACCGTGTTGGATATCGGATGCGGCAGCGGCGGGCTGAGCCGGATCGTTACGGAGGAAGGAGGCTTTTATATCGGCTCCGATTTCTTCCCGGCGATTCTCGAGATCGCGCAATCGTTTCTCCGCGACCTCCAGCATCCGGAAAAGGCCAGTCTGATTCGCGGCTCGGGAACCCATCTGCCGCTGGCGGACGCTTCCATCGACCTGATTATCGCCTTCGACGTGATCGAGCATCTGGAAGGAGGCGAGAGCTGGCAGCAATCGTTCCTGAACGAAATCCGGCGCATCCTCCGCCCCGGTGGAATCCTGTTGCTGACCACGCCCAATCGCATGTACCCATGGGAGGGACACACCTTCATGTGGGGTCCGCAATACCTTCCGGTGTGGCTCGCCGATAAATACATCCGATGGAAGAATCCCAGCTTCCTCCAGGAATATAGGACCTACGGCCAGGTGAAACTATTAGGCCCCCGCAAGATGAAACGCCTGCTGGACCGCGCCGGACTCAAAGTCATCCACGACTTTCCCTGCGGAATGGATTGGGACGATTATTCCCGCAAACGACAGATGATCATCCGGGGACTGCGGCTCTTTGGGCTGGGCTGGGGCTTCACCAGCGCGTTCTGGTTTTCCGCTTGCCGCGAGGAAGATCTGCCGCGACTGAGAATTCTCCGGAAAAAGCGGAGAGGGATTTTCGGATTGTGAAATAACGTCCTGAAAATGGGCTTGCGGATCGCTCAGCCCTCGGCGTAGAATACCCCCACTAGGCGGATAACCAGCTTCAATTTCAGCGTAGGGAGGATATGCGATGAGACGTGGAAAAGTTCTATGGATCGCCGGATTCCTGGGAATGCTCCTGCCGGCCATGGTGCTGGTAGCGTGGCAGGGCGCGGGAACCGGCAGCCCGTTGGCGGGCGGGGCGGTACGCAGCAAGGCGGCCGCGCCCGGGACCGTGCGAAAGGCTGCCGCGAAGCCGGTGCCGGTAAAACCGGTCAGCTTCGATATCGCTCCGGAAACCAACGTGGCCGATCCCTATCCCACTTACAACGGAATTGCCGTGGACCCGGAAAATAACCTGGTTGTCATGAGCGATCTCAATCGCTTCAGTTATCTGGTTTATGACCGGACGGCTCACAGCGAAGGCAGTGAAGTGACGCCGCCCCTCAAGCATGTCTACGGGCCAAAGACCGGCATGGGATTTGTGGCCGGCATTCAGATGGACCCGTCGAAGAAGGAAATTTATATCGCCGAGAACGACGGTTGGGGACTGCGGACGTTTTCTTACAGCGACAACGCCAATGTGGCGCCCCGCAATCTCCAGGCGACTCCGCACCAGGCCTGGGGCATCAGCCTGAGCCGCCCGCGCAAGGAAATTGCGATGACCATTGAAGAATTGCACGCGGTGGTGATTTACGGCCAAGGCGCCGAGAAGCTGGACCCGCCCGTGCGCACGCTGCGCGGAGTCAATACGGGTCTGGCCGATCCGCACGGCGTGATTCTGGACGACACGCACAACGAGCTGATCGTCGCCAACCACGGCAACTGGACCTTGTACCATCCCAATAGCGATCACGATGAAATGCCCAAGGAGATTCCGATCTCTCCAGGACATTTCGAGCATCCTTCCATCAGCGTCTACGGGGTCGAAGCCCAGGGCGACGCCAAGCCGATCCGCGTGATTCAAGGCGAAAAAACGGGGCTGGACTGGCCCATGCAGATCGACGAAGATGTGAGCCGCAACGAGATTGCGGTCGCGAATTTCGGAGCCGATTCCATCGCCATTTTCCGCCGCGCGGACCAAGGCAACGTCGCTCCCATCCGGGTAATCAAAGGGGAGCACACCGGAATCGTGGGTCCCGTCGGAGTTGCCATCGATGTCAAGAACGACGAGATTTGGGTGGCCAACTACGGCGATCACACCGCTGTAGTTTTCCCGCGCGGAGCCTCCGGCGACGTCGCTCCCAAGCGCATCATCCGCAACGCTCCCAAGGATAGCGCTACTTGCGGATTTACCAATGCCTCTTCGGCCACCTACGACTCGAAACGAAAAGAAATTCTCGTCGCCAACTGAGTGAGCGTACCCCGCATTGCGGCATTTGCCCGGTGGGCAAGTGGACCTCAGAAGCCGACGCGAGCCATCCAGGGACAGAACACCAAGCTGAGCCGTACCATCCACGGATTGGATTACGACGCGGTGAACGACGAGCTGATCGCTCCGGTATTTGAAGCCGGCGCGATTTTGATTTTCCGCGGCGGAGCGAACGGCGCCGAAGCACCCATCCGCGTTATTCAAGGGGATAAAACCAAACTGCTCGGCCCGCAAACCGCCTCGGTCGACCCGGTCAATAATGAAATTCTGGTTGGGGACGCCTCCAGCGGCAGCATCCTGATCTACGACCGTATGGCCAATGGAAACGTAGCTCCCAAGCGCATCATCCGCGGCCCCAACACCGGCCTGCGCGAGATCACCGGCATCGCCGCCGACCCCAAACGGAACCTTCTCATGGTTGTCAACATGGGAGCCACAAAGGACGAGCACGGCGTCTACATCTTCAACCGCACCGATCAAGGTGACGTCGCTCCCAAGGCCATCATCGCGGGGCCGGAAGCGGGCATCTCGCATGCGCGCCAGATCACGGTGGATTCCGAACGAGGGAAAATCTACGTTGCGGTCCAGGGCCAGAACTTCCGCGGCGTCTATCCTTACAAGGACGGTCTGCCGCGTCCCGACACTACTTGGGAGGACGTGGTGGATGCCCGGGGCAAAGATAAAAGCCGTGCGTCGTGGAGCGAAGACTCCCGCGGTTTCATCGGAGTGTGGGACATCAACGACAATGGCAACGTGGCTCCCCGCGCTGTCGTCAAGGGTTTCAACACCAAGATGAGCGGCTGCGGCGGCGTCGCCATCGACCCGAAGGAGGGAATCGTCATCGGGGTGGGAAATAACATGTACACCACGTATCTGGTTCCCGATTTCTTTACGGATAGCTTCTGGGCGCCAAAGAAAGTCGCCTCAGCGAAGCCTGCCGGGAAGAGGTGAAGTTAGGAGCTAGAAGCTAGAAGTTAGAATGAAAACAAACCGAGCCGCGACCGAGAGGGAGCGGTTCTTTGTCACAGAGGCAGAGAGAAAAATAGGGCAGGAAAGAAGTCGGGAAAGATTGGTGAAATTTTGCCCTTCGAGCCCCGGAGGGGCGGCAGAGAGTAGCCCACGGCGTGAGCCGTGGGTGAGCAAGGCCCAATCTAAACAAGCCCCGGAAGGGGCGAAAGAACTTCATCGTCTGGCTCGATCGGTATTCCAGCGAAGTTCTCTGTCGCCCCTCCGGGGCTTGTTAGTATTGTGATCGGCTGTCCCACGACTTACGTCGTGGGCTACTTTCTGCCGCCCCTCCGGGGCTACTGCCCGATTCTTCATGAATAATCCTCTAGGCAGCCGGAATTTCCGGCGCTTGAAGTTTCGCCAGATACTCGATCTGGGTCCCTTCCAGGCCTTCCACCCGGTCGACGCCTACCGTGCTTTCGAGTTCCCGCACAATCTGTTCCATGGTGAGAGGCGCGGCCTGGGTCAGCACGGTGGCGCGATGGCGGTCGCCCGCCGGAGCGCACCACACGGCTTCGATCAGCAATCCGCGCCGAGTGAAACAGTTCAGCACGCGCATCATGGCGCCGGGGATGTTGTAATAGTAGATGGCAAGTCCTGTCATAGGTTCCTCTGGGTATTCAAATCAGAGCCGCGCGCGTAAGCAAGCGGAGGCGGATCGTTGAGCAGCTACGACGACCAGCCTCGATCAGCGACCGCTTCCTCACGGTCGTGGCTCCGACTATTTCTTCTCCTCCAAAATCATCTCCGAAAGCGCCGCTCCCGCCGGCACCATGGGATAAACATTCGTCTCCGCCGGGCATTCGACCACCAGTTGCGCCGGGCCGGGCATCGCCAAAAATTCCTTCAACTGGCGCTCCATGTCATCGCCTCGATTCATCAGAACGCCGGGGATGCCGTAAGCTTCCGCGATCTTCACGAAATCGGGATTATCGTAGAGATCAACCTCCGAGTAGCGGCGGTCCCAGAACAGTTGCTGCCACTGCCGCACCATGCCCAGGTACTTGTTGTCGATGACCAGGATTTTTATGGGCAGGGAATAGCGCCCGATGGTGGCGAGCTCCTGAATGTTCATCTGGAATCCGCCGTCCCCGGCGATGCAGACAACTTGGCGATGCGGATACGCAAGCTGCGCGCCGATGGCCGCCGGCAGAGCGAAGCCCATTGCCCCGAGTCCTCCCGAGGTAATGAACTGCCTCGGATCGCCGACCGTGGCCCGTTGCGCGGCCCACATCTGGTGCTGGCCGACGTCGGCCGTGACGATCGCGTCCGGCTCGATCATCGCGAACAACCTTTCCAGCATTAGCGTCGGCGAAGGCTTTCCTCCCGCCACGTGCTCCTTCGTTTTGGGGTTGACGATCGTCCGCGTTTCCTGCTGCCAGGGACTCCAATCCGGCAGCGACCCGGGCAGGGCAGAGAGCAAAGCCGGAATCGTATCGTTCAAATCTCCGATCACGGGCAGCTCGCAGGTACGCACGCGATGGAGCTGCGCGGGATCGATCTCGAAATGAATCATCTTGGCCTTTTGGGCAAAGCGCGACGCATCGCCGGTGACGCGGTCGTCCAGGCGCGCGCCGAGCACCAGCAACAGGTCCGAGTGGCTGACGGCCATGTTCGACTGCCGCGTTCCGTGCATTCCCACCATGCCCAGGTAATACGGCCGGTCCTCGAGGATGGTTCCCAAGGCGTGGACCGTCGAGACGGAGGGGATTTGCAGGCGGTCGAGCAGCTCCCGCACCTTCGCAGTAGCGCCCGACCACTTGACTCCCGCGCCGACGAGCGCGACCGGCTTTTTACTCGCCTTAAGCATTGCGGCCACTTCTTCGTAGGGAAGGCGAGCGCCCACGCTGGGGTGGTATCCCGCAACCGAAACTTTAGTGAGGTCCGGATATTCGATGTGATCTAACTTTTCGCGGCACACGTCAACCGGAATGTCGATGAGCACCGGGCCGGGACGGCCGCTGCGCGCGATATAGAAGGCTTCCGCCATCAGCCGGGGCAGGTCTTCGGTTTTCATCACCAGGCAGTTGTATTTCGTCACCGCCAGGGTGAGGCCAACGACATCGGTCTCCTGAAACGCGTCGGTGCCGATGACGGGCCGGCGCACCTGGCCCGTGATGCAGACCAGCGGCACGCCATCCGACTTGGCATCGGCAATGCCGGTGACGAGATTGGTGGCTCCCGGACCCGACGTTGCCAGGCACACTCCCACCCGCCCGGTCGCACGCGCGTATCCTTCCGCCGCAAACGCCGCACCCTGCTCGTGCCGCGTCAGGATGTGGCGGACGGGGCTGTTATAGAGCGCGTCGTAGAGAGGGATGTTGGCGCCTCCGGGGTAGCCAAATACCATCTCCACGCCTTCCCGGATCAAACATTCCAGCGCGATTTCAGCTCCGGTGATGGGCATATCGCTTCCTCCTTCTCAAAGCGGTGATGAGTGACCAGATAAGAGTTCAGCTCCGGTCACATGTCACTGCTTTCATGGCCGCTCCATGACTGTCGCGGCTCGGATTTAACCGCTCCCTCTCGGTCGCGGCTCGGATCGTTACTTCTTCGCCGCGGCAGGCTCAGGCGTCTTGGGCTGCTTCAGCCACGACATCATGCCGCGCAACTCAGCTCCCACTGCTTCCACCTGGTGCGTCTTTTCCTTCTCGCGCAGTTGATTGAAGTTGGGGCAGCCCTTGCGGTTTTCCTCAATCCATTCCTTGGCGAAGGCGCCGCTCTGGATGTCCGCCAGGATTTTCTTCATGCGCTCGCGCACCTCGGGGCCGATGAGCGCCGGGCCTCGCGTCAGATCGCCATATTCGGCGGTGTTGCTGATGGAATAGCGCATCCGCGCAAGTCCACCTTCGTAGATGAGGTCCACGATCAGTTTCACTTCGTGGATGCATTCGAAGTAGGCCATTTCGGGCGCATAGCCGGCCTCCACCAGCGTCTCAAAGCCCGCCTTCATCAGAGAGGTCAGCCCGCCGCAGAGCACGGATTGCTCGCCGAAGAGGTCCGTTTCCGTCTCTTCGCGGAAACTCGTGACAATCACTCCGGCCCGCGTCGCGCCGATCCCGTAGGCATACGCGAGGGCATAGGCCTGCGCCTTGCCGGAAGCGTCCTGCGCCACGGCGACGAGCGAGGGAACTCCGCGCCCTTCCGTATAAACCCGGCGAACCAGGTGCCCTGGTCCCTTGGGAGCCACCATCACCACGTCAATCGAGGGCGGCGGGATGATCTGCTTGAAATGGATGCTGAAGCCGTGCGCGACCATCAGAATCGCGTTGGGCTTGAGATTCGGACGGATGTGCGTCTCGAACAGTTCGCGGTGGTGCTCGTCGGGTGCCAGGACCTGGATCAGGTCGGCGCGTTTGGCCGCTTCCGCCACCGGCAGCACCTCGAAGCCGTCCGCGGCGGCTTGCTTGGCCGAGCCTCGCCCGGGGTCCAAAGCGATGATCACGCGAAAGCCGCTGTCGCGCAAGTTTTGCGCGTGAGCGTGTCCCTGGCTGCCGTATCCCGCGATGGCAATCGTCTTGTCCCGCAACAACTCCGGCTGTGCGTCACTGTCGTAGAAAACTTTCATTTCTATGCTGTCTCCTGTTCTCGAAAATAACCTCAAATTCTCGAAAATAACCTCAAAATTAACAATGGCCGGAATCACAAGGGCCGACAAGCGGCGGTATGGACACCAGCCGGATTGATGGCGGATCAATCGTTCTCCAGCGCGCGTCTCCTGTTTGGAACCCCGCCCCCAACCACGCCGGATCAAACATACAAACGTTAGCGCGCCGGCTTATCGCGAATCGTATACCCGGAGGTACTCTCCGAACGAAGCCCCAGCGCCCGATCCCCAGACCATCCCCCGCGTTTGCCCTCACGCCGCGTTTCGCTCTCTCCCGTAACACATCTAACTCTCTGCTTGCTCTATTAAACCGAATACCGGGCTATTTGTAAAGCTCATAATTACTTTTTTCTTTATAAATAATATTTATAGCACACCGGATCTGCTCCGTGCAAACTCTAGTATCCCCTTGAAGTCTGGCGCGGCAATCTTATAAGCTGGTTCTAATGGCAGAGTCTTATTCAGTGGTCAGCTATATTCCGGATCCGCTGGCTGGCTTCGTCGATGGCTTGCGCGGCCGCTTCGACCCTGGGCTGGCCGCTTGGCGGGCGCACGTCACAATTCTCCCACCCCGAGAACTGCCGGAGCCTTTGGACGAGCCGATCGAGTTGCTTCGAAGACAGTGCGCGCAAATCGAACCGTTCGACGCTGCCATCGGGGGCGTTTCGACCTTTTGGCCGGTGACCGGGGTGGTGTATTTTTCGTTTGGGGCTGGCGCCGGTCGCCTGCTTGAGCTTCACGACGCGCTGAACACCGGAGAGCTTGAACGCCGGGAGGTTTACGCGTATATTCCGCACGTGACCATCGCGCAGGAACTAGATGAAGACCGCGCCTACAGCGTGCTCGGAGACGTGGAACACGAGTGGAAGCAGTACAAGGACGGCCCGACGTTTCGCGTTGAATCGCTTTTCCTGGTTCGCCGGACGCCTGAAAACCTATGGATCGATCTAGCGCCCATCCGTTTGGGTGGCCTTTTAGCCGGTTCCTTTACGTAACGGAAAAAGATTATCTTGCCCGTGTATACATTGCGGTAATCCCAATATGTGGATGATACTTCTGATCAGTACCACAACCGCTTGTTCCAGCGTCTTTCCGCTATTCCCATCTTTCCCACAAATTTCTTAAGAAATTTCTTGACAAGCCAATACGTACTAGGGCATAAAGTGGAGTGTTGTGGAATAAACTAGAAAAAATTGGAATAAACTTTCTAGGTTTTTACCCCATAGCATTGCTTGCAGTGGATTTGCCCTATGTTGCGTGGAAATTATCCAGCGCGAATCGACGACAAAGGCCGCCTGAAGGTCCCGGTTCCCTTCAAGGAGGAGCTGGAGCAGAGCTATCGGGGCGAGTTCTGGGTCACCAGCTACGATGGCCAAACCGCCTGGCTTTATCCGATGGAGGAGTGGACCAAGATTGAGGAACATTTGATAAAGACGAGCTCCCCCAGCCTGCGCCGGAAATTCCTGGATCGCATCAACTTCTACGGACAAATCGTCCGCTGGGACAACCAGGGCCGCATTCTGATTCCCTCCCTGTTGAGGGAAGACGCCCAGATCAAAGGGGACGTGGCGGTTCTGGGCAACCTGACCTATCTCACGGTCAGGAACAACGAGCGGTACCGCGCCGAGATCAGAGAGAACCCGATGACGCCCGAGGAAATGGATGAGCTTGGAGTCTAAACGCGAAATGGTTTTCAGCAAAGCCGAAACAGGGACTGGCAATGCACATTCCCGTTCTAACGACGGAAGTCTTGGAGTGGCTCCGGGTGCGGCCCGAGGGCGTCTATGTGGACGCTACGGTGGGCGGCGGCGGACATAGCCGGGCCCTATTGGAAAAGCTGACCACGGGCCGGCTGATCGGATTTGACAAGGACGGACTGGCGATCGAAAGCGCTCGGGAGTTGTTATGGGAATATCGGCAGAAATTGACGCTGGTGAACGACGACTTCGCCGGGCTGCTGGGGCATTTGCGCCAACTCGAAATTAGCGGGGTGGATGGAATTGTGGCTGACCTGGGACTCTCGCAGATGCAGATCGACTCGCCGGAGCGGGGTTTCAGCTTCCGGTCGGAAGGGCCGCTCGATATGAGAATGGATACGCGTCAGCGGCTCACCGCCTCAGAGATCGTAAATCACTTCGACCAGCGCGAGCTGGCCGACCTGATTTACCAATATGGAGAAGAAAGGAGGTCGCTTAGAATCGCTAGAGCAATCGTCCGCGCGCGGCCCATCCGGAATACGGTACAGTTGGCACAACTGGTAGAAGCCTGTCTGGGGGGCAGGCGGAGTTTCTCGGGACGCACATCGCGCCTGAGGGGCTCCAGGGGGGTCGCGCCGCGGACAATAAAACGCCACATTCATCCGGCTACGCAGACGTTTCAGGCTCTGCGGATCGCCGTCAATTCGGAACTTGGTTCGCTTACCGCTCTTCTCAACGACGCTCCCTCCTGCTTGAATCCGGGGGGGCGGCTGGTCGTCATCAGCTTTCATTCTCTCGAAGATCGTATTGTAAAACGGCAGTTTCAACAGTGGGACCGGGACGGCCTGATGCGCAATCTGACGGCACATGTGGTCACTCCCGGCGAAGCGGAGTTGCAATTGAACCCCCGCTCCCGCAGCGCGCGCCTACGAGCCGCCGAACGGCTGCCCGGAAATGCAGATTAGGGAATAGGTGGCAGGAAACAGATGCGTAAATTACAAGATTCCATGGAAGCCTGCTCAGGTCGCGACTCTAACCGAGCCGTCGCCAGAGATGTCACAATCGTTTTTGCGCCGGAAGAGCCGCTTCCCGTCGCTGAACCGCCGGTCCTGTGGCCCTGCCCTCAGCGGCTGAAGCAGCTCTCAGCCCGACTATTGTCGGCACGCATAAAGCTGTGCTCTGAAACTAAACTTTCTCCCCCGTCGAACTTTGCCAGTCGCCCAGGCGACGCGGAACGGGACGAGTCGCAGCATCGGAATTCCGTTTCTGCCGTTCCCCATTCCGGGTTGCCTTTTCAGATAAGGACGCCATGAAAGAAATCTACTACGTAAAACAGATCGACAACTCCCAGCTGGTTCCTGTAATTGACCCGCGCGCGAAACGCCAGTACGCGGGGATTCTGATGCTGGCGATCACGGTCTTCGGCGTCATTCTGTCCTCGGCCTGGCAACGGTTCGACGGAGTTGCGGACGGCTATCGTCTCGAGACCTTGCGGAGTGAAAAGCAACGGATGCTCGAGGCCAACCGGAAACTGCGGCTGGAAGAGGCTTCGCTCGGCGATCCGGTGCGGATCGACACGATCGCACGTGCCCAACTCGGTATGACCACGCTCGCTCCTCCGCAGATCTTTGCCGGAGCGCCGCTCCCGGCGGCCGATACTCCCGCGCTGGCCGATGCCCGCCGCGTATCGGGTCCGATTGCCTATCAAGTCAAGACCTTTGCGGCGGCGGTGCCGTAACGTGAGGCGGGACCTCCCCGGCGATTCGCCCGGCGTCGCGCTCCGGCGGGGATCCGAGGCCGGAGCCGCATGATTTCGTCGATTCGATTGTTTGCCAGGGATTATGACGCCGAACAGACGCAATTTCCTCATTGTCGCCGCGATACTTTCCGCCTGGACCCTTCTCATCATTGCCCGCCTGCTCCAATTGCAAGTCGTGCAGCATGAAGCATTCACGCGGCAGGCCCGCCGCCAGCAGGAGCGCACCATTGAGGTGAGTCCAGTGCGCGGCGTCGTCTACGACCGCAACTACCACCCGCTCGCCATGAGCGTCGAGGTCGATTCGATCTTCGCGGTTCCCGGCGAGATTCCCAATCCCTCGGCCACGGCACGGGTGCTCGCGCCGGTGTTGAATCTCTCGGAGGCGGAACTGGAGAAGAGGCTGCAAGGCGGGCGGTTCTTCAGTTGGGTCAAGCGCAAGATCTCGGAGCGCGAAGCCTCCCGAGTCCTGCAATTGAATCTGGCGGGAATCTATTCGCAAAAGGAAAACAAGCGTTTCTATCCCAAGCGCGAACTGGCGGCGCACGTGCTCGGGTACGTGGGCATGGACGACAAGGGACTGGCGGGAATCGAGCAGAGCCGCGAGAAGACCATCCGCGGCCGCCCAGGAGAGTTGCTGATTGCAACCGATGCCCGGCAGCACTGGCTGGGCCGCGCCGGAAAGCAGCCCGAGCCGGGTCAAAACCTTGTCCTGACCATCGACGAAAATATCCAGTACGTTGCCGAGCGGGAGCTGGCCACCGCCGTAAATCAGTTTCATCCCCTTTCGGCGAGCGTCATCGTGCAGGACTCGCAGACCGGTGAAATTCTCGCGATGGCCAACCAGCCCACGTTCAATCCCAATACCTATGCGGAGTCCACTCCGGAAGCCCGCTCGAACCTCGCCGTGAGCGCCTCCTACGAGCCCGGCTCCACGTTCAAGGTGGTTACGGTGGCCTCGGCTCTGGAAGAAAACCTGACCCGGCCTGACGAGCCTATCGACTGCCAGATGGGTTCCATCGTGCTCGCCGGTCACGTCATCCACGATCACCAGAAGTACGGGATTCTGAGCGTCAACGAAATCATTCAGAACTCAAGCGACGTGGGAGCCATCAAGCTGGCGCTGCGGCTGGGCGACGCGAACATGTACCGCTATATGCGCAGCTTCGGATTTGGCGCGCCCACCGGCATCGAGCTGCCCGGCGAGGCGAGAGGCCTGACAAAACCGCCCGAGCGGTGGTCGAAGATTTCGATTGGAGCGATCGCCATGGGACAAGAGGTAGGCGTCACGCCGCTGCAGATCGTCTCGATGGCATCGGCCGTCGCCAACGGAGGCTGGTGGGTCCGTCCTCATATCGTCCGGGAAGAGG
>Ga0209726_10001453_pt1 | contig 38269 bp, 30 predicted proteins | sample Subgrocontami54m_FD_187453 | JGI IMG/M metagenome (GOLD analysis project Ga0209726, IMG submission 187453) | Subsurface groundwater microbial communities from S. Glens Falls, New York, USA - GMW46 contaminated, 5.4 m (SPAdes) (version 3) | ecosystem: Environmental > Aquatic > Deep subsurface >...
GTCGAATGATGGATCACAAGAGCCGCGCACGAAGTAAGCGGCTGCGAGTGGGCCGCTTACTTCGTGCGCGGCTCTTACTTCTGGCGACTCATCAATTCATGCGTGACAGAGCACTAGACGAATTCGGTCAAATAGACTGCGTGCAGCTGGACGGATTAGGAAATCCGTCCTACGGTCGTCGGTGGCGATTGGCCGCGTCGGGTTTACTGCATGGATTGGATGCAAGCATGCCAGCATCCTTGGCAAGCCCCTCCCGTTTGTCACGTCGAACCAGCAAAAAAATGATGCCGTAAGTTGTTGAAATGCTGTGCATTTACGCCTCATTACTGTTCAGAATGTCGGTATTGGCATATCTCTTGCGTGCATCATCGAAGCAAAGGATTGTGCGCGCCCATTGATCGGTAGGCTTACCATGCGGCGATTGCATCGATGCAAAAGCCGGATTCTTGTCGAGGTTGCTGCCTTGAAAACTTGGCTCCTCTCCCTCGCGTTGGGCGCGTCCCTTTTCGGCGCCGCCGTACCCGGCTTTGCTCAGGCGCCTGCCCCCGGCGAATCGAAAAAAGCCGACACGAAAGACCCGCTGAAAGAACTGGAAACCAAGATCGATGACGCCAAAGTCAAAGGCGACAGCGCCTGGATGCTCGTGTCCACGGCTCTAGTCATGCTCATGGTGCCCGGCCTGGCGCTGTTCTACGGCGGCATGGTGCGCCGCAAGAACATCCTCGGTACGATGATGCAGAGCATGGTGGCGCTGTCCGTCGTCGGCGTCTTCTGGGTGGCCATCGGCTTTTCCTTGGCGTTCGGCGAACCGTGGCTCAAGATTGGCAACGGCAGCGTGCTCGGGTTCAGCAAAAAGCTGGTCTTCCTTCAAGGGGTAAGTCCCAACGATTTGCTGCCGAACACGAATATCCCGATCTACCTGTACATGCTGTTCCAGGGGATGTTCGCGATTATCACGCCGGCGCTGATCAGCGGCGCGATCGCGGAGCGCATCCGCTTTTTGCCTTACTGCTTATTTCTGCTCGTTTGGTCGCTCGTTGTTTATTGCCCGCTCGCCCATTCCGTGTGGGCGCTGGATTGGTGGGTCAAGCAAGGCGACGGACCGCACGGCAGCAACGCGATCGGCCTGCTTGGGGTGAATGGTACCCTGGATTTCGCGGGCGGCACGGTGGTGCACATCGCCGCCGGCTTTTCCAGTCTGGCAGCGATCCTTGTCTTGCGGCGCCGGCTCGGTTATCCCGAAACGAGTTTCCACCCCAGCAGCATGGTGCTGACGCTCACCGGCGCCGGCCTGCTCTGGTTCGGGTGGTTCGGCTTCAACGGCGGCAGCGCCTTGGCCAGCGGTGCACCTGCCACGTCCGCATTCGCGGCGACGCAAGCGGCGGCGGCCGCGGCGGGGCTGAGCTGGATGCTCGCCGAAGGTTTGCATCGCGGCAAGCCGACCGCGCTCGGCCTCGCGTCCGGCATCGTCGCAGGACTGGTCGCGGTCACGCCCGCCTCCGGATTCGTCACCGTCAGCGGCGGCCTGGTCATTGGCCTGATTGCCGGCGCGGTTTGTTACCTGTCCGTCAACCTGAAGGCGGTGTTCAAATACGACGACAGCCTCGACGCGTTCGGCGTCCATGGCGTCGGCGGATTCCTGGGCGCGATGCTGACCGGCGTGTTTTGTTACGAATGGAAATATCTGGACCCGCACGTCGGCGCCGACGGCTTGCTTGCATCCGGCGCGATCAAGCAAGTCGGCATCCAACTAATCGCCGCGCTGGCGTCGGCAGCTCTTGCCTTCTTCGCCAGCTTGGTCATCGTGAAGCTGGTTGACGTGGTCTTTGGATTCGTGACCGATGCCGACGACGAGATCCTCGGCCTGGACCGGACCGAGCACGGCGAGACGGGCTTCGACTTCGGCATGGCGATGGAAGCCGCGGCGGTTGCAACGCCGGCCGTCCCGCGGCCCGCAATGGTGCCGCCCAACGGCAAACGCTTCGAGGTGGTCGTCGAGGGGGTCAAAGACGGCGGCGAGCTGATCCACGCCTGGTCGGAATTGTGCCAGCCGGGACAACGGCCGGATGAATTCAAAGCCGTCTATCCGTATCTCACGACGGTGCAAGGAAGCCGCTTCACGTTTCGCGGCGGCGACCCGGAAGCGATGCGCACCAACCTGCAAAAACTGCTGCAGACCCTACTCAAGACGCCCGTCAAAGCCCGGGTCGAGCCGCATTAGTGGCTTTACAAGATTGATTGGACAAGGCAAGCGTCGCGGCGTAAGCCCGCCGTGCTGTTGGGAGAAGACACGTCGAGCTCACGCCTCGACGCTCGCCAAGAACTTCTGGAGAGGTGGAACCAGGGGCGCGAAATCGGTTTTCGCTGCTCCTGGTTTCCATTTAATAGGCTTGACGTGGGGCACGTTTTCAACGTGCCCGATTGACCGGCACGTTGAAAACGTGCCCCAGAAGGACCTCTCCCATGAAAATGGTCGTAGCCATCATCCGGCCCGAGAAACTCGAAGAAGTGCAGCGGGCGCTCAATGAGCGCGATGTCTATTTGATGACGGTCACCGACGTGCGCGGCTGCGGCCGGCAGCGCGGGTTCACCGAAGTCTATCGCGGCCAGGAATTCCAGGTGCGGCTTTTGCCCAAGTTGAAGCTCGAAATCGCCGTCAACGAAGCGTTCGTCGATGCCACGGTCGAGGCCATCGTCCATGCCGCCCGCGTCGGCGAGACCGGCACCATCGGCGACGGCAAGATTTTCGTCCTGCCCATGGACGATTGCATCCGCATCCGCACCGGCGAGCGCGGCAGCCAGGCGATCGGGCCGTGATGGAAATTGAAAATTGAAAATTGGCCATTGCAAATTGCAAATTGACACACGTGCGATCCTAGATTTGCAATTTTCAATTTGCAATTCTCAATTTTCAATGAATCGGACACTGGAAACATCCGTTCCAACCAATACTGTTTTCGGTGGGAAGGACCTCTCCCACCATACAACCCCAAGGAGCACCGATGACCCCGAAAGAAGTTCTTACCCTCATCCGCGCGAAAGAAGTCAAAGCCGTCGATCTGCGCTTCGTCGATTTCCCCGGCACCTGGCAGCATTTCACCATCCCCACCGAACAACTCGAAGAATCGACCTTCGAAGACGGCCTCGGCTTCGACGGTTCCTCGATCCGCGGCTGGCAGGCGATCAACGAGTCGGACATGCTCGTGATTCCGCAGGCCGACACCGCCTTCCTCGATCCGTTCTGCAAGGAAACCACGCTCAACCTGATTTGTACGATTCAAGACCCGCTGACTCGGCAAGACTATAGCCGCGACCCGCGCAACGTCGCCAAGAAGGCCGTCAATTACATGAAGGCCTCCGGCATCGCCGACGTCGCGTATTTCGGCCCGGAACTTGAGTTCTTCGTGTTCGACAGCGTCCGCTTCGATCAGAACCAGCACGAAGGCTATTACCACATCGACAGCAGCGAGGGCATCTGGAACTCCGGCCGCGACGAGAGATGCTCGGTAACGGGGCAGCCGAATAATCTCGCCAACAAGATTCGCTACAAGGAAGGTTACTTCCCCGTCCCGCCGCAGGATACGCTGCAAGACCTGCGCACCGAGATGATGCTCAACCTGATCGCCGCGGGCATCACCATCGAGGCCCATCACCACGAAGTCGCCACCGCCGGCCAGTGCGAGATCGACATGAAGTTCTCGCCGCTCGTCGAAATGGGCGACAAGGTCATGAAGTACAAGTACATCCTCAAGAACACCGCCAAAAAACACGGCAAGACGGTGACTTTCATGCCCAAGCCGCTGTTCGGCGACAACGGCACCGGCATGCACGTGCACACATCGCTGTGGAAAGGCGGCGTCAATCTGTTCGCCGGCTCCGGTTACGCCGGTTTGTCGGAAATGGGCCTGTACGCCATCGGCGGTTTGCTCAAGCACGCCCCGGCCATTTGCGCCTTTTCGAACCCGACCACGAACAGCTACAAGCGCCTGGTGCCGGGCTACGAAGCGCCGGTGAACCTCGCCTACAGCCGCCGCAACCGTTCGGCGTCGATCCGCATCCCGATGTACTCGGCCAATCCCAAGGCCAAGCGCATCGAATTCCGCTGCCCCGATTGTTCGAGCAACCCGTACTTCGTCTTCTCGGTCATGCTGATGGCCGTACTCGACGGCATCAAGAACAAGATGAAGCCGGGCGAACCGCTCGACAAGGACATCTACGACCTGGAGCCCGAAGAGCTGGCCAAGGTGCCGAAGGCGCCCGGTTCGCTCGAAGAGGCGATGTGCAACCTGGAAAAGGACCACGAGTTCCTGCTGCAGGGCGACGTGTTCACCAAGGACGTTATCACGACGTGGATCGACATGAAGCGGACCAAGGAAATCGACGCCGTCCGCCTGCGTCCGCATCCGTACGAGTTTTTCCTGTACTACGACGTGTAACAGTTGCCGTTCAAGCCGCGGGATGAGCGCAGCGAATCCCGCGGGTCGGAGCGTGCAAGGGCCGAGTGACACTGCTCGGTCCTCATTTTTCCTTCGGTTCCTTCTGCCGCATCACTCTCCCTGATCCACAAGAGACACGCTGGTTACGGCGTTGAAGGTGCTGTAAACCCGACGATTCCGTGAGAAGACGTAGAAATCTTGCGCCCGCACGCTGCGGGCCTTTGCCGTCGGATCGAAGGCGATGTTCTCCGGATGTTCAATGATTACGCGATCACCGTTTTCAAAACGAAGCACAAACGGCTGAAAGGGGGCTTCGCGCAACAAGCGTTGTACCTCGGTGCGGATAACCTGAACGCGGGGCATGACTTTCTCCGGTACTTTTACTGCTTCAGAACTTCTTTGACTCACAGTCTGATTGTTGCTCTAATAATCTCAATTCGCAAGCGATTTCTTCGGTTCTAGGTCAAGTGATGAACACTCCAGGAGACACAGCCATGTCCGAACCTCTCCACCGTCGCGACTTCCTCGCCGCCACTGCCGCCACGGGCTTGGCCCTCGGCGCAGCAAGCCAAGCGCAAGCGCAAAACGACCCAACCAGCCGCCTCGTGGTCGGCGTCATCGGCACGGGCGGCCGCGGCACCGAACTGTCGCGCACCTTCCAGTCGCAGCCGGGCGTCGAGATCGCCTATGTGTGCGATGTCGATCAGGGCCGGGCGGAGCGGGCGGCGGCAGTCGTGCAGGCGCTCAATAACAACCGGGCGCCGCGCGTCGTCACCGATCTGCGCCGCGTCTTCGACGATCGGGCCGTCGATGTGGCCGTCATCGCGACTTGCAATCATTGGCATGCGCCCGCGGCGATCATGGCGTGCGCGGCCGGCAAGCATGTCTACGTCGAAAAGCCGCTGAGCCACAACCCGCGCGAAGGCGAACTGCTCGTGCAGGCGGCCACAAAGCACCGCCGCCAACTTCAGATGGGCAATCAGCGCCGCAGTTGGCCGCGCATCATCGAGGGGATCGAAGAGGTGCGCAAAGGTGCGCTCGGCCGAACCTACCTTGCGCAATCCTGGTACACGGCCAGCCGCGGCACCATCGGGCGAGGCAAAGTGACCGACCCGCCCAAGGGGCTCGATTACGATCTCTGGCAAGGCCCGGCGCCACGGCGGCCCTTCCATAGCAACTATTTGCACTACAACTGGCACTGGTTCTGGCACTGGGGCAACGGCGAGTTGGGCAACAACGGCATCCACATGCTCGATTTGTGCCGTTGGGGCTTGGGCGTCGATTATCCGATCCACGTCACCTCATCGGGCGGCCGCTACCGCTTCCAGGACGATCAGGAAACGCCCGACACGCACATGGTCTGCTTTGATTTCGAAGGCCGCAAAACGATCACCTGGGAAGGCCTGAGCTGCAACCGCCTGCCTGCTGCCAAGAGCGACTATTTCCGCTTTTACGGTGAAAACGGCGTCATGAGCTTCACCGACAGCGCCTATGTCATCACTGATCCGGTCGGCAAGGAAGTGCGGCGCGTGGCGATCCAGTCCGGCGATGCGGGCCACATCAACAACTTCCTCAACGCCTGCCGCGGCATGGGCCGTTGCAACAGCGGCGTCGAGGATGCCCACAAGAGCACCCTGCTCTGCCACCTGGGCAACATCGCCCAGCGCACCGGCCGAGCGCTGCAGTGCGATCCGAAGAATGGCGCGATCTTGAACGATCGGCCCGCGCTGGCGTATTGGACGCGCGAATATGAGAAGGGCTGGGAACCGCGGGTTTGAGATGGCAATTGCAAATTGAGAATTGACCATTGAAAATTGCAAATTGAATCGGACGTGGAAGGTATGCGGCGATCGCCTTCCGATTTGCAATTTTCAATGGTCAATTTTCAATTTGCAATCGTCTTTGAGCGTCACGACTTCACCGGCTCCAACAGCGGCAACAGATGTCGTTTCAAGAACCCCGGAACGTAATTGCCATAATGCCCACCCAGGTTGCCTGCGTGGATGTCCACGCGCTGCCAGGGACGCTGGATGAGCTTGGCTTGCAGCGCAAAATCGCCGCAATCCACCGGCACTTTGAAGCCGACTCGACCGCTTGCAGAATGGAAGTACTTGCGATCCGCGGTGCCCAAAACGTGCGTGGCGAAACCCAGATACCAGTAATCGTGCCGGCTGTAGAAGACGTGCACGCCGCGGTTGACGTTGCGGACCGCGGGACGGATGTCGTAGGTGTTCGACACCGACGGCGACAAGAGAAACGCCCGCTCGACCACGCCCGGCGGCAGATTTTCGAGCGCCGACAAGATCACCGACGAACCGGCGCTGTGGCCCAACAGGTAGATCGGCATGTGCGGGTTGGCCTTCGCGTAGGCTTCCACTTCCAGAGCGAGCCGTTTGCCCTGGGCGACGGCGTAATTGAAACCGAGTTGGTCGGCGAGAATTCTTCCGTAGCCGTGCGACCATTCGAAAGTCACCACGTGGACGGGAACGTGCTCGTGCTCGAACAACTCGCCCAGTGTACGGGAGACCGCCTGAAAATTGCCGGCGCCGTCGGCGACAAAGACGGCGCCGCTTGCCGGCGCGGCAGAGACGCTGGTCGGCTGGCGTTTCCGCAACGTCAAGCAGCCCGACAGCGCTAAAGTCGAGGCCAGAACCAGGACGAAGCTGACCAACAAGGGCCGGCGCGCCGAATGCGTTGTTTGCTTGGAGGCGTCGGCAACCGTCATGCTGTCTCCCTAAACGACCCTGTTTGCCAAGTCGCGTTGACCGCACCCAGGCCGACCGTTTAACCTATCGTTGCGACATTCAACGCAAAAGGAAGTTGCACATGCGGCGCTGGGCTTTGGGTCTGTTGTTGGTCGCGGTGGGGATTACCATTTACTGGTGGCAGAGTCAACCGCCGCCGGCGGTCGAACGGCCGCCCGAGAAGCCCATCAAGGTCGAGCAAACCCGCCCGGTCTTCGTGGGCAAAGAACTAAACCGTCAAGAACTGCTCGCCGCCCTGGCGCTGAGTCCAGGGCAGGGTTTCCCAGCCGCCGTCCCCTGGGACCCTCTTCGTAAGATCGGCCAACAGGGGCTCTATCCTTTAGAAACGTTGCTGCATTACCAGCCGGTTGTGTTCCTGGAGTGGTGTCAGGCAAACTACCGAGAAACGGTCAAAGGCTACACTTGCACATTCTGCAAACAAGAACGCGTCAAGGGTAAGCTGCTGAATGCCGAGAAGATCGACATCCATTTTTGCCAAGAACCCTTCAACGTTCACATGCATTTTCTCGAAGGCGGCGCGGCGGAAAAGGTGCTTTACCCCAACGGCACTGACCGATTCAAACTGCTTGCACGCCCCAAAGGGGCACTCCTTCGGCTCATCACCGTCAGCAAGGACATCAACGGCCCCGACGCCAAAGAATCGAGCCGTTTTCCGATCAGCGAATTTGGCATCTACAAAGGCACGGAGAGCACGCTGGAGAGCATGCACAAAGCCCAGGCGCGCGGCGCGCTGCACGTGCGCTACGACGGCGTCTACAAGGTTTCGGAACTCGGCGATCGGGAATGCCACAAGCTGGTTCGCACGCCGTATGAGCCGACGGAGCAAGACGGGTTGCATGAATACACGCTGTACATCGACAAGGAACTGAATCTGCAAACCGGTTCCGTGCTCAGAAACAAACGCGGCGAGTTGATCGCGGAATATTGGTTTCGAGACGTGAAGCTGAATCCGGAGTTCAAGAAGGAACAGTTCACGCCCAACGCGATTTGACGCGATTCTGGCTTGCCGTTTCGCGCTCGCATGATCCTGCGAGCGCGAAACGGCAAGCCACACGCTTCATTCGTTTCGCAGTTTCTCTAACCGAATCACCTCCGCCAGAATCTTCGTGACCTGTTTGAGGTCATCGTCATCCACGCCCTCGCGGCGCCAATAACGGCGTTGCAAACTGTCCAAAACATGCTCCCAAATGTCCCGCGTCGGCTTCATTTCACCTTCCCAAGCGCCGCGGCGTTCCGATTTGCATTGAAACTTCCACTCGCCGGCGAAGCGTTCCGCACGCATATAGCGGCGCTCGCCGGTATCGGGGTCGCGGTCGTGCCATTGGATTTGGAGCATGGAGGATAACACGCCGCGGGATGAGCGCAGCGAATCTCGCGGGTCAACCCGCGAGATTCGCTGCGCTCATCCCGCGGCGTGGATGGTCATGAGAGAATCTGTTCCACCACGTTGCCGTGCACGTCGGTGAGGCGGTGGTTGCGGCCCTGGTAGCGGTAGGTGAGCCGGCGGTGGTCGATGCCCAGGCAGTGCAGCATCGTCGCGTGCAGATCGTGGACGTGCACCGGATCGGCGGCGATGTTGTAGCTGAAATCGTCCGTCTCCCCGTGACTGAAGCCGCGTTTGACGCCGCCGCCCGCAAGCCAGAACGTGAAGCAACGCGGATGATGGTCACGGCCGTAGTTATCGGCGGTCAGCGTCCCCTGGCAATAAACGGTCCGGCCGAACTCGCCGCCCCAAATGACCAGCGTGTCGTCGAGCAAGCCGCGTTGTTTGAGGTCGTTGATGAGGGCGGCGCCGGGCTGATCGGTGTCGTGGCATTGGCCGGTGATTTGCCGCGGCAGATTCACGTGCTGATCCCAGCCGCGATGGAAGAGCTGGATGAAGCGGACGCCGCGCTCGGCCAGACGTCGCGCCAGCAAGCAGTTGCAGGCGAAGGTGCCGGGCGTGCGGACATCGGGGCCGTACATGTCGAGCACTTGCCGCGGTTCATTGCCGATGTTCGTCAACTCTGGGACCGCAGTCTGCATGCGGAAGGCCAGTTCGTACTGGGCGATGCGCGTGGCGATTTCGGGATCGCCGGTCGCGTCGTGCCGCAGTTGATTGAGCCGGGAGATGTCGTCGAGAATGCGGCGCCGCGCTTCCGGGTTGACGCCGTCCGGGTTCGACAGGTACAGCACTGGATCACCGATCGAGCGGAACTTCACGCCTTGATACTGCGAGGGAAGAAAACCGCTGCCCCACAGGCGGTCGTACAGCGGCTGGTCGGCCGGGTTGCCGGTGCCTTGCGAAATCAACACGACGAACGCCGGCAGGTCGCGGTTCTCACTGCCGAGTCCGTAAGCCAGCCACGCGCCCATGCTCGGCCGGCCGGCGAGCTGTGCCCCGGATTGGAAAAAAGTGATCGCCGGATCGTGGTTGATCGCCTCGGTGTGCATCGACTTGATGAACGTCAGCTCATTGACGATGCGCGCGGTGTGCGGCAACAACTCGCTAACCCAGGCGCCGGAATTGCCGTGGCGGGCAAAGCGGAACATCGACGGTGCGATCGGGAAACGTTCCTGCGTCGCGGTCATGCCGGTGAGACGTTGGCCGCGGCGGATCGAATCGGGCAGGTCCTGGCCGCTCCGCTCGCGCAGCCCCGGCTTGTAATCGAACAAATCCATCTGCGACGGCGCGCCGGATTGAAACAGGTAGATGACGCGCTTCGCCGTTGGCCGATGATGCGGCAACCCGGTCAGTCCGGTCGACTGGGCGCGGCTGTCTTCCGCGAGCAGCCACGTCAGTGCGACGGAACCCAGGCCGCACGCCTGATCGTGCAGGAACCGGCGGCGCGTGGGAAGGGCGGACAACATCGAACAACCTCGACAGCATAGTGGGCGTACATGCATCATCCTAAGGCAAGCGGCGCTCGAAAACAATAAGGGACGTAGGCGACGCTGCCAGCGTCGGCGTTGACAGGCGCCGACGCAAGCTGCGCCGGCTACGGCATTGCTAATTCGCCAGTGGATTCGGCCGAGTAGCCGTCGGCGGCGGGTTGAGTTGCAATTCGATCCATTCAAGCTGGTTGGCCCAATACTCCTTTGTCCAAACGTCGTCGCCGCGGAACCCGGGACTGTCGACCGGCATCGGCTCGAGTTCCGTGCGGGCGGTCCTGACGGCCTGTTGCGCGGCCGCACGCGCCAAACGAATTTGTTCGGGCGACTCCACCATGACGCCGACGCATTTCCAGATGCGCCAACAAGCGTGCAAGCTTTCCACTTGCTTGGAGTAGTCGCGTTGCAGGCGTTGATAGCGGCGCAGGGCCTCGGCAAAATCATTGCGGTCGAAGTACATGTCGCCGATGCTGAACAGCGCTTTGCGCACGATGAAGGATTCATCGTTGGACAACGGCATTTGCGCGGCTTTGCGCATCAATTCATCGGCCAGGGTCTGATCAACGCCGATCGCCTGGTCGAGCCATTGCCGGCGGGTGCGCTGCTGATGGGCTTTCAGTGCTTCCAAGGCCGCTTTGTCTTCAGGTGACAGGCCGTCGACCTTGCTGGCGCCCAAATCCTCAATCTTCTTCTGCGTTTGATCGGCAAACTTGCGATAGCAATCGGCCAGCCGATCGCGGGCATTGAGGGCGTTCGCGTTGTTCGGGTATTGCCGAGCTGCTTCCTTCAAGACCCCCACGGCTTCGTCGTAGGCTTGCATTTGCAGGAGCAGACCGGCCATTTTGTAGATCGATTTCTCATGCGCTTCGCGATCGAAGCCTGGGCCGGCGACGGTCAGGTTCTGCTTGAGAATCTCTTTGGCGTGGAGGTAGTTCTTGCGCTCGAATTCCTCCACCGCGAGCTGATAGCGGGCCCGAAAGGCGAAAGGCGTGGCCGGAAACTCCATGCACTTGTAGTACGCCAGCCGCGCTTGCTCCTTTTTGCCCTGCGCCGCCTGCGTATCGGCGAGGGAGAACCAGGCCTGGGCGAGGCGCGGCTCGTCTTTGGCAAGCGTGACGAATCGCTCCAGGGCGGCGGCAGCACGGGCCAGGTCTTTCGCCGCGAGATAGCACTGGGCGCTGCGCCAGCACGCTTCGATTTGATCGCGTTCCGAGCGGAGCAGGGCCGCCTGCTCGTAGACGACGCCGGCACGGTGAAAGAGGGCGTGCGCCTGTTGCAACAATTCCTTGTCGGCACCGGCCTGCTTGAAACGATCCTGCGCCTGTGCTTCGACCGCCTGGGCCCACCGTTCATCGGCGACGCCCGGTGCCGCCAGCTTCTTGTAAAGCTCAGCCACTTGCTGGGCGTGTTCGAAATCGCGCCGCTCCAGGCAATGCCGGCAGGCACGTTCGAACAACGCGCGCGCCTTCGCCAGATCGAGGTGCGTGGTCTGATAGTCCTTCAAGGTGCGCACCTGGCGCAAAGCCTCGGTCCACGCGGCCAGGGCCATTTTCGGATCCTGAGGCGCCACGAACAGCCGTAACTCGCCAAGTCGCAAGCCCGCGGCCTGACCAGCGGGACCGCCCAATTCCAGGGCTTGCTGCCAGGCGGTGGCCGCTTCCGGATACTTGGGCGGGTCGGCGCTCGCCAGGCACTTTCCATGGGCCAAGAGGATGCGTGCCGGCCCGCCGGGTATTGCGGAGGCATCGGCGAGCAGCTCTTTCCAGTTCGCCGCGGCGCGATGATACAGACCTTCCTCCTCGGCAGTCTGTGCTTGCAGCAGCTTGGTCTTGATGCGCAACTCGGCGGAGATTTTTCCGGTAATGCGGTCGAGTTCCTTGAGCGCTTCGAGGCGTTTTTCCTTGCGCAGCAGCAGTTCGGCGCGGAGATAGCGGGTTTCGCCCAGCGCACCTTGCTCATCGGTTAGCTCGAGCAATTTCTGACTTGCGGCCAGCGCCGCGTCTACGTCCGGCGCCGGCAAGCTCAGATAAGCGCTGACCAGCATGGCATACGCCGGCCGCGGCTCGTCGGCGCCTTGTTCGATGCTCTCGGCCATCAACTGCACGGCCCGATTTGGTTCTTCGCCGCGGCGATAGAGCATCACGCCCAGCCGATGGTGCAAGGGCGGCACATCGGCGTCAGGGACGCCGACCGACAGCGCTCGTTCCAGGTATTCAATGGCTTTGGCGTTGGCCGTGCCGTGCTTGGCGGTCGGCCCGGCAAGACGGTAGTAGACGGAGCCGGCCAAAAAGTTGGTTTCCCCTTCGCAGCGCGGATGACGCCGGACGTCGCCGATCAAGCGCTCCGCCAAGGTGACTAAACCGTGCGGATCGTCGCCGTTGTGCAGCCCCTCGCGCAAGCGGCGCAATTCGACGGCGTAGGGCCCCTCGCGCAATTCAGCGCGATACGGCGAGCTGACGGCGACGCCGAGGAACGCCAACAGGCCGACGAAGAACGTGGGCACCTGCCAAAGCTGGCTCCAGGCACGTTGTCCGCGTCCGATTTGGCCGTGCGCAACCACCCCTGCGGTTGCTTCCGTGACATTCATGGCCTTCCCCTGGCCTTTTTGCGATCGACCCCATCATCCCCAATGACAGGGGGCAAGCTTTTGGCAAAATTGATGGAAATTGTCAAGAGGGAAGGCCGTCGTCGAAGCGATTGAAAATTGAAAATTGACCATTGCAAATTGAAAAATGGCAGAGACTCGCCGCACACTGGCTATCATCCAAATCTGCGATTCCAATTTGCAATTTTCAATGGCCAATTGTCAATTTGCAATGCCTTTTACAGCGGACGTGTACTTGGCAATCTGGGATGTGAATAGGAATGCATCCGCAAGCCGGCTCGTAAGCCGGGTTTTGTCCCGCGCCGAAGCGCGGCGACGGTCATTTGTCTAGCCGCACGGTTGCCCATGCGATCCAGCGGCCTACCCGGGAGTCGTAGCGGGCCGGACCAGCCCTGCTCCCCTATTTGGCCTTGCTCCCGGCGGGGTTTGCCGAGCCAGCCTGTCACCAGGCTGCTGGTGGGCTCTTACCCCACCTTTTCACCCTTACCCCAAGCAGTCGGCAGTGGGCAGTCGGCAGTCGGCAGTGGGCAATCGATAGTTGCCAACTGCTTACTGCCAACTGCCCACTGCCGACTGCTTGGGGCGGTATCCTTTCTGTTGCACTTTCCCGATCCTTGCCCTTCGGCCCTCCGGTCGCTTACGCTCCCGGCTCGCCTCGGGGCTTGGATGGTGGACGTTATCCACCGCCGTGTCCTGTGGAGCCCGGACTTTCCTCGGATCGACAAGCGCCGATCCGCGACCGTCTCGCCGACTCGCGGATGCTGGTTCCATGATAGGGAAGACACGCGGCGAATGAAATGGTTCCCGCGAAATGCCGCGGACTTGCAATCTTGCACCCTGAAATTTCTTGACCGCCCCGCCGGCTACCTTATACTGGAAAAAGCTGCATCGGGCTGGTTCGGCTGCCGCACATCCCCATCGAGATCCGTTTTCATGAAACGCACACTGGTTGCTTCGCTTGTCGCCGCGGCAACATTCGTCAGCGCCGCCGCCCAGGAAACTCCGGAAACGCAGCTCGACTTCGTCCGCAAGCTGCGCGCCAAGGGCTGGCACGACCTCAACAAGGAATACATCGACGAATTGATCAAGGTCTATCCGCAGCTCGCCGGTCAGCTCTCGCTCGAACAGGCGCGTTCGCTGGTCGTTTTGGGCCGCATGAAGAATCTTGACCAGCGCGCCACCCTGTTCAACCAGGCCCGCGACAAGTTTCAGACTTTTGTCACCGAGTACGCCGGCAAACCCGAAGCCGTGCAGGCGCGCCTCGAATTGGCGAAGCTGGTCGCCTATCACGGCCAGGCGATTCTCAGCAAGGCGTTGCGCGATAACGAAGAGCCCAAGGACCAGCACGACGCCGCCCGCCGTGCCGAAGCGCTCTTCATCCAGGCCGGGGAGGAGTTGGACGCCGTCATTAAGGAACTCAAAGGCAAGGAGCTGTCGCAAGCGAAGTTCGAGCGCGGCGTCAGCTACATCGACCAAGCCCGGACGTATCTCGATCTCGATAAAGTCGCCATCCGCCGGCAGCGCGGCGAGCTCATGCTCCTGGCAAAAAAACTGTTCGAGAGCATGGCCGACGATCTCACCACCGAAGAGGGCTTCCTGGCCAACGCGTGGCTCGTGAAGTGCGGCCACGAGCTGCAAGAGCCGAAGGAATCGACGAAGCGTTACCATCGGGTCGTGAACACGACCGACAAGACGGGCGTCGCCGCGGCCGGGCAGCGGCTGGCGCGTTACTTCCATATCCAGTACATCCCCAAAGACATCGACCTCAAGCTCAAGCCGCTGGAGCGCGTGAAGCTGATCCAGACCGAAGCGAATAAGTGGCTCAAGGATTTCTCGGGCCATCACAAAAGCTGGGAGGGCCAGGGCGTCCGCTTTCTGCTTGCCGACGCTTACCTGACGGAAGCGCTATTCATCGCCAAAGACTTCAAGGCCCCCGCCGCCCAGGGCCTTTTGGGCCAGGCGCAAAAGCTCTACTCGGCGCTCGCGGAACTCGACGGTGAATTCTCGGAGGAGTCCAATCGCCGCAGCATTTCCATCGCCGTCACGAAGCTGGAGAAAATCGACCTCAAGGACATCCGCGATTTCGACAACAGTTTGCTCAAGGCGTATTTCGAGCTGTACAGCGAGGTCAAGAAGATCGATGACAAGCTGGCCGACGAGAAGCTCAAGGAGCCGGAACGCAAGAAGCTGGAAACGGCCCGCAAGCAGCACCTGCGCGATGCCGTGCGAGCGCTGTCGCAAGCGCTGAACCTGGCGACGAGCAGTACGCCGATCGTCAAGGTTGACGAGGCGCGGTGGTTGCTGGTGACTACTCTGTACCGCATGAACGACCGGCCGCGAGCGTTCGTTGCGGGCAAAGCGCTCGCCGAAGCGCGGACCAAGCACTCGCCGCAAGGCGCTGGCCTGGCGATTTTAGTGATCGACGAACTAATCAAACGCGACCCGTGTGAGGCCAATCGCCAACAATTGCGCAACATCGTCGACTACATCCTCAGCCCGGAGAGTCAGAAATACTGGCAAGCCGATCCGGTCACGGGCGTCGCCCGCTATCAATTGGCGATGTTGGCGCACAACGACAAGAATTTCGCCACCGCCATCGACAACCTGGAACTGATGCCCAGCGACTTTGGGGGTTTCATCTACGCACAGGGTCAGTTGGTGTTTATTGCGCTCGCAGCGGCCGACGACAAGAACAACAAGTTGACGGAAGCCGAGCGTAAGCAGCTCCGTGCGCGGGCGCGCAAGGCCATCCAGCGCATGCCGAATTCGCTGCCGGCCGACGCCGATCCATCGACGGGGAGGATGTACCTCCTCGCCCAGATGGAGGAGCCAAGGATTCTCTACCGCGAAGCCGCGGAGGATTTGCGGGCGCAAAAACTCGCCGATGCCGCGTCCAAGTTCAAACAAATGAACAAGTTCATCGAGCAACATTATGACGCCTTCAAGAAATCGACCGTCAAGTTCGAGGACAAGACCAGGAAAGACTTGGACACGATGATGACGGTGATGCAGAAATACGCCAAGCTTGGGCTCGCGGACGTCGAGTATCGCCTCGGCAACTACGACAAGGTGCTGTCGTTCGACCTGGTCGGGCCGCTAGTGCAGAAGTTGAAAGAGGAATCGAAAAAGGAAGGAAAAATCCGCGTCAAGGAACACGTCGTGAGCGCCGAAATTCTCGGCTTGGCCCTACGCACCTATGTGCAGAAGGATGAACTCGAAAGCGCCGAGCAAATCTTCAAGATCCTCGAACGACTCGCGCCCGAGAATGAAGCCGATGAGCTGACACGCGATGACAGTAAATTCATATTCGGAGTCATCGCGGACATCGAACACCACGTGCAAAGCATCAAGGGCGACGCCGAAAAGCTGAAGCGGGCGGTTGCGGCTTACACGAAGTTCATCGACGCCGTCGCCGTATCGATGCTGAGCAAACGGCCGGACATTCCGGATTACATCTTCTTGGCGAAGGCGTACGTAACACTCGAGCAACCGCAAAAGGCGGCCGATTTGTATGCGAAAGTGCCGATGCCAAAAATCACTTCGCTGCTGACTCAGGAAACAAAGAAACGGGAACTCGCCAAACAGTCCCCCTTGACGAACGAGGAAATCAAAGATCGAAAATCCAAACTGACGAAGGCAGACCTGCGTGAAAACGCCGACTACTGGTACTTGCGCATTCAATACTGCCGTGCCTTGCGCGAAAATAAGGAATTCAAAAAGGCTTACGCGGAATTGGAAGGCGCCGTCACGCACCCGTTCGGCGAACACGTCATTCTGGCCGAGATCGAAAAGAACTTCGTGCTTGAAGACAGCGGCATCTTGGGCCGCGCCATCGAGGGCTGGAACGGCGCCATGAAGCGCCTTGGCGAGCGGATTGCCTACGACAACGACGCCAAGAATAAGTTGCTCAAGCGGCTGGACGAGTTGGGTCCGCAAGAGGTGGAAACCAAGAATCTGCTGCTGCGGCGGCTCGACGAGTTGACCTCACAACACGGTGAAATCAAGAGGCTGTATTTCGATTGCTATTACTACGGTACGCGTGCCCGCTTCAAATACAGCCAATCTGCCAAGGTCATCAAGGACAAGAAAGAAGACCAATACCTCAACATTGCCGCTAACATGATCTTCAAATTGGAGACCTCTGCCAACCCGGAAGGCTGGGAATTGGTCGGTGCTCGGCTTCGTGAATTCATGGATGCCGAGCCGAAGCTGAAGAAGATGTACGATAAGCTGAAAAAGGCCACGCCGGCCAAGTAAATCGAGCAACCAAGGGAATGCACTCCATGAAGCGATTTTTGTGCGTCTTGGCGACGTCCAGCATCCTAGTCATCGGCGCCGCGGCCTGGGCGGAGGATGCTGTGTACGTTCACGGCAAGGCCAAGGCTGTCAAGGGCTTTATCGCCAAGGAATCGGCCAAGGGCGTGTCGTTCAAGGACGGCACCAACTTCGCTCCCGACATGATCGAGGACATCTTCTATGACGTCAACCCTCCGGGGGTGCTCATCAACATGTATCGCCCGGCGTTTACGGCCGAGAAGGATTCGCTCGATCCCGCCAAGCAGGCAACACACATGGCGAAGCTCAACGAGGCGATCAAGAAGTACCAGGAGGCCGCGGCCGGTAACATCAAGGAGCCGTTCGCCAAGCGGCACGTCGAATACAAGGTGGCGGCGCTGTTGGCCCGGCAGGCGGAACAGGGGGGCGCGGTGGAGCCGGCGATCAAGGCCCTCAAGAAATTCAAGTCCGACCACGCCGACAGCTGGCAGATCGGCGCGTGCTTGCAACTCCTCGGCCGGTTGCAGCTCGACCAGAAGGACTTCGCCGGCGCCAAGGAGACTTATGCCGAGCTGTCAACCGCCAACGTGCCCGATGACGTCAAGCAAGAAGCCCAGCTGCTGGTGATTCAGGTGAGCATTCGCTCGGGCAAGTCGGCCGAGGCGAAGGGCGCCCTGGATGCATTCTTACAATCTCTTCCCGAGAAAAGCAAATACGCCGTCAAGGCCCGCGTCGCCCAATCGGAATTGCAAATCGCCGCGAAAGACTACGACGGCGCCATGAAGATCCTCGCCCAAGCGTCGAAAGAGGCAAACGATAAGGACACGAAAGCGATCATCTACAATGCCAAAGGCGTGTGCCAGTTCGAGAAGGCCGACTTCAAGGCGGCCCTCTGGGAGTTTCTGTGGGTGGACGTGGTCTACAACCAGTCCAAAGCCGAGCACGCCAAGGCGCTGTATTATCTGTCGAAGATTTTCGACGAACTGGGCGACCCGGAAAAAGCCCAGGAATGCCGCGAACAATTGCTCAACGACCGCGCCTTCGCCAACAGCGAATGGCGCGCACGGGCGCAGAAGGAAAATAAAAGCAATTAGCAGCCACAGATCAAACACAGATGAAACACAGATAAGAAAAAGAGTAACCAGGTTCAATGCCGGCTTTATCTGTGTTTCATCTGTGTTCGATCTGTGGCTCAATTACGCATTGGATTCGTGAACTAGAATCCGCTGCAGCAGCACTTCGTTCACTTGGCCGCGGAAGCGCACTTTGCCGTTGACCAGAACGACCGGCACGCATGCGCCGTACTCGGCGACCCACTCGGGCGATCTGTCCACATCCTTCGTTTCCAACTGGAATTGATGGCGCTTTTGCGCCTTGGTCAGCAGCACCTCGGCGACCTCGCACAGGTGGCAGCCCTGGCGCGTGAACAGCGAAAAAACCAGATCGGGCCGCGGCCGGGCGCGGCGGAACCAGCGTGCGAAGAACATGCGGGTATTATTGCAAAATGAGAGGGGCCAGGCTTGCCGTTTCGCGCTCGCGCTGAACCTTCAGCGAATGCGTGCTATGCCGCGAGCGCGAAACGGCAAGCATGGGCGGCTGCACCCGTCGCCAAGATTTGCGGGTTTTGCTATCTTAAACTATCTGTTGCCGACGTTTCGAGAACAGCTTTGAGGTGGCGGCATGCCTTCGCCGAAAGAGTCCGGCCCCCAGAATCGCCCGCGCCGCCGCACCGAACCCATGCCCGGCGGTTGGCTGTGGGTCATCGTCCTCTTGCTGTTCGGCGGCGTCATGTGGGTGTTGCTCGGCCTCACTTCCCCGGGCACGATCAGCCTGTCCGATTTCATTGAACTCGCACAGAACGACAAGTTCGCCAAGGTCACGATTCGTGGATCTTCGCGCATCGTCGGCGACTTCAAGGACGAAGAGGCCAAGAACCTGCCCGAGAACCTCAAGAAATACGAGCGCTACAATCGCGTCGAGGCGAACATCCATACCGAAATGATCCGCGACCTGCGCGAACAGCTCAAGGGCCACACGGTCATCCGCGTCGAGGAGGAATCGGGCGCCTGGGTTGGCCCGTTTGTCTTCATGGTGCTGCCGATCATCCTCTTGATCGCGTTCTTCTTCTTTTTCCTGTTGCCGCGGCTGCGCGACCCCTTGGGCGGCGGCTTTCTGAGCAGCTACATCAAAAGCCCGGCGCGGCGCTACGACAAAACGAAGATGCGCGTCACGTTCCAGGATGTCGCCGACATGCAGTATGCCAAGGGCGAGCTGCAAGAGATCGTCGAGTTCCTCAAGAACCCCGAGAAGTTCCAGCGCCTCGGAGCGCAGATTCCCAAAGGCGTATTGCTCGAAGGCGCGCCGGGCACCGGCAAAACGCTCTTGGCCCGCGCCGTCGCCGGCGAGGCGGGCGTGCCGTTCTTTTCCATCAGCGGCTCCGAGTTCATCCAGATGTTCGTCGGCGTCGGCGCCAGCCGCGTGCGCGACATGTTCCGCACCGCCAAGGAAAACGCGCCATGCCTGCTCTTCATCGACGAGATCGACGCCGTCGGCCGGATGCGCGGCGCCGGCGTCGGCGGCGGCTCCGATGAGCGCGAGCAGACGCTTAACCAGATCCTCAGCGAGATGGACGGGTTCACGCCGACCGAATCGGTCATCGTCATCGCCGCGACGAACCGGCCCGATGTGCTCGACTCGGCGCTGTTGCGTCCGGGCCGATTTGACCGCCACGTGACCATCGACCGTCCGACCTGGCGCGGCCGGCTGGAAATCCTCAAGGTGCACACGCGCAACAAGCCGCTCGCCGATGATGTAAACCTCGAATCCATCGCGAAACGGATGATCGGCATGACCGGGGCGGACCTGCGCAATCTGGCCAATGAGGCGGCCCTGATTGCTACGCGCGAAAACAAGGCGCGCATCGAACGCGATGATTTTGAGCGCGCCGCCGACCGCGTGCTCCTGGGCTCCAAGCGCGAAGAAGTGCTGACCGAAGACGACAAGCGCCGCACCGCCTACCACGAATCGGGCCACGCCCTGCTCGCCTGGCTGCAACCCACCGGCGACCCGCTCCGCAAAGTGTCCATCGTGCCGCGCGGCCAGACCGGCGGCGTGACCTGGGTGGCGCCCGATGAAGAGCGGATGCACAAGGGCCTGGACTATTTCAAGACGCGCCTGACCGTCATGATGGGCGGCCGCGCCGCGGAACGAATCATGTACGCCCAGACATTCGCCGGCGTGCAAGAGGATTTGCGCCAAGCAACTCGCCTGAGCCGGTTCATGGTCACGCACTGGGGCATGAGCGACCGGCTCGGCCCGATGTCGTTCCGCATCGGCGAAGAACATGTTTTCCTGGGCAAAGAGATTCAAGAGCCCAAGGACTTCAGCGAAGGGACCGCCCAGATCATCGATGAGGAAGTGCAGAAGCTGCTGCGCGAGGCCGACGAGCGCGCCGAGTCTCTTTTGAAGGAGAATCGCGACAAGCTCGACCTGCTCGTCGAGACGCTATTGCAAAGAGAAGAACTGCATAAGGAAGAAATCGACCAACTCCTCACAACCGGCAAATTGAGCGACAACGGCCAACCGGCCGAAGAGCGCATCATGGCGGAGACACGTTCGCCGTGATCGCCGCTTGCGGCTTAGCGTTCGCAGCGAGCCACGCGAACGCTAAGCCGCAAGCGGCGAATTCTCACTTGCTCATCCCCACAAAACTGCCGTCGTGTTCGCGCGACAGGGCCCAGAGAAAGGCGCCGACGTCGGGGCTTTCGAAGAAATAGCCGATCGAGTTGATGCGCACGCGCGGCTGGCCGGTGAGGTAGCGGTTCCAGTCGGTCTTCAGCTTCATGCGGACGTGCTTGGCGAGGGCCTCGGTGATCTGCTGCTCGTTCAGCTTGGCGGCATTGGCGGGCAGGCCTTCGCCGACGTTGGGCAGACCATCCGAAAGCAAATAGATGGTGTCCAGGCCGGCCGCGCGGTAGCGGAACGCCTCGGCCAGGGCGGCATACATGTCGGTGCCGCCCTTGGGCTTGATGCTTTTGAGCGTCGCCACCACGTCCTTGGCCGTCTGCGGGCCGCCGTAATCGAGCCAACGGCCATCGTTGCGCAACGGATACAGCGTGCGCTCCGAAAACATGATCACCTGGTAGCGCTGCAAATCAGTCAAGCTCTGCATGATGCGGCCGACGGTTTCGCAAACGAGCGGCCATTTGTCGGGATCGAGCGTGGTTTCGTCGATCAATTCCATGCTGCCGGACATATCGACGAGGAACACGACCTGCTTGCCGGTGAGGGTGACGCCGGCGAAGCGATTCTCCATGGCGGCTTGGATGTTCTTGGCCCGATTGGCGAGCGAGATTTTCTCGCCTTCCAGCGACGCGATCATGGCGCGGGCGTCGGCCAGGTCCTTGGCGCTGACTAGCATCCGCCGGCTCAGCGCGTCCTGATCGGTCATCAGCGCTTGCAGCCGGCGCTTGGCGTCGATGAGGTCGCTTTTGCCGCGGTCGGCGTCTTGCTCGAGCAGCTTCACGCGCAGGTCGGCGATCTTGAGACGGTTGATGGCGTCCTGGCCGACGCCGCGCAGATCGACGATTTGTTTGTCGAGCTTGAGAATGCGCTCATCGGCGTCCTTGACCTTGGCCGATTGATCGTCGGCTTTCTTGCTCGCGAGCAGCAGCGCCAGCTTTTTGGCATCCACGTCGTTTTCGAGCAGCACGATCCGCGCTTCGGACTTGGCGATCTTGTCGAGCAAGTCGGCATGGGCTTTCAGCTTCTCGACGAGCTGCGTCGCGGTCAGCGTGCTCTTGGTTTGCAGGTCTTTCAGCTCCAGCTTGAGACTGAGGATCAACGCCTCGGCGGCGGCATACGCCTTCAGCTTTTCCGCGAGCTGAGCGGCCGTGAGGATGCTCTTCGATTGCAGGTCCTTCAGATCGAGCGCCTTAATGGCGAGCAGAGCTTCGGCCGCGGCATGGTTCCTTTTCGAAAGGTCGAAATCTCGCCTAAGGACGAGGGCGAGCTGAGCCTCTTGGTCGCGCTGCTTCTTGGTCTTGTCCAGCTCGACGCTGATTTGCATGTACTTCTTGTGGCTGGATTCCAGAGAGTTCTTCAGATAGTCCAGCTCGCCGCTGAGCGCCAGAATGGTTTGATTCGCTTTGCCCAGGTCTTGCAGTGAGGAAGACGCAGCGGCAGTTTTCTCTTCGGCTTCCTGGTGATTCACTTGCCAGAGCAGGACGACGCAGCCGAGGGCGCAGCACAGGACGTCCACCATGTAGATGCTGAAGATCGTCGGAATGCGATGGCGGGTGAGCATGGGAATTCCTTTGCCGCTTGCGGCTTAGCGCGCCCAGGAGAACGCCGCAATCATGGGGCGCTTCGATGGGCGCGCTAAGCCGCAAGCGGCGGATTAGGCCGGCAACAACGACCTGTGGCCGTTCGGCTGGCCCAGGAAACGGACGACCGGGCCGCGGGCGCCGAGGCGAATCCAGTCGCCGGCGTGGAGCATGACCGAGCCGGTGACCGGGCTGTCGTTGACCAGTGTCCCTTCCTGGCTGCGATTGTACAAGACGTAAGCGCGGCGGTCGTGGAGGATTTCGCAGTGCTTGCTGGCGACGCCGGGGTGGCGGTCCGCGTCGATGACCAGGTGGCAGCCGGTGTGTGAGCCCAGGCAGAAGGTCGGCTCGGCGATGACGATTTCCTGGCCCTGGAAGTGCAGCCGCGCCGGACCCGCTTCGACCGGTTGCGGCAGCGGCAGCGGCGCCACCATATCGCGGTGACCGGGCGGCAATTCGCCGCGCTCCAGCCAGGCGCCGAGCGCATGCGCCGACCGCGCCAGGGCATCGGCCGACAGAATGGCGACGCGCGGTGACTCTTGGCCGGTGTCGCGCAACAAATTTTCGCCGAAGTCCTCGTCCGGAATCGGCGTCTTGACCTGGCTGCTTACCGGGTTGTTGATCCAGTCTTCGACGAGTGCACGCATCGGCAACGTCACGCCCGGCAAGCGACCGGCGGCATGCGTGAGCAGAATCGACGTCGGCATCTCTTCGGCAGGCAGACCGAGCAGCAGGTTGTCGATTTCCGCAAAGAACCGGCGATTGAGCTGCCCGCAGAACGCCGCGGCTTGTTCGGGCCGGACGAGCAAATTCTGATACCACGACGCGGCTTGAATGCCGAGGTGGACGAATCGGCCCTGGAAACTCGCTTCGAGCAGTCCGTCGAGCTGTTCGTAGAGCGCTTGTTCGGCGACCGGAGCGTCGCGCGGATCGCGGCGGCTCTGCAAAACGCAGCAATCCGAAAGTGCATTAAGCAATCGGTCTTTCCAGGCCCGCATGCCCAGGTGCGGAAACGAGCGATTGTCGAGCACGTGGGCCAGGCCGTCGACCGCGCGGACGAGGGCGAGCGTCAGCGCGTGGTCATCGACATCGACGATCAGGACTGAATCGACCCAGGCTTGTTCCGCATAGCCGACGAGCGCCGCGGCCAACGGCGCCGACAGAGAACCGAGCACGGGGACCTTGACTCGTTCGCCCAGATCGAGCACCCGGACTGCCGTCGCTTTGGCAAGGTAGCCGGGCAACGTGGCGACGACGCCGGCCGTCTTGCGGCACATCGGTTCGAGCCGCTGCCAGACGGCGCTCATCGCTTGACCCGCGTCGAGGCGATGCCGGCCCGCTTGCCAGGTTTTGGCGCCGTTGTCGAGCGCCGCCAAGAAGCCATGGCAGACGAGATGAGGACGCTGTCGCATGAGCCGCAGCGCGGGCGCGCCGACTTCGAGCGCGGACTGCTCCAGGCTCAGGGCCAGGGGCAGGTCCTGGGCGGGCGGCTCCAGCGGCAGGGGCAGCGGATAATCGCCGAGCGGCCCCAGCACGCCGCGCACACGCGTGCCATTGATTTCCAAGCCGACCAGGCTCATTGCGCCAATCGCTCCGACAAGGTGCCTGCAATCGCGCCCGGCGGCGTCCCTTCGCGTGCCGCCGGCAGCCCCACCGTGGGGGCGTCGCTCAGCGGTTCCGGTTCGTAAAGGCGATTGACCAGGTGTTCCAGGCAAAACTGCTGACAATCGATCACCAGCGCTTCTTCTTCACGCGCGATCACGTGAATGATGTACATCACGACCAAACTCAGGGCCAGCGCCACCAACGTGCAATCAAACGCCACGGTCAGATGGCTCGTGGCGATGCGCAGCTGTTCGCCGCCCTGCCCCGCGATCGTCATGCTGCCCGCCAGGCCGCGGACCGTGCCGAAGAAGCCGATCGCCGGGATGGCCCAGGCGAGGTAGTTCAGGTTCGCCATGGACGAAACCATTCGGCCGTGATCGACCTCGGCCTGCGTGCGCACCGTGTTGCTGACATCCAGGCTCGACCGGCTGATGGCGAACTTGGCGAGCGCTTGCCGAATCATGTTCGCCAGGATGAATGGTCCCTTGGTCGCCGTGAGTTGCTCGATCTTGCGGTGGAGCGGCCGGGCGTCTTCCTGCAGAATACGGGCGCCTTCTTCCACGGGCAACAGCCCCATCGCGAAGGCTTGCCGCTGCCGGCGCGTTTCGAGAAAGCGGCTGGCGAAAATGAACGTCGCCCAAAGAAAGCAGCAGTAGCACGCGATTTGCTCGGGCCCCAAAAGGAGACGGGCCCAGCGTTCGATGGTCCAGCTGGACCACGACGTGCCGTCGTTGCCGCCGAAGATCTGCCACAAGGGGAAACAGATTACGCCGACGAGGGCGACGGTCATCACCAGCAGCGGCCATTCGCGGGTCGTGCGTTGGGACGGCGTGAGTGGCATGGGGGAGTCCAGACAAAGGGGGCGGGAAATTCGGAAGAGGGCGAATTTTCCGGAGTTAACACGTCAAGTGTGCGGGCCAATCCGATGGTTGTCAAGTCACGCGCCTGACACAAATCCTTTATCTTCATCGCAATCGGCGCTATCCGTTCAATCGCTCCATGAGCCAATTCGAGGATGATCGCGGCGCTCCGTCCCATCGTCTGCGGCAAAACCGGCAGGCCTTCAGCTTATCTTCGGCCAGGTTAAGAAAGGATGAAGGGCAAAACAAACGCGGCCAAGTTTGGAACGCGTTACGCGGCTGCCGCGACACCACGGGAAGGAACTGTACTACAGTAGTGCGCAGCGCATCGTTTTGTCGCGTTTTTGTCGCGTTTTTCGTTTTGTTCCTTGAGAGTGCGGTGTCATGCCACCGCACTCCAAAATCATTCGTCGAACCAACGCCGATATTGTACCGGCGGAGCCCAACCCGACGCGCCAAAAGAACCAATGTACAGTAGTGCCTGGCAGCTTTTGTAAGAAATATTGACGAAGCGAGATTTTGCCGGCTCGTTTCCGATTGTCGATGACCTAGAATAAGCGTATACAAGAACCACGAAATCGAATGATTGCGCCCCGTTCATCCCTCCTTTTCGCACCTTTATCCAGGAAAGCAGCACATACATGCCGCAGCAGCTCGAACAGCAGCCAAAATCGTTCTTGGGCCGCAACGGTGGTTGGTTCCTTCCCAAGCAGCCCGCGGGCCTCTCGGTCAACGAAGCCGACGAGCGGCTCGATTGGGCGCGCGTGATTCCGTACGCCATCATCCACCTGATATGCCTGGGCGTCATCTGGGTCGGCTGGAGCTGGGCGGCGGTCGGCGTCGCGGTGTTTTTATACGCCTTGCGGGTCTTCACGCTGACCGGGTTCTATCACCGCTATTTCGCGCACCGCGCGTTCAAGACGGGGCGCATCACGCAATTCATCTTCGGCTGGATCGGCTGCACGTCGGTGCAGCGCGGGCCGCTCTGGTGGGCGGCGCACCATCGCCATCACCATGTGCATTCCGATGATCCGGACGATTTGCACTCGCCGCGCCAGAAGGGCGCCCTTTGGGCCCACATGGGCTGGTTCCTGACGCCACGCGCCGAAGCGACCAACGTGAGGATGATCCCTGATTTCGCCAAGTATCCGGAACTGCGCTGGCTCAATCGCTTCGATCTAGTGCCGCCGCTGTTCTTGGCTCTTAGCTTGTACGGGTTGGGCGAGCTGTTGGCGTTGTGCAACGTCGCCACCACCGGCCTGCAGATGCTGATCTGGGGCATGTTCATCTCCACGGTCGCGGTCTATCACGTCACCTATTTGGTGAATTCGGCGACGCACATCATCGGCCGGCGCCGCTACGAGACGAAGGACGACAGCAAGAACAGCATGATCGTCGCGCTGTTGACCTTCGGCGAAGGCTGGCACAACAACCACCATTACTATCCTAATTCGGTGCGACAGGGCTTCTTCTGGTGGGAGATCGACATCACCTGGTATGTGCTCAAGATGATGGCCGGCCTGGGCCTGGTGTGGGAATTGCGGCCGGTGCCGAAGCGGATTCTCTACGGACAGCGGAAAAGGGTTCCTGTGGCTGCCGTCCCCGCCACCGTGCCCACCGCCATCTAAAGAGACAGCATGCCACGCCGCGGGATGAGCGCAGCGAATCCCGCGGGTCCTACCGTCACGTCGGTCACTGCAATTCCATAAAATGCGCTCATGAGCAAAGAAGCCCAGCTGCGGCAAGTGCTGGACTGCGGCATCGTCGCCGTGGTGCGCTCGCAGGACAGTCAGCAACTGGTGGACGTAGTGCGCGCCCTCGCGGACGGCGGCGTCACCGTCGCCGAAATCACGATGACCGTGCCAGGCGCGCTCGATGTCGTACGCCAGGTCCAGCAAGCGCTCGGCGATCAAGTGCTGCTCGGCGTCGGCACGATTCTCGACCCCGAAACGGCGCGGGCGGCGCTCTTGGCGGGCGCCGAATACATCGTGTCGCCGACGGTCAATCTCGAAGTCATCAAACTCTGTCAGCGTTACGACAAGCTGGTAATGCCCGGCGCTTTCACGCCGACGGAAATCTTGGCCGCCTGGGAAGCGGGCGCCGACATCGTGAAGGTCTTTCCCGCGGATGTGGTCGGCCCCGCGTTCTTCAAGGCCGTGCGCGGACCGCTGCCGCAGATTCGTTTGATGCCGACCGGCGGCGTCGATTTGAATACTGCGGCAGCGTTCCTCAAGGCGGGCGCGTGTTGCCTGGGCGTCGGCTCCCAACTGGTTGAACCCGAAGCGGTGGCGAAGCGCGACTTCGCCCGCATCCGCGACCTGGCGAAACAGTACGTCGCCATCGTCAAGCAAACGCGCCCCAAGTCGTAACGAGACGACGTGCCCCACAACCAGCGATCGTTTACCGTTTCGCGCTCGCAGCAAACCGCCGCGGAAATGGTCGCCATTGCGCTCGACTGAAACTTGCAACGATGAACCATCCGACACCTCGACACTCTCTGTCCTGTACGCAAGTGCGTGATCTCGACCGCCGCGCCATTTCCGAATACGGCATGTCAGCGCTGGTGCTCATGGAAAACGCCGGCCGCGGCGCTGCCGAAACGCTGGTGGCGCTTGGTGTGCACGGCCCGGTGGTGATCTGCTGCGGCAAAGGCAACAACGGCGGCGATGGCCTGGTGATCGCCCGGCATTTGCACAACGCGGAGATCGACGTCAAAATGCTGCTGTTCGCAACGCCCACCGATTTGAGTCCCGACGCCGCGGCGAACTGGCAAACGGTGCAGATGGCCGGCATCCCCGCGCCCGTGTGGACCGACTTCGACGACGCCCGCCTGGCCGCGGAACTGGGCCGCGCCGAATGGGCGGTGGACGCTCTGTTCGGCACGGGCTTGCAAGGTGCGGTGCGACCGCCCTTTGACCGCGTTATCGCTGCGCTGAACGCAAGCCCGGCGCGCATCTTCGCCGTCGATATACCCTCCGGACTCAACGGCGACACCGGCGAACCGCTCGGCCCGACGATTCGCGCCCATCACACCGCGACATTCGTGGCGCCGAAGATCGGCTTCGCAAACCCCGCGGCGGCGGCATGGCTCGGCTACGTGCATGTGATCGACATCGGCGTGCCCGTACCATTGCTCTTGGATGTGATGAACGCGAAGGATGTATCATGATCCGACCCACGACACCCGCCGACTCAGCTGAGTTGATCACAATCACCGAGGAGACGGACAAATTTCGACCCATCGAAATCACCGCGCTTGGCGAAGTGCTGCACGATTATTTCGCCCACGAGCACAAGGCCGGCCACATCTGCGTGACGTTTGAGCGCGACGGGCAAATCCTCGGTTTCGCCTATTACGCGCCGGCGCCGATGACCGACCGCACCTGGCACCTGTGGTGGATCGTGGTGCGGCCCGACCAGCAAGGCGGCGGCATCGGCGGCAAGCTGCTGAGGCATGTCGAAGAGGATATTCGCCGCCAACAAGGACGCCTCCTGTTCATCGAAACCGGCTCGCAACAGCACTACGAACCGACGCGCCGCTTCTACCTCAAGCACGGCTACGATCTGGACGCCACCTTGCGCGACTTCTACGCCGCCGGCGACAGCATGGTCGTCTTCCGCAAGGCGTTCGACTAGGCGAGCGTCGAGGCGTCAGCCCGACGTGGCAGCGGCGCCGCCAAAACACGTCGGGCTGACGCCTCGACGCTCGCCGGCCCTTTTTCATTGTGCCTCGTCCGCGATCCTCTTACACTGAATACTCGGCTTCACGGCGATCGCACCCTGCGGAACATCGGCATGTCGCTCGTGCAAATCCTGATGCAATGGTTGCGACGCACGTTCACCTGGTCCACCAGTGCCGAGTCGTGGCACGAACGCCGCATCAGTTGGACCATGGTTGTGGTCGCCGTCGCGCTGGGACTGGCCTGGGGCTTGCGCGGCGTCGTGGTGTGGACGAAAGGGGACGGCGCTCAAGTCAAATTCCCTTCGTCTCCCGATTGGCTGCTGGGGACGCTGGCCGGCGTTTGGTTGCTCATCGGACTCATTTTGATGCGCCTGGGCCAGATCAAATTGTTCGGCCCGGTGCTGTTCTACGACATGGTGCGTTCGTCACGGCGCTCGCGCTATTTCTTGCTGCGCGGCTTTTATTCGCTCGTCTTGCTGCTCGTGCTGTTCTACGTGTGGACGACGGTGTCGTCGCACAACCTCACGCCGCGCGAGCACGCCAGCCGGCTCGCCATGGATTACTTCGAAATCTTCACCGTCGTGCAGCTCGTGGCGATCATCTTGCTGACGCCGGCGTATGTGGCCGGCGCGATCTCCGAGGAAAAGGACCGCAAGACGCTCGAATTCCTGCTGGCCACCGATCTGCGCAACCGCGAGATCGTGCTCAGCAAGCTGTTGTCGCGCTTCGCCCACTTAGTGTTGTTTCTGCTCACTGGGCTGCCGGTCTTGAGTCTTTTGCAATTCCTGGGCGGCATCGATCCGAATCTCGTCTTCGCCGGCTTTTGCTTCACGGCATTGACCATGCTCGGCATCGGCGGCATCAGCATCCTCAACTCCGTCGTCTACAAACGGCCGCGCGATTCGATCGCCATTTCCTACTTCTTTTGCGTGGCCTATTTCGTCATCACCACCGTGTTGTTTTCGTATCAGCCGCCCGCTGTGTTCGGCTTTTTTTGGCCGCGTGCGCCAGCGCCCACCGTGCCGACTGGCGAGGAGCAGTTTTTTGAGATTCTCTACATCGGCAACATCATCGTGGTTCTGGCGAAGGTGCTTCGATCGGGCGTCTCTGGCACACTCTCCGCCGATCTGCCTGGCCTCCTCGGCGAATACGCTTTGTTCTACGGCAGCCTGGCGCTGGTGTGCATCACCTGGTCGATCGCGCGGCTGCGGCGCATCGCCCTGAAACAAACCTTTGCCAAGGTGAAGCTGTCGCAGCAGGGCAGAGATCGGCCGCCGGTCGGCGAATTGCCGATGTTGTGGAAGGAGATCCACGTCGAGGGCAGCTTGAAGATGCACTGGGTCGCCTGGATTGTGGTCATGCTGATGGTGATTGCGACCTTTGCGAATCCGTTCGTGTGGCTGGTCGAATGGACGGTGATCGGCCAGCGCTGGCAAAGTCACGAGATGGTGCGCGACCTGAATCTCTGGGCGCGGGTTGCGGCCAGCGCCGTCGCCACGTTGACCATCATCGGCGTCGCGATCCGTGCCGCCAACAGCATCGGCAACGAGCGCGACCGCCAAACGATGGATGGCCTTTTGTCCACGCCGCTGAGCAGCACCGCGATCCTCGCCGCCAAGTACGTCGGCAGCCTGTGCAGCATCCGCTTGGGCTTGATTTGGCTGGTGGGCATTTATCTGATTGCGCTCGTCACCGGCGGTTTGCACTTGTTCGCGTTCCCGCTGGTGCTGGCAGCATGGTTCGTGTTCGCCAGCTCCGCCGCGCTGATCGGCCTGGGCTATTCGATGGCGTGCAGCACGACTACGCGGGCCACGGTGTACACGGTGCTGACCTGCGTCGGGCTGGGTGCGGGTCATTGGCTCATCTGGTTTTGCTGCGGGCCGATCTTGTTCCTCAGCGGCAGCAGCGGCGACGGAGCGGTCTATCTGCTGAAGTTCCAGGCAGGCATCACGCCGCCTGCCGTGATGTTTTGTTTGACGTTTTCCGGTGAAGAGTTTCGCCCTGATTTTGGCGGCGGCGACTTGGCCGAGCTGATCGCATTTTCGGTCTTCGGCCTGTTCCTGTGGACGCTGGCGGCGCTGTTCTTCTGGAACGGCGTGCTGGTGCCGCGCTATCGGACTCTGACGCGCCGCATCGACGACCTTTTGGCGAGGCCCGAGCGGCCGCCGCCGTTGCCGGCGCCGCCGCGGAGCGACAGCCCTGCTGCGAGCGCTGCCGAAGCGCCGCCGACTTCGGGCGACGGCGCCGACGCCATTACGCGATGGTGATGCCATGTCCCAAATCCTGTTCGTGACCGGCAAGCTGGCGGAGCCGGCCCTACGACGGACGCTGGCGGAGCTGGCGCCGCGCCTGGGACAGGATTGCGCAGTCGCAGTGCTGCCGATCACCGTTGTCGCCCTGGCCACCACGCCGTGGATCGCCCGCCACCTGACGCCGCCGCCCGACACGCAGCGCGTCATTTTGCCCGGCCTGTGCAACGGCGACCTTGACGTCTTTCAATCGACCTGGGGCGCGATCGCAGTTGAACGCGGCCCGAAAGACCTGCGCGATTTGCCCGATTTTTTTGGCCAGAAACAAATGCCGCGACCCGATTACGGCGCTTACGACATTCAAATCCTGGCGGAGATCAACTCCGCCAAGCGTTTGCCGCCGGCCGATCTGCTGGCTCAAGCGAAAAAATTGCGCGCCGACGGCGCCGACCTCATCGATCTTGGCTGCGATCCAGGCGCTGCATGGCAAGGCGTCGGCGACACGGTGAAGGCGCTGCGCGACCTCGGCCTGCGCGTTTCGATTGACACCTTCAACTCCTGGGAGGCTGAACAGGGCGCGCAGGCCGGCGCCGAGCTGATCCTCAGCGTCAACAAAATGAATCGAGAAGCCGCACGCTCGTGGGGTTGCGAGGTCGTGGCGGTGCCGGATCAACCGGCGAACCTGGAAGGGCTCGACGCCACGGTTGAATTCCTCACCGGCGCCGGCGCGCCGTTTCGCATCGATCCCGTCCTGGAGCCGATCGGCTTCGGTTTCGCCGCGTCCTTGGGCCGGTATCTGGAGGCGCGGCGGCGCTGGCCCCATGTCGAGATAATGATGGGCGTCGGCAACTTGACGGAATTGACGGATGTCGATTCGGCCGGCGTCAACGTCGTGCTGCTCGGCTTTTGCCAAGAACTCGGCATTCGCAGTGTGCTGACCACGGAAGTCATCAACTGGTGCAAAAGCAGCGTTCGAGAATTGGACCACGCGCGCCGGCTCGTCCACTACGCTTGCAAAGAGCGCGTCCTGCCCAAGCACCTGGAGCCCGATCTCGTCATGCTGCGCGATCCCAAGCTGCGCGAGCACGGCCCGGCGACGCTCGAAGAACTGGCGCGGCAAATCACCGATCGCAACTTTCGTCTCTTCGCTGAGGGCGGCCAATTGCACGCGATCAACAGCGCCATGGTTTTGCGGGGGACCGATCCGTTCGTGCTGTTCGAGCAGATGCTGGCGCGAGCGCCGATTGATCCGGCGCACGCCTTCTACCTCGGCTATGAACTTGCGAAGGCGGTGACGGCGCTGACGCTCGGCAAGAATTACGTGCAGGACCAGGCGCTGCGTTGGGGATTATTGACGCGCCCCGAATCGTCGCACCACGACAAAACCGTTTAGCCCCGGTTCGCAGAACCGGGGCGGGCAGGGTCCGTTGCAACAACCGAATCCGATTGCGTGGGACTCCGTCCGCCCCGGTTCTGCGAACCGGGGCTAAACGAATTGTTGGTCGTACAATGAACGAATGGCCGCAATTGTTGCACAACATACCGAAGTGCCGATTGTCGAAGAACTGACCGGCCTCGCGCCATGGGGCGCGGTCCAGCGGCTCGCTGATCTGCCACATTTGCTGTTTCTGGACAGTGCCCGGCCATCGGCGCTGGGCCGTTATTCATATGTTGCCGCCGATCCGTTTCAGTGGCGAACCTGTGCGGCCAACGATGTCGAACGATTGCGACCATTGCGCGCATTGCAGCAACAACTCCTTCTGTATCGGACGACAACACTGCCGGGAGTGCCGCCGTTTCAGGGCGGCGCGGCGGGGTTGTTCGGTTACGATCTTGGTCACGAGATTGAGCGTTTGCCGCGGCCGGCGGTCGATGACTTTCAGGTTCCCGCGTTGGCCGTCGGTTTGTACGACTGGGTCATCAGCTTTGATCACCAGCAACAGCGCGCGTGGCTGATTTCCACGGGATTGCCCGAACGAGAGCCGCAAGCACGCGCGGCCCGGGCGCTGCGCCGCTTCGATCAGGTGCGCCGCCGGCTGGATCGTAGTGCGGGCGGCTCGCCCCCCGAAAAGGGGACAGGACCTCTGAATGCAAAAGGTCCTGTCCCCTTTTCGGGGGGCGAGCCGCTTGCACTACGAGGTTGGCCCATCCCCGGCTTACCCGACGTCGCCAGCAACTTCTCGCGCGAGAACTATCTCGCTACCATTCGCCGCGCCATCGAGTACATCAACGCCGGCGATTGCTTCCAGGTGAATATCGCCCAGCGACTCGTGACTCCGCAGCGTCAAGCGCCGTTGGAAATCTACGAACGGCTCCGTGCGCGCAACCCGGCCCCTTTCGCGGGCTATTTCGACCTCGGCGACTTCGTTCTCGCCAGCGCTTCGCCGGAACGCTTCTTGCGGCTCCACGACGGCGCCGTCGAGACGCGACCAATCAAAGGCACGCAACCGCGCGGTCTCACGCCGGAAGAGGATTTCGCACGCGCCGACAATCTTCGCGCCAGCCCCAAGGACCGCGCCGAGAACGTGATGATCGTCGATCTGTTGCGCAACGACCTGGGCCGTGTGTGCGAATACGGCTCCATCGAAGTCGCCGCCCTGTGCCGGCTGGAAAGCTTCCAGTTTGTGCATCACTTGGTGTCGGAAGTGCGCGGCCGGCTGCGCGGAGGGCTGGATGCAATCGATCTGCTCAAGGCGACGTTTCCCGGCGGCTCGGTCACCGGCGCTCCGAAGATTCGCGCCATGGAGATCATCGCCGAGTTGGAAGGCATCGCCCGCGGCCCCTACTGCGGCGGCCTCGGCTTCCTCGGCTTCGATGGCGCGATGGACATGAATATCCTCATCCGCACGCTGGTTCTAGGCAAAGGCTGCGTCCACTTCGCGGTGGGCGGCGGCATCGTCGCCGACTCCGACCCCGAGCGCGAATACGAAGAAACCTGGCACAAGGCGGAAGGATTGCTGCGGGCACTCAGTCAGTAGTCAGTAGTCCGTAGTCAATAGCAAACACAATACGATTCGTGACTACGGGCCACTGACTACTGAGAGTTTGTGAAAAAATCTCTCGCAAAGTCGCAAAGACGCCAAGCAACAAGAAAGATAGCCATGAATTCTTGGGTATTCTTGGCGCCTTTGCGACTTTGCGAGAGACGGTTTTGATTTTTTCACATGCTCTGACTACTGACTACTGACATGATTCTAGAAGGCATCGTCACCACGATCTCCCCCGAAGGCACGCTCAACATCGCGCCCATGGGGCCGATCGTCGATGAGCGCATGCAGCGGATCGTCCTGCGACCCTTCAACACCGCCGACACTTATCGCAACCTGAAGGCCCTCGGCGAAGGCGTCTTGCACGTGACCGACGACGTGCTGCTGCTCGCCAAAGCCGCACTGGGCCCGATCGAGCCGCTGCCGGAGGTGGAACGCGCGACGGCGATCCTCGGCTACGTGCTGCGCGATGCCTGCCGCTGGTACGAATTCATCGTGCGCAAGATCGACGACCGCGAAGAACGCGTGACGATTGAAGCCGAGGTGGTGCACAGCGGCCGGGGACGCGATTTCTTCGGCTTCAACCGCGCCAAGCATGCGGTTCTGGAAGCGGCGATTCTGGCGACGCGGACGGCGTTTCTGCCTCTCGATGACATCGCCGCCGAGTTCCGCAAGCTGGCCGTCATCGTGAAGAAGACCGGCGGACCACAGGAACACGCGGCGTTTGCGTTATTGGAACAACACCTTGAGAAATGCATCGGCGCCGCTTGCGGCTTGGCGAAGTCCGGTGCGGTGCCGTCCGCCAAGCCGCAAGCGGCGAACAACCCATGATCCGCGTCACCGCTCCCAGTCGTCTGCACTTCGGACTGTTCGCTTTGCCGGCCGAGGGCGTGACCCATTGGCCCGGCGCTGAAGGACAGTCCGCCCACCCCGCCCGGCATTTCGGCGGCGTCGGCCTGATGATTGATCAGCCCGGCGTGCAGGTGATGGTCCGCCGCGCTGCGGCGTGGTCCGCATCTGGTCCGTCGGCCAAGCGCGCGCTGGCGTTTGGTAAAAGATTCGTCGCGTCCTTGCCCGAAGACCAGCGGCGGGCCTGTTTCGAAATCATCGTCGAGCACTGCGCCCCGGAACACGTCGGCCTGGGAACCGGCACTCAGCTCGCTATGGCGGTCGCGCGTGCTCTCGCATTGGCCACCGATCACGCCGATCGCAGCACCGCCGATTTGGCATGCCGTGTCGGCCGCGGCTTGCGCTCCAGCCTCGGCATCCACGGCTTCGAGCAAGGCGGCTTGCTGGTGGAAGGGGGCAAGACTGCCGAATCCGCGATTGCGCCGCTCGTCGCGCGCCAGCCGTTTCCCGACGACTGGCAGGTGCTGCTGATCCTGACGCGCGGCCAACAAGGCACGCACGGCGCCGAAGAGCGTGAGGCGTTCGCGCAACTCGCCCAGCGTAAGCGCGACCTGCGCCGCACGGAAACGCTGTGTCGCCTGACGCTCTTGGGCTTGTTGCCCGCGCTGGCCGAACGTGATTTGCCGGCATTCGGCGAGGCGCTCTACGAATTCAACCGCCGCGCCGGCGAGTGGTTTCACCCCTGGCAAGGCGGCCTATACGCCGATGCACTCACCGAAGCACGCATTGCCGCGCTGCGACGCAACGGCATCCGCGGCGTCGGCCAGAGTTCGTGGGGGCCAACGGTGTTCGCGGTCGAACGGAGCGATGTCTTGCAGCGCCTTCGACAAACGATTTTGGACCAAGGAGAATTCCACGACGACGAATTACTACTGTGTCGCGCCGCCAACCAAGGGGCCGTCCACTACTGAAAAGATGGGAGTGAATCATGCGCGCCGTCGTGCTGATCTTGTGCGGCATCTTCGTGATGAACGACCGCGTCGCTGCGCAGCCCCTGCCGGCCGGCAAGCTGCGCTATCTTCGTCCGGCCGGTGACGGTTGGACGAGCGAGTGCGTATTCACGATCGCCAAGCGAAATGACGGCTGGTCGATCGCCGGCGTCACCGAGCGCGGCCCGCTGCGCCTGACGCTCGAAGCGGCTTACGGCCCCAAAGACGCCCTGGCAACAAGTGTGCTCACGATACGTAGTGGCGACAAGGAATCGATCTCCATCGTCACGGCGCGCGACGGCGCCGCCCGCGTGCAACTGTGGGAGCAACCGCTCAAGATGCTGCAAGTGCCAGCGGGCGTCATCGTCACCTCGGCCCCGGATTGGACCGACACGCTGCTGTTGTGCGCCCGCTACGACCACGCCGCGGCCGGCAAGCAGACTTTTTCGGCCCTGTGGTATCATCCAGAGCAGTCGGTGCAACTCTTAAAGCTCAGCATCGAGCGGCAAGGCTACGACACGATCCGGCACGACGTCAAGGACGTGAAGCTCGCGCGGTTCACGATTCATTTGCGCGGCAACAGCCAGTATGCCGCCTGGGCGACGATGGAAGGAACGATGGTGCGGCTGATTCCGCTGCCGGCGAAGGAAAAGCAGCGGAGCGGATTGGTGCTGGAAGGCTACGAGAAGACAGGGGCAGTGGGTTTATCGGCGCCTTGAAAACAACGACGGTCCACGAGATCGCGGGCCGTGTTCGGCTTCGACCCCCAAGGCTCGTTGCGCTCGCCATGGGGCTTGGCAATCGAAAATCAAGAATCAACGCGCCTGCCGCATATCCGTCAGCTCCACCTTCACCGCCGCATTGTGCCGCTGCTTCATCAACCGCGCTCACGGCGTCTTGGCGATCTTGCCAATCATTTGCAAGTGCTGGCGGGCGCCGGCGACGATTTGGGCGGCCGGGGTGGTTGGTAGCAGGGCTTGGAAGTCGGCGAGGACGGCGCGGGCCCTTTGCACACAGTCAAGGGCCGATGTCTGAGCGACGCTGTTCTGAAGGTCGTAATCGGCTCCAATACGCAGTGAGCGCAGATGATCGATGCGGCTGCCGATGCTGCCAACGGCCGGAAATCCGCAATGCAGCAACACTACTGTCCGGTTAACGTTCTTGACTTTTGGCGCAACCTACGCTGCAACAATGATCTAGTGCTCTGTCCAGTCTTAATTTTCGGGTAGAGTCGCCTGAGTTTTACGCGTGTTCCCCTGAAATCCTCGACTCTTGCAACCCGAAAATTAAGACTGGACGGAGCACTAGTGTAGGGTCAACTTTGATTTTTGGGGTACAGATGCTTCAGTTTTATTCGAGCGTCATCGGCTCTGAATTGCCAATCGATTTTGGCCTGCTTGCCGTTTCGTTCTTTCTCCCAAGCGGCGGTTTCGTTCGTAAGCGTTTGTTTGTCGGGAATTCGCCGGGCAAGGCATTGACGCGTCAGAACATTCAATTCGATTTCGGCCATGTTGAGCCAACTGCCATGCTTGGGCGTGTGAACAACCTCCAGACGCTGGATCAGCCGACGAGCTTCCTGGGGCGGAAAGGCTTCGTACAAGGAGCCCAAGCTGTGCGTGTTGAGGTTATCCATCACGAGCGTAATCCGCTCCGCCTTCGGCCGATGCACATCGACCAACTGGCGAATGGCCTCGGCCCAGTCGGTCTTGGTCCGTTGGTCGGTCACCACCAGATGCCGCCAGCCGGTCAGCGGTTCCGTGAACGCGAACACATTGGCCGTGCCGTTGCGTTCGTACTCGTAGTCGAAACACTCGCGTCGCCCCGGCGCGGCCGGAAGGGGAGTCTGCGTTTCGATGGTCAGCTGCTTACTCAGTTCGTCCATGCAGATCAACGGGAAGCGCGAATCGTACGGGCGTTTGTAGGCCTCCAACACGTTTTCCATGTGGTAGACAAACTCCGCATTGTGCTTCGGAGGAATGCACCACATGCTTTTCTGCCAGGGCTTCAACTCGTTTTTTTTAGACAACTCCGTACGGTCTCGTGCGAAACCGCCTCGACGATGTCCAGTTCGACGATGCGTTCGGCCAACAGCCGCAACGTCCAACGCGCATGTCCCGACGGCACGGCGCCACAACACAGGGCGACTACCTTGGCTTCCTTTTCGCCATCGAGAATATTGGCGCGCGATGGCCGAACTTGCTTCTTGCGATTCAAGGCAGACTCCAAGCCTTCAAGCACCAGACGCTTGCGGATGTTCTCGACCGTTTGTGCCGTTATTTGGCAAGCTTCGGCGATGGCCGCATCCTTCCAGGCCGGACCCTGCTTGCCTGCATCTGCCAACAACAGCACTTGGGCATGGGTTCGCTTCTTCGCTGCGATTCTCTCCTTCTTCACCAGCTGCGAAAGCTCTTTGCGTTCCTGCTTGTCGAGCTTGACGAGATACCGCTTGTTCATGACTCCCCTCCTTGGGTTGGAATGACCTCCCCATTAGAGAGAAATCTTGTGAATCAGTGAACCCCAAAAAACAAAGTTGACCCTACACTAGTTGGACAGCGCCACTTTTCAATTTGGGCAAGATGGCCTCACGAAGATTAAGGACTTACGACGACGACACTTTGCCCAGTGTGAAAAGTGGCGCTGTCCAACTAGTGCTTTGTCAAGTCTAAAAACTAGGGTTGGTTGATTCGGGATTTTGGAGCATGCTACGGGAACCTTAACCACGGAGGGTTCCCATGCAGAAGAAGTATATCGTTTGGCTCACGGAAGAAGAAC
>Ga0209726_10001457_pt1 | contig 38241 bp, 33 predicted proteins | sample Subgrocontami54m_FD_187453 | JGI IMG/M metagenome (GOLD analysis project Ga0209726, IMG submission 187453) | Subsurface groundwater microbial communities from S. Glens Falls, New York, USA - GMW46 contaminated, 5.4 m (SPAdes) (version 3) | ecosystem: Environmental > Aquatic > Deep subsurface >...
GCTCCCCAAAAGCTGGTCAGCCACGTCGGCTTCGACACATCGGTCGAGTGGTCGCCCGACGGCCAGTACTTGGCCTACGTATGGGGACACGGCCGGAAGGCTGCCCCGTTCACCCTTGCGATTCGCTCCGTCGAAACCGGCAAGGAGCGCCGGCTCCGCATTAACCAGATGATGAGATTAGGGGATCGGGAGTTCCAGCCTCACTGGTCGCCGGACGCTCGCTCCTTTATCGCCTTAGGAAGGGATCTCAAGTTGCGTTTGGGCCTCTACCGAATCGACGCTCAAACCGGAACGGTAGCTCCGTTGGTGGTGGACGAAAACTGCCCTGTTTACATGGACTGCGTCAGTTGGCCGGTGTGGTCTCAGCAGAGAAATGTGATTTTCGTTCGTTGGAGCAACAAGGGTCGGAGCTTGGTGGCACGAGACCTCGAAACCAGCCAGGAGAGGGACTTCTACCATGCGGTTTCTCGCGACGACCACATCTCCCATTTGGCCATCTCGCCCGATGGTCTGCGGTTGGCCTTTGTCCGGTGGGACGCGAAGCAACGAACGACCAGCCTGGAGGTTGTGTCGACCTCGGGTGGTGAACCCCGTGGACTGCTTGCGCTATCGCCACGCGAACTGGCGGCCTACTGGCACCTGCCATTTGCGTTGGCGTGGACACCCGATTCGCGGCACATCGTTTACGCGACCAGCACCGAAGGTCGGAAGAACAAATTCGAATTCTGGCAAATTTCCGCCGAGGGTGGGGAGCCGCAGAACTTCGGGCTGGCGATGGAAGGATTACTGCCGTACGGTCTGAGTGTTCATCCCGACGGGCGCCGCATTGCATTCACCGCCGGGACGCCTCTCCGCAACGAAGTCTGGGTGCTGAGGGATTTCCTGTCTACGCTCGAAACTTCAGAAAGGCTTGGGCAAGCCGAGGCACACCAGAAGAAAGTCGTCTTTGACTCCGAGCGGGATGGGGACTCGGAGATTTACGCTATGGATCCGGACGAGTCGAATCAGCAGAGACTCACACACGCTAGCGGCACGGACCGAACCCCCGCGTGGTCGCCCGATGGCAAAAGGGTCGCCTTCGCCTCGGACCGGGACGGAAATTTGGAGATTTACGTCATGAATCGGGACGGTTTCAATGTTCAGCGACTCACCCACACGGCACGCAAGGAGAGTGACAATCCCGCCTACTCACCAGATGGCAAGAAGATTGCGTTCGAATCGAACCGGGATGGAAACCTGGAGATCTACGTAACGGATTCGGACGGCTCAAATGTGCAGCGGCTCACGCACACGAAGGGTAGGGGCAAGAGCAACGAGAATCCCGATTGGTCGCCTGACGGAAAGAGGATCGTTTTTGACTCCAGCCGGGACGGAAAACAGGAGATTTATGTCATGGATGCTGACGGATCCGATGTCAAGAGGCTTACCTATACACCGGGCAAGAGCCTCGGCAGTGAGCATCCCGCCTGGTCGCCGGATGGAAAGAGGATTGCCTTTGACTCAACCTGGAGCCGCACCTCGAAAAACTGGCTCAGGACCGCAGAGATTTGCGTGATGGATGCCGACGGGTCCAATGTAGAGAGGCTCTCGAACGCAACGGCTATGGGCAGAAGTAGCTTGACTCCCGTTTGGTCGCCGGATGGAAAGAGGATCGCCTTTTCATCCAACCGGGACGGGGAGTCGAAGATGCCGAGAGACAACTTCGAGATGTACGTGATGGATGCCGACGGCTCGAATGTGCAAAGGCTCACCTTCAATCAAGCATGGGATGGACACCCCAATTGGTGACCACGAAATTGCCTCTGTTGGGGAAGCGTGTCACAGAAGGAGGCAAAAATGTTTAGACCAAAAGGAACAACGATTGTCGGTCTGGTCGTCGCGTTGACGATCATCGCGCCCTTCGTTCGCCCACAAGACGCGAAGCAATCCGAGCGGGAGGCCGATGCGCTCGTTGCATGGGCTGCAAAGAAGGCCATCCCCATCACCACGACCGAGCCTGGGAGGGGCTTCAATGACCTACAACCGCTTAAGAAAATCATAGGGAAGGCGCGGGTGGTTGCGCTCGGAGAAAGCCTGCACGGAGTACATGAGTTCTACCAAGTCAGGCATCGCCTGCTGGAATTTCTTGTCGAGGAGATGGGGTTTACGGCCTTTGCCATGGAAACGGGATTTGCCGAAGCGGTCAAAATCAACGATTACGTGCTCGGTCGCGTCGATGAGCCCGAACGCTGGCAGCATAACTGGTTCACCTGGGGGTTCGGGAATGAACAGGAGCTGCTGGCGCTCGTCCGGTGGATGCGGCGTTACAACGAGAACCCGCAGCACACCCGCAAGCTCCATTTTTATGGGATTGATGTCGCGGTTAGTTACAGCAGCCCGTTGGCGGCAATCGAAGGGGCGTTGACCTACCTGGATAAGGTCGACCCTGACTATGCGGCTTTTGCCAGGCGCCAGAGCGTACTGCCGCTTGTGGGAAAGTTTCTGGGCTCCGGGGGCGGAGACGAGTTTCGGAACATATCCCTGAACAAATATAAAAAGCTTTCAGTTGAGGAACGCAACGCATACACGGCGGCAATTGCCGATCTGGTGTCGCGGTTTGAAACCGTGCGAGTTGACTACATCCGCCGGTCGTCTGAGGATGAGTATGAGTGGGCTTACCACTACGCCATCGCGGCCAGACAACTTGATACCGCCTACAGGGCTGCGGCGGCGACAGCAAAGGCTGAGCAGGAGCAGAGCTGGTGGTTGGAACCTGCTGTTGGAACAGCGCGCGACAGGGCAATGGCTGACAATGTTCTCTGGGCATTAGAGCGCGAAGGCCCGGCTGGTCGTATTGTGGTCTGGGCTCACAACTCTCACATTATGAAAGCCCGGACTCCGCAGGCTGGACCGCGTCTGGGCCTTTTTCTCGATTCGATGTTGCGCCGTGACTACGTCAACATTGGCTTCACTTTCTACCAAGGCGCGAAATCTGGCTGGGCATCCTACCAAACCGGTGTGGGCGAACCAGCCAAACCAGGTACTCTGGACGCTGAGCTCGCCCGAGTTGGGCTGCCGATTTTCATTGTTGATCTTCGCCGTTTGCCGAAAGAAGGGCCGGTGTTTGAATGGCTGAACCAGACTCGGACAATGCGTGAGAGCACACCTGAATATGACATGCAATTGAACCCGATCAAGGCATGGGATGCGATTTTCTACATCCACTCCATAAGCCCGGCGCAAGAGAAGTAGCGCAAGCAAATTCGAGCAGTTCGCCGCTACTTCCAAGAGCTAAAACCGTAGTCCCCGCTTCCTTAAGCATCCGATGGTCTATTTGGTCTATTGGATCTCTATAGGACGCCAGATTCTCAATCTGGTAACCCGGGTTCGATTCCCGGTACCGCTACCATTGATTTCGTTCCGGCTTCTATGCCTGCGCTTATTGCGACGGCGGCTTCTGTTCCGTTGCGGCAGGCGCGGCCGGCGCGGCGAATTTCGCATCGTCAATCGGAACGTTCTGCTGCACCTGCTCAATTTGAATCGTGAAGCGTCCGTTGGGCCGGGCAATGGTCCATCGGAAGGGCACCTTGACTCCGTCCGCGTCTCGATAGTCCGCGTAGTCAATCTGCGTGGGCAAGCGCCCCAGCGCCGTCTCGACGAACCGCACCTGCCGCATCAGCAGCCCCGTCTCTTTATCGAAATAGAGCCGCATCGGCGGCTGTCCCGCCATGCGTCCGATGACCACATTCATCTCGCGCTCGCCGATTTTTTCCGGCCGCACCACGCGCAGTTGCACAAGCGACTGCTTCACGTGCGCCGCGAAGTGGAAGTCCGCGTCGAACCGTGCCGCCGCGGTCTCTGCCGTGTTCATTTCACGCGCCGGCTGGCCCGTGCCGCCCAGCCAGCCCGTTTTGCCGTCGTACGCCGTCAGGCTCTCTCGTCCGTTCGGCTGGCGCATCACGGAGATGCGCTTATCCGGCGCCTTGGCAAAAATCTCAATGGGCGTTTGATTGCCTCCGCCCATGGCCAGCGCGCCTTTGGATACGCGGCTCGTAATTTTCTGAATGGCTTCCGCGCCGCCCAGCGCCTGCGTGTACTTTTCGAGGACTTGATCCACCGTGATGGGCGCCACGGCAGGCGCCGCGGCGGGTTCCGCGGCAGCGGCAGCGACCGGCCCGCGCCGCGGAGCGGGTATCCAGTTCTCATCGGCGACCGGCGGCGTAAAGACGGGTTCCTGCACGCCATGATGGCAGGAGTAGCACGTCACGCGCGCTTCCACTTCCGGCACATCTTTGTTGAGTGCCCGGGTCATCTCAATCATTTTCCGCGCAATTTGCTTCTGCTTCTTATCGTCCTTCTCCCGCGCTTCTCCCACGTGACAGAAATTGCATTCGACGCCCAGCGATGTGGCCATGAATTGCATGGTCGGCTGCCACTGCTCCACAGGCACGCCCTTGAGCACCTGAATATTTTTGAAAACCTCTTCCGACACTTTGGGCTTATGTGCCTCCGTGGCCGCCGGCGCTGGGGTTTGCTGCGCCCCGCCGGACTGCGCCTGTGCCCCGGCCAGTGCTGCGGCGAGCGCCAGCACCAGCGCCGCCATCGCAAAAACAATTCCCTTCGATTTCCTGTTCATTGCTTCTCCCACCCTTCCATTGAAGAATCACCCGAACTCGGACAGCCGCCGGGCAAACTGAAATGCCCCGGACCAAAGTGCACGACACAAGCACCATGCTTCGGCCCGTTCCCCACGACTCGACCTGGAAATTAGTTGACGCAGACCGGGCTCCGCTGGTTGCACGAATCCCCTGCATCGGCTGATAGGGCCGTGAGTCGTCCTAATGTGTGCTTGCCTTCGCTATTGGATCTTGATTTCTTGCTTCAATGTAAAGCGCAACACGCTTTCCGAGGGAAACTTGACGTCCTTTTGTCCGGTCATCATGGCGCCTGCCGTGCCCGCTCCTGCTCCAATGAGCGCGCCGATAGCTGCGCCTTTGCCGCCCCCGGCCATGGCGCCGATGCCCGCTCCTGCGCCGGCGCCCCCGCCGATAAACACGACGTCGCGTGTGGCCTTGCTGCCTTCTTTGTGTCCGACCGTGCTGGTGCTGAGGTCGTAGGTCTTACCGCCGATTTTCACGTTCGTCAGGCTCACCCACAATTCGGCCCGCTGCTTCATTCGGCCCGATGGCACCGCATTGGTCACTGTGCCGGTCACTTCCGCGCCCTTGGGGATGGCGGTCTGGCCGTTCACCGTCACCGCTTTTTCCACGGAGGCAGTAAACGAATCTCCGGCCTTGTTGTCCTTGGAGCTGAGGCCCGTGGTCAGGCGCACCTCGAGCGCCGTTTCCGCCGGCACGGTCACGCTGGACTTCGCCACGGTGCTTTTCGCGGAACCGCCTGCAGTTCCTTTTGCGCTTTCCTCGCCGGGCTGGCTGCTGCAACCCGCGAAAGCAAGCGTCAGACTCAAAACGAACACAACCACCCATGGCCTGCGAAGAAATCTCATCTCTGCCTCCTGTCATTCATGAAATCTGGGCAGTCCAAATGTATCATGCAAGACCCTGCCGGGGCGGCTCCATTGCGCCGCAGGCGCTATCGGCGTAGCCTTTTCGTCCGCAGGGTGGAGGACAACATGGGAGCAGCGACATCAAGAACTTTTCAGATGGCAGGATGTGGAATGGCGGCGATTCTTCTTGCCTGCTGGATGGCGCTCCCGGCGCTCACGCAAAATACTGCGCAGCCGTCCGCGCAACAGAGCTGGCCTGCGCCCAAGGAAGGTGATTTCGCCGTCAAGGATTTCCGCTTCGGCTCCGGCGAAGTCCTCCCGGAAATGAATCTGCACTACGCCACGCTGGGTGCGCCGCAGCGCGACGCCGCCGGCCGTGTCAACAACGCCGTGCTTATTCTCCACGGCACGGGCGGCTCCGGACGCCAGTTTCTCCAACCGCAATTTGCCGGCGAGCTGTTCGGCCCCGGACAACTTCTCGACGCCACACGCTACTTCATCATTCTCCCCGACAACGTCGGCCATGGCCGCTCCTCCAAGCCCAGCAACGGGCTCCGCGCAAAATTCCCGCTCTATGACTACGACGACATGGTCCGCGCCCAGCACTTGCTCCTCACCGCAGGCCTCGCCGTGAATCATCTCCGCCTGGTGATGGGCACCTCGATGGGCTGCATGCATTCGTTCGTTTGGGGTGAGATGTTTCCAGATTTCATGGACGCGCTGCTGCCGCTTGCCTGCCAGCCCGTCGAAATTGCCGGCCGCAATCGCCTCTGGCGAAAAATGGCCCTGGACGCCATTCTCGCCGACCCCGAATGGAAGGATGGCAATTACCTGGCGCAACCGCGCGGCCTGCGCACCGCCATCTACATGCTGCTCATCGTCGGCAGCGCCCCGCTGCAAATGCAAAAGAATTTCCCCACCCGCGCCCAAGCCGATAAATACCTCGACGACCAATTGCAGGCCCGCCTCGCCACCACCGACGCTAACGACTTCCTCTATCAGGTGGATTCCTCGCGCAACTACAACCCTTCGCCCGCGCTCGACAAAATCATCGCCCCGCTCTTCCACATCAATTCTGCTGACGACTTCATCAACCCGCCCGAGCTGGGCATCGCCGAGCGCGAAATCGCCAAAGTGAAGCGTGGCCGCTTCATTCTCCTCCCCATCTCCGACGAAACCCGCGGCCACGGCACGCACACCCGCGCCCGCGTCTGGAAACAATATTTGGAAGAACTGCTCAGGATTTCAGCGAGATAGGATTATCCACGAACGGTGAGAACCGGACAGGTCGCCTGGCAGACGACCTTGTACGCGGTGGCCGGGGGCAAGTGGCCCGGAAAAGTCCCCGCGCGCCGCACGCCCAGCGCAATCACTTCGGCCCGCGTTTCTCTCGCCACTTTCAAAATTGTGTCCGCCGGCTCGCCGAACTCCACGATAATTTCCGGCTCGCACCACATCTCCGCCTCGTCCGGCAGCAGTGCGCGCAGCCGTTTGTTGAAGAACTCCACCATGCGTGCGCGGTTGTGCTCGGAGACTTCCGCGGATTCCTGCACCACGTGTAGCAGCGTCAAATGCGCCTGGTTTTCCTGCGCCAGCGAAACCGCGTACGCCGCGGCCCGCTCGGAATGCGCGGTGAAGTCCGTCGCATAGAGAAATCGCCGCCGGCTGAGCGGGTCCGGCGCGAGCGCCGCGCCTTCCGGCAACTCGACCTTCGGCCCCACTGTCAGCACCGGGCACGACGCCATGCGAAAGATTTCTTCCGCCGCCGATCCCAGCAGCAGCTTGCGCACGCCGGTGCGCCCGTGCGTGCCCACCACGATCAAATCAATTTCGTGTAGCCCCAGCAGCTCTGATAGCACCGGCCACAGCTCGCCGGTGCCCAGCAACACCTGGTGGGGAATATCGCGAAGCCGCCCGGAAATCAGCAGGCCGGCCATTTGCTGTTCGGCATAACGTCGCGTCTGTTCCAGTGTGATGGTGGTGACTTCCGGCGGCACAAGCTGGTACACATCTGGGCGGATCACGTGCGCTACGAACATTTTCGCGTCGTACCGTCGCGCGATGCTCGCGGCGTGCGCCAGCGCGGCGTCGGACGAGTGCGAAAAGTCCGTCGCCAGCAGAATATTCCTCAATGAAACGTGCGCGGTGCTTTGCGCCCGCTTCATAGTTGGCGCTTCCACGTGCTCGCTCCTTACCGCAATCCGGCCAGCTCCTGCAGTCGCCGCCAGTTTTCCAGTCGCCCGGCCTGCGCCTGCTGCAAGTTCTCGTCCGCGTTCCCTTCCGCGTCAAAGTGCCGCGCGAAGCGCCCTTCCGTCTTCGCGAACGTGACGAAGTTCACCGGCTGCCCCGACTTGGGCTCGGTGAACCAGTCTTCCTTCATCGACGGGTTGCCTTGCAGGCTAAGGCACTCGCGGATTTTTTCGCCCTTGCGCGGATCGTAGATCATCATCGGGAACGTGCGCGAGTCCACGGCCAGCCGCGCCTGCGCACCGGCCCGGTCGTCGGCCACGCCGTGCTCCGGCATGCAGCTCGTGTAGCAAACCACCACCGCCGGGCCCGGGTACTCGTTGGCCGCCATCACCGATTTGTAGAAGTGGTTGACGTGCGCTGCCGTGGTCTGCGCCACAAACACGCGCGGGTGCATCATCAGGATCTGCGCGATTTCCTTGCGCTGCTCCTTCTTCCCCGGCTGCGCCTTGCCGAACGCCGCCATCTTGGCGTCCTGCGAGGTAAACGTGGACGTCGAGGTCTGCCCGCCGGTGTTCGAGTACACCTGCGTATCCAGGATCAGCACCTTGATGTCCATGCCGCTCATCAGCATCCTCGAGAGAGAGCCGAAGCCGATGTCGTACAGCGCGCCGTCGCCGCCGATCACCCATAGCCGGCGCTTGTTGTGCCCTTCCTGGTCCCAGCGCAGCCGCACGCCCATGGCGTCCGCCGGCGCATTTTCAAACAGCGAATTCGTCCACGGCACCGCGATCGGATTGAACGGATACGTCGAGCTGAACACCGTGTTGCAACCCGTGGCCGCCACGATGCCCATGTTCTCCGCGCCGTACTGAAAGCCCGTCGCCGCGAGCATCTGCCGCACCGCGGTGGCTTCTCCGCAACCCATGCACGACCCCGCGCCGCCGGCAAAAAGCTGCGCGCGTTGCGCCAGCATCATGTCGCCCAGCGCTTTCTCATTGATGAATTTCGCCGGCGTATCCGGCAGGTGCCGGTAGAGGTCCATGGCCACGTCGAAGTGGCCCAGGTCCACGTCCGTCTTGGGCACCATTTTCAGCGCGTTGTGCGTGCCACACACCACCACGCATTCGCCGCAGCCCTTGCACTTGTCCGGGTCCACAAAAATCCCGAACAGCCCACCGGCCTCGCCTTTCTTCACCAATAGATCGAAATACTTGTTCGTCGTGGAGAAGCACTGCTTCACGCTCTCGCGCAAGTCCACCCTCTCAATTTTGGCCAGCCGCTCCTCCAGCACGCTGGGTTCGACCACTTTCGCCAGGATGGCCGTGTCCGGGCATTCGTTCACGCATTCCATGCAACCCACGCAGGCCTGAAAGGAGAACGCGGGGATTTCCGGCGCCAGCATGCGGAAGCTCCGGTGCAGCGCGCTGGACGGGGGCATCAGGCTGCGCGCCACGTACTCATCGGCCTCCAATTCCATCTCGCGCCCGCGCGCGTAGCTGCCGATGATGTGTTCGCAGAAGTTTTCCGGCATCAAATCGCCGGCCATGGGAAATGACTGCCACGGCTTCTTCACTTCGGACTTCATCTCCTCGGCCGGCGGATGGATCTCCGCCACTTCCGAGTAGCCGCGCCGCGCCGCTGCCAGGTTATCCGCCACCACTTGCCCGCCGCGCTTGCCGAAATATTTTGTGAGTGTTTTTTCCAGCGAGCTGAACAGACGTTCTTCGTCGAGTCCCGCGCGCTCGCCAAACGGTGTCAGTCGCAGGAACGCGCCCATCAGCACGATGCCCTGCATGCGCACCTGCAAATCCATCCGGCTGGACGATTCCTTGGCAATGCGTTGCGCGTCCAGTGCAAACAGGCGCAGCTTTCGCTCGCGGATCGTCTTGCGCGCCGCGCCCGGCAAGCTCGCCCACACTTTGTCGGCCGGCTGGTTCGATTGCAGGTAGATGATTCCGCCCGGCAGCAACCCTACCAGTGGGTCGCCCGAAAGAAACGCGTTTTGGTCCTGGATGGCCACGAAATCCACGGTGTTCAATTCGGCGTGCAACCGGATGGGCTCCCCGGCCAGCGTCAGGTAATAGTTCGTCGGCAATCCTTTTTTCTCCGAGCCGTACTTCGGAAACGCCTGCGCGTACAGCCCGAACAGGTCGGAGGCCACCGAGGCAATCACCTTATTTGTGGTCACCGAGCCGAATCCGCCCACCGAGTGCCCGCGCATCGAATACGCGTTCTCCGGGCGCACGTCGGGGTCCACCGTTGCTTCGATGGCATCCGCGTGTTTCACGCCGAGCACAAAGAACTTTTTTCCTTGCGCGCCGCGTGCCATGTTTTCCGCCGCCGCGACGAAATGTCCCGGACGCGTGTCACGTCCGCCCAGTCCGGCCACGCCGGAGAAGACTTCCGGCAGGCGCGCCAGGATTCCCGCCGACATCGCGTCCGCCAGCGCCGCCTTCACTTCCATCGTTAGCGGGTTTGACTCCGCCAGCGGCACGTCGCAGCGTTCAATCACCGACACGGCGCGGCAGTTCTTCAGCAGCTCCGCAATTTCGCGTGCCGGGAACGGCCGGAAGCTGGTGATGTGCATCGCGCCAATCTTCATTCCCTTCCCGCGAAGATAATCCACGGTAGCTTCGGCGGTCTCCAGCATCGAGCCAAATCCGATGAATGCATACTCGGCGTCTTCCATGCGGTAGGCCCGCACAAAGCTGTACGGTCTCCCGGTCAGCTCGCCGAATTCCTGCATCGCATTGCGCAGTGCCGGCGCCACACGGTCGTAGAAATACCGCTGCGCCACCTTGCCCTTCATGTAGCTGTCCTGGTTCTGCACCACACCGCTCATCACCGGCTTCAGCGGATCGAATAGATTGCGCACTTTGTCCGCCGGCGCGCCTACAAACTCCTTCATCATATCCGGCTCGGGCAGCAGGATGGTTTCCAGCGTGTGCGTGGTCAGGAAGCCGTCCTGAATATTCATGAACGGAGTCTCGGAATCTTCCGCCGCGCGCCGCGCGATCAGCGCCAGGTCTGCGGCCTCTTGCGCGTTGCGCCCGAAGAGCATGCCCCAGCCCACATCCGCCACGCCCATCACGTCATCGTGTCCGGCGTGAACGTTCAGCGAATGCGAAGTCAGCGCGCGCGCGCCGATGTGGAAGACGGCCGGCAGCCGCTTGCCCGCGATCACGTAGAGAACTTCCTTCATCAGGATGAGTCCCTGCCCGGAAGTAAAATTCGACACGCGTCCGCCGGCCAGCGCGTAGCCTTCGCAAGCGGAAGCTGAGCTGTGTTCCGATTCCGGCTCGAGGAATTCCAGTCGCTCGCCCCACAAATTTTTCTTGCCGTTGGAGAATTCCACGGCGAAGCCGTCGCCCATCGGCGTCGACGGCGTAATCGGATACGCGCAGGCGCCCTGCGCAATGTGCGAGTCCACCCACACCACGGCCCCGGAGCCATCCGTCGTGGTCAGAATGCCGGGGAAGCGTACTTTGCGGCGACTACTCGCAGCAACCGTTTCGGTCAAAAATGAGCTTGCCATGGTGACCCCCTCAATCCGATGGTGAGTTGCACACACCCTTCCAGAAACGCTGCCCGTAACACCCTGCAACGGTTGAAGTTATCAATGGCCGCCCGCATTCTGCATGCTTTTTAGCGCAACCTCGCGCATGCTCTGCGCCACTCGCCTCACAAATGCATTTCGATTCGTATCAGACGCATGCAGGCGAATCTCGACAAGTGCTACAGAATCCGTCGCTTACGCGCCATCTTGCGCAGCGAGGTATAATGGAAAGCCACATGCTCCCCTTAGATAAAGGAATTCTGGGCGAGGTGAAAAATGGCGGCTCTGAACCCGGTGTTTCAAAGCGAGTCTGAACGCATCCACAGCGATCACCAGGAAATGCTGTGCGAACTTTCCGCGCTCGACCTGACCCTGGAGCACATGGGCACCGGCTCCGCGGACATGTCCGATACGCACTGCGTGGTCAAGGCCCGCGCTATCACTCTCGCGATGGCCCGCCGGCTTCCGGAACTTTTCATGCGCGAAGAAAACAACCTGTTCAAGACCGTCGCCGACGTGAGTCACGAACTTTCCCTCTTCGTGGAAGTGATGAAGCGCGAGCACATCACCCTGTTCGTCATGGTTAACTCCTTCTGCGTAGCCCTCGACGAATTGGCCAATGCATCGGAACTCCACGCTGCCGTCGTGAATCTAAAGGAGCTGGGGATGGATGTGTCGCGCGCGCTGCACCATCACATCACCGCGGAAGAGCACGAGTTGCAAGGATTCCTATGATTGCGGAAGAAACCATCACCGCTGCCGCGCTGGAGACTTCCAGCCTCGCGCTCTCGCTCCGCCTCGCCACCCACGACGACCGCGGCGCGCTGATCGCTATGTACCTCAGCTTCGAGCCCAAGGGAGCGTGCCTCGGACTGCCGCCGCGCAAAGAGCCGCAGTTTTGGCTCGAAAATCTGAGCGCCTTCCCCAATTTTGTCGTTGTGGCAGGCGAACGCATCATCGCCCACGCCGCGCTCTGCAGTGACGCCGAATCCGGCGAAGTCGCCGTCTTCGTGCACCAGGATTTTCGTGGCAAAAAACTCGGCAAGCGCCTGCTCGTGGAATTGATCGCAGAGGCCCGCCGCAACGGCCTCAAGAAAATCTGGGGCATGACCGAGCTCGACAACGTGCCTATGCTCCTCCTCGCTCGTTCCCTCGGCTTTTCCCCCGGCGCCGACCCCCGCGAATTTTTCCTCACTCTGTAGGGGCGCGTCTTCAGACCGCCCTGTTCGTCGGAGCGCGTGGCATTCGCCCTGCCTCGCCTTGTGATTCCTGCACAAAACAAAGGTGCATTCCGCGGCGGCTCGTCCTAAAATCGGCATTCCTCTGGAGGGGTTTTGGGTCTGCCAATCCTTAACCAATTCCAGTCCATGCTCTCCCGACACGAATGAACCGAAGGAGGGTCTCTTGCCGGACGCACAATGGTTCGACCTTGGTTCTGTTGAGGAACTGAAACGCCGCGACCTTCGCCACATCATGGCGGGCCGCACCCCTCTCGCCTTGTCATTTGTGAACGGCGAATTCAGCGCCATCTCCGGCGTGTGCAATCATGTGGGCGGGCCGCTGGGCGAAGGGATTCTGGAGGGGGAGTTCGTCAAGTGTCCCTGGCACAACTGGAAATTCCACCATCGCACGGGCGAAGGCGAACCGGGTTCCGAGGAAGATCGCGTCTCCAGCTACGAAACCAGAATCGAAAACGGGCATCTCTTCGTGAATCTCATTCCGCGCACTCCGCGGCACAAGCTTCCGCACCCGCCTCACCGGCTGGCACGCGCCGTCGTGCGCGAGCCGGGGCCCATCCGCGTCGTGGGCATCTCCTCCACGGTGATGGACGCCCGCAATCCCCGGTATTCCGCGTCCGATGACTTGCTGCAGACCGCGCTGCGCCACGCGGCAGCTTCGCACTGCGCTGAAACGCAGCTGCTCAAGCTGAACGACCTCGCCTTTCGCGCCTGCGAGGGCTACTACTCCAAGAGCGCCCATGCCTGCACATGGCCCTGCTCGATCACCCAGATGGATGACAAGGATCAGATGGAGCAGGTGTACGAAGCCCTGGTCCACTGGGGCGACGTGGTGCTGGTTGCCAGCCCGATCCGCTGGGGCGCGGCCAGTTCGCTTTACTACAAAATGGTCGAGCGCATGAACTGTGTGCAGAACCAGCTCACTATTCGCGATCGCGTGCTCATTCGCAACAAAGTCGCCGCGTTCATCATCGTCGGCGGGCAAGACAACATCCAGGCAGTCGCCGGTCAAATGCTTGGCTTCTTTTCAGAAATTGGTTTCGTGTTCCCGCAGTTTCCCTATATCGCGCACTCCCGGGGCTGGTCTGCTGAAGACATGGAACAAAACGTGCTCTCCGTTCAGCAGAGCCGCGAATTGCACGAGGGAGCCGAAGCTCTCGCGGCTCGCGCGGTGGAACTCGCGCAGCGGTTGCTTGCCGGAGAACTCTGCCCCGAAAAAATCGTCCGCGGCGGCCGCAAAGCTCACCGCGAAGAACCTGTAAGGGGGTAAGAGTCTCCAGCCAAGTTGTGCAGGGCCATAGCCTGACGCTGCACAAACCTTAATTGCTTGATCTTTCTGATTTCTGACTTGTGCTCTACACCGCCAACCGGCGGGCCATTTTCAACAGCTCAGTGAAAGACGCATGCCTGCCATTGCTGTGATTCCCGCGACGGTGCTAGACTTCCTTCAGGGGACTTTCGATGGCCGTGTTGTTGCCTGACGACTCACCGCATTCCAGCCGCGCTTCAATGCTTTGCGCGCCGGACCCGGTTGTCGAAGCCTATAAGCGTGACTTGGACCGCTCTCTTCTTCGTGAGAATTTGAAATTGACGGTGGAGCAGCGCTTCTTGGAGTTGATGCGGCTGCAAGAGTTTGCCGACGAGCTCCAGCACGCCAAGCGCGCGGCGCTTCATGACTGACTTCAAAGCTTTGCTGCAGTTGCTCGCTCAAAATGCCGTTGAATTCATTCTGGTGGGAGGCGCGGCAGCCACGGCGCACGGTTCGGCGCGACTCACCAGAGACGTTGATGTTGTTTACCGCCGCACGTCCGAGAATATCGCGCGCCTTGCTGGCTGCCTCTCATCCCACAATCCTCAGCTTCGTGGCGCCCCGCCCGGGCTTCCCTTTTGCCTCGATGCCGCCACCGTTGCACGCGGACTCAACTTCACGCTAACCACTGATCTTGGTGCGCTTGACCTGCTCGGTGAGATCACGGGCGGCGGAACCTACGATGATTTGTTGCCCCACTCCATCACGCTTTCACTCTTCGGCGTCTCTGCTCGCTGTTTGGGCCTGAAGCGCTTGATTGAAGTGAAGCGCGCAGCAGGTCGCCCTCGCGACCTCGAGGCCGTAGCTGAACTGGAAGCGTTACTCGAGGAAGGCCAGGATCGGTCCACTTAGCTCGACCGTGGGCCAGCTTTGACTGAGCGCGGTTCTATCCCGAAAATCGGTAGGCCATCACCAGCAGCGCGGCAAACACGACGGAGTGCGCAACTTCCATCCACCCCAGCCGCCGGATGGGAAATTTTTGTCCGAGCTGAAAAACCAATCCACTCGCGCGCAGAATTCCCGGCGCGAACGCCAGCAGCACTGCCGCGGACAACTCCCGCAGAAAAATGGACGTCGCCAGAAACGCCAGCAGCAGCAAGTGGTAGAAAAATACCGGCCAGGCAAACGCCAGCCGCTCCTGCCAACCGGTGAATTCGCGGTGCGCCAGCAGACTACGCACGCGGTACTTTACGTAGAGCACTCCGCCAAGAAAAAACAGCACGTTGAGCGCCCACACTTGCGCGCCTTCCGGCTCGAGCCGCCCGCGCGCGGCGATCCATGCCGCCGGAGCCGCCAGTGACAGCAGCACCACTCCCATCAACTCCGCCGCCAGACTTCTTTTCTCCGCTCTTGATTCGTTATGCGCGCGCACGATCGCTTCTTGCATGCCATAGAGCGCGACGCCCGCTGCGGCCACGGCGATCAACTGCGCTCGCCCGTACGCCAGCACCAGCGCGCCCGCCATGGCCAGTAGAACGAGCGCGAGCACGGCGTGCTCCGGTTTACGCAGAGCGCGCCATCCGCCCTGCTGGTCCGCCGACCCGCGTAGCACAAAGAGTCCCAGCGCCAGCGCCGCGCACAGCATCACCGGCACATTCCACGCGCCGGCCACGGCCGCCGCGCTCAGGAAAGGGACCATCAGCATTCCCCACGCGCCATGCTCCGCGGGCATACGTATCGCCATCGTTCAAGCACTCCTCAACACTCGGAAAGAAGTACAGGGAGAATAACTGAGGTTAGCGGCTGGTTTCCAGTTCTGACTCCCCCGGAGCAAGCGGTCGTTGGATCGCCGCGCCCGTCTTTTTATCCACGCCGATTGCCCCGGGGGGAGCCAAACGCGTCCAGGCAAACGATTGCGGTATTCCCTGTATGAGGGGGAAGTGTCCGCCTGGTACGCAAACTCGTAAAGGAAGAAGGGACGCCGCCGCCCAGAAACATTTCTGGGGGGTTCATGCTGCGGATTTGTTTGATCGCGCTCAGGATTTTGGGCGTAGGTAAGGTAGGAAACACTGCGGGTTCCTGAACGACGGCGTAAAGCCCCAAAGCCTTATGCAGACTCTGGGTGCTCCCTTCTACTTCGTGGCAGCGGCCAGCCGAGGCTTCCGGCCATCTTGCAAGGCCGGAGTTCCGGGGTGAGGAGGGGTCCTTGCCAGGTACCTCGACCAGCCGCTGCCGAGCTTTAAGGGGTCGGGCGAGCTTCGCGGGCTTTGCGCTCTGGGCAGTTCGCTGCACTGGGTGCAGCAGAGAGCCAGCCACCGCTAGTGTGCGGCGGTTTTCCTGACTCTTTCCCGCGATTCTGAAGACAGTTTTCATGATCGCCCGACCCAAACTCTGACTGCTATGCAGGTGTTTACGGGCATCCCCCGTGCCAAACTTCGCGAAAATGAACAAGAAATAAGTGTTTTGTTTTCATTTCATTTCATTCTGCGCGCAATCCCCTGCTGCAAAACGCATGGGCGAATGGGACTTTTACCGCGTACCACGTGGGATTTGCCGCAACCTGCTCCCCCATGCCAGTGAAGTTCCCTTCCCTGTACTCCGCTAACTCCTTCAATTTCGAAGAGTAATCTGGATACTTAATCTTGATTTCTCGTGCGGCTTTGGCACCCTGCATGCCCCTACTCTTTCCTCATGGAACTCGCCTCTGCCCATGCAGTTAGCGAAGAAACCACTCTGGCGGTCATTGGCCTGAATCACCGTTCAGCCGAGGTTGAAGTCCGCGAGCGTTTCTGGGTAAGCGAAGACCACCGTTACGCAGCCCTGCACGCTCTCGCTCGTGCGCGCGGCATCGAAGAAGTCGTCGTCCTGGCCACCTGCAATCGAACCGAATTCATCCTCTGGGCCAGCGACGCCGCGGCTGCCACCGAATCCGTCCGCGAACTGCTCCTCCGCGACTTCGCCCTCGATTCCGCCCAGTGGGATTCCTTCTATCGCCTGTACGACGAAAAGGCGCTGGCGCACGTCTTTCGCGTCACCTCCAGCCTCGACTCCATGGTTGTCGGCGAGCCCGAAATCACCGGGCAAGTGAAGTCCGCATGGGCTCGCGCGCAGCAGACCGGCACCACTGGCCGCTTCCTCGACGCCGTTTTCCAGAAAGCGCTCAGCGTGGCCAAGCGCGTCCGCAATGAAACTCCCATCGGCGCCGCCGCCGTTTCCGTTCCCTACGCCGCCGTCGAGCTCGCCAAACAAATCTTTGGCTCGCTCGAGCAGCGCAACGTTCTCGTGCTCGGTGCCGGAAAAATGAGCGAGCTTTCCGCGCGCTACCTGGTCGCCAACGGCGCCAATTCCCTCTGGGTGGTCAACCGCACTTACGAGAAAGCCGTCGAGCTGGCTACTCTGCTGCACGGCGTCGCCGTTCGCTTCGAAGACCGCTGGCAGCATCTGGCCCAGGCCGACATCGTGCTCAGTTCCACCGGCTGCCCGCACGTCATCCTCACGCGCGAGGACGCCGAGCGCATGCACCGCGAGCGCCAGGGTCGCCCCGTTTTTCTCATCGACATTGCCGTGCCGCGCGACATCGATCCCGCCGTGCGCGAGATTCCCGGCGTCTTTCTCTACGATATTGACGACCTCGAGCAGGTGGTTGCCCATAACCTCGAAGAGCGCCACACTGCTGCGCTCGCCGCGGAAAAAATCGTCGCCGCGGAGGCCGCCGGGTTTCGCCGCAAGCTCGCCGCCGAACGCGTGGTGCCCACCATCGTCGCGGTGCGCCAGCGCCTCGACGAAATCCGCCGCCAGGAGCTCGACCGCTTCCGCGCCGAATTCGGCCCGCTCTGCGAAGAACACGAGCGTGCGCTCGACGAATTGGCCACGCGCATCGTTCAGCGCATCTCGACCCAACTCGCGCGCGAGCTGAAGCAGGCTCCCGAAAACGCCGAGCAGGATATACTGACCGCTGCCATCCGGCAGCTATTCCGCTTGCATCGCTCGCAGGCGGCACTCACCAGCCGTTGAAAAGAATCTAGGAGAAGAGAGTAAGAAAAATGAACGAACAACGTCGCGCCCCTTCCAACGAATCGCCCGCACAGTCCGGCATGTGGTCCAGCCGGGAAGCCTATCTGCTCGCCATGGTCTGCCTGCTCGTCGGCGCCGCGCTGGGATATTTCTTCCGTGGCTCTGCGGGCAGCATTCCCGCTTCGGCCATGCAAACCGCTACGATGCCTGCAGCGCCGCAGGGCGGAATGCCCGCGGCCGGTGGCCCGCCGCCGACCGCCGAAGCGCTTTCCTCCATCGCCGCCCCCATGCTCGCCGCGCTGAAGACCGACGCGAAAAACGCCGACGTGCTCATCCAGCTCGGCAATCTCTATTACGATCACCGCGTGTATCCTGAAGCCATCACCTATTACGTTCGCGCCCTCGAAGTCCGCCCGCGCGACGTCAACGTGCGCACCGATCTCGGCACCGCCTACTGGTACTCCGGCGACGCAAAAACTGCTGTCGCCGAATACGACAAGAGTATGGCCGTGGACCCGCGGCACACCGCCACCATGATGAACATGGGCATCGTCAAGCTGAACGGCCTGAATGACTCCAAAGGCGCCATCGCCATCTGGGAAAAGCTGCTCCGCGACAATCCGCAGTTTCCTGAAGCACAGAAAGTGCGCGACCTGATCGCGCAGGCCAAAGCGTCCGGGAAGTAACTCGCTGTTTCGTGCAGGTCCGCATGGCCGGCCAGTGCATCCAGCATTTATTGCAGGAACATCGCGCGGCGGAAGAAATTCTCGCCGCACTCGATGCGCTGCTGAATTCTGTGGAGCAGGAACGCCGTTGGTCCTCGGCGCGCGCGGAATCGTTTGAGCGCGTCCGGCAATTCGTCTCCCACGACTTGCCGCTCCACGAGTGCAAGGAGGACACCATCCTCTTTCCCGCGCTCGCCGGATTCCTCCCCAGTGATACCGGCCCGCTCGACGTGCTGCGCAGCGAATTCGCCGGCATCGCCGTCGAAGCTGGGCGCATGGTGGAATGCGCCGCCGCGCTCGCGCCGGACGAGGCATCGCCCCAATTAGTGCAGTGTTTCCTGCGCGCCGGTCGTGCCTTCGGTCAGCTCCTCCGCGACCACATTTACAAGGAAGACCGCGTGCTCTTCCCCATGGTCGCGCGCCACTTGCCCGTCGAAAAGGACGCGGAGTTGCTCGCCGCCATGCAGCAGCGCTGCACGCCCGTTTGTCGCCCCGGCACGTGATCCCGCAGCCGCGGGACGTCCGCGCGTGGAATTCGCTTTGGAATTGCTCTAAGATGGTGATGTCGGATCTGTTCGTACCCATGTCAGCATCCGGCTTCGGCTTGAAGGGGAGACTGGCCATGCCCATCGATAAGAAGATCATGCTCGATGCACTGAAGATGGAAATTCTGGTGATTGAAAAGGGCGGCTACCACCCGTCGGTCCATCAGCCCCACGACGACCCGCGCATCTTCCGCGATTCCATCTCCTGCCTCAATATTGGCCTCGGCGACGACAAGAAGGAATATCCCTGCTCCGCCTGCTTCCTGATTGACTTCGTCCCCGAGCATCTCAAGGGCAGCAACGAAGACCCATGCCACAAAATCCCACTCAATGCCCGCGGCGACACCGTCGAGTCCCTCTCCCGCACGTCCTCGCCTGAAGACGTTCAGGCCGCCGTCCTCGCCTGGCTCAAAGCCACGGTCAAGAAACTCGAAGCCGACCTCGCCGCCGAAGAAAAGTAGCGCAGCCACTCTTGGCTGCGCATGAGCCGCCCACTTCGCCGCCGAAAAGTGGCACAGGCTTTCAGCCTGTGCGGAATTCCTAGCATCGTTCAGATGAGTTTTCCGCCGGGGGCTAAAGCCCCTTTGATTGGACGCGCTAAGCGGCACGGCTAAAGCCGTGCCCTGACGGCGCCCTGGCGAATGTCCATTCATGCGGCAAGTGCTCATCAGCTTTTTTCTTCTTCGCGGCCCCAATTTTTCGGCAGCGGAGACTGTGTCGAAGAATCACGCGGGTCGGTTGGCGCCGATTCCCCGGGTGATGGAGGCACGGGAGCAGTCCGAGCGCCAAGCATTTCGTCGATGACGGCAAGGGGACGTTCGGTCCAATGGCGCTGGCCCTGTGGGGTAACTCGGCCACCGTCGCGTTCGATTTCCTCGATGGTCCTTCCGGTCATGACCTGTACAACTTTTTCCGCAACCATGTCGAAGGTGGCCTGCTCGACTGCGTCGGACATCCGGCGGCGCTTGTGGAACTTCTTAGTTTCCGGGCCGGCTTTCTCCATGCGCTCGCGGACGCGCATCCAGAGATCGATGAAGTAGCCGGTGGCGTAAGCGCGGCCCGGCGAAAGGCGGCCGAGTCGGATGGCGTTGAGGGACTCGCGGACCACGTCGAAAAGGTCGTCGTGGGTGTTGAGGCGGTCGAGAGGGGAGAGGTTTTGTTCATCGTCTGCTTCCGATTGCGGCGTGGACTTGGCAGGCGTGTGAGTGAGGCAGAAACGAGTGCCTTTGATAGGCCAACGGCGGCAGAATTTGCCATTCTCGGCTTGAAAAGCGCAGCGTGCGGACATGGGGTACCCTCGAGGTCATCGAGTCCGCAAGCGATTGAGCGCGCAGAGGTTCGACGTTTGATACAAAACGTAACAAACGTGGAAGTACAGGCGGCTCATGGGGATGCGGAGACGATGAGTTTTTCACCCCACAGAGCGGGGCGAGGCCTGGATGGATTTGTGCGGCGGCTGAGCTAAAGGGTCCTCGGCAGCCCGGGCGAGGGCAACAGCCAGGAGCAACAGCAGGCTCTTGTATTATAGCTACGAGACAACAGCTTGTCAAGTGTATTTGGGCTCGACGCTAACCACAACACGGCAATTGGCCGTTAAGGTAGCTGTGCTTTGGGAACTGCAAATGTTCCATCGGGGCCAATGTCCAATTTTTCCTCCGAGCGCTCTTCTGGGTAACGCGGCAGGAGATTCCTTGTTGCAGTCTTAGGCAAAGCTGACCTAAGATGCAACTCTGCGTGAGACGGGGCCTTCGTCAGAGGCGCGAAGGTACTCTCGAAAAGGGAAGAAGCGCAATTTTCGCCATAGAGGTTAGTTCAATTTAGCTGACACGATTGGACCATCGAACAAAAGTCAAGTGCTCCGCTGAGGACAACGTGGCCGAGACGACTGCTATTGAGAAGGTAGAGGCTGAGATCCCATTTTCGCTTCTAGAATACACGGCTGTTTTCAAAAAGCCGATTCTTGAGGGTTGGACTGTCCCCGCGCAGCTCGTGTCTGCAGTACTTGATGCTCTGGGGCCTTTCGGATTTAAGTTAGACGGTGTGGAGGTCAAGACCCACACCGAGAAGCTGAATGAGTACGGAATTGTGTTTCGTCGCGATCCTGCTGGTGTCACCTTTACAGTGGGAATAGGCAAACTGGTAATTCTCGCTGAAAACATTGATTGGACAGAGGCAGAGCAATTCATGGCTGGAGCACATGCAGGAGTCAATGCGATTCTCAAAGGGGCGAAAGGCGAGATCCAATCTCAGCAGTTGGTTGTAGCAATTCACATTCAACTGAAAACAAAGCCGAGGCAAAATGTAACCGCTCCATTACTGAGTCCCCTTGCGTTGAAGCTTATGGACGGTGAGATCAAGTTTCCCGGTATCATCCTACTGCGCGACAGGGCGAGCATTATTGTTGACGCTTCAGTGGCCTATGCTAACGGCCTGTTTGTAAGAATCAATCGCGAGCATCCGGCAGACAAATCTTTCGAACAGATATCCGAAGTTCTTCGTGCTGATGAAGAACAGTTATTCAATGCACTTGGCCTCGAGGGTATTCTGTGATCACAACTGCAACCGTTCAGAGTCCAAAGTACCTTGAGCAGCCACCGGTACCTCTGGCTTCTCGGCCCCGGGCTCAGGACTGGACAGTGCAACAGGTGGTCGTGTCCACGAAATCTCCGCGCACCATTGGTTTGATTGAGTGGAGCATTTGGCAGAAAGTTAAGCAGGAGGTACCTGCCGGCCGCGTTACCAAGGGTTTGGACAACGTATATGTCATTGAAAATCGTAATATCGTGGCACCCTTCATCGAAGAATTTCGGTTGCGTGGCGTGCTACTACAGGCACTTGAGCCACTTAATGCTGCCTTCGGAGAAAAGACGGTCAAAGCGCTCACACTAGTGCAAGATGACGAAGGATTTGAGGCACTTTTTTGTTTGGTGATGATTGAGGGAAATTTGGAGCAAGCAAGACAAGCTCTAAGAAGGTTTGACCAGCAGTGGTGGTTGGCCCACTCCCAGTTGGTTCAAGGGAAACTGAATTTCGATTTTGAACTGATCTGATGCCATTTGATTGGAACGAATACCTGACGCTGGCACAGTTCCTCGCTACCAGACTGGATGAGGCATCGAAGCGCAGCGCAATCAGCCGAGCATATTATTTCGCATTCAACATCGCATTTGCTCGGGCTGAGACGACTGCTGGGCGCCGCCTCCCGTGGGAGAACTACCACAGTTGGTGTTGGGACAAGTACAAGAACACTCGGGATCCATCCTGTAGCCAGCTTGGCATTGATGGCGATCGAATGAAGAGGAGGCGGGTGAAGGCAGACTACAAGGCTGCTGATATCCCTCGCCTTGACGATGAGGTTCGACGCATGTTAGCGGAAGCAGAGCAGTTTGGCGAAGATCTTAATATCCTCAATCCCAGATACCCCTTACCTTAAGGGCGGCTCGTGCACGGTCCTTCGCCTTCGCTATCTTCGCTTCCCTCGCGGCGCTCGGGACAAGCAGGACAAGCCAGCAGCGCCCCTACAAAGAAAAGCGCCGGCTAGAAGCCGGCGGTACAAGAATCTACGCTTCGGGCTGCGGGGTGTCGGCGGTGGCGGATTCTTCGTCGGCGTGCATCAGGCCGAACTTTTTCATTTTGTAACGCAGCGCGTCGCGGCTGATGTCGAGAAGTTTTGCGGCGTGCGTTTGATTGCCGCCGGCCTGGCGCAGCGCGAGTTCCACCAGCGCCCGCTCCACTTCTTCGAGCGACGTGCCGCCCTCCGGAATCGAGAGCGGAGGCAGCCAGCGCCCTTCGGCCAGCGGTTGCCCGCCGCCGTGCGGCGAGGACGTATGCTCGAACGCGGTGACCCCCGAATGCGGCTGCACCACCGAGAACGGCAGGTACACCGGCCGCAGCACCGGCTCTTCTTCGAGAATCATGGCGCGCTCGATGGCGTTCTTCAGCTCGCGGACGTTGCCCGGAAAGTCGTAGTTCAAAAGTAGGCGCCGCGTCTCGTCCCCCAGACCGCGCACCGATTTGCGGAACTTGCGATTGTAGTGGTCAATGAAGAAGTCCACCAGCGGCATCATGTCTTCGCGCCGCTCGCGCAGAGGAGGGATGTAGATGGAAATAATCGCCAGACGATAGTAGAGGTCCTGGCGGAAGTGGCCCTCGCGCACGGCGCGCTCCAGGTCGCGGTTGGACGCGGCAATCACGCGCACGTCCACCTGCATATCGCGCACGCCGCCCACCCGGCGGATTACCTGGTCTTCCAGCACGCGCAGCAGCTTGGCCTGCAGGAATTGCGTGAGCTCGCCAATCTCATCGAGGAAGAGCGTGCCGCCGTCGGCCACTTCAAAGAGGCCCTTCTTCATCGACTTCGCGTCCGTGAAGGAGCCTTTTTCGTGGCCGAAGAGTTCCGTCTCCATCAGCGTGTCGGGGATCGCCGAGCAGTTGATGGCCACGAACGCCTTGTCCTGCCGCGTGCTCTGGTAATGGATGGCTTTGGCGACCAGGTCTTTTCCGGTGCCGCTTTCGCCCTGGATGAGGATGGTGGTCGCTTCGCTGGAGGCCACTTTGCGCACGAAGCCCATCAGCTCGGTCATCTTGCGGCTGACGCCGACCACGTCGTGGTAGCCGGTGCGCCGGCGGACTTCGCCGCGCAGCGATTCCACTTCCGTGCGCAGCCGGGTGGCTTCCAGCGCGTTCTGCAGCGTCAGGGCCAGCTCGTCGAAGTCCAGCGGCTTGCCGACGAAATCGTAGGCGCCCATCTTGATGGCCGCCTTCACGTCGTCGAGTTGCGGGTCGGCGGTCATCATGATGACGCCGCGCGCTTCGCCGCTCTGTTTCAGTTTCTCCAGCACCTCGAGCCCGCTCATGTCCGGCAGGCGCACGTCGAGCAGCATCAGGTCGGGCGGGTCGCTGTGGGCGAGGCGCAGGGCCGTGCCGCCGTCTTCGGCTTCCACCGGCACGTAGCCCCACTCTTCGCACTTCTGCTTGAGCGACCAGCGCACCAGCCGCTCGTCGTCCACAATCAGGATGCGTTCGCGGGCCATCGGCACTACTTTACTACGAAATGGTCACTCTGCGGTGGGCGGCAAGGCGGGCCGGCGGAAGGGCAGCCAGATCAGGAACTGCGTGCCCTGCCCGGGTTGGCTGGTCACTTCGATCGTGCCTCCGTGGTCTTCCACCACGCGGCGCGCCAGCGAAAGACCCAGGCCGGTGCCCTGCCCTTTGGTGGTAAAGAACGGCCGGAAGATGCTGGGCAAGTGTTCGGACGCGATACCCCGGCCAGTGTCGGTGACGCTCACCAGCGCCTGGTTATCGTGGGAGACAATCTGCACGCGGATGGTTCCCGCGCCGTCAATGGCCTGCAGCGCGTTCAACAGCAGGTTCAGCAGCACCTGTTGCAACTGCCCAGCGTCGTGCTCCACCGGCGGCAAACTCGGCGCCTTTTCCAGCGAGATCTCCACGGGCCGAGAAAGCGCCTGCTGCCGCGCAAGATTGATGGCATGCTCGGCGGAATCGTTCAGGTCGGCGGGGCGGAACTCCGGCTTGCGTGGCCGCGCGTAGTCGAGAAGGTCGGAGAGGATGCGCTTGATGTGCAACACTTCCTGCTGCACTTCCTTGAGCACCTCGCGGCCGGGGCTGCCGGCGGGCAGGTCGCGGCCGATAATCTCGATCACGCCGGCGATGCCCGCGAGTGGATTGCGGATTTCGTGCGCCAGCCCCGCGGCCAGCTCGCCCAGCGTGGCCAGGTGCTCGGCGCGGGACATCTGCGTGCGGTGCAAGCGTTGAATTTCCTCGCGGCTCTCGCGCAACTGCCGCACCATGTCGTTGAAGTTGCGGCCCAGGTCGCCGATTTCGTCGTTGCGCCCGGCAAAGCCCACGGATACCGTCAGGTTGCCGTCGCGCAGCAGCGCAATCTTTTCCTGCAATTCGACCAGCGGGCGCTGCACCAGAACCGCGATCACCACCAGGAGTGCCGCGCAGATAGCCACCGCACCTGCCGACGCCACGGCAATGACGCTGCGCCGCTCCGGGTCCTCAAAGGAGAGCGACACCCAGACGAACACCACCAAGCCCGCCAGCAGCACCGCCGCCACCGGCAGGATGGCCTTCAACCGCAAACTCACGCGCACTGCGCTCATGCGTTGCGCCATTTTGGTGCCGCGCGTCTCCCGCGCGGATTCCGTGCTAACATTCGTTCGCTGCACCGCGTTCAGGCAGTCGGATCATCCCGGAAACGGACCTGCATGGAATCACTCATCCAGGAGATGAAGCGTTACCTCGGCTTCACCGAGGAAGATGCCGCCCTGCTCCGGCAACTCGGCCCGCGGATGGAAAAATATCTCCCCGAACTTGCCGAACGATTCTACTCCCAGATTCCCCACCATCCCAACGCCTTCCGCGTGTTCACCGGCGGCGAAGCTCAAATTGCCCGTCTGAAACTGACTTTGCAGGATTGGGGCAAGTCGCTGTTCTGCGGATCATACGACCAGGCCTATGCCGAGGAGCGCTACCAAATCGGCTACCACCACGTGCGCATCGGACTCGAGCAGAAATACGTGATCAGCGCCATGGGCATCGTGCGCGCTTTCCTTTCCGAATGCCTGCTGCTGGAATTCACCGCCAGCGACGTCCGTCTGCGCTACGCCAGCGCCGTCAGCAAGATGCTGGATCTCGACCTGAATTTGATGTGCGAGTCCTACATGCACGCCTCGCTGCAGAACCTGCGCGCGCTCAACGAACACCTGGAGCGCGCTAATCGGGACCTCGCCGAGGCCAGTCGCAGCAAGGACGAATTCCTCGCCCAGGTCTCCCACGAGTTGCGCACCCCGCTCAATTCCATTCTCGGGTTTACCAAGCTCATCCTCGACGGGCTGACCAAAACTCCGGATGAAGAGCGCGAGTTGCTGCGCGACGTCTTCTCCAGCGCCCAGCACTTGCTTGGTCTGGTGAACGACATCCTCGATATCGGCCGCATTGAAGCTGGGCGCATGGCTGTGCACGTGGAAGACGTGGACCCGCGCCTGGTGCTCGATTCCACCCTGCCGCTGGTCACCATCCCCGCCCATGAGAAAAGCCTGGAGCTGCGCGATGAAACGCGTCACACCGAGCTTCCCTTCGTGTGGGCGGACGAAGTGCGTTTTCGCCAGGTGCTCTTGAACCTGCTCTCCAACGCCGTCAAGTTCACTCCCACCGCTGCGGCGGGCGAGCCGGCCGGCCGCGTCACCCTGCGCGCGCGGGTCTTGCCGGCCTCGGGGGCCCCCATCGCACCCGATTCGCACGGATTCCTCCGCTTCGAGGTGGTGGACACGGGAATCGGCATTGCGGAAGAAAAGCGCGATGCGGTCTTTGAGCTGTTCGTGCAGGGCTCCGCGGGCCGGCGTCAGGGGGGTAGCGGCCTGGGCCTGGCCATCTCGCGGCGGCTGGTGCAGATCATGGGAGGCGCCATCGGCATCGAGACAGGCGACACCGGGAGCGGCACGACCGTGTGGTTCACGCTTCCGCTCTCCGCCAAACAACTGCCGGAGGCGCCGGCAGCCTCGCGGGGAAAACCCACGGCGCGGACGCGCGCATGACCGGCCTGCCTCCTGCCAAGACCGTTCTCATTGTGGAAGACCATGCGCTGGTGGCGAAGTTTTACCGCATGGCGCTGGAGCGCGCGGGAAATTTCGCGTGCATCGTCACGGAGGATGTGCCGCAAATCTTGGCCGACGTGGAAGCCGGCCGCGTGCACGTGGCCGTGCTGGACGTCTCGCTGACCAACGCACAGTGGCAGGGACGCCTGATTAACGGCGTGGAGCTCGCGCAGCTGGTAAAGCAGAAGGCTGCTGCCGCGGGCCGTTCGCTGCCCATTTTGCTGGCTACGGCCCACGCCATGTCCGGCGACCACGAGAATCTGCTGGCTGCCTCCGGCGCCGACGACTACGTGGAAAAACCAGTATTCGACGCGCAATTGCTGGTGGACAAAGTCCGCCGCTTGATATCCGCAGGGGAATAAGAAAATGCTTCAGCGTTTTGGTGCGTAGTAGCCCGAGCGGGCGAACACGCTCAGCAGAGGAAGCCCCGGGCGGGAGCGGACCTTGACTTTGACTTTGTGCCACCGTCCGTCGGGATTCGAGTCGCTCGGACGATACGCCAGCACATACTGGCTGCGCAGTTCCTGCGAAACTTTTTCGGCGATGTCCGCCGAGTCCGCATACCCAAACGCGCGGCCTCCGGAACGTTCCGCCAGCTCATTTACCATCAGGTAATTGCTGCTGCCGGCGCCGATGGTGTAAATCTGCACGTCGGACTCCCGCAGGATGCGTTGTACGTCGCGCGCGTTGTAGCGGCTGTGGTTTTCTTCGCCGTCGGTGATCACGAAAAGCGCGCGCCGCGTGTTCTTGGCCTTTGTCATCTGGTTCAAGCCCAAGTAAATGCCGTCGTACATCGCGGTCAATCCGCCGGTTTCCGCCCACATCAGTCGCGATTCCACTTCCCGGATGTCGTGCGTGAAATCGGTGAGGAGGTGGGCGCGGCCGTTGAACAGAACCAAGAAGATTTCGTCCTGCGGATTGGCCGCTTTCAGAAATTGCACCGCTGCGAGGCGCGCAGATTCGACGTAGCCGCGCATGCTTCCACTCACGTCGAAGATCACGCCTACAGAAACCGGAACTTGTTCGGTGGACAGATAGAGCGCTTCCTGTTCCACCTCGTTGTCGAAGATCCGGAAGTCCTCCTTGACCAGATCGGTGACGAAGCGATCCGCCGGGTCGAGAACGGTAACGTTGACCAGCGCGAGCTCGACCTCCCTGCGCAGGGAACGCTGACGCTGCGGCTGATCCTGCTTTGCGGAAGGCCCAGGCGGCGGGCTCGCTTGCTGCATCGCGGACGAACCGGGCAGCAAACTCGCAACGATGCACGCAGCTAGAAACAGGCAGCGATGGGATGTAGGGGGCACAGTCAGCCCTTCCACCGCATTGTGGTGGGAGCCGCCAGTTGAGTCAAGGCGGCAGCGGATCGAGAGGCGATTGCAAACAAGAAGGCCGGAGTTCGTCCGCTTGCGGCGGACCAACTCCGGCCTTTCAAAAGACCCGCCAGCTAGAAAACGAACCGCACCGACGTGGTGAAGAGGTTGCCGCGGAAATCGCGGCCCACCAGGCGGCCGAGTGAATCCACCGGAGTGCGGAATTCGGAGAGGGGATGGTCGATCCCCTCTCCGGAATCCAGCCGCCTAGAAGCGATATTCGAGCTTGGCCGAGATGATGTGGACGTGGTGCGAAGGCTGATCTGCGCCCAGGAAGATGAATCGGGCCGACGATGTATCGCCAACCACGGAGTACGGATAGAACGGGCTGGAGGTGAAAGTCGGGTTGGGAGAAGTCGTGCCGGTCAGCATCCGCACAGGACAGCCGTTCACCAGAGTGCCCGTGCCAGCCGGACTGACGCAGCCCATGTAGGGCGTCATGGGCGACGTCTGGTAGTCCATGTTGTCGAATTGCTGGTAACTGTACTCCAGCTTCGGCATGAGGTTCGCCGTGAGCTTGTATTTGAAGACGACGGTAAGTTCGTGGATTCGGGTGGTCGTGTTCGGGTAGGGCACAGCCGCCGAGGTCCCCACGAGGACGAACTTGTCGGGATCGCCAGTGGTAAGCCGCGTCGAATCGCCCAGGAATCGCGAACCTACCAGGCCTTTGCCCGCCGACAAAGAGTAGTACGCCGACAGGTAAACTTTTTTCCAAAAATAGAGGTCCACGCCCGCCGCGTAGGTGTCGAACAAGTCGCGGTAGGTGCTCTCCCAATCGTTGTTGGCGCTGTCACAGCCGCCGGCCGAACAGAAGGGAGCTGCGGTTGCAAACGGACTGCGGTACCGCGAGATCATTCTCTTGTAGTACCGCTCGTGGGTGTACTCGGCGAACAGGGATACCGCCGGCGAGAACGCGTAGGTGGCATCAAAGGTGTAGATGTAGGAAAGGTCCTTCAACGCTCCATAGAGGTAATAAGGAGTTGTAGTACCCGTCACGAAGTTGAGCGGATCGTGGCTGTTGCTCCCCACACCACGCCGGTTGAAGTCTTGCTGAATCGTTTGGAATCCGCCCGAGAGAGAGAGTTTCTCTCCATTGTACTGAACCAGAGTATCCACGCGGTCCAGCAGTCTGGCGGACTCATCGAACCTGCGGCCGCAAGGATGGTCGGCCGGGAAAATCCCCGCGGTGCGCGCGGTGGCGAGCTCCGTGAGGTCGCATTCCACGCCCGCGGAATTCTCGTCTTCGTAATGATCCGGCTCGCGGTTCTGGTGACGGCCGGAAAGCCGGAAGAGAAGGTACTTGCGAGGGCTATAGTCAACCGCACCGAAGAACGAGTGCTCGACGGAGCGCGCCACATCCCGATGGGAACGGTCGAACCATTCCCCTTCGTAGCCGAACCGCACGGAACTGTTCTTGGTGAAAAACCAGTCGCCGCTCAACTCAAATGTCTTCTTGTTGAAGCCAATGTTGCTGCGGCCCGCGGTGTCTTCCAGCGCGCCACTGCCGGAAGAAGCCGTGCCCGGAGTCAACTGGGCAGTCGCCCCGGTGTTCCCGCCGATGGTATCTCCCAGTATCGGCGTCAAGTCGAAGACCGCCGTGTGATTGTTGTAGTCGTAGTGGCGGTAGGCCGCTTTTATCTCAACGTCCTTCAGGGGACTGAAGACCGCCGTGTAGTTCATGGCCAACGTCTGCCGCTTGCCATTCAGGCTGCGAGCCGGCAGCAAGTTCAGGTCCGTCGCCGGAATGGTCAGCGCGCCCGTACCGTCCGCGAAGAAAATTTGCGAGTTGGCGCTGTAGGGCAGAAAGGGATCGTTCTGGCGGAGCCAGCCGGGGTTGACGGAACCCATGACCCGCACGTACTTGGTCAGGCCAAAGGCGCCGGCAAAGCTTAGGTTGTGCGCGTCGTTGTCGGGCCACAAATCCACCTGACCGCGAGCGGGCACGGCGCCAATCACACAGTTCGGCAGCCCGCCGGTAGTGATGCAGCCTCCCGTGCCATTGGGAACGAGCTGCACGGCCACGTCCGCGGTGGCAAATGGATTGTCGAACACCAGCGCATTGATGTTGTTGCGGAAGAAAGAACCGGTATAGCCGAATTCGACGCCCCAGTCGTTCTTCCCGTAGCTGGTCATCGCCCGGATGGAGTTGATGAAGTAGTTGATGGGCTCGGGCACTTCCGCGCCGGTGCCGGGGCTTTGCTGGTTGAACACGGCCATGACGGGTGCGGTCGTACGCGACGGCAGGCCACTGGCACTGGCGCTGGGGCTGGAGTTGAACAGCAGCCCAATCGGCCGCGTGCCCACCTCATTTTCACGCCGGAACAGGAACGAAGCATTCCAGTTGGAGGTGATGTCCCAGCTGACCAATCCGGTTCCCGCTTTGCGCTGGATGGCCGGCAGGATGAAGTTCTCACCGGGCACCACCTGCGTGGCGATAAAGCCCGGCAAACTGATGTTGAGCTGCGCAGCGGTGCACGGGGGCGTGGCGCAGACCGTGGAGGAGCGGTCCCGCAAGATCTGCTTCGTCGCGGGAAGGATGGTGTAGACGCCCGGGCTGGTCTCCGTGTAGAGGCTGCGCGCCGTGTTGGTGTAGATGTGTGGAATCTCGTCGTAGCGGAACTGAATCTTGAACTTGCGGTAGCGGCCGAAGGTGGCCAGATAACTCTGGTTTTTGTAGAAGGTGCTCTGTGACATCAGCTCCACATAGTTCTTGGTGCCGAGTACGTCGTCGAAATGCAAATCCATTTTGCGGATGAAAAAGCCGGTCTTGCGGTCGCCATACTCGTTGAATTTCGAGGTAAGCACGTCAGGCTTGAAGGGCAGATCGGGGCGCCCATATACCTTCCCCCAAACACCGCGGACTCCAAACTCAATGCTCCCTTTCGAGGGGTTCGCGGGCTGTGCGGGCGGTTCCTGGCTGAACAGCAGAGCCGGAACCAGAAGAAGTGCGAGCAGTACAAGTATTGTAGGTTGTTTCATCAATTTCATGTCTCTCTCCTTGCTAACGCAGCAACATGTTGCCGGAGGGATGGTTCGAACCGTGGATCGCGGAATGGCAGTTCGTGCAACCGCGGTTGAAATCCCGGACGGAGTTCAGAAGTGTCGGAGTAACTGGGTGGCGACTGGCGATATGGCAAGTATCGCAAACACGAGGCATGCGCACCTTCAGCAACTGCGGGTTGTTGGTCCCGTGCGCTTCGTGGCAACTGGCGCAGTTTTCCATCACCGGCGGGTGCTCCCACAGGAAAGGACCACGGCGCTCGGTATGGCAGGAGAGACAGTTTTCGTTCGTCGTGCTCTGAATCAGCTGCTTGGGGTTGGGAGTGCCGTGCGGGTTGTGACAACTGGTGCAGGTCACCTTGCCCTCACGATACGGCATGTGCGAAGAGCGCTGTAACTGCGCGCGGCGCATCTGGTGGCAACCCAGACAAAGGTCCGGCTGCGCCCTTTTGACCCCCCGGTACTCGCTGAGGGGAGTGTTGAAGCGAGTCTCGGACGAGAGCGAGACCTGCCGTTCCTGCTTCACCTGGTGGCAGTCCACGCAGGCCATCGCACGCGATTCATGCGGGCTGCCCTTCCAGAACATGCGGTTGCCGCGCGAATGGCAGTCCAGGCAAGCGGCGTTTTGTTCTTCAGTCGAGTTCTTGGAATCCTTGCCGAAGCGGATGGGGATGGATTCTTTGCTGCCGCCAGCTTCCACGTGGGCTTTGCCGGGTCCGTGACAGGATTCACAGCCGCGAGCTTCCTGCGGCGTGGTGGGTCTGGCCATCACCTTGCCCATGACTGTGTTCTTGTAGCGGCGCTGCTGATCTTCGTGACAGCCCAGGCAGACTTCTGTCCCGACGTAATCCCCGTCCGCCTTCGCTGCTTGCGCGCCCTGTGCCGCGGACTTCGAGGCGCCCTGCGCGGGCGTGCCCGGCGGGCCAGCCAGCAGAGGAACAGCGGCAAAAACGAGAAGCGCGAGCGCCGCAGCCATCCAGCGGATTCTGGGATAACCGACTTGAGTTTGAATCATAGTGTGCTCCTCGGACGGGCGGCCAAAGAGGAGAACCAGCAGCCGTCCGTTCTTTCCTTTTCATTCATTGGACACCCCTTGGAATATCTACTGGGAGAACTGACATCTGCGCGGCGGGGCCGGAAGGGAAAGAATATCGAAATGCCCCATGTGGAAATATACAACTCCGATTCTCAAAAGCAAGACCTTTGTGGAGAACGTTGCGTTTAATTTGTAAACACGAACGATGAATCTTTGAACAGGGCGCCAACAGAAACCCCGCCGGGATTGCGCCGGCGGGCTTGGCGAGCAGTCCTTCTTCTGACGGATAGCATTTCAAAATGAAGTCCCCAAATCAAGCATAGGCGTGCAAGCCCGGGAGAAGGTACGTCACGCCAAAGAACGTGAACAGGACGACGGCAAAACCGATGATGGCAAAGAAAGCCGCGCGTCGGCCGCGCCAGCCGCGCGTGATGCGCATGTGCAAGTAGCCCGCATAGACCAGCCAGGTAATCAGCGCCCAGGTTTCCTTGGGATCCCAACTCCAGTAAGAACCCCACGTGCGGTTGGCCCAGTAGGCTCCGGCGGCAATCATCAGAGTGAGCAACGGGAAGCCGATGCCGATAGTCTTGTAGGTGAGCACATCAAGCGTATCCGATGGAGGCAACATGCGCTCGAGGTCCGAGCGGCGCCAGAGCAGGAGCAGGTAGAGCGCCGAAGCAAACAGGCCTCCGACGAGACCGGCCAAGATAAACGGACTGGCTGCCAGGCTCGTGGCAAAGGTTCCCTCCACTTGCGGTGAAGCATAAGTGCCTTCCCGCGCGCGGAGGATGAAGGCGCTCAGCCCGACCACCTGCAGCAGAGCGCCAACAAAGAATGCGCGGTTGGCCCAAGTCATCGCCGATTCAACCTTGTTGGCCGTGGCCCAGAAGTAGAGCACCAACGGGGCCAGCACCGCGGCAAGCACGAGGAAGAACATCCAGCCGAGCTCCGGAATGACTACCATTAGCCGCGCTTTTTCCGAGAAGAAGATTTCCTGCTTACCCTGCGCGTCCCAGGCAATCAGGCGCAGGCCCCCGGAGGGATCGAAGCGGGAAGCAACGCCGATGTAGATGCTGACCAGGAAAGCGCTGGTGGCGGCGAGAAATGTCTCGGTGCGGAGGCGGTCCTGGATGAGGAACATCATGGCCAGCGCAAAACTCACGGCGCAGGCGGCATAGGCCAGCATGGCCAGGCTGACGTGAATGTGCAGCCAGGTGGACTGCAGCGCGGGCATCAGCGGGCGCACCGTGGAGGGCAGCAATTGGATCAGCATGACCGAGAGTGTGGCGAGCGGCATGGTGACCGTGCCGATCACTTTCACGTGATAGCGGCGCTCGACAAAGATGGTGAGCGCAACCAGTGTCCAGACAAAACTCAAAAGCATTTCATAGATGCTGGAGAAGGGCGGATTTCCTGCGACATACCAGCGGTGGCCGACGGCCAGCGTATTGAAAAGGAAGCCGAAGGCCGTGGCGAAGGAAGCCGCATGAACATAACGGGGAATGCCGGTCACGCCGAAGCCCAGGTAAAAGGCGGTGGCCGCACCGTAGAGAATCAGGGCGGCATAAAGGAGATTCTGCTCGGTGTACATTGCACCGCTCTTCACGGCGCCGAGAAACGCGGTGAAGAGAAGAAACACAACACACAGGCTGACCAGGACGGTCAGCAGGTTGCCGCTCGAGACGGGCTGCGATTCGGCTCTGGCTCGTGCCATCTGAAGTCCCCTTGCAAAAAAATCAGGCACTGACCAGAGAAGCGGTTTTCAGGTGCCGCTCCTCCGCCAGATTAGCCTGCAATTCCTGTTCGATTTCCTTCACGAGCAGCCGGAAGCGTTCTTCGAACTGCTCGCGGTTCTTGCTGGCGGACGCACCGATCCAGAGCACCTGGCGGCCGCGGCCGTCGTCCACCGGCACCGCCCAGTAGCGGATGTGCACGAAGTAGAAGGCCATCATCAGACCAATACCCATCAAGATGCAGCCGGCCCACACGGCCCACTGTCCCGGTTCGTAGGAAACTTGCAGCCCCGTGAAGTAGCCCATGGCCAAATCCTGAAACTTGAAATCGTAGGGCGCATTGCTGGGATGGGAAAAGGCAGGGTAATTCGCAAACAGCCACATCTTGCTTTCCCCCGCCTGTCGCGAAGCGATGGAAAGCTGAATGGCCGGATTGTTCGGCTGGTCGGAACGCGACTCGATGCGATTGCCATTGATGACCAAATCCGGCACAAACGCCGCGAGTTGCACAGAATGTTCGGCGTCGAGCGCAACCTTTTCGCCAGGGTGCAGCACAATTTCTCGGCTGTCCGCGGGGTCTTTCTTGGAGACGGCCAGCAGGCGAATGCTGCCGACCTCGCCCGTGGAGCCATAGCCGGACTGGAAGAAGCGCAGGCCGCGATGGACGAGCGGCTCGTTCACTTCGATTTCCTTGCGCTTCACTTCGCGGCCATTTTCAAGAACCGTCAAACGGCTCCACCAGCGGCGCGGGGAGCCGTCAGCGTAGTTTTCCTGGCCGGCGCCCTCGCAGCGCACGGTGAACGGAATGGCTTTCTTGGTGCCGTCGCGCATATCAATCTGATTGGACATGCCGTCAAGGGACAGGGACATGTAGCCGCGATAGCCCCACACGGCGTCCACGATGCCGCCGCCGAGAATCAGCAACAGGCTGAGGTGCACGACGTATGCAGCGAGTCGCGCAAAGCGATGGCGCTCGGCGTACAACGAAAAGCTCTCGCCGGCACCAACATGCTGCGGCTTCATGCGCAGGCGCCGGAAAGCGCGCTCCGCCGCTTCCACGCCGCTCTGCGTGCTGCGGACTGGAATCTCTGCATGTAGCGGCAAGCCCGTCAGGAAGTGTGCGTCCGGCCGGCGATAGGGCTTGGAGAAGTAGCGCCACACACCTGGAAATCGATCAATGGAAGCGCAGACGATGTTGATGCACAGTAAGCTGAGCAGCGTGACAAACCACCAGGAATGGAAAACGTCGGTGAGCTGAGTTGCGTCCAGCCAGCGCAACACCGATGGAGAATAAACTTTCTGCATCTGCTCGGGTTCGGTCAGCGGGCGCTGGAGAATTAATGTGCCAGCCGCCGATGCAATGACTGCCAGAATGAGCAGGACGATTCCGGTAGCTACCGAGCTGAAAGTTTTCCAGAACTTCTGAGGGATCGAACGACGTTCCGACATCAGTACCTCTCCCGTTGCTCGCGGGTGGATAACGGCACGTTCAAGGCCAGTGAAGCCCAATCATGTAAGTCATTGCAATATAATGGTTTATTGTTTGCTTGAGTATGTGGAAGAGATAGCGGTTTTGTGCCATATGACGCAGAATCTTGAGAGCCGAGGCAGAAATTCCCACACAGGAACCGCTGCGGCGGCCATTTCCAAGAAGCAACTGGTTCGCTAACTGCTTATAGCGCAATGGAATAGAAAGTGACTGAACAGGCGGCCTCCTTCGGTCAGGTGGTTGCAATACCTGTCAACGTAGCCAGAAGGAGTTGGTGCAGGACTTATGAAATCGCCTCGCGTGCTTTTGGTGGAAGACAACCGACTATTGCGGTGGTGTGTCTGCAGCGAGTTGCATCGCGGGGGCTGCGCAGTGGTCGCTCCTGAAACCGTGGACGAAGTGATGCGGTTGGATCCTGCGCAACCTGTGAATGTGCTGGTCACTGACTGCCGGCTGGCGGACGGGCACAATGGGTTTGAAGTGCTGGCCTGTGTTCGCGAGCGCTACCCGGAAATCTGCGCCATCCTGATCTCCGCGGAAGCCGACCCGCAGCTCGCTGCGCGTGCGCGCGACGCCGGATTTGATGTGGTGATCGAAAAGCCATGTCGCGTGGCCGAAATCGTCGGCGCCGTGCGGGCGCTGACGAGCGCAACCTCCGCGGAGAGGCCCTCGTGAGCCAGTTCGAGGTTGTGGGCCGGCCATTGCGGCCGGCACCATGTAGCAAAGGAGAATAGCCATGGACATCAAAGCCTGTCCGACATGCGGCCGTCCTTTTTCCGCCGTGGATATCGTTCTTTCGGAACACGACGCGAGCTTTCAGTGCCGTCATTGCTGGAACCGAATGCAGGCCACCGGCGACGGGGGACGCGCATTCGGTGCCATGAGAAAACCGCGCATGGTGGGCGCTCGCGCGACCGCCAGGACGCATCGGAGAAAGTCCTGAACATGCTCGACACCTACGAGTACGAAGTGCAGACAGAATGGACCGGACGGCGCGGAGGCCGCTTGACCGCCGAGGGTCTGCCGCCGCTGGATTTCTCCGCGCCGCCGGAGTTTGCAGGGGAAGCCGGGAAGTGGACACCGGAGCACCTGCTGGCCGGGGCGAGCGCAAGCTGCCTGACGGCGACGTTTCTGGCCATCGCGGAAATTTCCAAGCTGGAATTAGAATCGTTTCGGATGAAGGTTCACGCCAGACTGGAAAAGATTCCCGGAGAGGGGTATCGTTTCACGGAAATTACCCTGGCACCGGAGATCGGCGTGGCCCCGCAGAACGTGGAGAAAGCACAGCGGGTGCTCAGCAAGGCGGAGAAGAGTTGTTTTGTGAACCAGTCGCTCCGGGCAACGATCAAGGTAGAGCCGCATTTTGTGAGTTCGCCGGTGGGAGTCTCCGGTTAAGGTACGAATCCTGTTCGCAATCTCATGAGGAGGGGAAAGTGAAATCTCTGGTCAAACTGGTAATAGTGGTGGCGGTGGCCATGGTAGTAGCGATGGTGCTGTCGCTGGCGCTGCCGCAGGCGGCCTTCAGCGGTGGAGACGCGGAAAAAGGCAAAGCGCTGTACACCGCCAAGTGCAAGATGTGCCATGCGGCAGAAGGCGAAGGCAACCCGGGCATGGCCAAGATGCTGAAGGTGGAGATGAAGGTCCTCGGCTCCAAGGAAGTGCAGGCCATGAAAGACGCCGAGTTGAAAAAAGACATTATCGAGGGCAACGGCAAGATGAAGCCGGTCAAGCTGACCGACGAGGAAGCCGCTAACGTGATCGCGTTCCTCCGGACTTTGAAAAAGTAAGCGGGCAGAAGGCCATCTCGAGCGTAAGGGGCTCATCGAAGGAGCAGATATGGCGAGAACTGTCTCGGAGGGAGGCGGGCCGGAGCAGCCCGGACGCCGGCGCGTGCTGGGTTTTCTGGTGGGCTCCGGCGTCATGGCTTCGTTCGTGTCGTTCGTCTATCCCATACTCAGCTTCGTCCTGCCGCCGGAAAGCGGCGAGCTGGACGCCGACACCGTGGCGGCCAAAGCGAATGAAATGGCCGCCAATTCCGCGAAAATCTTCCGCATGGGCAACCGGCCGGGAATTCTGGTGCGCATGGCCGACGGCAATTACCGGGCCTTCTCCGCTGTGTGCACGCACCTGAACTGCACCGTGCAATACCGGCAGCGCGAGCACGACGTCTGGTGCGCGTGCCACAACGGCGTGTACAACCTGCAGGGCGGTGTGGTGAGCGGGCCGCCGCCGAAACCTCTGGAAGAGTTCGTCGTTCATGCGCGCGGCCAGGACATCGTGGTCACGCGCGAGTCGCGAACCTAATCCTATGCCGCCCTTTCTCATGCTGCGCGACTGGTGGGAAGAACGGTTCGGCACCGAGCTGTTCAGTTTTTTGTGGCACAAGCAGGTGCCGCGCCACAAGCACACCATCTGGTACTACCTGGGCGGGATGACGTTGTTCCTCTTCATGGTGCAGGTGGTGACCGGCATCCTGCTGCTGCTCTATTACCGGCCGTCGCCCACAGAAGCCTTCGAGAGCGTGCAGTTCATCATGACCAAGGTGAAGTTCGGCTGGTTGATCCGCGGCATCCATGCGTGGGCGGCCAACTTGTTGATCTTCACGGCCATGGTGCATATGTTCTCCACGTTCTTCTTGAAGGCCTATCGGAAACCGCGTGAGCTGACCTGGGTGACCGGCTGCGTACTCTTTTTTCTATTCCTCGGTTTTGGCTTTAGCGGCTACCTGCTTCCGTGGAACGAACTGGCATTCTTCGCGACCAAAGTGGGCACGCAGATGATGGCGGCGGTGCCGGTGATCGGCAATTGGCTGCTCACGTTTTTCCGCGGCGGCGAGGAAGTGACCGGCGCAACGCTGACGCGATTCTTCGGCTTCCACGTGGCCATCTTCCCGCTGCTGACCACGGCGCTGCTGGGAGCGCACCTCTTTCTGGTGCAGTACTTTGGAATGAGCACGCCGGTTTCCGTGGAGCAGGCACACAAGGACAAG
>Ga0209726_10001470_pt1 | contig 38008 bp, 30 predicted proteins | sample Subgrocontami54m_FD_187453 | JGI IMG/M metagenome (GOLD analysis project Ga0209726, IMG submission 187453) | Subsurface groundwater microbial communities from S. Glens Falls, New York, USA - GMW46 contaminated, 5.4 m (SPAdes) (version 3) | ecosystem: Environmental > Aquatic > Deep subsurface >...
AGGCTTCTTCAACTGGCACAAGAAGAAGCCTCCGGCGAATAAAAACTACAGGGACTCGTTTGACGATCATCCAGCCCCCTATACTCGCATTCTGCTACAATACGGAGGGGCGTCATCGGGACGTTAGCGAATATTACGAAGTGTCCTGCATATGTGACAAATTAGTCACCCCACAAAACCGACTACAAGAGAACGCCGGGGGGCTCCGGTGCTATGGAGATAATCCACTGTGAGCCGGGCGGCGAAGAATCGTTGGTTGCATTCAAAGATTCTCTTAATACCAAGCTGCCGAAACGGGAGAGCCCGGCGAGGCGCAGGACAGGGCGCCTGACAGCCCGAAGAACGATTAAATAACATCCTTGTAATCATATGGTTGGACCGGTTCTCGGCGGGGAGAAGATTCCAGGTGTAGGTTCCATTGCGCAACCATTCTTAAATCCTTTCAATGGCTAAGCGTAGGTGAATTGCCGCATCTCGCTTGTTAAAGCAAGCGTGCTCGTACTGGGTCCCTTGGTAATTATAGTTACCTGGGGTGGGAAAGTCAGTGGAAAACTTGTTTCCAGCGGGAGGGGGAGGGATAAGGGTATCCCTGGCGGTCAACACCCGGGGTTGAATTTTCTTTCTGGGCGCATCGTTCCGTAGGTTGAAATCCCGCACTGCGGGACGATTCACGGTGATCCCCCCGCGGGGATCGGGGAGGGGAAGGGAATGGAGGAATAGAAGAACGGGGCCCCCTCCGTCCAAGGTGGTATAACTGTTATACTGGACAGCGATGCGATTTCGGTTCAGTAAAGGCCAAGAGCGAGTCCTTGCGGAGGAACCCGCAGCGAGGGATCGGCTTCGAGGAGGCACGGGAGATCTTCGAGCACCCTTACTATCAAGATCGGCGCTCGGACGACCCGGAGCAGTATCGCGCCATCGGATGGGTGAAAGGCCGCCTCTTCACCTTGATCTTCGAAGTTCGGGAGGATCGTCTGGGTGAGTATTACCACTTGGTTACACTGTGGCGGGCAACGCAGCAAGAACGGAGTTTATATGAAGCGAATAGCTAAGAAGAAAAATGCGCCTTCGGCTGAGTCCATCGCACGATTGGCGGATCGCGGGAAAGACGTGTCGCGTTACTTCACGAATCGGGGCAAGATGATGCAGCCGATCCAGCGGGTCAACGTGGATTTGACCGCAGGCATGTTGCAGGAGTTGGATCAGGCCGCGTCGGAGCTGAACGTCAGCCGCCAGGCGGTCATGAAGACGTTTATCCGCCAGGCGCTCGATCAGCTCCACTTGGCGCGGCAGGCGCGGAGGACGGGGTAGCGGGGGAGGGGGTTTGTAAATTCCCGGAACATGTACATTCTCGGAACGTGCCCACGGCATAAACGACATGCCGTGGCTACCTCTCTCGTTATTGAAGTATCGTTTTCCCCGATTGCTCTTGCTTCAGCATAGGAGCCGTGGTTTTTCCACTGGTTCACGCTACAAATCCACGGAACAAGAATCGTGCCGTGGCTACCTCTATGAGCTGCGGTCACGAGACTGCCGGTAATAATACACCATCTTATTTCCCCTGTGGCGCACGCAGGAGAAAAGCAGGTCCTTCTCCCGCAGGGCGGGATCAGGATGACAGCCGCAATTCAAGGGCAGAGTCGGACTTGCCCACCCCCAGTTTTGGTCGCATTGCCCGGAGGGCAACACCGTGAATAGCCGCAGGTCTTAACCTGCGGAAACGCATCCACAACGATGGTTGCGGCCCCGAAGGGGCCGTACGCCGTACAACCGGTCAACCCCTCTCGGGGTTGATCTGTTCTGCTGGCCCGCTTACCGTAGGTTAAAACCTACGGCTATTCACGGGCCGGCCCTGCCGGGCCGGGCAGACATGGGACTGCGGCGGTTTCAAAACTGGGGTGGGCAATCAGAGTCGGACCATTGGACGCGGGCGCTGTCGCGCGGCGAAACTATACTCGCGTACGCAAACGAAGGCCAGAAGATTGTGTCGGAGTTTCCGGCGAAGCTAGAGAGATCGAAAAAGATAGCGAACGCAGGGAAAACAGCCAGCCCGCACCCCCTGTAAAAGAGGCGCGGGCTGACAATCCAGCGGCGCGACGGTCGCGTCGGGTATAGCTGTGCGGCTCAGCGCACTGAGACCGTTGCCTGACCGGTGGCGCGCGTTCCGTCCACCGAGAGCACGACGAGCGCGTCGCCAGAAACTCCCGGCGGCACCGCTACGTTGATCTGGTAGAGACCCACGAAGCCCGGCGCCAGGCCGGCGTATTGCACCTCGCACGGTTGACCGCCGATTGTGACCGTGACGTTGCCGGCAACACTGGTCAGACCCAGAGTCGTTTCGCCGGTCGCTACGGATGGCGTGAGCGCGCCCAGGCCGGTGGCATAGAGGATGATCCCCTCTCCAGCGACAGCGGGAGTCGCCGCCGTGATGAGCGCGAAATCGCTCCCGTGCAGAAACACTCCGGAACCCGCGCCGTTGCTCGACACCGTGAACAACGCCGGCGACACCCCGATCTGGATTGGCTCCGGCTGGCTGATCACGCCGTTGTTATTGACGACGATATCCGCCTCCGCCTGTCCCTCCAGCTCGAACGGAACCTGCAGGCTGATTTGATCGGCGCTGGAGTCCATATTCACGAGCGGTGCGTCGATGCCTCCCACCGTGACTTTTACGCCGCCGAGGTTGGTAGGCAGAGGAACATTATCCGCCGCGCCGGAAGTGCCCGCCATCCCCTTGCCGAACAGCGTGATCAGCGACCCGGGAGCGAACGGCGTCGGCGACGCCGCAAAGCTTGCCGCGCTGAATGCTCCGCCCTGGAAGATGATGGTTGGCTGGTCGTCCGATGCCTCCATGTCGCCCGAGACGCCGAACGAGCCCGAGGCTTGCGTGTCGATTGTCGCTGCTCCGGTCAGCGTTAGGGATCCGCTGGAAAGGGCACGGAACGCGCCTTCATATTGTCCTCCGCCCAACTCGTCGAGCACCAGGTCCGGTTCTCCGTTCGAGGAGCCGATGACGACCCGCGCGCCTTCCACCGCGGCGCCCGACGCATCGAGCACCGTCACGCCAACAATGGGCGGCGCCGCCAGATCGCTGATGAAGCCATCGGGCGGGCTGGTGAAGAAAGCCACCAGTTCGCCGGAAGCAATTGCGGAACTGGAGTCGTTCAGATCGGCGATCGGCAGGCCCGTCTTGGTGGCACCGGCCGCTGCGACCACCAGCACCACTTTCAAATGCACCACCGGAGCGCCGCTGAGCGGATCGGGAGTGAAAACAACCGATCCCAAATAGGTTCCGACGGCCAAGCCCGCGATCTTGGCGGAAATATTCACCGTGGAAAGTAAGCTTGCCGTGGTCGTCCCCGAGGCCGCGGAAACGCTGAGCCAAGTTCCTCCGACAGGAGTCGCCATAGTCGTCGTGGCGGTCCAGGCGAGACTCGCCGCGCCCTCCGGTATTAATGCCACTTGTTTTGAAGCCGGATCGGAGCCACCCAACGTCGCCTGGAAGGACACTCCGCCCGGTTCCACATTGAGCCGCGCCTTCTCGTCGGGGCTGAAGACCTTCAGTCCCACATGCACGGTATTCGTTTCCTTCGCAGCTCCGGCAATCTTGACTTCAACCGTGCCGGTATAGAACCCGGGTGTAAGCTTCGTGGCGATCGAGGCGTCGACGCTCGTCGCGATCGAGCCGGGAATCGCGCCGGATGCAGACCCGATCTTGAGCCATGCGCCGCCCTTCGCCGTCGTGGCCGAAGCCGTGTAGGTCAGGGTCGTGGCGGTCTTGCTGCTGATCTTTATGATGCGCGAGGCTGGCGTGACCGTGCCGCTCGCGCCCGTGGTCGCGTTGAACTTCATCTCTCTGGGCGAAACGGAAATCGTAACCTTGGTGGGGCCGAGGATGCGCAGGAACACCTGCACGTCGGAGGAGTCCGACCCGGCTTTCACCGTGATCCTGCCGGAGTATGTTCCGGCCGCCAGGCCCGTGGCATTCACCTTCACTGTGATCTTATCGGAAGTTTTCCCGGTAGCCGGAGTGATGGAAAGCCAGGTGCCTCCCGCGGGCTTATCCACTGTGGGAGTGGCGGTCCACGTCGCCGGGCCGCCGCGCCCCGTGCTGTGGACTTCAAGCGTGCGAGAATCCGGCGGCTTGGTGGCGTTTGGCTCGATATTGAAGTTCAAGGCTTGCGGCTTTACCACAAGCTTGGTTTCTCGCCCGGCCTCGACTTCGAGCTTCACTTTCGCGGTGGCCGTGTTGCCGCCGCTCGTGACCGTGATCTGTCCTTGGAATTCCCCGGCTGCAAGCGTGGAGGAGTCCACCTGCACCTTGAGCACGGCTTTGCCGGTGCCCGACGCCGGCGTGACGGTCAGCCATTTGCCGCCGGCCGGCGTTGTGACGCTGGCCGCAGCGGTCCAGGAGAAGGAGTCGCCGGCCGGATTGAAGATCTCCAATTGGCGAGAATCCGGAGCCGTGCCGCCCGCGATGGCGTGAAACTCCAGCTCATTGGGACGCAGGATCAGCGTGGAGACAGGGGGCGCAGGGGGCGTCGTCACCCCCGGTGTCGCGAAGATTTCGAGCTTCACTTTCACCGTGGCCGTCGGGAATCCTTGTGCGGCAATCGCGATGCTGCCGGAGTATTCTCCCGTCTTCATTCCCGTGGTGGCGACGCTGGCCGTCAGCGTGGTGACGCCGCTTCCGCTGGTCGGACTGACGATGAGCCAGTTGCCCGTCGAGGTAGCGGTGGCTGTGAACGAGCCGAATGTGCTTCCCTTCCCGCTGACCGTGATCTTTAACGAAGGCGGCGCCGTCGAGGTCACTTGACGAAAGACGAGCGAATCGGGACTCACCTTCAACTCCGTGCGTTCCGCCAGCCGGGCATTCGTGGTCAGAGCCGTTCCCGCCTTTTCTTCATCGGAACCATTCAAATCCGCGCGTTCCGCCACCCCGGCATTTGCCGTCACAGCCGTTCCCGCGGTGATAGTATCGGGAACTTTCACTTCCGGAAGCTGTGCGGATGCAACCCTTCCCGCGCACAAAACGGCCAATAAGGTAATGAAAATCTTGGTTCGAGACAGCATGGGAAATCTCCTCTTAGTAGCGATCCGATTCCGATTCGTGGGGGAAGAATTATTGCATTGCGATTGCCCCGTTATGATTCCGCCAGTCGTTTACGCATGTTTCGATCTTATCGACTAAAAAAAATCCAGCAATAGTACGATAGTACCCCTTGTATCTTTTCCATTGCCGCGCGCTTCTAGCAGGTGCCCCAGCTTCACGGCGCGCAGCAGCTTGTTTGGCGGAGCGAATGGCGGCCAGTGCATCGCTCGGCGGTAGGTATAGCAATTCCCCGTCCAACCCAGCCCGATATATAAACCCGCGATAAAGCAATTAGTTTCGTTGACAACCCGGATGCTCCCTCCCCGGCGCACCTCGGGCAAAAGCTCTAAGGGGAAATTTTCCCCGGAAATTTCTGTCGAACACACTCGGGTGAATCCTCTAGGGTTTCTTCCCAGTTGATTTCGTTGTGTCGAACACACTATCTTCGAAGCGTTGGCTCGTTTTGATTCCGGCATATCGATTGCAAGCTTTGAAAAGGGGACCGAAGTACTATTGACTCTCCATCCGGATGGGCGCAATTTAGGGGCTGTAAGCGGTGCATTGTACTTCTGATCAGAGCAAACCCCGGGTGACTGGGGGACGCAGAGCCACGGGACTGATAAGCACTTCCGAAACAGTCAGCCGAGCCGCCAGAAGCATTCTTCTGGCGGCTCTTTTTCTTTTTGGCCGCCGGAATGCAGGAGAGGAGAGGGAAGATGCCTGAATCAGCAACTTGTTCTTCAGAGAATGCAGCGAATGCTATGAATGGTGGAATCGCAAATTCGAATTCCGGCTTAATCGGCCCCGGCAAGCGCGAAGTGGTGCGGTGCGGCGGATGTCACTTGGTGCAGTTCCGCACGATTTCCGATCGCTGCCGCCGGTGCGAAAGGTTCCTGCCGCGGCCAAATGCGGAGTTGGAAGCGGTTGAGGCGCCGCCGCAACCGGTGATGGCGGTACCGGAGATCGCCCGTGAAGCGATCACCCATGAAGTCCAGTTTCTCCCGCGCCCGGAAGGTCCTTACCGGACCAAGACCGTCGGGAAACATGCCCTCGGCCCGAGGCTCCGCGAATTGCGGGAGTTCAAGAACCTGACGCAAGCCGATATTGCGGTAAAGGCCCGCGTGCCTCGCACCTATATTTCAAGGATCGAGCGCGCGCACCTGATGCCCGGCCTCGGTGTGTTGCAGCGTTTGTCCGCTGCGCTGGGCGTTGGGCTGCTGGACCTGGTCCCCGGCAACGGGGCCATCCGAGTCCCCGGCAAATTCGCGAGTCCTGCGGCCGTCGGAGAAGCCGCCGGCATTTCCAGCGATTCCTACTGGGACTCGTTGGTTCGTTACTCCCGTTCGCTGGCCGAGGATCAAAAGGCGCTGATCTTGTCGAAGGTTCGCGCCATGTTGGGACCGCACCCCATCGGCCGCGTGGCGTGAGGAAGCGCTGGCGGGAATTCCGGGAGATTGCGGCGCGATCCCCCCTGGACCACCCCAACACAACGGAATGTGTTGGGGTGGTCAGCGGATCCGGATAATAGTATTAAGCGGTGATTGGTTGGCAACGGCATTCGCCGGATGTGGGCCGGATATGAAATTGCCCGGCTCGATTCGTCGCGGTCACGGCTGCAATGCGCTTTTCCGTCCCAAGTTGATCGGTGTCGTTTCCATCATCTCAAGGTCGTGGTCCATACGCAGCCAGGCCTTGCGGCCTTTTTTCAACTCGAAGTTTTTCCCTTTCCCCGAAAGTTCGTGCACTTCCAGGATCACCAATAATGCTACGCCTGCCGCCGCCATCGCTCCAACCCCTGCCCCCGGACCGGCAATGCTAGGCGGAATGGAGGCCGCGCCGATCGCTGCTCCAATTCCCGCCGCCGTCGCCACCAAAACAAGATCCTTTTTCGTGATGCTGGATAGCGGCCCCAGGAGGATTTTCTTCGGTGTGATTACGCCTTCCGAGTCGGTCTTCAGCGCCATTCCCAGATTGGCGGCGGAAGCCCGGAACTGAAACGTTCTCCCATCCGGCAGGGTTACCTTGTGGAATTCCAGACGCAGCATCGGGTGCATTCCCCACTTTTCGTTTGCTTGGCGTGCATCCCGAACCTCGCCGGAAAGGATCGTGTCGATCGGCAGCACCTCCGTGTTGCCGGCCATCGCTGGCTCGATCAAGTGCGCCTGAACCGCATCGCCTGCGCGCGATTTCTGCGAACCGGCTGTCGTATCGAATTTCACGCGCAGCAGCGTCCCCGACAGAAGGGGCGGCGCCTGTCCCCAGACCGGCCCTGCCGCCAGCAATGCCCCGCCTAGCACGGCAATGAAGCACAGTAGCACCCGACCAGCCTTACGACTACTGCGAACTTGGTTACACAAGGAAACCTCCTCTTGGTAGCGCCCGCGCATTTCTCCGCTTACTTCCCCTGCAATGACTCGATGTACTTCGCGAGATTGTAAATTCGCACCCGTCCCAGGTCCTGGTCCCAGGAAATCTGGCCGAAGATTGGTCCCCAGACCGGCATCTCACGCGAGCCGTGCGCGCTTTTTACAAGCTCTTCGCCCGAAATGATTTTCTGTATGCGGTCGGAGGGGAACTTGCCGCCGCTTGACTGGCTGATGTGCGTCAGGTCGGCGGGTTTCGCTTTCAAGGCCGGCGCGGTCGGGCCCATTCCCTTGGCGTCCTTGCCGTGGCAGGTGGCGCAATAGGCCGTATACAGCACGTCGCCTTTCAGTGACTGAATCAGGCGGGTTTCTTCCGGTAGGCTCTTCTTGTCACCGGAAGAAGCCGCTTGCGAACCCGCTCGCGGCGGGGTGAGTAACAACGTAAAAATGACGGTTGCTATCAAGACGGAAGCGTATGTTAGCAGGGTGCGCCGGTTTCTTATTTGGAATGTCATGAGGAACTCCTTCCCTTCTCGATCCCCAATGACATTCTACTCCCGATGTGGTCGCAGGCGGTTGTCCGGCCGCCGTCAGAGCGTCGGCAATCGAAACGGAATTTGAACCACGACCTCCAGATCGACGGGCGCCCCGTGCTTCTTCGCCGGCACAAACTGCCAAAATGACAGCGCCTCGGCTGCGCTTACGTCCAGCCGGGGATCGAGGCCCCGCAGGATGCGCACGTCCGACACTCTTCCATCGCGCAGGATGTGTGCCGCCAGCATTACCGTTCCTTCCACGCGTTCCCGCACGGCAGCGGGATCATAGCGGGGATCGACTTTCCGCACCGCCACGGGACTCGATACTTCGTCGTCGGCTGCCTTGCTTGCCTCGCTGTTTAGCTCCGCAAAGTGCAAAACCCAGCTTCCCGAGCCGCTCGTGAGATTGGGCATGTTGATCGCAACCGTGTAGACGCGCTTCGAGCCGAAGTACTCCGATTCAAGCGTCCGTCCCCGCGACGGCTCCGGCAGCAATGACGGCCGCGTCGCCTTCGCGATCAGCTTCGCAAGGTCCTGGCCGTTCGGTTGAGAATCACGTTGTAGCGCGCGGGGAGCAGCCGGCGCGACTGCACGCGGCTCGGGTGGCGATGCCACGACGGGCGCCGCTGGCTCCACCGCTCTGCCTCCGGTGACGGAAAGATGCGGCACGCGAATGTCACCCAGTTCCCGGCTGGCCATTTCCTGCGGAGGGCCTTTTCCCGGCGAACCCTTGCCGGTATCCTCACCGGAATTCTTTTCTCCTTCGCTGCCGTTGGGTGCCGCCGCAAACTCACCGGCCCGGTTTCCTTCGGGCACTTTGATCTGCTCCGGCGGAGGAGCCGACGCCACGCCGACGCTGATCAGGTTTCGCAGCGCATCTTGGTTCGTCGGCACGTTAAGGGGCGCGCCGCTTGGCCCCGCGAGCGATGGAGGCGCGGGCAGGGGAGGAGCCTTTCTCGGAGCCGGCGGCGCCACCGGCGTCTTTTCCGGAACGGGAAGCTTGGGAATCTCGGCCAGGGGAATCGCGGCCATCTGGAGGTCCGCAACGTTTCGCTTCGGCTCGGGTAGCTTCGGCGGCTCCGGTGGCGGGGGCGGCAACGGCGGAGCGACTACCGGTGAAGGCAGCCGCGGAACGGCGATCTGAGCCAACTGCTTTGTAGCTTCCGAGATGGCCGGCCGCGGTGGCACAACCACCCCGTGCCACAAGACCATGTTGGGAACGTTGACAGGAGAGTTGATCCGCAGGTCCGGCGCCTCGGGCTGAACAATAGTCTGTCGCTGGTTGTCTGGCTTCGGCGGCCTCGACACGATGACCTGCACCGGAGTGTAAGACGGACGCGCCGGCGCGGGCGGGCGCAATGCTCTTTGACGCCGTGGCGCAGGCTTCTGTTCCGGCGGAGAGATGTTGGGAAGCAGCTGCGCCTTGCGATAGTAAATGACGGTGCGCTCCACGGTCTGTGCCAGCGTTGGACGCCTCGGGGCCGTGCCCGGAAACGATGGAAGATTCACGAGGCAGGCAATCACGCCAACGTGCAGAAGAACCGACGCCACCAGCGGACGCCCCGAAGAAGGTTTCTTCAAGCAAGCGCTGCGGAACATCGGCGCATAGGCCCATTCTACGGGCGCTTTCGGAAGGCGAACGAAAAAAGCTGCCAGGTTCGACGCGATGCTCGGGCCCAGCCGCACTTTTTCCAGCGAAGCAAATGTGGGAGCCTTTTGCTGGCTCTCGTCCAATGGTTCAGGAAATACGATTCGGATCTGTCCCATAAGACTCCGTCTCTATGGGCGATGGCGGCAGCCCGGTACAACGGCTCCAGTATATCAATGCTTGAGTCCTTGCGCTGGAATTCTCGCTGAGCAAAATTCCGGTGCCTCTACTGTCACCTACTTGCGGTATGCTATTGGCAACGGCGTCATATACCGGCCCGGCGGGGTCTTGGTCTATGTCGCGCAATGCATTCGAGTGAGCGGCGGAGGCGAAGAGTGCCGGTCATCAGAATACCCCGAGCGTGGGAAATCCCCGAGCGCGAGGCAATCCCGGAACACCTCTACGTCAACCGCAGAAAGTTCCTGACATCGCTCGGCATCGCAGCCGCGGGAATTCTCCCTCGCCGTCTTTGGGCCGCTGACAACCTCTACCCGGCGAAACGAAATTCCTCTTACCAGTTGGACCGTCCGATTACAGATGAATATGACGCGACGCATTACAACAATTTTGCCGAGTTCGACGAGGAGAAGGAAGTCTGGAAGTTTGTAGACCGGTTTCGGACCGAGCCGTGGACGATCGCGATCTCCGGTCTGGTGAACAAGCCGCAAACGCTCGACCTTTCGAAGTTAATCCGACAGTTTCCGCTGGAAGAGCGCCTGTACCGCCTGCGCTGCGTAGAGGGCTGGTCCATTGCGGTGCCGTGGACTGGCTTTCCCTTCAAAGCCTTGATCGACTTGGTGCAGCCGACGGCGGAGGCGCGATTTGTGAAGCTGGTCTCCTTTCTCCGTCCCGACGAGGCGCCCAACCAAAAGGAGCACCCCACGCAGCCCTGGCCTCACTATCAAGGTCTCACTCTGCCGGAAGCCATGCATGAGCTGACGATCCTCGCGACCGGAATCTATGGCCACGACCTTCCCAAACAAAGCGGCGCGCCGGTTCGTTTAGTGGTCCCGTGGAAATACGGTTTCAAGAGCCTCAAGTCGATCGTCGCAATCGAGTTCACCGCCCAGCAGCCGCAGACTTTTTGGAACCACGCCTCGCTGCCGCCTTCCCATTTTTTCGCCAATGTGAACCCCAGCGAGCGGTATCTGGATCGGTCGCAGGCCCAGGAGAAAGTGATCGGTACATTCCAGGTCCGCCCGACTATGATGTACAACGGTTATGGCGCCTACGTGGCGAATCTCTATGGGAAGCCGCAAGGTTGATGGCGGACTGCGCACGCTTGACCCCAGAAAACAGGTAGCCTAAAATCGGGTTCCGAGCGAACAGTGAACACGAAATTCCCGTCCATGATAAAGCTGCCAGGAGGTCCCATGGCCCGAGCATTCCGTTTGCGAGCAGCCGTTGGCACGGTTGCATCGTTCTGCTTGATTGCCGGCTGGCTGCTACTGGGCGGAAGGGGAGGACCCTCGGATTTAACCTCCGTCTCCCATGCATTCTTGCGAAAACCGATTGGCTCTCCACAACTAATCTCCGTCGAGCCATTGCCGGCGACTGACGGCGAGATGTGCGAATGGGCTTCGATCCAACCCGTTTCAGCGACGCAGCAGGAGCGCCTGTCGGTTCGGCCCGCGGCGGCATCCTCCACGGTTGCGGATGCGAGCGGCTCCAACGATGCAGACCGTGACCCCGTTAGAGTCATCCGGGATACCTATCCGACTTTTAGCGCTATTGCCGTGGACCCAAAGTTCGGCGAAGTATTTCTGGAGGACGAAAATCTGTTTGGGATCAAGGTCTATAACCGCACGGATAATACTCCGCCCAACGTTGGATTCACCGAGCCAAAGCGCGTGATCGGAGGACTCAAGACCAAGCTGGAGTTCAACTGCGGACTCTATATCGATCCGCAATCGGGAGACGTTTATTCCGTCGCCAACGATACGGTCGATACCATGGTCGTGTTTCCTCGCGATGCCAGGGGAGACGTGGCGCCGATGCGGGAGTTGAAAACTCCGCACGGCACCTATGGCATTGCCGTGGACGAAGGCGCGCAGGAGCTTTACCTCACCGTCGAACACAACAACGCCGTCGTCGTTTATCACAAGAATGCCTCGGGCAGCGACAAGCCCATCCGCGACCTGGAGGGCGATCAGACCCGACTGGCGGACCCTCACGGAATCGCCGTGGATACCAAGAATGGCTGGATGTTCGTCGCCAATCATGGCAACATCAAGAACCGCAAGATACCCGGTTCGGGCAGGTTCGAGCCGCCTTCGATCTCCGTCTATCCGCTGAAGGCCACGGGGGACGTGGCGCCTTTGCGCGTCATTACAGGTCCCCAAACGCAGTTGAACTGGCCCGCGGCTATGTACCTAGATCCGGAGCATGGCGAGCTATTCGTAGCGAACGACTCCGGCGATTCGATTCTCGTCTTCCGGGAGACCGACAACGGGAACGCCACGCCGCTGCGAATCATCAAAGGCCCGAAGACGGGTCTGAAGAATCCAACGGGCCTCTATCTGGATTCCAAAAACCAGGAGCTGTGGGTATCTAACATGGGGAACCACTCGGCCACCGTCTATCCGCGGACGGCCGACGGAAACGCAGCGCCGTTGCGGACCATCCGCAGCGCCCCGGCGGGCAATGTGGCGCTCGCGATCGGGAATCCGGGAGGCGCCGGCTACGACACCAAGCGCGACGAAATCCTGGTCCCGAACTGAGTGGCGCATCCGCAGATTGCGGCCTTCGCCAGGATGGCGAAGGAGAATGCCAAACCCGCGCGTCTGCTCTCCGGGCAAGCAACCCATCTCAGCCGCACCATGCATGACATCCGATATGACGCGATCCACGATGAGATTTTCGTCACCAACCCGTTTGCCCAAGCCATATTGGTTTTCCGTGGCGCAGCTCAGGGAGAAGAGCCGCCCATCCGCACGATCCAGGGTCCTCACACGCAATTGGATAATCCGGACCGGTTGACCGAAGATCCGGTACACGACGAAATTTTAATTCCCGGAGGCGACCGGGTTCTGGTGTTTCCGAGGGCGGGAGTTGGCGACGTGGCTCCCATCCGTGTCATTCGCGGCCCCGACACCAAGTTGGATAGGGCCGGTTCCATTGCCGTCGATCCCGTACACAACGTGATTGTCGTAGGCAACGGGACGGCCGCCGTCAGCGGAACCTTCGGGTTGGAAACTCAAGGGAGCATGACGATCTATAACCGCACCGATAATGGGAACGTCAAACCACGGGCGGTGATCGCAGGTCCCAAGTCCGGAATATTCAGCATTCACCAAATCCAAATCTATTCGCCTAAGGGCTGGATTATTGCGGCCCAGCCCGGCGATTCATATGCCAATGCGGAACCGGAAGGCGTTTTCGTCGGCGTCTGGAGCATCAATGACAACGGAGACGTTCCGCCCCGCTGGAAAATCGGCGGCCCCAAAAGCTTGCTGAAGAAGCCGCGGGGAATCGCGCTGAATCCGAAGAACAAGGAACTCATCGTCGCCGATATGCGTTTGAACTCCGTGCTCACATACTATTTCCCCGAGATTTTCTGAAATCAGCATACTCTTTCATCGCGACGTTGTAGGCCTTGAAGATCGTGAGAGAGGGGGAACCGAAATGAGCCGAATTCTTCACTTTCTAAAGAATCACAGTGGGATCGCAATCCTATTATTACTGGCGACAATAGCAGGATTACTCGTCTTCAGCGGAAGTAGTGTCGCAACGAGCGCGGCTCCGGCGCGAAGGCCCACGGGCTACGCACAGTTGGTTTCGGTTCAGTCGTTGCCGGAGATGGATGGCCCGTTGTGCCAGTGGACGCCCGCTAGCGCGAGTTCAACCCTGATGGCCGCTCTGCAACAAGCGAGCGCTGATCGGGAAGCTCTCCCCAGCGATGACGCCAGGAACGCAGCCGCCAAGCGGAAGCCGGTCCGAATCATTCGCGACCCTTACGCGACCTATAGCGCGGTGGCCGTTGACCCGGTGCACAACGAAGTCGTGATGACGGATGAAAATCTGTTCAGCCTTCTGATATACGACCGGCTCGAAAACACTCCTCCCAAAGCGGCCATGAGCGAGCCGAAGCGCATGATCCAGGGCAGAAAGACGGAGATCGAGCTGGAGTGCTCGCTTTATATTGATCCCACGAACGGTGACATCTACGCCGTCAGCAACGACACGCTGGACAAAGTAGTGGTCTTCTCCCGGTCGGCTCGCGGCAACGTCGCGCCCGACCGCACCATTGAAACTCCCCACACCATCTTCGGCATCGCGGTCGATGAAAAATCGCAGGAGATGATGCTCACCATCCAGGACGACGCCTCCGTGGTGACATACCGCAAGTCGGCGCAGGAATCGGATGCGCCCATTCGCACGCTCCAAGGAGATCGCACGCTCCTGGCCGATCCGCACGGCATTGCGATCGACCCGAAGAAGGATGTGGTCTTCGTCTCGAACTGGGGCACGGTCAACGTGCACAATGCAGCCGACTCCGGTGCGAGGGTCGGGGGATACGGAAGAGGCGCGGGGAAGGAAAACTGGCCGGTCGGACGCAACTACACGGTTCCCGGTTCCGGCAAATTTCTGCCTCCATCCATCACGGTCTATCCCCGCAGCGCGCACGGAAATACGGCGCCGTCGCAGGTGATTCAAGGTCCCAAGACACAATTGAACTGGCCCACGGCTCTGGCTATCGACTCCGAGCGCGGGGAACTATATGTCGCGAACGACCCGTCGCATTCGATTCTCGTTTTCAAGGCCGACGCGAATGGCGATGTTGCGCCCATCCGTGTGCTTCAAGGTCCCAAGACACTCATCAAGAATCCCACGGGAGTTTACCTGGACGCGAAGAACGACGAGCTATGGGTCGCGAATTTCGGCAATCACAATGCGACCGTATACAAGCGCACCGCCTCGGGAGACACGCCACCATTGCGTGTGATTCGCAGCGGTCCGGCAGACGCTCCCGCTCCCATGTTCGGCACTCCGTCCGGCTTGGCCTACGACAGCAAGCGCGAAGAACTTCTGGTCTCGAACTGAGTGGGCCACCCGCAGATCGCGGCATTCGCCAGTTTGGCGGATGGCGGCGCAAAGCCCACGCGATCCATCGCCGGACAAAACACTTTGATCACGCGCACCATCCACGATTTCGCGTATGATCCCGCGCGCGACGAGATCGTAGCGCCCCAGTTTTACGCCCAAGCAATCCTCACCTACCGCGGCGGCGCCAATGGAAACGAGGCGCCCATCCGCATCATCCAAGGCCCCGATACGCAAATCACCAACGCCGACAAGCTGGCGCTCGATCCGATCCACCGTGAAATTTTCGTGCCGCTGGTGGAAGATTTTAAGATTGTGGTTTTTTCGAGCGACGCCAACGGAAACGTAGCGCCCCTGCGCGTCTTAAAAGGTCCGGACACACTCCTGGATACCAAAGCCACGGTAACTCCCACCATCGCCGTGGACCCCGTTCACGATCTACTGGTTGTCGCGAGCAAGGAGCGAGGTTTGCTGATCTTTAACCGGACGGACGCGGGAAACGTGAAGCCGCGCGCGATTATCAGCGGTCCCAAGAGCCAGCTCACACCGTCGATTTTCTCGCCGGTCAAGATGGCGGTCTATCCTCCGCGCGCTCTTCTTCTCGTTGGAGTAGGGAAGGGCGGCAACTACTACTCGCCAACGGGCGATTACGTGGGCGTGTGGAGCCTCATGGACAACGGCGACGTGCCGCCGCGCTGGACCATCGGCGGGCCGAACGGCATGTTGCACCGGTCAGGCGCAATCACCATCGACCCGAAAAACAAGAGCGTCATCGTCGCAGACAAGTACGTCAACGGCGCTCTGACTTACTACTTCCCGGAAATCTTTTAGCAGTTGATTGAAAAATGCTCTGATGCTGTCATTCTGAGCGAAGCGAAGAACCTGCTGTTTGGATTGCCCAGGGTAGCGCAGAGTTTGCGCTTTTCACACTCTGCGGCTTTGCCTTGCGATTTATGTGTATAATATGTGTATAATGGTACCGTAGATCATGGAGCGATTCGAATGGGACGCTGCTAAGGCGGAACGGAATGGCCGCAACCATGGCGTGGGCTTCGACGAAGCCGCGACGGTGTTCGAGGATCCAAACCGCGTCGAAGCTTTTGACGAGGGACACTCTGAAAACGAAGCTCGCCATTTCGTGATCGGATTTTCACGCCAAGGCCGCCTTCTCTTCGTTGCCTTCACTATCCGGCGTCGGGCAATTCGCATTATTCACGCCCGACTGGCAGAAAAACGATGGAGAGAAGTTTATGAAAAAGAAAACCAACGTCATTGACCGGAAATGGCAGCCAACCAGAAAGTGGAGACCCGTCGCGCGCCAGGCGCGCCACGAAATGCCGCACGAAGCATTTGAGCCGCGGAACATCAAGGTACGAGTGAATATGTATCTGGATCTGGATGTGGTCGAGTTCTTCAAGAGACGCGCCCTCGAGCCGGGGGCGGCACCTTACCAAACACAAATCAATGCCGAGCTGCGGCGAACCATCGAGGAAGCGCAAACATCGCACTCCGACCCTCTGGCTGCGCTGCGGCGAGCAAGCCGGCTCATTAACACGGCGACGGGACAAATTGAGAAAAAACGCTCGGCCTAAAGCGCGGCTGCACTCAAGGAAACGTCCCGTCTGGAATGTCTGTCCAGAGAGGATTCGCCGATTGTGAAAGAGCCGGTAGGTAACGAAGAAGAAACGATGAGACAATACCAGACGGTGCCAGCGCGACACGAAGATTGTAACCCCACGTCCGCAACAAAAGAGCCGCAGAGTTTGAAAAGCGCTACCCGCTACTACCCGCTACCCGCTTGATCCCAAATTTTCGCTTTAATGATTCTGCTTGGTCTTCTCTGGCCGCAGTGGTAGCATTTGCCTATGGAACAAGAACCAAAGGGCTTTCCTAAGTTTGGAACGGGCTTCGAGGCCGAGATTGCAACACCAGGGCAGCGCCTTCTACTCCGTTCGCGAGTAGAAGAGGAGGGTTGGTGGGCGCAAATATATGATAGGCAATCCGGGAGGGAATTGCTCCATGAAGAGGCTGATAATGCAGAAGACGGCAAACAGAAGGCAGAGCAAGTGGCCCGACACCTGATCCCCGGCAGTTACGATATCGAGTGGGAACCGCTTTCCTGATTCCCCTCTAGCGTCCCCGTAGCGGGTAGCGCAGAGTTTGCTCTCTTTCAAACTCTGGGGCCTGTTCTAATTCGTCATAAATGTGGCCCAAATCTTATTAAAACAATCCTGAAAGGACTTAACAGTTTGGTTTTGATTCTCTATTGAGCAGCGTGGAATATCTTTGTAGTCAGGGTCCCCGACGTGCTCTACAGTACCGCCACTTGCGTGTTCAACATTCTCGTAAATGTCGTGTGCAATCAAATCTTTTGAAACAAACTCGCCTTTCCTGCCCATAGACCGATTATATTGAACAAGAATAAAACATATGTTTCGAGACCTATTGTAGTGGTTGGTGTAATCTAACAACAATGTTTTATTGTCCTTCTGCCAATTTTGCAAAAACCAGGTCCTGGAATCTTTGGCACATTTGGCTTGCAAATCATAGTCAATCGCCGCCTCTTGCCTGCTTACTTTAGACTGCAAGTCCTTATTATCTTTTTCCAGCCTCGTAATTCTCTGGGAATAATCGCAGCCTACGTTCAAGCACAAGAGGCATGCGGTCAATATCGCTCGATAAAACACGGAATTCATCCTCGACTCGCGGGGTAGCCGGGTAGCGCAGAGCGGCCCTAGTCTTTCGTCAATCGCTGGGGCGCGGACGCGAGAAAACCGCCGATGACGGCGATGATCGGCTTTAACTGCTGGCTCGTTGGGTCCGCCTGTACGCCGAAGTTCTCGAGTGCGGTCGCACCGAGCAGGTAGAGCGAATCCGCCGGGGCGAAAATGACGGGGCATGTCAGCGATTCGTCCAACTGCGGAATCGTCAAAACAGCCTCTCCCAGCGTTCGCCGGTCGCGCCGGCCATCGGCGAAAATGAATTCCCGTGTTCGCAGCGGGCTGATCCCGATTTCGTGCAGCCTGCCTTCGGGAATGAAGGAATAGAGCGCCCCTGTGTCAACCCAAAATTCTTCCTCAAAAAATCGGGAACGTTCGTTCGGATTCGACACCCTGACGCGAACCTGAAACATGCCCATGTTCAGATCACCTACCTGAAGTATAAACCCTCTTCTACCGGTTCGGAGCCATATCGCCGCCGGAGAGTCCCATGACCGCCGCATCTTTTGAGGAATCGAAGGTAATGTTTCCTCCCAAAATAGTCATGACTGGTTTGATGGTGCCGATCTGGTCGGGCGGCGTGGTCATGTAATCCTTATCTACGATCAGCAAATCCGCATACTTGCCCGGCTCGATGCTTCCGAATTTTTTCTTTTCTCCAATCTGTTCGGCTCCCCACAGCGTGGCCATCCACAAAGCCTGCTGGCGAGTGACAGCCTCTTTCGGGTTCCACACCCGCTTATACTTTTCGTCCTTGCGGGTGATCAGAATTTGCAGCCGGGGAAAAACCGGACGATCGTCCGTGGCTCCTTCGATGACCGGATGCATTCCGGCGTCGATATAGCTCTTGATGGGAGCCATGTTATTCACCCGCTCGGTTCCGTACATCGCCAGGCCGGCTTCGAGCGATGGCGCCGCGAACAGGTGCGAGACTCCGACGCTGACATCGACGCCCAGCTTCGCCATGCGGGGAATATCCGCCTGGTCGGCCATGGGAGTGTGGTTGATGGTCAAGTGCTGATTCGGCCTTTTCACCAATTGAGTTTTCAATCCCTCCTCGAAGGCGTTGACGACTTCGCGGACTGCGCGGTCGCCGATGGTGTGATCGGCGCTCACGTCCCAACCGAAGCGGACCGCCTGCACCAGGCATCCCCGTCCGCGGAAGAGTTCGCCACCCGAGGCCGCTTCCTGCTCCTGGATGCGCCCTCCAAACGGCGAATCGTTTCCCCAGCGGTCCGGATACGGCCGCGTCTTGGCTTGGAGCGTCCAGGAATCCCCTCCCTCCACGTTTCCTCCCACGGCGGGAGGCCGAATGCCGATGAATTTGAGCATGTCGTCTCCAATCTCGCTCAAGTTGCCCAGCCGCCGGAAGAGCCTTTCCGCGTCCGCATAATTGAGCTGGCAGGTGTTGCCGCTCTCCGTAGGCATTACCGGCAGCGGCATTCTCATGCGGACCGTCAGCTCGCCGCGGGCCCACAACTCCCGGATGCCGGTCATCAACGGCAGCGCCGTGTGCTCCTTCACCATGGTGAGGCCGCTGGCACTGATGAACTTCGTGGTCAGGCGGTAGGCATCCATCTGGTCTTCGAGCGGCACCGCCCAATAGATGTAATCGTTGACGGCCTGCGATCCGGCCGTCAGGATGCCGTCCACATCGCCGCCGTTCACGATGCAGGATTTCCCTTCGAAGACGAACGGGGACTTCACGTCCTTCGGCAGCAGCGACTGGATTAAGCTCGCGGCCTTGCTGTTGATGGCCTCGACCGTCAGGTTCACGTTTCCGGCGAAGAAGACTGGCGTGTCGCGCGAGACGGAATCAATCTGCTCCAGCGTCAGCCGGTCGCAAATCATACCGGCTCTGCCTCCCGCTCCTTCAACTCTGGAAGCAAGATTCGTGCGGGGAATAATCACCAGGTCGCCCGGCTTGGCGCGAGCCACCGCCCGCTTGATCCCCTGCAAGGCATCCTCCGGCGTGCTCCAGGATGGCTCGTTGGGAATCCACTTTTGTCTTCTCCAGATCTGCATTCCGTGCGAGAAGGGATGCTGGTGAAGGTCGATTATCCCCGGCACCACTGTTTTGCCTCCGAGATCGATCTTCTGCGTCTTGGGTCCGGCCATCTTCAGGATGTGGGCTGAGTCGCCGACCGCCAGGAACCGTCCGTCCCGGATGGCTATGGCCGCCGCCGTCGAGAACTTGTCGTCGGCTTGCAGAACCTTGCCGTTGAACAAAACGGTATCGGCGTAGGCGATCACCTCGGATGGCAGGTCCGACTGTTGCGCCTTCGCCAGGGTGCCGGCGAACCACACAGCGGCTAACAATCCCACTCGCAGGAATGCAAAATGATGGTGCTTCATATTGGTTTCTCCCGATCGAATTTTAAATAAGATGGCGATAATTGCTGGCAGCACTGGCTGCAAACCCGTTCTCGAGGTCGTTCGAAGCCGGAATCTGATGGTAAGCCCGAATTGCGGCCAAACCTGCAATCAGAAACGAAGTATACGCCATGCACTTTGCGTACTCAAGCGGGCGGAACCTCGGTTCAGCGGGCGGGCTCTCGCATTGATTTCTTCCAATAAAACGTTTCGATGTAGCGTCACATACTTGAGATAGCCCGGAGCAAGCAACGAAAGCATTGTTTGAGGTAGACGCTTGATGCCACAAGCAATCTCTGTGGACCTCCTGGCGTCGAGCTGTGGTAGTCTAAGTGCTGCTCTTACTTCAACCGGCTTGGTTAGGGATGGACTCGCAGATGCAATCGTTGGCTCGCCAGAGCTTGCCACGAAGATAAACAGGGAGGATGGGATGCTTCGGATTTTCCGGCTTCGAATCGGTGTGAAGAGGGTTGCGGGACTGCTTGTGCTCTTGGGTCTTGCAGCTTGGGTGCTATTTGCGGGGAAGACGGCGATCATGGACATTGCAGGAAATGTTCGGACCTCCTTGCTCCGTCCCGCGGGATATCCGCAGTTGGTTTCCATCGAACCGATCCCGCAATCCGACGGCCAGCAACTCAATGGAGAGATGTGCCAATGGCAGCCCGCCAGCCCTCCGACGCCTTGGCTCAGGAGGGCCAGTGCGTCCGCATCTCTAGCCGAGAACCTTCTCGCTCAAGAGTCGGACAAAGTGGCCGATACGCGCAGCTCTTCGATCGACGCCGACCGTGCCCCGATTCGGACCATCCACGATTCCTATTCCACTTATAGCGCGGTGGGCGTCGATCCCGGCGTCAATGAAGTCTATCTCCAGGACGAGAATCTGTTCGGGTTCATGGTCTTCGATCGCTTGACCAACACGCCTCCGTCGGCGAAGTTCAGCGAGCCGAAGCGGAGAGTCCGGGGTTCGAACACGCACCTCGAGTTCAACTGCTCGCTCTGGATCGATCCTCAAAACGGCGACGTCTATTCCGTCAACAACGACATGGTGGACCTGATGGTGGTCTTCCCGCGCGGCGCGGCGGGCGACGTTGCGCCGATGCGACAGTTGCACACTCCCCACCGCACCTTCGGCATTGCGGTCGATGAAGCGGCGCAAGAGTTATACCTGACCGTGCAGCATCCTCCCCAGGTGGTGGTCTACCGCAAGACCGCGAAGGGAGAAGATAGGCCACTGCGCATCCTGGCTGGGGACCAGACCAAGCTCGAGGACGCCCACGGTATCGCCATCGACACGAAGAATAACTTGATGTTTGTCGCCAATCACGGCGCCACCAGCAGCCCCCGCGGCAGCAGCGGCCGGTTCGATCCGCCCTCGATCACCGTGTATCCGCTCAAAGCCTCCGGCGATACCGCCCCGATTCGCACGATCGTTGGGCCCAAAACGCAGATGAACTGGCCCGCGCTGATGTACCTCGATCAGCAGCGCGGCGAATTGTATGTCGCGAACGACATGGCCGACTCGATTCTGGTCTTCCGCGCCACGGACAGCGGCGACGCAGCGCCCACGCGCGTCATCAAAGGTTCCAAGACCGGACTGAAAAATCCCACCGGCGTGTTTCTGGACGCCAAGAACGACGAGCTGTGGATCTCCAACATGGGTAACCACAGCGCCACGGTTTTCGCGCGCACCGCGAATGGGAACGTCGCGCCGTTGCGGACCATCCGTAGCGCCCCGCTCGGCAAGGAAGCCGAGATGATCGGCAATCCCGGCGCCGTCGGCTATGACACCAAGCGCGAAGAGATTCTGGTTCCCAACTGAGTGGCTCACCCGCAGATTGCGGCCTTCGCCAGGATGGCGGGGATTGATGCCAAGCCCACTCGAGTGCTCGCCGGACAAACCACCAAGCTGAGCCGCACCATGCACGATGTTCGCTACGACGCGATCCACGACGAGATGATAGTGACCAACCCGTTCGCAAATGCGATTCTTGTTTTTCGCGGAGGAGCGACCGGCGAAGAACCGCCGATTCGCATCATCCAGGGGCCTCACACGCAGTTGCGCGGGAATACCGACCGCCTGGAGGTCGATCCGGTCAACAATGAAATCTACGTTCCCTTAACCAACGCTGTCCTCGTATTTCCCAGGGACGGCAACGGCGACGTGGCGCCGATCCGCGTCCTTCGGGGACCGGACACGAAATTGAAGAGTGCCGGCTCGGTCGCCGCAGACCCGGTGAATAATGTCATCGTCGTGGGTCTCAGCGGAGACTCCGGAGAGGGCGCTACGACGGAAAACGACCCGCAACCAAAGGCCGACGACAAAACGCCCGCGGGAATGCAGTATGGACAACAAGGCAGTGGCGGCATGTTGATCTTCAACCGCACCGACAATGGAAACGCCAAGCCGCGAGCGGTCATCCGGGGACCCAAGACCGGCATCGTCCGAATCCTCCAGCTTCAGGTCTATCCGCCCAAGGGATGGCTGATCGCCACGCAGCCGGGGCGTCCCGATAGAGAGGAGCCGGAAGGCGTCTACGTGGGTGTTTGGAGCATCCACGACAATGGAGACATCCCGCCTCGATGGAAGCTGGCCGGCCCGAAAAGCACCTTGAAGAAGCCGCGCGGCGTCGTCCTGGACCCCAAACACAAAGAGCTGATCGTCGCCGATATGCGCCTCAACGCGATCCTGACGTATTACTTTCCGGAACTGTTTTAGTGTAAGCGCCTAACAAGAACCGAGCCGCGACCGAGAGGGAGCGGTTCTTGCCGCCGGCGATTTATGAAACGAACTTCAGATACTCAACGCTAATGCGAGAAGAAAAAGCAGGAAATTGCCGGTTGCGTGCCGGGAGCAAAGACCTGGACGTTGGACTCGGCGATGCGCAGATTCTTCAGCGGCTTGTTGGTTCCTAGTTCCCCCACTTCGGCAACCGTGTGCAAGGCGATGACGGCGGGGCGGGCCTGATCGCTAACCTGCAACGTTATGTAAGCCAGCACGCCGCCGGGAATGCCATCCTCGGGCGGCTCGGACGAAAACGACGTTTGCAAAGTCACCGTGGTGGTCTCCACTCCTTTGTCGTTCTTGCCCTGTTTCATTTCGCTTTTCAGTTCCACATTGCCCATCTCCGCCGCCAGCCCGCGCTCCACCTTTTCAAATTTCATGTTGGCGCTGACGAAGGTGACCTCCAATTTCAAGCGCCCGACTTTGGTTCCCTCGGCCGGAGTCATGTAAATCGGAAGCAAGGTTTTCTGGCCGGGCGTGGCCGTGCCGCCGCGCACCGTAACGCGTGTGAATTTCTTGGCCTCCGGGTCCTCTTTCTCCTCCCCCTCCTCCTGGGCGGCGGCTACGCGGCAGAATAATGACAGGAGTATTACGTTCCACAAACACAGTTTCCAGATTGTATTCTTCATTGAATATTTCCGTTGGCTGTCCAGCCAGAATATCGAAAGACGCAGCGTTATAAAACGATCGGCTGAACTTCTTAAGCCGATTCACAAAGTCCAATTCAACTCCCCTATTTTACACCAATGATCTTGCTAGGAACGTCCGCGCATTCTGCGGCGCGCCGTGAGTGGTCGATGCCTCCAAAAGCGAGCGGCCTGGAACGGATTGAGAGGGCAGATCGCTATTGAGAAAAATCTTTCGCAGCGGTACACTCATCCACGTTTCAACGGGAAATATCGGGAAGCAAGCGCGGTTCGTTTTTGAGCGGACCCGGAATCGGCGACCGAGCGGCGCGACGCCCGCCGATTCGCAGACTCGTCCCTCGAAACTGGCAAAGGGATTCTTAAATCGTGGGGAGGATGGTATGAGATTCGATTGGTTCTCGACAAAGCTGGCGTGCGCCGTTTTTCTATTCGGCTCGCTCTCCGTCGCCTGGCTCGGCGGAACCGCGTTCGGGCAGACCTCCGGCGGCTCCATCTCCGGCGTGGTGCAGGATGAAAGCGGCGCCGTGATCCCCGGCGGCGCCGTCGTCGTGACCAACGTGGACACCGGGATCGCCAACTCTTTCACGACCGATACTTCCGGCCGTTATCACGTTCCCAGCCTCATTCCCGGCCATTACGAAGTTCAGGCGCAGGTGGCCGGATTTGAAACCGGTGTTCGCAAGGGCATCCAGTTGACCGTGGGCAGCAGCCTGGAGATCAACATGGTCCTCAAGGTCGGGCAGGTCGCCGAAAAAACCGAAGTGACGGCCGAAGCGCCCATGGTCGAGACGGCCTCCAGCACGCTGGCGGGCCTGGTGGATGACAAGACCATCCGCGATTTGCCGCTTAACGGACGCAGCTTTGACCAGCTCATCGCTCTGCAATCTTCCTCGCCGATGTTTCACTCGCAGCAAAACGGCGGGTCGGCGGGATCGCAGGCTTTTTACGTGATCAGCGGCGCCAGAACGCAGGCCAACCTGTACTTGATCGATGGGACCGAGATGTTGGGAGCCTGGAGCCAAACCCTGGAACCGGGCGGTTCGCTGGGAATCAACATGGGCGTGGAGGCCATCCAGGAATTTGCCGTACTGGCGAGCAACTACAGTGCGGCGTACGGCAAGAAGGGGGGAGGCATCATTCAGGCGGCCACCCGTTCCGGCACCAACCAGTTCCACGGGTCGGCGTTTGAATTTCTTCGCAACTCCGCTCTCGACGCCAGAGATTTTTTTGATCCCCATTCCAAACCGGCGCCCCTCAAACGAAGCAATTTCGGAGGGGCCTTGGGAGGTCCGGTTCGGAAAGATCACAGCTTTTTCTTCGGCAATTACGAAGGCTTGCGGCTGCGTTCGTCGTCGCCCAGCCTGTCCACCTTGCCAGACGCGAATACCCACCAGGGTCTGTTGCCCGACCCGGCCAGGCCCGGCCAGTTCATCAATGTCGGGGTGGCTCCGGAGATGAAGCCCTACCTGGCGGCCTACTACCCGTTGCCCAACGGGCGCAGTTTTGGCGACGGAACCGGAGAATTCATCAACATCGTCCGCGAGCGCGATGCCCAGGATTATTATCTGATGCGCTTCGATCAGCGGATTTCCGATAAGGATTCCTTTTTTGCCCGCTACAATTTTCAGAAAGCCGTCCCGATTCAGGGAGAAGCAATCGGCATCTATACCACCCAGAACACCAGCCGCGATCACGTCTTGACGATGGAGCTGAAAAGGGCCTACGTCAAGACCGTCAATGTATTTCGCTTCGGTTTCACCCGCGCGGGTGTGCAGAATTCCTCGGTCGTCAGTGTGGACCGCTCGCTGCGCTTCACCGATCTCGCTCTCGACGCGGGCCAGCTTTCTTTTGCTCAAACCAGCGGCGGCGCCATCACCGAAACCGGGGACCGCGGCGGACACCAGCGGGCGTTCCACGTGAATCAGTTCGATCTGAGGGATGAGCTATATCACTACCGTGGCGGTCATGCGCTGCAATTCGGAGTTCAACTGCAGAGAATTCAGAACAACGACTTTCAGCAAACCAGCACATCCAACGGGCAATACGTATTCGGCAGTCTGACGGGTCTGCTCACGGCGAGGCCCACTCAGTATCAGGGTCTTGCTCCAGGGGCCTATGATCCGCACAAGTCCTATCGCCGGATCTATTTCTCTACTTTTCTCCAGGACGATTACAAGATTTTGCCGAACCTCACTCTCAACCTGGGACTGCGCTATGAGCTAATGACCGTTCCGGTGGAAGCCAGCGGGAACCGCATCGCCAATTACCATTACCAATTCGTGAATGGAGTCAGACGGCTCGATAGCTTGCCCACTCTGGGGAGCCCGTTCTGGCAGTCCAACCGCAACACGTTCGCGCCGCGCATCGGCTTTGCCTGGGATCCATTCAGCGACGGCAAACTGGCCGTGCGCGGAGGGTTTGGAGTTTTCTACGATCACATGGATTCGGACTTCCGTTTCTTTACAGCCAGCAATCCTCCCTTTGTCAATCTCGTGAACGTCGCGAATCCTCCCTTTCCCCATCCCCTCACCGGGGGAGGTGGCACCACCCCTTTGCCCGCCCCGGATTTAATCGATTTCGTCTACAGGGTTCCGACCCGGCTGCAATTCAGTTTTGGCTTCCAGCGCCAAGTCACTGCCAGCAGCGGATTCAACATCAACTACGTTGGCTCTCGCTCCTATCATTTGGCGAGGCAACTGGAAAGCAATTCAGCCACTCCGCAGATCCTTCCTGGGGGAATCTACTTTTACGCCGCGAGTCTGCCGCGCATCAATCCGGCCCTGGCACAAAGCCGCTTGGTCATGTTCGATTCGCAGGGCTGGTATAACTCCCTGCAAATGGATTTTGTGCAGCGGCCGGTTAAAGGTGTACGCTATAAGGTTTCCTATACCTTCGCCAGGAATCTGGATAACGCTTCCAGAACCACTACGGCTTTCGCCGGAGGCGAGCCTCTTGGCCCCCAAAATCCGTTCGACCAGAGGCCCGAATGGGGCCGCTCGGGTTTCGATCTAAAGCATAGCCTGGTGGCGAACTTTACCTATGATGTCCCCTGGAAAACTTTGGCCGGACTCGCGGGCCACGTCCTGGGAGGCTGGCAACTGAGCGGGATCGTCTCTCGACAGTCGGGCCTCCCCGCTACGATCGCGACGGGTTTTAGTCGCTCCCGAGACCTGAGCCGCAACCTCGCCGATAGGCCCAATCTGAAAGCGGGGGCCAGCAATAACCCCATCCTGGGAGGACCGGACAAGTATTTCGATCCGGCGGCGTTTGAGCTTCCCTCGCTCGGCTTTTACGGCAACGTCGGCCGGAATACCCTCACCGGACCGGGTTTTGTGAGCCTGGATTTCACTGTCGTCAAAATGACTCCTATCAATGACCGCGTGAAGGTGGATTTTCGGACCGAATTTTTCAATTTCCTCAATCACGCTAACTTCGGCGTGCCGGCCGTCGCGGGAGCTAGAGTATTCGCCTCCAATGGTTCCGTTTTAGGGAATGCCGGGCGAATTCAAAGGACCGTTACCACCTCCCGCCAAATTCAGTTTGGCATGAAATTTATATTCTGAGGGTTCTGCCGTGATGCGGCTGTGGTGCGGCAACGATGCGACTGGCCTCCGCCCAAACGAGGGCGAAAGGAGTATTTCATGTTCGGTAAGATGTTTAGTCATACGTTCAGCAATATTGATGTTTCAAAGACTGTGCGAGCGGTGGCGATTCTGGCGATGGTTCTTGCCTCCGTTTTGCTCGGCCGCGTTCCACTCAACGCTCAGACCGTGACCGGAATCGTAAAAAACTCCTCCGGCGAGCCTCAAGTCGGAGCCTTGGTCCGAGTCGGGAGCGCGGACACCGGCCTGACCTTTCTGGTGGTCAGCCAGGCGCAAGGACGATACCGCACGCCCAATCTCAAGCCCGGAAAGTACACCGTCCAGGGCTTTGGAGGCTTGTTGCAAAGCGCGCCGTCAGGTCCCGTCGAGGTCAAAAGCGGCGCGGAAGCGAAGATGGATGTCGTGCTGGCCAATCCGCGGAAAACGCCTCCGCCGCCCGAGAAAATCATGTCGGACGCCGATTACGCCAAGCTGATGCCGGACGGCGACGGCAAACGGCTCCTTCTCTCCCGCTGCGTAATCTGCCATAGCACGGATGAGCGCGTCGGTCCCCGTCGCACGTCTCGCGAAGAGTGGCAAAAGACGGTGACGAAAATGGGTCTTCTCCTGCGAGAGCGCCGCGTCCCCGTCACCGACGATGAAGAGAAAGCGATGGTCGATTACCTGGCGAAGAATTTCGGCCCCGACAACCCTCCCTATCGCGAACGCCACACTCCCGATCCCAATGAACACTTCCCTGCCAAGTTGCTCCAAGGCACGGAAGCGAAGTATGTCGCGATGGAGCTGGACCTGCGCGCCTTGGCCGGAGCCTTCGATATCGCCGTCGACTCGCAAGGCATTGCCTGGGTCAGTGAAGAAAAGCGAGGCGCGGGAATGCTTGGCCGCTTCGATCCCAAGACGCTCACGTATACTCGCATCGCGGTTCCCCCCGGCAAGGTCCCCCGAGGATTAGGCGCCATCGCCGTCGACTCACAGGACCACGTCTGGCTCGCCGACAACAACCCCAACTTCCAGTTGTTCGAGTACAACCCCAAGGCCCAGCAGTTCACCGCCTACGACATGCCGGTAGGTCCCGCGGGAACCGGCGCCGACATCAATACCATCCGATTCCTCGATGGAAACGTCTGGGGAACCGGAACCACTTCCGGCCGCTTGGTGAAGCTCGACCCGCGCACCCGCAAGACCACCGTTTTCCCCGTCAATCAGGGTTCGCTGCCCTACGGAATGGCGGTCGGCGGAGATAAGATGATTTGGTACGTGGGCAGTTACGACCGCGCCGTCATCCGGCTCGATCCCTCGACCGGCAAGATCACGCCTTACAAAGTTCCCATCCGCGGTTACCTTCTCCGACGCATGGGCGCCGACGCCGAAGGCAACCTCTGGGTCGGCGCGCTCGAGGCCAGCAAACTCCTGAAGGTGGAATACGCCACCGGGAAAATCACGGAGTTCTCACCGCCCACTCCCAACGCCGGTCCCCGTTGCATCGACGTGGACCTCAAGCGAAACCGGATCTGGTTCAACGAGCACGGCGCGGACAAGATGGGCCGCTTCGACCCCACCACGAACACGTATGCGGAGTTCCCTCTGCCCAACGTGGAAAATGACGGGCGAAGAATCCAAGTCGATCCCAGTAATCCCAACCGCGTCTGGTGGGACGCCCGCATCGGCCGGATCGGCTACGTCGAGGTGTTGGAATAAGCCAGTCCCAATCGACGCTTATGGGACTTCTCGAGCATTTCTCCTGATGATGTAATCAAGTACCCACGGTGAGAAAAGCCCGGCCCCTAACGCTGTCATCCTGACCGTCAGCGAAGGATCTGCTTTTCGATTTCTAACAGTTTTTTTCTTTCGTGACAAAATAAATATTTCGAGAATTTTGGAGTTCCATTACAAAATATTTGCTGATGTGGCATACTGCTTGGTGCTGGTAGTTGGTCTAGCCATTCTTAAACCTCGGGGCAAAGTGCAGGCAATGTAATAATTAGTAAACCTTATTTTATGAAAATAATCAGAATTCAATATACTGTTTCTCCCGCGTTTGCCGAGGCAAACAAGAAAAACATAATTAAGGTTATGGATGAGCTTAAATCCATAAATCATCCCGGGATTCGCTACAGTTCATATGTCCTTGACGACGGAAAAACTTTTATGCATTTTGTCGTGTTTCAGGATGAAGAAGCAAGCAAAGTCATCGGCAATTTTGAATCATTTAAGCATTTCCAGGCTGAACTAATGGCCAGCAATCCGGAGATTCCCCCTAAGTTTGAAAATTTGACCCTCGTCGGATCGTCATACGATATTTTGGGTTAGTGGGTTAGCTTGATTTGCAATTCCCCTGAAACGATCTCCCCAGAGCAAGTGGCTGTATCTACCGATCCTTGGTTTCTAACGTAACGATGTCTTCCCGGAACCCGGCACTTCCGGACGCGCACTTCTTCCGTAAAGCAGCACTTGACAAATGGTAAGTGTTACTTTACGGTATACCCTGATGATTGGGAGCTTCAAGCATCGCGGCCTGAAACGGCTCCATGAACGCGACGACCGGAGCGGGATACGGCCTGATTTGGCGGACACGGTTCAGGAGATTTTGACCGTCCTCGACGAAGCCGCTGCGCCGCAAGCGCTCAACCTCCCCGGTTACGGGTTGCACCCGCTCAAAGGTGATTTGCGGGGCTTCTGGTCCGTGAAGGTGCGGGCCAACTGGCGCATCATTTTCCGTTTTGAAGGGCAAGATGCCTTTGACGTTGAAATGATCGACTACCACTAGAGGAAGGAGACGACATTATGCCGATGAAAAATCCTGCACATCCCGGACGTATCGTCCGGAGCGCGTGCCTGGAGCCTTTGGGATTGTCCATTGCCGAAGGGGCAAAGATTCTCGGCGTCACCCGGCAGGCTCTCAACAACGTCATCACTGGCAAGTCCGGTATCAGCCCGGAGATGGCCATCCGGCTCACCAAGGCGTTTGGCAGCACGGAGGAGACGTGGTTGCGGATGCAGCTTGCCTACGACCTCGCGGCAGCCCGGAAGGACGAGAGTAAAATCAGAGTGCGCCGTCAGCACGTCCCGCAAGAATTGCACGCGCACTAACGCCCAACGCGCCGGAGATCCTCGGGGGAGGCTTCCCCGCGCATGTTTCACAGCGCGCACTTCTCCTTGACATGCTATAGCTTGCCAGCTATGATTCGCACAAAGGCGGAGGTGCATCACCATGCGGGCAAGGGTCCCAGTCTGGATCGGAGTCTGGCTCGGAATTGCTTTGTCCGGGATCGTCTCCTTGCAGGCAGCTACTCCGGAGCCAGCGAGTTCCGCCGCCTCGCCGCAGCGCAAGCTTCTCAATCAATATTGTGTCGCTTGCCATAATGAAAAAATAAAAACAGCGAATCTGATGCTCGATAAGCTCGATGTTGAAAATGTCCCGGTCGGTGCCGAGGTTTGGGAGAAGGTCATCCGGAAACTTCGCACCGGAGCGATGCCGCCCGCCGGAATGCCGCGGCCCGATAAGAGTGCCTACGATTCCCTCGCCACGTATCTTGAGACCTCACTCGACCGCGCGGCCGAAACGAAACCCAATCCCGGCAGGCCCGCCGTCCATCGCCTCAACCGCACCGAATACAGCAACGCAATCCGCGACCTGCTGGCGATTAACATCGACGCATCTTCGCTACTTCCCGGCGACGATTCCGGCTACGGCTTCGACAACATTGGCGACGTGCTAACGGTTTCGCCGATGCTGCTGGAACGATACATGTCGGCGGCGGATAAGATCAGCCGCCTGGCCGTCGGCGACCCTTCCCTCCATTCCGTCGTCGAAACATATAGTCTCCCGAAGGGCCTCGTGCAAGAAGACCGCATGAGCGACGATCTCCCGTTCGGCTCGCGCGGCGGCATTGCGATCCGTCATTTCTTCCCGCTCGACGGCGAGTACGTTATCCAGATCCGCCTGCAACGAGACAAACTGGAGTTCATCATGGGTCTCGCCGACCGCCACCAGCTTGACGTTCGCCTGGACGGAGAACGAATCAAGCTGTTCTCGATCGGCGGCGAACTCAAAGGCAAGGGCAAGCTGGAGAACCCCGATCAGCAACCTTACGACCGCATCGCGGACGCGAATTTAGAGGTGCGCGTCTCGGCGAAGGCAGGGACGCGGCTGATAGGCGTCACGTTTCTGAAAGATGCCGTGAAACCGGAAGGTATAATTCAGCGGGGCAGAAACAAGGCATTCTTTGAGGGCATCGGCAGCGTCACAGTCATCGGACCTTACGACGCAAAAGGCCCGGGCGACACGCCCAGCCGCCGCAAGATTTTCGTGTGCAACCCCCAAATCCGAGCCGCCCTTCGACAAGCTCAGGGTCGTGAGCGAAGTCGAACGGCGACCGAGAGGGAGCGGTCCGGCAACAATGACGAACAAACCTGCGCCAAAAAAATTCTCTCCTCGCTGGCGCATCGCGCCTATCGCCGTCCTGTCAACGAGGCAGACCTCCAACCTCTGCTCGGCCTCTACAACGCAGGCCGCAAGAAGGGCGGGTTCGAAGCCGGAATCGAAATGGCGCTGCGTGGAGTTCTGGTCAGCACCGGATTCCTGTTCCGCGTCGAGCGCGACCCGGTCTCGCAGGCCGCGGCGGCTTCCGATGCCTCCTACCGCATCGGTGATCTCGAACTGGCCTCCCGTCTGTCGTTCTTCCTCTGGAGCAGCATCCCCGACGACGAGTTGCTCGGCCTGGCTGAGCGCGGCAAGCTCAAAGATCCCGCGGTGCTGGAACAGCAGGTTCGGCGCATGCTGGCCGATTCCCGCGCCAAGGCTCTGGTGACCAATTTCGCCGGACAGTGGCTCTACCTGCGGAATGTGAGCGCCGTGCATCCGGACCCGGACGAGTATCCCAGCTTCGACGAGAACCTGCGCCAGGCTTTCCGCCAGGAGACACAGCTTTTCTTCGAGAGCATGGTGCGTGAGGATCACAGCGTGCTCGACCTGCTGAACGCCGACTATACCTTCGTCAACGAGCGGCTGGCCGAGCATTATCAGATTCCCAATATTTTCGGCAATGATTTCCAGCGCGTAACGCTGAGCGACGAAAATCGGCGTGGATTGCTGGGGCAGGGAAGCATCCTGACCGTGACGTCCTATGCCACCCGCACAGCGCCGACGCTGCGCGGCAAGTGGCTGCTCGAAAACATCCTGGGCACGCCGCCACCGCCTCCGCCGCCGAACGTTCCGTCCCTGAAGGATACCAGCGACACCAAGGTCCTCACGATGCGGCAGCGGATGGAGCAGCACCGCGCCAATCCGGTCTGTGCGAGCTGCCATTCGCGGATGGACCCGCTCGGTTTCGCGCTGGAAAATTTCGACGCCATCGGACAGTGGCGAACCACCACCGGCACGGCGAAAGCTCCCATCGATTCGTCGGGCGCGCTCCCGGATGGCACCAAGTTTCAGGGTCCGGCGGAGCTTCGGAAGATCTTGCTGAGCCATCCCGAACAATTTGTCACGACGGTAACCGAAAAGCTCCTCACCTATGCCCTGGGACGGGGAGTCGAGTATTACGATCAGCCGGCCATCCGCAAGATCGTGCGGGGTGCCGCATCGAGCGACTACCGCTGGTCGTCGCTGATCTTCGGCATCATTCAGAGCACGCCATTTCAGATGAGGAAGCCGGCGGAAGCGACAACCGCCGCCGCTCTATCAGAGCCGCGACCGTAAGGGAGTGGGAGCGATCCGGCCGGACGCTTCCCGATTCGCAGTCGCCGTTAAAAGTGTATTGGATTTCCGACCAGGAGGTCCCCAAAGCCATGATGATTTTCCAAAAGGCTATCCCACGGCGCACATTCTTGCGCGGCATCGGCGCCACGCTGGCGCTGCCGTTGCTGGAGGGAATGGTCCCGGCGTTTGCATCCAATTTGGACACGGCGGGCGGCAAAGCGACTCGCCTCGCCTTTGTCACGGTTCCGAACGGCATCATCATGGACAAGTTTACTCCCACTAAGGAAGGCTCTGGTTTCGAGCTGACTCCGGTCCTGGAGCCGCTCGCGCCTTTTCGCGATCAACTTCTCGTCTTGAGCGGTCTCAACTCGAATGAAGCCAGGCAACTGCCGGGCGAAATTGCCGGAGACCATCCGCGCGCCTGCTCCGCCTTTCTGACGGGCGTGCACCCCAAGATGACCTCGGGCGCCGACCTCCGCGCGGGAACGTCCGTGGATCAGATAGCCGCCCAGGAACTCGGAAAGAAAACCCAACTGGCGTCGCTCGAGCTTGGCATCGAGCCTCCCGGAATTTTGGGCTCCTGCGAATCCGCCTATAGCTGCGCCTATTACAACACCATCTCGTGGCGCAATCCCACTACACCGCTGCCGATGGAGAACCAGCCGCGCGCGGTATTTGAACGCCTCTTTGGCGACAGCGAAACCACGGACCCCAAAGAGCGGCTCGCCCGCATCCGCGATAACCGCAGCATCCTCGATTTTGTGACCCAGGACGCCTCGCGGCTAATGCGCGGACTCGGCCCGAGCGACCGGACGAAGGTCGGCCAGTATCTCGACGCCATTCGCGATGTCGAGCGGCGCATCCAGATGGCAGAGGAACAATCCTCCCGCGAGCTGCCGAAACTCGACCGTCCCGTCGGCGTTCCGGCCACGTTTACCGAGCATTTGAAGCTCATGTTCGATTTGGAAGTAGTGGCCTTCCAAAGCGACCTGACCCGTGTCGGCACTCTTCAAGTGGGCCACGAAATGAGCAATCAGGCCTATCCCGAGCTAGGCTTTGGCGATCCTTACCATCCGCTGACGCATCATCAGGGCGACGCCGAAAAGATCGCCAAGGTGATTCGGTGCAATATATTTCATACCACATTGCTAGCGTATTTCCTCGATAAAATGCGCTCCACCCCGGACGGCGATGGCTCGCTCCTCGACCATTCCATGATCGTCTACGGCAGCCCTCTCAGCGACGGCAACATGCATCTGTTCAAAAACCTGCCCATCCTGCTGCTGGGTGGAGGTGGGGGACAAATCAAGGGCAACCGTCACATCCGCTTTCCCAAAGATACCCCGATGACAAACCTCTACCTCACCCTGCTCGACAAGCTGGGCGTTTCCGTAGAGAGCTTCGGCGACAGCACCGGGAAGCTGGAACTGCTGTCGGTGTAGGAACCAGTATTGGTAGCCACGGCGAGCGCCTTTCCTCGCCGTGGGCTTGCTCTTTCGAGCGGAAGTTGGCGTCGTTTGTTGAAAGGTTTCTTAACGCCTTAAATTCTGTATAATGCCAGAATGAATTGTCCTAAGTGCGGCGGGGACAACCGGGACGAAATTCAGTTTTGCTTGCGATGTCACGCGCCTCTGCGCTACACCTGCCCCGCCTGCCGTCACGTTCAGGACCACGGTGGCCAGTGCGATCAGTGCGGAGTCGACTTCCTAAAATATGCCGCGATGATGGTGTTCAACGCTCAGGAGCAGGCGCAACTGGAGCGCCACAGCTCCCTCCACCGGAGTAACCTCTTCAAGCAAATTCTCCTGCTGCCGCTCACCGGCGGATTGTCCATCATGAGCTTCATCCGTTCTCTGAAGCACCGCGACTGATCGCCCCAACGCTCGAAGTTACGTTCAGCGCCTAAGCTTCGCCGGCCACACTTGCAGACCCGCCTCGTGACCGGCCTCCCAAAGTTGGCGATCGAACGTTGCCAACGTCACAGCCATGCCCACGGATTCCTGCCACATCAGCGCGGAAGCTAGCTGGATGGCATCGTAGCCACGCAGTGCGTAGTCCCATGCGAGAGTGTCCGCCGTGGACACGAGAGCCTCCGTCACCCCTATTCTTGCGAAGTACGCCCAGTGGCTGATGAATTCCGTTTGCGCTTCTTGACCTCTCTCCGCGCTCAGCGAACCGAGCCGCACAAGTTTCGCTAGCGCCGCTGCCACTTCGGCTCGGGTGACAATGGAGATCGCAACCGATTCCGTGCTCTCGATCAGTTCGATTGTATCGTTGGATTCTCGTTCGGCCACGTAGCGCTTGATCAAGGCACTCGTGTCCAGATACAGGTTCATTCGCGGTTCTCGATCACAATATCAGAGGCGGTCCGTTTTCCACGCAGCCCCGCCACCGGTTTTGCCGGCGGCAGCCGCTTGCCGTTCCACAGGATCACTCCCGCCTTGGCCAGCGCCAGCATCCGTTCCCGCACCGACGTGGCGTCAGGCGCCGCATCCGGGATGATCCGCGCCACCGCCCGTCCGTGCTCGGTGACAACAATCGTCCCGCCCGCTTTGACTTCGCGGACGCACTCGCTCAATTTGGACTTCAATTCGCGGATCCCGATTCGGCGTTCACTCATGGCCGGCTCCATTCGAACGACATTCTCCAATGTGTCTACATTCTATCACATGTGACTACATTTGCTGGCGCGGGCTTCGGCACGAATTCCGGAGGCCCGGCTTCACATCTTCTTGTCGCGATTGTGCCGCGGGAATTCCTATTGTATTTTCTTGGCGACCACCTGAACGCCGGAAGCTTCGAGCGGGGTGGCGCCTAATTTGAGAAGCAGATCCATGGTGCTTCTGCGGACATTGCGAGGCCGTCTCACGGCGTCGTCTCCCAAACCTACCGTGATGACGCCCTCCGAGATGCTCAGCGGCGTCTGTCCGAAGCGGTCCATCGCGTCGATCTTGGCGCCTTTTGCGACTAAAAATTCCACGATGCCATCCGATCCCGTGTAGGCGGCGCCGTGCAGCGCGGTCCAACCGTTCTCGCCTACGGCATTCACGTCGGCGCCCAGTTCCACCAGCAGCTTTGCGGTTTCCAGACGGGCATTTCTGGAATTCGTCACCGCGGCGCGGTCCTCGAATTCGCCGACTCCCGCCGCAATCATCAGGGGCGTAGTCTTTTCCTTGGTCACGACGTTCAGGTCGGCGCCGCTTGCTGCCAGAGCGCGCACCGCTTCGGTATTGCCGACTACGGCCGCCAGCATCAGCGGAGTCGAGCCGGTCATGCGGATGGCGCCCTCGCCCCGGTTTGGCGGCTCTTTCGAGAGGCGGGCGTTGGGATTGGCGCCATGCGCCAGCAGCGCCTTCACCGCATCCAGCATATTGCGGCGCGACGCAGCGTAGTGCAACGGCGTATACCCTTTGCCGTCGACCGCGTTGGGATCGGCGCCATTCTCCACGAGGTATGCCGAGAATGCCCCATGGCCTTCGGCGCTGGCCACCAATAACACGCTGCCATCCTTCGGCGTCGACTCCTTCACGTCCGATCCTCCCGCCAGCAGGATCCGGGCCGATTCCACATTGCCTTGCTGAGCCGCGAACAGCAGCGGCGTGAAGCCGCCCTTCGAACGGGCATGGACGTCGGCTCCGTGCTCGACCAGCGTCCGCACAACTTCCGAGTGATTTTCCGCCACGGCCCACATCAGAGCCGTCTGTCCCCCGCGCGTTTCCTTGGCGTTGACGTCCGCACCGTGGTCGAGCAGCGATTTCACCTCTTCCACGCTGCCCGCGTTCGCGGCCGCCATCAGGGCCGTCTCTCCGGTCTTCAGCGCGGCGTTCGGATCCGCCCCGGCATTCAACAATTTCTCAACCATGGCGGCGTGGACCTTGGCCGAGGCCAGCCAGAGGGGCGCGGCGCCATATTCGTTCGCCGCGTTCACGTCGGCTCGGGCTTGAATCAGGAGGTCCGCCGTTTCCAGGTCATTGTGGTCGGCCGCCCACGCGAGCGCCGTAGCGCCATCCGCCTGCCGGGCATTGACATCAACCGCTTGCTTCAGCAAGGAGCGCACGGCCGACTTGTCCCCATTCTTTACCGCTTCCACTAGCCGAAGATCGCTGCCAGGAGCGGCGAAGCACGAGATCGCCATCAGAGAAACAATCCACCAGCCCGCCACACGACACACTTTGCCCGCCATACACGTCCTCCTTCCGCCTTGTCACCCCTAGCGTATAGCACCCCTCCCCGTCGCCGTCAAGAGTTTATGGAGTTCATGGAGACGGTCTATGGAGACGGGTAGTGGGTCAGTTTCCGACATGGGCGTGATACAGCCAAGTGGATAAGTTCCGGGTGCGCCGTGATCCGACCGGAGCGCTGATGCTGCGCCGGAAACGACGGCAAGCCCTTGCCGACTACTTAAGACTTGTGACGGTTTGCTGACCTGGGAGGTGTATTCTAGCATGTGCCTGAGATGTGATCGGTATATCTATGCCTCATGGAGTGCCCGTGCGCCGTCTGGGCGCGAGTGCCTACCTAGGCTGACAAGAAGGGGTGTGTAATGAGATTGATATTTCTGTGCTTCGTGGTGTGCCCGTGCGCCGTCTGGGCGCAAGCGCCTGCCCCGGCCGACGCAAAGGGGTGTGTCGAGAACAAAGTCGTTACCCGTATGCCCGGGTGTGTCATTCTTCGATGCGACTCCAAGGACTTCAGCGCGGCCGAGATGCCGCGGACCAAGTCTGAGAGAGGCCACCAGGTGGAGGGGCAATTCGAGTCTACGGTGTACCGCTGTCCGAGTGCCAAGTCGCCGCTGGAACTGGGTAGAAACACGGAGGCTGCGTTGAAGAATGCGGGCTTCAATATCCTATACACCGACGTTTATAGTGGCGGCGCCCGATTCTGGATGACGGCTCAAAAAGGCAGCCAGTGGGTGAAACTCTACGTTGTTTCGGACGCCTACGAGTTGACGGCAGTCAAGCAGAAGGAAATGGAGCAGGTGATGACCGCCAACGCCGACGGGTGGGCCCAACAGATCAACCAGTCCGGGCGAGTGAGCGTGTACGGAATCAACTTCGACACGGGCAAATCCACGATCCGCCCCGACTCGGAGCCGGCGCTGAATGAAGTGGTCAAGCTTCTTCAGGCGAATAAGTCATGGGCCATGGTGGTGGCGGGCCACACAGACAACGTAGGTACCCAGGCAATCAACCTTGCGCTGTCGCGGGAGCGCGCTCAGTCAGTGATCTCGTGGCTGTCGGCTCATGGCGTGGATGGAGCGCGCCTCGTGCCGGCCGGTTTTGGCGATACCCGCCCGATCGCGGAAAACAGAGACGAAGAGGGTCGGCAGAAGAACCGCCGCGTAGATCTCGTAAAGATTTATTAATGACGGTTCTTCAACTTGCGCTTGAACAGCCTCGGCTAGGGCATTTTCAGGGTTACTGTATAGCTCACATACGGTGTCATCCCGAACGAAGTGAGGGATCTGCACTTCTGCGTTCTTTCCGTGAGCTATACACCAA
>Ga0209726_10001471_pt1 | contig 37994 bp, 30 predicted proteins | sample Subgrocontami54m_FD_187453 | JGI IMG/M metagenome (GOLD analysis project Ga0209726, IMG submission 187453) | Subsurface groundwater microbial communities from S. Glens Falls, New York, USA - GMW46 contaminated, 5.4 m (SPAdes) (version 3) | ecosystem: Environmental > Aquatic > Deep subsurface >...
TCGCCAAAGACTTCGAGGCCACCATCGCCAGCGCCGTCGCCTGGGTCCTGCTCGCCCACATCAGGCTGTTGACGCGCCGCATCGTACGAGCCTGAATGCGTGAGCTTCTTTTCGAGTCAGACTCTTAGAGCCTTTGCGGCAGAAACGCTGAGCCAGAAGGGAGCGATGGCCTTGGCAAAGCGGCTTGAAAACTTCTGGAAAGCAAGCGGCTATCCCGCGGCGCGTTTCTGGGCGGAAGCTATCGACGAGCGTTTTGCCAAGGTCGGGACTTATCAACTGTATCGCGTGGCTTGCAATCTGGTAGATGGCTTGCCTCCGCGTTACCGCGATCCGCCGCCGCGCTCGGAAGGCGATTACCGGAACTTTCCTTGACGTGACGGCGCCTGGTGTCGCGATGGCGTAGACTCGGCAACGTGAGGCGGAAGGGACTGCATTCCGACAGCGGAGGGCGGCTCTCGGAGCATCCGGAACAGCGTATCGTGTCACGCGCAGGCTTTATGATAGGTATTTTCTATCGTGTGATAAGAAGCTGCTCGGTGACGGCCGCCGTCAGAGGCGACATCCTCCAGCATGCTCGATAAGCTCCATTATCTCATCGCACTGGCGCAAGAGCAGCATTTTGGACGCGCCGCTGAAGCGTGTGGCGTGACGCAGCCGACCCTGTCGGCCGGGATCAAGCAGCTTGAGGGCATGCTCGGCGTGCTGCTGGTGCAGCGCGCGTCCCGCTTTCAGGGGTTCACCCCCGAGGGCCAGCGCACTCTCGAATGGGCGCGCCGGATCGTCGGCGACGCCCGGGCCTTGCGGCAGGAGATGCGGGCGCTGAAACATGGCCTCGCCGGGCATATCAGGATCGCCGCGGTGCCGACCGCGCTGGCGATGGTCGCGAGTCTCACGACGCCCTACCGTGCCCTCCACCCGGACGTGTCTTTTACCGTCCTGTCACGCAACTCGATCGAGATCCTGGAGCTTCTCGAAAACCTCGAAATCGACGCCGGTCTGACCTATCTCGACAACGAGCCGGTGGGGCGAGTGCGCACGGTGCCCCTATACCATGAGCATTACCGGCTGCTGACCGCTGCCGACAGTCCGCTCGGCAATCGCGACGAGGTTACCTGGGCCGAAGTGGGACAGATACCGCTTTGCCTGCTGACCCCCGACATGCAGAACCGCCGCATCATCGACCGCTATCTCCGACTGGCGGGAGCCGAGCCGGCGCCGACCCTCGAATCAAACTCGATGATCGTGTTGTTCGCGCATGTGCGAACCGGGCGCTGGGCCAGCGTGATGCCGGCCAAGCTGGCCGAGACTTTGGGCCTCACCGACACGATCCGGGCGATTCCGATCACCGGCACAGAGACATATCCGACGATCGGCCTCGTCGTCCCGTACCGCGAGCCGATGACACCCTTGACGGCGGCGCTGGTGGCGGAAGCGCGACGCCTTACTCCCCTTTTGGAGAAAGGAGAGGACCGATAGATACTCTCTATCGAGGAACGGTACTGCTTTATTGCTTCTGCGGCTGCATCGACCGCACGTTCCGGCCGTTGAGGTTGGTTGTTATGGACAACTATGTTCAGCGCGGTTCCATGGAGCAGCACCCGTGCCCAGGAGATCATCGAGGCAAATCTGAGCCTCGTTGGTCCTGCGCTGCCGATCCTGCACGCCCTGCAGAAAGAGTTCGGCTACATCGATCGTGAGGCGGTGCCGCTGATCGCCCAGGCGCTTAACCTGTCGCGCGCCGAGGTTCATGGAGTCGTCAGCTTTTATCACGATTTTCGCGAGGCGCCGCCCGGCCGGCATGTGCTGAAGCTGTGCCGGGCCGAAGCCTGCCAGTCGATGGGCGCCGACGCGCTGGCGGACCAGGCGCGCGAGACGCTGCGGGTCGGCTGGGGCGAGACCACCGCTGATGGGCGGATCACGCTGGAGCCGGTGTTCTGTCTTGGGCTGTGTGCCTGCGCGCCGGCGGCAATGCTCGACGGCCGGGTGTTCGGCGCGCTCGATGATACCCGCCTCTCGGCACTGATCGACCAGGCGAGACGGCCATGATCCGGCCGCGCATCTTTGTCCCGCGCGACGCCGGCGCCCTGGCGCTCGGCTCGGAAGAAGTCGAGCGCGCGATCATCGCCGCTGAGCGCAAGCGCGGGATCGAGGTCGAGATCGTCCGCACCGGCTCGCGCGGGCTGTTCTGGCTCGAACCGATGATCGAGATCGAGACGCCGGAGGGCCGCGTCGCCTACGGCCCGGTGAAACCCGAGGATGTCGACCCCCTCTTCGCCGCCGGGTTTCTCGACGGCGGGCCGCACCCGTTGCGGCGCGGACGGCCCGAGGATATCCCGTTCCTCAAGCGGCAAACCCGCTTCACCTTCGCGCGCTGCGGCATCGTCGACCGGCTCTCCCTGGTGGATTACCGCGCGCATGCCGGGCTCCGCGGCCTCGAACGCGCGCTGTCGCTGGGGCCTGCGGCGATCATCGAAGAAGTCATCAAGTCCAGCTTGCGGGGGCGCGGCGGCGCTGGGTTTCCGACTGGGATCAAGTGGCGCACCGCCGCCGAGGCGCAAGGGGCGCAAAAATACATCGTCTGCAACGCCGACGAAGGCGACAGCGGCACCTATGCGGACCGCATGTTGATGGAAGGCGACCCATTCTGTTTGATCGAGGGCATGACGATCGCCGGGATCGCGGTCGGCGCGACCAAGGGATTTGTCTACATGCGCTCGGAATACCCGCACGCGATCGAGATTTTTGGCCGCGCCCTCCAGATCGCGCGGTCAGAGGGCATGCTTGACCACGGCATCGCCGGCTCGAAGCATCACTTCGACATTGAGATCAGGGTCGGCGCCGGCGCCTATGTCTGCGGCGAGGAAACCGCGCTGCTCGACAGCCTCGAAGGAAAGCGCGGGCAGGTGCGCGCCAAGCCGCCGCTGCCGGCGCATCACGGGCTGTTCGGCCGGCCGACCGTCATCAACAACGTGATCTCGCTCGCCTCGGTGCCGGCGATCCTGGCTGACGGTGCCGATGCCTATCGTGAGCTCGGCTTTGGCCGGTCGCGAGGGACGATACCGATCCAGCTTGCCGGCAACATCAAGCATGGCGGGCTGTTCGAAACGTCGTTTGGCGTCGCCCTTGGCGAGCTGGTCGACGATATCGGCGGCGGGACCCTGACGGGCCGGCCGGTGCGCGCAGTGCAGGTCGGCGGGCCACTCGGCGCGTATTTCCCGCGGGCGTTGTTCGACACACCGTTCGACTACGAGGCGTTCACCGCCAAGAACGGGCTGATCGGCCACGGCGGTGTCGTGGTGTTCGACGACACGGTTGACATGGCGCGGCAGGCGCGGTTCGCGATGGAGTTCTGCTCGATCGAAAGCTGTGGCAAGTGCACGCCGTGCCGGATCGGCTCGACCCGTGGGGTCGAGGTCATCGACCGCATCGTCAAGGGCGAGCGTCGAGCCGAGAACCTGACCTTGCTGCAGGAGCTGTGCGAGACGATGCGGTGCGGCTCGCTGTGTGCGCTCGGCGGCTTCGTGCCGTTCCCGGTAACCAGCGCCATCACCCATTTCCCCGAAGATTTCGGCGGCGCTCCGCTCAGCGCCGCCGCGGCCGCTTAGGAGGCCCACTCATGGCCCTCGTCCCCGAGATCGATTACGGCACGCCGGCCGTCAAATCCGACAAGTCGGTGTCGCTGACCATTGACGGCTTTGCCGTCAGCGTGCCCGAAGGCACCTCGATCATGCGCGCGGCGATGGAGCTCGGCATCAAGGTGCCGAAGCTCTGCGCCTACGACATGGTGGAATCGTTCGGCTCGTGCCGGCTGTGCCTCGTTGAGATCGAGGGCCGCGCCGGTACGCCGGCCTCGTGTACGACGCCGGTCACCGAGGGCATCAGGGTCACGACGCAGAACCAGCGCCTCGGCCGCATCCGCCGCAACGTCATGGAGCTTTACATCTCCGACCATCCGCTCAATTGCCTGACCTGCGCCGCCAACGGCAATTGCGAATTGCAGGACATGGCCGGCGCCGTTGGGCTGCGCGAGGTGCGCTACGGCTATGACGGCGAGAATCATCTCGACGCCGAGAAGGATACCTCGAACCCTTATTTCACGTTCGACCCGGCGAAGTGCATCGTCTGCTCACGCTGCGTGCGCGCCTGCGAGGAAGTGCAGGGCACCTTCGCGCTGACGATCGATGGGCGCGGCTTCGCCAGCCATGTCGCGGCCGGAATGGACGAGGATTTTCTTGCTTCTGAATGCGTCTCGTGCGGCGCCTGCGTCCAGGCCTGCCCGACCGCCACCTTGATCGAAAACTCGGTTATCGAGATCAGCCAGCCGGAACATTCGGTGGTCACGACCTGCGCCTATTGCGGCGTCGGTTGTAGCTTCAAGGCCGAGATGCGCGGCAACGAGGTCGTGCGCATGGTGCCCTGGAAGGACGGCAAGGCCAACCACGGCCATAGCTGCGTCAAGGGCCGCTTCGCCTGGGGCTACACCAACCACCAGGACCGCATCCTGAAGCCGATGATCCGCGAAAAGATCACCGACCCGTGGCGCGAAGTGTCATGGGACGAGGCGATCGGCCGGGTCGCCTCGGAGTTCCGGCGCATCCAGTCGCAGCACGGCGTCGGCGCGATCGGCGGCATCACCTCGTCGCGCTGCACCAGCGAGGAAACCTTCCTCGTGCAGAAACTGGTGCGCGCGGTGTTCGGCAACAACAACGTCGATACCTGCGCCCGCGTCTGCCATTCGCCGACCGGCTACGGTCTGAGCAAGACGTTTGGCACCTCGGCAGGCACTCAGGATTTCGACTCGGTCGAGCAAGCCGATGTCGTCCTGGTGATCGGCGCCAACCCGACCGACGCGCATCCGGTGTTCGCCTCGCGCATGAAAAAGCGGCTGCGCCAAGGCGCCAAGCTGATCGTCATCGACCCGCGCCGGATCGATCTCGTGCGCATGCCGCATATCGAGGCGGCTTACCATCTGCCGCTCAGGCCCGGCACCAATGTCGCGATGCTGAACGCGATCGCGCATGTCGTGGTGACCGAGGGTCTGGTCGCCGAGGACTACGTGCGCGAGCGCTGCGACACGCAAGCCTTTGCCGACTGGGCCGAGTTTATCAGCCGGCCCGAAAACAGCGCCGAAACGGCCGCGCAGTACACCGGCGTCCCAGCCGCGGACGTTCGCGCCGCGGCGCGGCTCTATGCCGGCGGCGGCAACGGCGCGATCTATTACGGTCTAGGTGTCACCGAGCACAGCCAGGGCACCACCGCCGTCATGGCGATGGCCAACCTGGCGATGGCGACCGGCAATATCGGCCGGCGCGGGGCTGGGGTGAACCCGCTGCGCGGCCAGAACAACGTCCAGGGCGCGTGCGACATGGGCTCGTTCCCGCACGAGCTCTCGGGCTATCGCCATATCTCGGACGGAACGGCGCGCGCCCTGTTCGAACAAGATTGGGGTGTGACCCTCGAACCGGAGCCGGGTCTTCGCATCCCCAACATGCTCGATGCCGCGGTCGACGGCTCCTTCCGCGGCATCTACATCCAGGGCGAGGACATCCTGCAATCCGAACCCGACACGCATCATGTCGCGGCGGGCTTGGCCGCGATGGAGTGCGTCGTCGTGCAGGACCTCTTCCTCAACGAGACCGCCCGTTACGCGCATGTGTTCCTGCCCGGTTCGACCTTCCTCGAAAAGGATGGCACGTTCATCAATGCCGAGCGGCGCATCGGCCGGGTGCGCAAGGTCATGGCGCCGCGCGCCGGGATGGCGGACTGGGAAATCACCTTGGCCATCGCCCAGGCGATGGGGCTGGAGATGCACTACGCCCACCCGTCGGAGATCATGGACGAGATCGCGCGTCTGACGCCGACCTTCGCCGGTGTCTCCTATGACAAGCTCGATGCGATGGGCTCGGTGCAGTGGCCGTGCAACGACAAGGCGCCCGAGGGCACGCCGATCATGCATATCGGCAGCTTTGTCCGCGGCAAGGGCAACTTCCTGATCACCGAATACGTGCCGACCGACGAGAAGATCGGGCCGCGCTTTCCGCTGCTGCTGACCACCGGCCGCATCCTCAGCCAGTACAATGTTGGTGCCCAGACCCGTCGCACGGACAACGTCGTCTGGCACGAGGAGGACCGGCTGGAAATTCACCCGCACGATGCCGAGGAACGCGGCATCCGCGACGGCGATTGGGTCCGGCTCAGGAGCCGCGCCGGGGAGACCAGCCTACACGCGCGGATCACCGACCGGGTCGCGCCGGGCGTGGTCTACACCACGTTTCATCACCCGGACACGCAGGCCAACGTGATCACCACCGACTATTCGGATTGGGCCACCAACTGCCCCGAATACAAGGTCACGGCTGTTCAGGTCATGCCGTCGAACGGGCCCTCGCAGTGGCAGCAGCGCTACCGGGAACTGAGCCGCCAGACCCGCCGGATCGCCCCCGTGGAAGCGGCCGAATAATGAGCCTCCCCGCACCGGTGCACCGCGTTGCCCGTGCCGCGTGGCGCAACGGTGAGGCTTGTTGCCCCGGTAAACGCGCAATCCCCGAGGAGACAGCGGTCGCGCTGACGTACAACCGCGTTACCCATGCGGTGATGATGGCGACTCCCGCCGACCTTGAAGATTTCGCGGTCGGTTTCAGCTTGACCGAAGGAATCATCCAGAGCTCGCTCGACATAGAGACGCTCGAGGTGGTGCCGAGCGAAGACGGTATCGAATTGCGCATGTGGATAGCCGAGCCCCCCGGCGATGCGTTTACCGATCGGCGGCGCCATCTCGCCGGGCCGACGGGATGCGGGCTGTGCGGTATCGAAAGTCTTGCCGAGGCGATGCGTCGCCCGCCCGTCGTGACCGGCGACCTCTGCATTTCCGCCGACGTGATCCGCATGGCGGTCGCATCGTTGCCGGTGGCACAGAGCCTCAATCGCGAAACGCGAGCGGTCCATGCGGCCGGGTTTTGGCAGCCGGGCAAGGGGCTTGTCGCGCTGCGCGAGGATGTCGGCCGCCACAACGCACTCGACAAGCTCGCGGGTGCTCTGGCGCGTGCCGGGGTCTCGGCGGCGCGAGGCATCGTGCTGCTGACCAGCCGGGTCTCGGTCGAGATGGTACAAAAGGCAGCGGTGATGGGCGCGCCGATCGTCGTCGCGGTTTCGGCACCGACAGCGCTGGCGGTCCGCACGGCGGATACCGCCGGCATCACCCTGGCAGCAATCGCCCGTGACGATGGCTTCGAAATCTTCACTCACCCGCGGCGCATCGACACGTCGGTTTCCGAACATGTCGCCTGACAAGCTGGTCTACATGGCCAACCAGATAGGTAAGTTCTTCGCCCACCGCCGCGAGGACGAAGCGGTTGCCGCCATCGCCGACCATCTCGTCAAGTTCTGGGACCCTCGAATGCGCACGGCAATCCTGGCCCACCTTGAAGAGGACGGCAGCGGGCTCGATCCATTGGTGCGGAAGGCAGTCGAGACGCTGCCGGCCTAACTCGCTGTTTTGGGTGCGCCCCGAAAAGGCGGCTTTGCCAGTGGGTGCAAGGCCCACCCATCAGCCACGCGGCCGGAAACCCTTATCCATCTTGAAATGTCCGGCTAAATACCGTACAATATTCGAAGATAAAGGAGTTCCCATGATGCCGCAACAACCAACGCGCACCGCGCGAATAGAGGCGCGGATCGCACCGGACGCCCTAGCCGCCGTGAAGCGCGCTGCTGAACTTCAGGGGCGCAGCGTCAGCGGTTTCGTAGTGGCAGCTGCCCAGGAAGCCGCGCGGCGCACCATCGAGGACGCGCAGATCATCCGCCTGTCGGTGGAGGATCAGCGCACCTTTGCGGAAGCCATCCTCAGTCCATCGCCGCTTGCACCGGCGATGGAGCGCGCGCTTGAGCGCTACCGCACGCTGATCACCACCTCGCCCGGTGAGTGAGGGCTTTCGCATCGAGTTATTGAGTTCCACGCATGACCGCGCGGGGTTTTCCTGCGGCGTCGAGGCTCTCGATCGATATTTTCGGGAGCTCGTCTCGCAGGACATGCGGCGCCGGGTCAGCAACTGCTTCGTCGCGCTCGATCCTGCCGGGAAGATTGCCGGCTATTACACCCTCGCAGCGACCAGCCTGCCCTTGACCGAAATCCAGCCCGAGCAAGCACGGCGACTGCCGTGCTATCAAGCGTTCCCGGCTTGCCTGGTGGGCCGGCTTGCCGTCGACCAGGCTTTTCGAGGCCGGGGGCTTGGCAGCGCGCTGATCGTCGACGCGATCGCCCGGGCGATGCGCGCCGAGCCGGCGATTTTCGCGCTGATCGTCGACGCCAATGATGACGCCGCCATGGGGTTCTACGAACACCTGGGTTTTATCCCCTTCGCCAGCCGGCCAATGACCCTGTTCCTGCCAATCGCCGAAGCAGTCCGTAGGCTATCCTGCGGCACGGTTCTGGGCTGAAACTATCGACGAGCGTTTTGCCAAGGTCGGGACCTATCAACTGTATCGCGTGGCTTGCAATCTGATGGATGGCTTGCCTCCGCGTTACCGCGATATGCCGCCGCGCTCGGGAGGCGATTGACGGGACTTTCCTTGACGTGACGGCGCCACGCTGCTGACAACCGAGCCGGGGCCGGATGTGGCGCCGATCCACAACCGGCAGATGGCGATCTTGGAGCGGGCGGATTGGCCCGCCCGGATCGACCTGAACCGGAGCGAGGCGGAACTGCTGCGCCCTTTGCCCGCGGGCTCCCTCGATGGCGAGCAGGTTCGATAGGATCAGTGGGCACGAATTTCGCGGCGGAACTCCTCGATTTCGTTGCCCTGCTTGGCAACGAGCGACCGGAGGTTGTCGTTGTCGGCCTTTAGCTCTTTCAGCGCCTTGACGAGGTAGGGAACGAGGTTGCCTGGCGTGAAGGTGAGCATTTGCTTCTGCTCGTCGCCGCCCACGGTGAGCGGGAACAGCGCCTTCACGTCCTGCGCGATGAATCCGGCCTGCCGGTTGATGTCGGGCTGCGCCTTCCAGTTGAATTCCACCGGCCGCAGCTGCAATACCTTGTCCAGCATCGGCGTGTCGATCGCCGCGATGTTGGTCTTAAGGCGCCGGTCGGAAGAGCATTCGGAATGCATGCCGGTCGAGCCATTCCTGCACAGCGAATTGCCGCCGGTTGGATTGCTGGTGTAGTCGTAGAACTGATTGCGCGCCAGAATGTTGCCGTTGACATCTAGTTTTTGCGCGATCGAGGTCGTGCCGATGCCGACGTTGCCCGAGCCATCTATGTAGAGACGCGAGGCGCCGCCGTTGGCCTGGTAAAGATCGAGGAAGTTCCAGAAGCGGAACTGCTCGCCGTCGCTGCCGCTGACGTTATGAATGGCGTGATTAGTGTCGCCCGCCCCGGCGAGGTAAATATAATTGCGGTTAACCGCTATAGTAGCCATGTTGCTGGTGCCGTTGGGATCGACGTAATAGCCGGCGTCATTTTGATCGATGAAAATGGCCGAGCGCATGGCGCCATCGGCCTGCATCTCGCCCGGGGTATAGATGTACTTGCCGTTGTAGGCGCGCAGGTAAGTACTGTCGGTCATGTACCAGCCGCCGCCGTAGGTTTCGTTATACCAACCGGTGTTGCCCGAGCTGCGCAGCCAGCCGCCGTTGGCGTAGATGTCCACGCCGGTAAGGGAGTAGCCCGTCGGGGCCGTGTTGACGCCCATTTTGCCGGCGTTGTTGATCGTCATGACGGCTCCGGAGGCGCTGCCTGAGCCGTATTTATGGATCTGGAAGTCGCCGCTGCTATAGGTATAAAAATGCGTGGAGAGGCCGTTGTCGGATTGCACGAGCTGCGAGCAGCAGCCATCGCCGCGGTCGTTGATCGTCAGGCCGCCGCTCGTGATGCTCGTAGCGGCGGTGATGGCCACGCCGCCGCTGGCCGTGCCGACGCGCATGTAGGTCGCGGCGCCGCCGGGGGTCTGGAAATAGGTGTCGCCGCCCGAAGGGGGGCGTACGGCGAGATTGCTGGCATCCATATACCAGCCGGTCGATACGGCGCCGACGCCGGTGCCGCCCGGAAGGCCGGTAACAGTGCCGCCGTTCATGGCAATCGCGCTGGCGGAAACGGTAGACATCCGGCTCGTGCCGTTGGGATCGACGTAATAGCCGGCGTCATTGTTGTCATAAATGATGGGCGCATAGACGTTGCCCGTCATGGTGACGTTGCCGTTATCGAAGGTCACCATGTCGCCGCCGGTGTCCCAATCCCAGAAGGTCAGCTTGGTGAAGGCGATGCGCCGGAAGCCGCTCTGGTTCTCGATGGTCAGGTTTGTCGAACCCGTCAGGGTCAGGGTGCCGGCCATGCTCAGGGCGCTATTGAACGAAGCAAGGCCGGTGAACGTGGTGGGGCCGGGGAAGATCACGGCGCCAGCGGCGTTGCCGATGGTGACGGTGCCGACGTCGGTGTTGATATAAAGATTGTTGCAGCAACCGCTTGCATAGGTGACGCGGTCGCTCCAGTGCCCGTCGATATACGACTGGATCGAGGACTGGTTGTCAACGGCCTGGTACATCACGATGCCGTCGTTCGTACCGTTGGTGGCGACGTCGAGTTTCCCGTTGGGCGCTCCGGAATTGCCGATGCCGACACTGCCGTTGGAGTTCAGCGTCGCCCCGAGCGTCTTGAGGGCGATATTCGTGGTTGAATCCTGCGACCCGTATTCGAGTTTCACGCCCGTATAACCGCCGAGATGCAGGTAATCGTCGCCGCCGCCGGCGTTATTGAACGCGACGTAGCCGCCCTGGTTGTTGTCGGCGAAGAGCAGCCCCTGATAGCTGTTATTGTCGGCCGTCGAGCGGAATTCAAGAAACGCGTTGCCGTTCGTGCTGACCAGCATCATGGCCTTGGAATTCACCGCCTGGGCGCTCGTGGGAGCGGAATCGAACACTTCAAGCTTCGCCGCCGGCGAAGTCGTTGCGATGCCGACATTGCCGTTGGAGCCCTGGATATACATGCGCAGGGTCTGGCTGCCCATGGCCGCGGTCGATGATGTGAAGGCAATGCCTCCATATCCCGCCAGATTAAGATAATTGTCGTCGGCGCGCGTTCCGATCCCGCCGCGGTAGATGCCGGTGTCGTAATAGCCGGCCCCGTTGTCCGCGTTGCCCAGAGCGATCAGGCCCTGCTGATTGGTGATCTGCGAACGGATGACACCATTGACCTGGAGTTTTTCGGTGGGCGAAGTCGTCGCGATGCCGACGTTGCCGCTTGTGGCTACGGTGACTTTTTCGGAATTGGCGTTGCCGATATAGACCGGGTTGGCGCCATCGCTGAACAGGTAGAGGGCGGTGCCGGAATAAATGCCGGGCTTTCCCCAGGCCGAGCCTACTCTCACCGAGCCGGTGGTGCCTTCCGCGTTGAAAACTTGCAAGCCGGGGCTGTCGGCATACGTCATGGTGCCGTCCCCATCCACGACATGCAGTTTAGAGCCCGGGCTCGCCGTGCCGATGCCGACGTTGCCGCCGCTTGGATTGAGGAGGAGCGGATACTGGGTCGATTGCGTGCTGTCATGCGATTGTATCCAGAACCCGGCGCCGCCGCCCCTCATGCCGATCGAGGCCATGCCGGTATCGCCCGGATTCGTGAAAAGCATCATGCCTGTGCGGGTGGCGCCTGTTGTCGGCGGATTGGCGAGGGCGCCGTTTACCGTAAGCAGCGAGCCGGGGCCCGTGGTGCCGATGCCGACGTTGCCGCCGCTATTGATGCGCATTCTTTCGGTATAGACGCCGGCGGCTTTCTCCCAGATTTTGAGCGGCACGACGCCGCCGCCATAATCGTAAGTATCGAACGCCCAGCCGTAGGCGGTGTTGCCCGATTGCATTTCCAGGTCGCCGTGATCGACGTTGCCGTTGTAGATGTTCAGCCGCGCGGCCCGGACCGCCGACCCGTTGATGCCAACATAACCGGCTGCGTCGTAGACGATGGCGTCGCCGCCCGAACTGTCCCACAGGCGGTTGATGCCGCCCGTGCGGTAAAAGACGCCGGCGCCGCTCGTGGAGCGGTCGTTGGCCTGAAACCCGGCGTTGGCGCCACTCGAAGCAACTATGCCGTTATAGGTCGTGGTGCTGTTCACTGTCAGAGTGTCGGTGGTAAGGCCGTTGGTGACGGCGACGCCGTTGTTCATGGAGACAAGGCCGGTGCCCATATTGAAGGCGAATGGCCGCAAGGCGTTCCAGCCGCCATACTGGTCGCCGGAAGCGGTGATCAGGAAATAGAAATTGGAGCCGTCGTTGCGCTCGATGACGCCGTAATTGCCGCCGATATTCCGGAACCCGCCGTAACTTCCGCCGCCGAGCGTGCTGATGATTTCCTGGGTGGCGCGTATGCCGCCGACGACATCGAGCTTGACGCCCGGCGTCGTCGAGCCGATGCCGACGTTGCCCTCAACCCACATTCCAACTTTCCCGGCTCCGCCGCCGGAGTTGAAAATCTGCAATTGCTTGTCGGAGGCAAGGCTCGCAGCCGAAAACAGGCGTGGGTTTCCAGCGTAATTATCAAAGATATACGTGGCGTAAGTGCTTGCGCCTTCCAGTTGAATTTGGCCACCTTCAAGCGCCCCATCTTGCGGCCGAACACTAAGGACGCCGGCAGAGGGCGTGTAGAACATATTTGCTACGTCTAATGTTCCGGCGGGACTTATCGTGCCGATGCCGACGTTGCCGGAGGAGTCGATGCGCATGCGCTCGGTCCTCGCGGTAGTGCCGGTCATAAATCGAAGCGCGGTAGGCAAGGTTCCAGCCGACACCGCCCCGTCAATATAACCAAAAATAGCCCCGAAACTTTGATAGGCGCTTCCATCATAGCCCTCGAAGTGGATTTGCCCGGCATTGTTGCCGCTCGCCGAAGCCGTGGGCGAGGCGATCGTGCCATTGGAGGTGAACATGCGTATATCGTTCGCGTTGCCGCCGGCGCGATACAGGTACAGCCCTTCGCCGGAGGTGTTATCGATACGAACTGTGCCTCCATAGACATGGAGCAGCTGGGAAGGACTCGCCGTGCCGATGCCGACGTTGCGGTCACCGCGCACCACGAGCCCGCTTCCCGAAGTATTATAAACGCTCAATAGGTTATAATTGCTGTTATCTCCCTTGGCGGTCATGTCGATACGGGCAAGATCGTTTGTGAAGGTCGAGAGCGAATTCTCGACGATGAGGGGATCGCTGTTCGCCCCCGTTGTCACATGAAGTACAGCCGATGGGCTCGTGGTGCCGATGCCGACGTTGCCCGCCGCATCGATGCGCATGCGTTCGGTGACGGTGGTTGATCCCGTCGGGGTGGTCCAGAAAGTGAGATAACCGCCGTGAGCCGATGCACTCCAGTTTTCGGCGGCGTATCCGATGATTTGCGCCGCCTGGCCGCCAAGCGATGTAGACCACCCAGTGGTTCCATCGTAGCCCCGGTAGACGACGTTGCCGATGGCGTCGCCGGATTGCACGGCCGTGGGCGACGCTTGCGTGCCACGGGCTCTATATAAATTCAGCGCGGCGGAATAGGCGGTCGAGCTTCCGTATTCGAGGGACGACAGGCCTCGAATGCCGTTTTCGGCGGTGTTGACGACATCCAACGCCCCGACGGGCGCCGTCGTCCCGATGCCGACGTTGCCGCCATTAAAGAACGAAACGCCGTTGCCTTGGAGAGAGATGGCTTGGGCCTGACCGTTGTATATGTATAAATTGTAGGCATTCGTGGAGTCATATAAATTGATCGCTCGGCTGGCCGGCGCCAACGCAAGAAATCCGGAGGATGTATAGAGATAAGAGTTGGCGCCGAGCTGCATGCTGCCATTGACATCCAGCTTCTGGGCCGGGCTCGCCGTGCCGATGCCGACATTGCCTTTGATGTAGGTATCGCCCGTATCGGCATAGACTCTCATCAAATCTATCGCGCCGCTTGAGTCGACGGAAAAGCTCGGCCGTTGCCCCGTGCTGCTGTAAGTGGCGTAATTCGGCACATGCACTGTCATGCGCCGCTCGCCCTGCGACCCGCCCCGCCCGATAATGTACTGGCCCTGCCCTGCGCTCGATCCTTCATAGCCGCTGTCAGGCAGCGTGATGCCCCACCAGTCGCTTGTCGCGGCGGCGATCGTAGCCGCGCCCGATCCGCCAAGACCCGTGACTTGCAGCTTCGCCGCCGGCGCCGCCGTGCCGACGCCGACGCCGGCCGAGGTGACATACAGCATGCCGGTCGAATTGGCGGCGAAGCCCACGGTGTTGGCGGCGGGCAGATACATGCCGTTCGCGGGCGCGGATGAGCCCGTGGGTACGAAGTTGGTGGCCGTCATCGTGCCGACATAAGTGACGCCGCCCGAAAGCGTGGTCATGCCTGAAACATGGAACGTGCCGTTGACGTCGAGGTTGTAGCCTGGCGCGTTCGTTGCGATGCCGACGAGGCCGGCGCTGTCGATGCGCATTCTTTCGGCGGGCGAACCGGCGTTCGAGGTTCTGAAGATCATGCTGGTTTGGTTGGAACCGTTCGTTACCCCCGCGATCTGAACCGAGCGCACGCCCACGCCGGCTCCCGTCGGATCTATGTCGATATTGACGGCGGTGTTTGCGGTACCGCCATTGTTCGCGACGGCAAGCCCGGTGGTCTCGGCGCCAGCGGATGTCTTCACGGCATGCAGGATCGCGCCCGGGCTCGTCGTGCCGATGCCGAAGTTGCCGCTGGTGTCTATAACCATGCGAAAGGCTCCGGCTGTCGAGTCGTAGATGAAAAATTGCCCGCCCGTGCCGATATTTCCACTGCCCGCCGAGACCAGATAATACTTGTGCCCGCCCGAGCCCGTGGCTTCAAGGCCGATGCCCGCTCCAAGCGTTCCAGAACCGGTAAACAAAGCTCCGGTATTGTAGGCGCTGATACCGGCAACCGTTAACAGGGTAGCAGGACTTGTCGTGCCGATGCCGACATTGCCGCCATTCAATATGGTAAGCACGGCGCCGGCGGGACTGCCTGAGCCGTATTTATGGATCTGGAAGTCGCCGCTGTTATAGGTATAAAAATGCGTGGAGAGGCCGTTGTCGGATTGCACGAGCTGCGAGCAGCAGCCATCGCCGCGGTCGTCTATCCGGATACCGCCACGGTTGATATTACCTGCATTGGCGCCACTCACTTCTAACACTGCGACTGGCGTCGCCGTGCCGATGCCGACGTTGCCGGAAGAGTCGATACGCATGCGCTCGGCGCCGTAGCCGAGGTTGGCGGATCGCAGGTCATCGCCGGTCGAGCCGGTAAAGAAGGCGAGGCCGGTCGGCATCGCGCTGGCCGAAGTAAAGTTCCCTTCCGCCATTGCCTTGATGGAGGCGGGGTAGAGCAGTTTTGATGACTGGAAGCTTGTATCGGTGCCCCATTGGCCACCAAACATGACACCGCCCAAGGCGGATGTCGCGGCAATCGCTGTGCCGTCGGTCCTGCGGTGCGCAAGGGCCAATCGGCTCTCAAACGTTTGGTTCCCGTCTGCGCGAGCGCTGATGACCTCTACACTGTTGATCGCGCTGGCGCCTGCGCTGGTCTCTGCCAAACGTATGGTATTGCCGATGCTGGCGGCGTTGACGACATCCAGCAAATAACTTGGCGCCGTCGTCCCGATGCCGACATTGCCGCCGCTCTGGATGGTGAATTTCGTCGAGGTCGCGGCGCCGGTGCGCCGCTGAACGAACAGGTGGCCACCATTGGGCCCGTCGGCGTTGAAGATCCAGCCGTCGTCGCTGTGGTTGTCCTGCAGCAGCTTCAATTGCGCGCCGGAGGCGGAGAGTCCCTTCACCTCAAGCGCGGCTTGCGTGGAGGGCGTGTTGCCGATGCCGACGTTGCCGGTGGCGCCAATCCTCATCCGTTCGTTCAGGGCGTTTCCGCTATTCGTCAAAAACCGGAGGTCGCCGGTGAGGGTGCCGCCGGTGCCCGCGATGTTGGCGTCAATCGCGGCGAAAACGTTGTTGCTGGATGTGAGGGTCGTTGAATTCGAGAAGGCGAGCCGGGCCAGGTTGCTCACCGCGTCCGGAACCACAATGCCCAAGCGCGTAGTGCCCGTGGTGGTGGACTGAAAGACCGGAAGCACCGTGCCGTAGGTGTGGAGAACGGCGGCGGGGCTCGCCGTCCCGATGCCCACCCCGCCCGCGCCCTTGGGCATGATGGCGAGGCTGATGTCGGTATCCGAGCCCGCCGGGGCTACTTGCACCGCCGCGCCGGTGGCGGAGGGCGTGATGCTGAGGTAATTCACCGCGCTGGCTGCTGTGTTCCAGCGCTCCACTTCCACCCCGCCCGCCGCGGCGGAAACGGTGTCGGCGGTGGCCTGGTAGAAGCCGGTGTTGCTGTCGCCGGTGACATAGAGGCCGGGCGCGCCCACACTGCCCGCCGGAAAGCTGAACGCGCTGGTGGTGCCGCCGCCCACGCTGACCACCGAGCCCCAGCTTCCGCCCGAATTCTTGAGTTCGATGTTGCCGCTGTTATCGCGGATGCCGTAGCCGCTGGCGCCGTCGGTCGCGCCCCAGTTGATATAGCTGGAAGCCGCCATGCCGATGTTGCCGTTGACGTCGAGCTTGTGGTTGGCGGTAGTGGTGCCGATGCCGACATTGCCACCCACAGGGGCGAGAGTCACGTTGCCGGAACTGACGCGTAAAAAGTCTCGCGTGTTCGCGACGTCATACATGAAGAAGCTATTGTCCGTCTGCTTGCCTACAATCCATTTGCCCGTGCCGGCGTCATAAAAGGTAATGCGGCTTTGGTTTCCACCCCCTGCATTGTTAATGCCCAATTGCGCATAATTGGAGCCCGTGCTTTCAATTAGCGCCAATGCCGTTGTCGCGCCCTGCACATGAAGCTTCCAAGTGGGGGTTGCCGTGCCAATGCCGACATAGCCGCTGCCGAGAATGGTCATCGCCGTGGTGGCGGTGGTGTCGGTGGCGCCGGTGGAGCCTGCGGGGTTGGTTTTAAAGGTAATGTTCGAAGTGCCCGTGCCGGTGGCGGTGCCCGACGATAAAATTAGATCGCCGCCGTTCTTGTCGGTGGAGCCCGAGGTGGCGCCGCCCGCCTGAATAGTGGCGCTTAAACCGGCGGTATCCGCCGTGGCGTTGCGCGGGCTCACCCCCGCCGAGCTTACGGCCAGCACGCCGGCGGAGGCGTTATCAGTTGTTCCCGTGCTGCCTGCCGCGGGCACGTTGAACTGCACGGCGCTCACGCCCGTGCCGGTGCTGGCGCCGGAAGAGAGCACAAGGTTGCCGCCGTTTTTATCGGTCGTGCCGCTGGTGGCGCCGCTGCCCTGGATGGTGAAATCCTTGCCCGCCGTGGCGGCGGTGGTGTTGCGATCCATCGAAATAGTTTGCGCCGCCGTGCCGTCGGCGCCGATAGAGACGCTCCCCGCCCCTTTGGGCGCGAGCTTGATGCCGACATCGGTATCCGACCCCGCCGCGCCGATTTTCACCGGGTTGCCGGTAGCGGAAGCGGTGACGTTGGTGTAGTTTACGCCGCTGGCCACCGTGTTCCAGCGCTCCACTTCAACGCCGCCCGCCGTGACCGACATGGTGTTGGCGGTGGCCTGGTAAAGCCCGGTGTCGGTATCGCCTGTTACATAAAGGCCGGGCGAGCCCACGCTGCCCGCCGGGAAGCTGAACGCCGTGGTGCCGTCGTTCCCCGCCACGCTCCACGCCGAGCCGTTGTAAATGTTTATAAGATTGGTGGTGGTGTTATACACCATGAGGCCGGTGGCCGGGCTGCTGATGGCGTCGCGCTGCGCGGTGGTGAGGCGCGGCATGAGGAAGCCCAGCGAGGTGGAAGTCAGATCGAGCAGCGCGGTGGCGGCGGGCGTAGCCGTGCCAATGCCGGCGAGTCCAGCCGAAGTAATGCGCATGCTCTCCGTGCCAGAGCTGCCTGTTCCAAAAACAAGCGCGCCATTCGGGGCCGTGGCTCCTGTCTTGTTGAGGATATTTAGATTATTGTTGTTATCCATTCCTATAATATTGTTTAGGGCTCCTCCACCCCCTCTTTGTTGAATGTATGTATTATTATCCAGCCCAATGCCCGTGCCGGATACATAGAGCGACGTAGCCGGGCTGGTGGTTCCGATACCCACATAACCGCTTCCCAAGATCGTCATTGCCGTGGTGGCGGTGGTGTCGGTGGTGCCAGTGGAACCGGCGGGATGTGTCTTAAAGGTGACGTTCGAGGCGCCCGCGCCGGTGGCCGTGCCGGAACTCAGCACCAGATCGCCGCCCGCTTTATCTGTCGAACCGCTGGTCGCGCCGCCCGCCTGCATGGTGAAGTTATACCCCGCCGTGGCGGCCACCGTGCCGCGCTCCATGCCCACCGTGCGCGCCGCATCGCCGCCGATGCCGATAATGGTGCTGGGCGTGGTGGTGCCGATGCCGATATTGCCCGCCAGATAGTTAGTCGAGGCGCTGTCGGTCTGGTACACGCCGAATTTGTTGGTGATGGCGCCTGTGGTGGTTGGCGTGTCGAGGTAAAGCCCGTAGCAGTTGGTCACCGCGCCGGTGGCGTTGGCGTTGTCGCAGCGGCTGTAGACGCCATACATCGTCGTCACCGCTCCGGTGCCGGTTTTTTGCGGCGTCGCGCTTAAGCCATACATGGCCCCGACCGTGCCGCTGTTTGTATTCTGCGGCAGCCCTTGCAAGGCGTACATATTCGTCACGGCGCCGCTGCTGGTGTTTCTCGCCTGGCCGTTGACGGCCGTCATGGTCGTGACCGTTCCGCTCGACGTGTTCTGGGGCGTAACCTGCACACCCGACATCGACGTGACCGTGCCAGAGCTGGTGTTCTGCGGGTTGGACTGGAAGCCGAAAAGCGCGGCCAGCGTGTTGCCCGAACTGGCGGTGTAGGTGGGGTTAACATACAGGCCGTAAAGGTTTCCGCTGTTCGCCACGGACTGCGCGCCTTCTACATAGGCTTGATAGACGTTGGAGGCGGAAGCGGTGCTGGGCGCATAAACATGCAGGGTGCCGGTCGCCGTCGCGGTGCCGATGCCTACTTTGTTGCCGCTTGCATCCACATATAAGGTATTGGTATCGAACGCCGCATTGCCGCTCACGCTGAGCGGGCCGCTTACCGCGACTGTTCCCGCGCCCTTCGGCGTAAGGGTGATGCCAATATCCGTATCCGTTCCCGCCGCCGTAACGGTAAGCGGGCTTCCGGCTATCGACGCGCCGAAATTAAAATAATTCACGCCGGATGTATTGCCGGTGAAGCGCGCCACGTCGTTGCCGCCCGCCGACACGCCCACCACATCGGCGCCGGGGCGATAGAAGCCGGTGTTGGTGTCGTTGGTGAAGTAGAGGCCGGGCGAGGCCGCCGTGCCGTCGGACAGGCTGATGCTGCCGCTCACATTGCCGGTGAGGTTGCCGGTCACGTTGCCCACCACGTTGCCGGTGAGGTTGCCGACGAAGCCACCTGTCGCCGTCACGCTGCCGGCGAAGGTGGCGTTGCCGGTGGAGCGCGTGATGGTGAGCGGCGTGGCCAGCGCCGTGCCGTCATCCTTATAGCTGTTGATCACGAAGTCGGAGCCCGCGTTGCTGCCGCCTTCCGCCGTGGCGTTGGCGCTGAGGTCCCACCGCTTGCTGCCCGCCGTGGTGTAATACAGCGCGCGGCTGCTGGCCGCCGCGCCGCGGATTTGCATGTTGCCGTTCACGTCGAGCTTCTGCGCCGGGCTTGCCGTGCCGATGCCTACGTTGCCGCTGTGGTCAATCGTCATCACCACCGCGCCGTCGGTGGTGATGGTGACCGCGCCGTCGGAGCCCGTGTCGGTCACCGCCACGCCGGAATCGCCCTTGGTGATGGCGGAGGTGGCGACATCGTTCGCGGCGGTGACGAGGCCCTTGGCGTTCACGGTGCCCCAGGTGTAGGTGCCCGCCGTGACGCCGCTGTTGGGCAGAAGGGTGGTGTCGAACACGCCGCTGGTGATGTTGCTGGCGTTGTCGGCGCCGAGATTGGCGCGCGCGCCCGCCGCCGTGCCCGAACCCGTGCCGCCCGAGGCTACCGCCACGCAGCAGCCGGTGACGTTGGATGCCGACACCGAGCCCGCCGTGCCGCCGCTGGAGCCGGTGAGATCCACGCCCGTAATCGTGCCGCCGGTTATGGCCACCGCGTTGGCGTTCTGCACCGCCATGGTGCCAAGGCCCAGAGTCGTGCGCGCGGCGGCGGCGCTGGCGGTGATGAATAGCGCGTCGCCTACCGTTGTGGATCCCAGCGTGGCTCTTGCGGCAGCGGCGCTTGCCGCCGTGAACAGCGCATCGCCCGTGGCGGATGAACCCAGGGCAGTTCGGCCCGCGCCCGCGCTTGCGGCGATGAACACCGCGTCGCCCACGGTGGTGGAGCCTAAATTCGTGCGCGCCGCCGCCGCCGTGACTGCGCCGGTGCCGCCTTGCGCCACCGCCAGCGGCGTGGTGAGCGTGAGGCTGTCGAGCGCGGTCGCGCCCGCCGTGAGCACGCCAAGGGTGGTGGCGCCCGTCACGCCCAGCGTTCCGCCGACCGTGGCGTTGCCCGTCACCGCAAGGCTGCCGAGGGTGCCCGAGTTGGCGGAATAAGAACCCGCCGTCACCACGCCCGCGTTGGAAACGGTGAAGACAGTGTTGCTGTTCTTGTCTTTAATCGTAAGAAGCGTGGCCACGCCCGCCGCGGGCTCCGTCAGCGTGATGCTGGCCGCCGCGAGCGAGCCGTCCTGGTTCACGCGCACGGCGTTGCTGTCGATGCCGAACTTCACCTGCGAACTCGAAGAAACCTGCCACACATTGGCGCGGTTGATGGTCTCGGCCACGGTGGAGGAAATGATGCGGTCGTCGCCCTGCGCGCTGGTGTCGCCGCATTTGGTGCTCAGGCTGCCGTCGGGGCCCGCCGACAAGACCATGATGGAAGGCGACGCGGGCGAAGACACCGCGTTCTCCCAGCGGCAATACACGTAGAACTTGCCCCATGGGTCGAGCTGGCGGACGCCGGTGGAAACATCGATCACGCCCACGTCGTGCGGGCTGCCGCTGTCGGCGGCGTGATCGTAATTCGTGGGCAGGCGCGCGGTGTCGCCGCCGGTGACGCTGCCATACGCGTATACGGCGGGCGGCTCCACGATGCTGCTGGTGGCCTGATCAAGCACGGCGGTGGCGGAAAGCGTTTGCCCGGCCGATTGAAGTTGCGAGCGCACGACGTTGATCGCCGTCATCTCCGCGTTACTGCGTAAAATTTGCGAGTAACCGCTGAACATTACCGACGCGCCAATGCCCGCCAGCGCCAGCATGTACAGGAGCGGCGCAAGCATAAAACCTGCGGTGGCGGACTTAGCTCGTGGCGTCATGCTCCTCTTTGGCGGGCCAAGGTTGGGGCGCCGCGATTACGTTGTGCCTTGGAGCGCGGGGGAATCCGGCGCTGTTTTCCTGGCGCCAGGCGGCGAGGCCGCGCTGAAGCAAAATCCGCAGAAACTGGGGCCGCGAGTAGCCGGCCATTCGCGCCGCGGCCAGAAGCTCGGCGTGAAACGGCCCCACAAGGCACGCGGAGACGAAGGCCCCCAGCACTTCGTCCTTGGGCTTGGGCGGGCGGCCGACCTTCTTCTTGGGGAGAGCGCAGGCTGGGTTCATGGGCCGTCCTGCGCGAGCCGTGGCTGGCGAAGGCGCCAGGTCTTCAGGCCCTCTTCGATCATGTGGCGGATGAATTCGCTCTTGGGATGGAGGGCGCGCTCGGCCTCGCGCTCGAGCTCGGCGTTCATCTCGGGCGTGACTTGCAGGCCGAGGAAGACGCTGTAGCGCTGCTCTTTATACATCTTGCGGCGGGTCATGGGGCGTATCGGCGAAAACGGTTCTTGTAACTTATATTTTATATTCGTTAATATTGACTAACGAATCGCTCTTATTCTATATATTCACGAATCTTAGCTAAGTTTCTTCCGGAAATACCTGCGTTATCCACTCACCATGGCTGCCGCTCTATTTTCTTGGCAAACCCGTTTTGAACCGAGATCCACAACGAATAGTGCGCGAAATCCCGCGATTGGGTCGTCAGAGCCCCCGGCGACCCTGTGTGGTCGCCGTGACCTAGGCGAGAAACTGGCCACGGAGTCGAGGATCGCGAATGGCGTGGTACAGAGGAGGTCGATCGGTTCCGGCCGCCGCATCGCCTCTCCCGTTCTCGGGGCCGAATCTTGATCTCATTGGTGATCAGCCGTTGGCCATGGCCTTTACCAAATCGAGGAATTGCTGGCGCACCTGCGGGTCGGCAACCGCGTAATAGCAGCGAATGAGCTCGATGGTTTCCGGCCGCTGCATCAGATCGCGCGATCGCCTTTCGTCAGCGCCGAGAGTGGCGTCATCGATCACGGCGGCGGCAAAGACTCTTAGTCGGCCGACGTTTCCCGGCACGGGCCCCGCTCGCGTTCGCAAGGGATGCCGCCAGGTCGAGCAGCCGTCGCCGAAGCGTCGTGTTTCGGATCGCGTGATAAGCGTTCACGAGCGCCGCGGTTTCGGGGCGGCCGAGAGGCTCTCCGGACGTTGGGTCGCCGGGCTGGTCAGCGCGTTCTTCCTCGGGCTTGGCGCCAGGCATCGCCGGATCGGCATCTTCGTAGAAGAACTGGATCGGAACATCCAGCATAGCGCTAAGCGCGAGAAGACGGCTCGCGCTGATGCGGTTGACGCCGCGTTCGTATTTTTGCACTTGCTGGAAGCTCACGCCGAGCCCATCGGCAAGCCCTTCTTGGGTGACATGAAGCACGAGGCGTCTTTGCCGCACGCGCGACCCGACATGGACATCGATGGGATTGAACGCAACGCTTGAACGACCTCTCCGGGGGCGATCGCGTGACGCCGTCACTCTCGCATCCTTCCGTTAAGCCGGCTGTCAATGGCCGGCTTTTCGGAATTTCGCTCATCATCCTGGGGCACGCAATGCGCGAGTACTGAAAAAATTCTCTACTGAAGACGGGCCGCGGCGGCAAAGCCGTGAACAACGCCTGAAGCCCGGTTTACGAGCTCCGCTGCCGCTTCTTTGGCGACGCGCGTGCCTTCGAAAAAACGGGGGTTCTGGCGTCCGAACAGCCGCACGGCATTGCCAAAGGTAAAGTCGCGGAAGTCCTCGGCGGTCATCAGTTCGCGCTCGACCATCTCGTAGGCTTCGGGCACGACTTGAGCCATATCGGACACATCGAAATGGCCGATATCCGAACTGAAGATCGCGTTGAGACGGGCGCCGAGCGGGTTGATGCGCCGGTCAAAAGCCCACGCGTTCGACGGATCGTCGGCCTCGCATCCGAAATAAAACGGACGCACGAACAGCTCGAGCCAGTCCTGTTCGCGAGCGATCTTGCACGCCGAGAAATCGTCAAGGTCGACCAGGCCGCCGGTCAGCGTCGCGTCGTCCGGGAACGGCCATCCGTCGCGTTCCGCCAGAGCGGCGACAAAGGCCGCGCTGCCGTATCGCTGCGCCAGCTCGCGGAGAAGACCCCGGTCAACATTGCGCGGGTTCACATCTTCCAGCCCCGTGGCGTTCCGCTTTTGCCAATGCCCCAGCAAGTCGGCGTAAAGCGCGCAGGCCCATCCGGCGCCGCCTTCGAGAAATGTCATGTTGAGGCCGGGAAAGCGGCGCGTCACGCCGCCGAGAAGCATCGCCTTGCAGGTCGCGTGATTGGCAGCGGCGAAGTGCCCGATGTGATTGTAGGTAAAATTCGACGGCGACGACCGGAGGCCCGAGCGGCGGTGTCCGCTGTGGAAAGTCGGCGCGATGCCGAGCTCAAGGCATTTTTGCCAAACCGGATCGTAGTCGTGCACGCTGTCGAGGCCGAGCACGTCATACCAGGCCGCAAAGCGGGCCAGCTCCCCGTCGGGCTTGCCGGTCGCCTCCACCGGCCGCGCGAACACGCTGCCGAACATCGCGACCTTGTAGCCCAGCCGCAGCACAGCGTGTTCGAGCTCGGCGATCGCCTCGTCGGGCGTGTGCATCGGGATCATCGCGGCGGGCGTCATGCGGTCGGCGAACGGGTGGAAATACTCCGCCCCGACGATGTTGTACGCGCGGCAGGCGGCGCGGCGCGCCTCGCCGTCTTCGATCCGCGGCACGCGCAACCCACTGGTCGGATAGATGACAGCGAAATCGAGCCCGAGCTCGTCAAGCCGCTCGTAAAGCAGCGCCGGAAACAGCGCGGTCGCGAGGTCCCGAGTGTTCTTCGCCGGGCGCGCCCAGAACGCCTCCTGGCTGATCCGCCGGCGCCGGCGTTCCTCCACCGTCATCGACAAAACGTCGCGGATACCGCCGGCGGTCCACCCTTTGACCGCCACGTCGCCTCCTGCCTTGCGCAGCTGCTCGACGACGATCGGGCCGTATTCGATCCAGTGGCCGTCGGCGTCGATGATCGGGTGACCGAGGCCTGACCTAATTCTCGCCGCAGTTTGCATACCGCTCTCCTTGGAGGGCTGGTGACATCATCGACCTCGTTGTCGCTTGCAGGGTCGCGGCGATGAAGGCTCCCCGAACGGCCGGGCGCGTTCCAGATTTGCCCCCCAGCCGGTTTGGAGGCGCAAGCGGCCCAGGGGGCATTGACCGTTCTTCATGTCGAGATACCCGCGAGAGTCGAGGACCTGCAGCAAGGTGGCCGCGTGCTCATTCGATACACCGATTATCCCCTGCACGGCGAGACTAAGCTCGATCCAGCAAAGCGCCCCCAGAGGGCGGTCGAACGTCTCCCATGACTGAGGCTGCCCCAGACAAATGGCCCAAACGCGACAAGGCCTGAGCCAATCGAGCACTTGCGCGATCGCGTTGAAGTTGGCCGCGGTGATCAGGCGCGGCGAAAACACGACCATTGCGAAGTCCGCTTCCTGATGAATCACGGAGAACCCGGCGTTGCCGACGATGCCGGTGTCAAGGCTGTCCGATAGCGACCCTGCCGACCTGCCGGAGAGGATCGTGATGCGGCCGTCGACATCGATGAAGAATTCGGCATGCCTGTCACTGCCGGCCTCGTTCGTTTCGGCGCACCGGCCGGGCCATGAAGGTTCCAACTCCTGCGCTCCCCCAAGCATGCAGCCCTAAAGCTGCTTGTCGGGGTGTCTGTTACACCGCGACCCGGAGCGCTAGCCGGTGTGCAACCCGGTGTGGAATCCGGAATGGGTTGCGCTGGTAAAGAAAATTTAGCCTAAATTGGCCGCGCGAAGGACCAGCCCCGCTGCGTTGCCCGGCCGTTCCCAATCGTTGGAGACTGTCCACCGGTAATCAGGGTAGATACGGAATGTCGCCTCGCGGCACTGTGCATCGATTGGATCATCTCCGCTCGCGACCGCGCGTTTACGGCGAAAACCGGCCGCAGAGCGAGGCACAGACCGACAACCGCTCGCGGATTTACCTGCTGGAACGAATACGGGTCTTGAGCCCCGAGGATCAGGACATCTTGCCGGCGCGCAGGAGGACGCAGGCCGTATTCACCTATCTTTGTTTCGCGCGCGGGCAACGTGTCAACCGCCTGCATCTGGCTCAAATCGTCTGGGACACGTCGTCCTCGGAGAGCCAGGCCCGGGACAACCTGCGTCATTCGCTGCGCGAGCTCGATCACGCCGGCGGTAGCTGGCGCCTGCTCCGCGACCGGGATTATGTCCAACTCGACACCGCGGACTGCTGGATCGATGCCTTCGAAACGCCGGCGCGCGGTGACGCCCTGCTGCGCGAATTTCCGAGGATCGGGCAGACCTTCGACAATTGGCTGGCCGATGAACGGGACCAGTTCGAGCTGCGGTGGCAAATGGTTCTCGAGGCGCGGCTCGCTGGCGCCGAGGGCGCGCTGCGGATGGCCGCGGCCCGGGAGCTGCTCAACATCATCCCCAGCCACGACGATGCGTGCTGCGCGTTGATCGCCGCTTTCGACGAGGATCGGAAGCCGGCCGAGGCGGTCCGCGAATTCGATCGGTACAAAGAGGCATGCGGGCGTGTGGGAACGCCGCCATCCAGCAGGGCGGCCGGGCTCATCGAGGCTATTCGCGCGCAGCTCCATCTCGGGCCGCCGCCATCCGGGGCGGGCCATCCGGCGCCGCGCGGCGATAGCTCCCCGCCGGCCCTTCCGAACGCCGGACAAAGCGCCGCGCAAGCAAATTCGGGCGCCGCGGCCGGCGCGGCGGAGCCGACCATCGCGGTGCTGCCCTTTCGGCTTTCCGCCAGCGGCAAGACGGCAAGCTTTCTGTCCGAGGGGCTGGCGGACGATCTCACCGAGACCCTCGCGCGCATGCCCGGCGTGCGGGTGACGTCGCGCTATTCGGCAGCGGCCGCGATCAGGAAGCCGGACCGGACGCTCCAGCAAATCGGTGAGGCCCTGGGCGTCCGCTACATCGTGTCCGGGAGCTTGCGGACGTCGCTCGCCCGTTTTCGCGTTGTCGTCGAGATGACGGATACCGGCGGCGCAGACGGCCTGGGCACCAGCCACACGAGCTTTGAAGACGTGCTCTCGGGGGGCGACCTGCTGGACGTGCAAAGCCGGCTCGCCACGAAGGTGGCGCGATGGATCGCGGCGCACCTGCGGTCCTCAGAAATCCGCAAGATCACGGTGAACCGGCAGGCGGACCGCAGCGCGTACGCCTTGCTGTTGCGCGGCGAAGAACTGATGAACTCGCTCTCGAAGAGCGATTTCATGGCGGCCCGGCGATGTTTCGAGCAGGCGCTGGAAGCCGAGTCCGGCTCCGCCCGGACCCATGCCTGGCTCGCCCATTGGCATGTCATGAACGTGGGCCAGGGCTGGTCCGACGATCCGGCGAACGACGCGCGGCGCGCCGAGGAATGCGCCAAGCAGGCGACGGCGTGCAACCCGGCGGAGGCGCTGGCCTTGGCCGTCCGGGGCCACGTCGCGAGTTATTTCCGCAAGGAATTCGACGTCGCCCTGTCGTGCTTCGATGCCGCCCTGCGGGCGAACCCTAACGCGCCTCGCGCCTGGCTGTGGAGTTCCTACACGCGGGCCTGGATCGACGAGGGTTCGGCCGCGGTCGAGCACATCGACCGGGCGATGGCGTTATCGCCTTATGATCCGCTTCTGCACATCTACACCGGAGGCGCGGCTCTCGCCTACAAGGCGGCCGGCCAGTATGCCCGTTCGATCGAATTCGCCCTGCGCTGCATTCGCGAGCAGCCGGGCTACACCTCCGCGCACAAATCCCTGGTGCTGGCCCGCATGCTGCTCGGCCAAAAGGACGAAGGTCGGGCCGCGGCGAACCGGCTTCGGATGCTGGAGCCGACTTTTACCGTGGACGGATTCCGCAGAAATTCACCCGCCGCTTACGGCCGTCTTGGCGGGTTGTACTGCCAGGCATTCGCCGATGCGGGAATCCCGCTGACGGCGCCGGAGACCCCGGAAAATCTTTCCGGATACGGCACCGGGTAGCACGCCGGGTAGCTAACCGCCCCTGCTGCGACTCTCTCTGCCGCCCAGGCGACACCTGGGAATTAGCAGGAGACGATCCATGGCAGCGAAGAAGACGGTTAGCCCCTTTCCCGAGCTAAAGCGTTCCGACCGTGATGCCGACACCGGCAAGGTCCGGGTCGGCGACGGCTACATCACCGGCGAGTTCCCCACCCTGAAGGGCGACGGCTGGAACGCCGACACCGGCAAGGTGCGGCTCGGCGACGGCTACATTTTGGGCGAATTCTAGCTCGTTACCGCGGTTTGGGGAGCGCGCGCCATGCTCGACTTGGCAACGGAAGAACCGCCAATTGACCGGGATCACGACGAGCACACGAGCGAGGGGGTGCGCTCACCGGCCTCCCTCTGCACGTTTTACCGCGTGATCCCGGGCGCTCCAGAACCAAAACCCGCCGACCGGGCCGCCTATGGTTCGCTCACGGTGAGCGCGTACCGGTATTGCGAACCGGTGGCCGCAGGCTCGGGCTTCGGTTTCTACGTCTTTCCGCCCCTCGGTTTCCGTCTGATCTGGAGTGGCGACGAAGTGGCCTACACCCTCGCAGGGGGCCGGCGCTGGCGCTCGCTGCGCGGAGTGCATTATCCCGAGTTTCCGAAGATATTCAGGAAGCTGGCGCCGGCGCACCTCGCCGATTTCGCCCCGCCGTTTTTGGTGCAAACCAGTATCCCCGGCGTGGTGCAGGTCTGGAGCGGCTATTTCGTGCGGACCGAGCCCGGATGGGGCTTGTGGTCGCGAGGAATCGCCAACCGGCCGAAACTGATGCCGTATGAAAATCTCGAGGGGATCGTCGAGACCGCGACCTGGTTTGGTCCCCTGTTCACGAATATCCGTATCTTGCGCACCAATTCGCCGATCCACTTCCATCCCCGCGAGCCGTTCCTTCAGGTGCAGCCATTGCCCCGGGCTGCCTATGTGAAGCCCCGCTGCGCAATCCGCGAGGCCAGCGCCCTGTCACGCGACGAATGGGAGGCCTACGCGCCCGTGGCAAAACGTGCCGCCGACCACGCCCGCGCGCCGGGCGCCTATGGGGCCGCTGTTCGGAAGGATTTGCGCGGCCAGCGGCATGGATAGGCGCCGCCTCGCTGCGGCGCTGATGATCGGCCAGGGGTTCTGCTTCGCGGCCGAGACAGCCGCGGTACATCATATCGCGACGGCGGTGCCGCTGATGGAGCTCGCCTTTCTGCGCGCGGCAGCGGGGCTCGTTCTGACGCTGGCCCTCGCCCGGCGGGCGGGCGTCAATGTATTTCGGACGGCGCAGCTTCCCTTGCAACTGTGCCGCGGCGGCGTGGGCGTCCTTTACATGTGGATGATGCTGTTTTCCTTCTCGCATTTGCCATTTGCCGACGCGACGGCGATCTCGCACACCCAGGCCGCCTATATCGCGATTTTTTCGGTGGTGATCCTGCGCGAACAGATACTGCCGGTGCGGTGGCTGGGAGCAGGATTGGGCGTTGCGGGCGCGCTTCTGATTGCCAAGCCCGCATTTGCGGCGTGGCAGGCGGCCTATGCGGTTGCGGTACTCGGGGCCAGTCTCAACGGCCTAAGCTTTGTGTTGAACAAGCATCTTCAGCGCGAGGACGGCGAACTGACGACGATGTTCTACACCAGCCTGGTGGCCGTGACGGCCAGCCTGACGGGTTTGGGGACGTTTTCGATACCGGATGCGGCGGAACTTCCCTTCCTTGGCGCGATCATGCTCCTGGGTCCGGTGGGGCTCCTGTTGGGTATCCTCGCGCTCCGGCATGCGCCGGCCTCCGTGCTCGGCCCCTACACGCTGCTGCGCCTGCTCATCGGTCTCGCGGGAGCGGTTCTCGTTTTCGGGGAATTTCCGGATCCTTTGAGCGGTCTCGGGTCTACCCTGATTGTCGCCGGGTGTCTCGCGTCGTCCTGGCAGGGCCGCTACCCGTCATTGGCTCGCATACGTGCGCCTGCGACCTAGCGTTCATCGGCAAGGTCGGGGGGCTTTCGGCACATGATCCACCCCGGGATCCAACGGCGGATCTACGACATGCCCCGCTGCCCGGCGGCAACTGCTTTGACCAGCGCGAGGAATTGCTGACGCACATTCGGATCGGAAATGGCGTAGTAGAAGCGAATGAGATCGATGGTCTCCGGTTGCTCCATGTGCTCCCGCCGCGCCCGAGCTTCCGCGGTTTCGATATTCCCCTCGCGCTCCAGATCGGCGAAGAAATAGGAAATCGGCACGCCAAGGATATCGGCTATCGCGGACAGACGCGAAGCGCTGACGCGGTTGGCGCCGCCCTCGTATTTCTGCACCTGCTGGAAGGTAAGGTCGAGGGCGTTTGCCAGAGTCTCCTGGTTCATGCCGAGGAACAGGCGGCGTATGCGCATGCGCTTGCCGACATGGACATCGGTCGGGTTCGGGACGCCCGTGCCACGGCCATAAGGGGCGGCGCTTGCGGCGCGTTGGGTCGATCGGCGGATGATTTTGGTTGTGGCCATGGTACCAAACTTCATCAAAGTCGTGCTTTATACGCGTGATGTGGGATTATTGGCATCGGTGAGGCGTATGTCGCGCCCGCCGGTCAGTGCGGTGGCGTGCCTGGCAAGGCAGCGAATTCGATGATCGCCCGCCTTATCTGGAGCCAGACCCTCTCACCGTCCGGGTCACCACGCTCCAGCATGAGATCGGCGCGGCGCGCGGCGACGAGTTCCGCCTCAGAGCCATGCTGGCGGATCAGGAGATTGGCCGCCCGCCAGATATCGAGTTCGGTGATGATGATCATGGCATTCCATTGGATTGCCGCCAGGCGCGGACCATGGCGTCACTGACATCGCGCGCATAGCAGAGAGGGGCGGCTCCGCCAGGCCGGGTGTAGGCGCTGCGCGCGCCGCAGCGGGAGCCGTTCCGCGCCGAGTTGTAGGGGCAGGCGCAAGGATGGCCGGTCAAGAGATAGCCGCGGATACTGTCGGCGATGATCCGCTCGCGCACTTGCGCGTCGGTCAATTGCCTAGCTGGCTGTGCCATTGCCGTGGCGGTGGCAAGCATCAGTAGCAACGCCGGGAGGGCACGGCGCATCGCGATCCGAATAGGCATATCGGCCGGCAACGGCTGGCTATGGCAACGGCAGCGACGCCACCCGTTCGGCGTCCAGCGGCAGCCGCTTCTGGTATTCCGGCCCGCGCCGGAACGCGGCTTCATGGACAGACGAGCCGGGTGGGATGGTCCTGCGGCGAAAGAGGTTCATGTGAGGACCGGTCTTGCCGGTGCGGGCATCAAAATGCCTTTTGGGCACGAACTCGGCCGCCCACCATTTCCAGGTCAGTGACTCATGAGGCTTCGCATCGGCGTCGGGTGGGGCGTAATCGTCCCCGTTCTTTCCCAGAACCAGATCGGTACGTTCCTTGTCGAGCAGCAGGCCGCGTGCGTGGGCTTCGGCGAGCATCCATTCCAGCGCGATCTTGGAAAGGCCGCTTTCGGCCTCGGCGTAGCCCCCGCCGACATCGCAGTGCACCCCCGGAAACCACACCTGCTTGAGGTCGGCGGGGCTGGGCTGCGGCGATGGAGCACCGGGCGTCGCTTGAGGCAACCGCCACAAATTCTGCCGGAAAAAGGCACGGCGTTCGTCGATGGCGATCGCGTGCCGCCCATTGGCAATATCCGGGTTGTTGGCGGTGAACGGCACCCGAAGCGGATTTCCGATCCAGCCCACGGAGCTCACCGTGTCCCACACCCCGACGAACCACGGCTTGCAGGCGGTTGAGAACGTCCCCTTGAACTGCCCGGCGAGCTTGAACCGCTCCTGTTCACTGGCTGTCATCATGCGGATGGCGTAAGGCACGAGCGGCTCATTGCCCGGTGGAATCAGGCCGTACATGTGAAGGAGCGAGGCGACGACGCGGACGGTGTACGCCCCGCGGCTGAAGCCGAATAGAAAGACGCGGTCCTCCGGCTCGACATGGTTCATCAGGAACACATAGGCGTCGCGGACATCGGCCTCGAGGCCGTAGCCGATGGCCTTGCCGAGCAGCCGGGTGACCCGCTTGGCAAATCCCGTAAGGGCTCCCGGCGGTTCCATCGTGCCGAGACCGGGATGATAGAAGGTCACCTGGCGCGCAGGGTCGTGCGCAAGCGCGTAGAACAACTTCACCACATTGGTGCGGTCCACGGCGAATTCGTTGGCGGTGCCGTCGCAGCAGAGGACGACGTTTTTCATCGCCGGCGCCTTCCACCGACCGCAGCGGTCAATGCCGGAAGGCGGCCGTGCACGACTTCGCTCATGGCGGCGCCGTGCCTCCGGTGATGAGGTCTTTAAGACCGGCTGTGAGACGCGTGTCGGTCACCACGTAAAACAGGCCGCCTCGTCCGTTCTGGCTGCTCCGGCACGGCCGTATGGATGGGGACAGGCTGCCCTGCTGGTTGAGGTCGCCGAAGACCGCAAACGGACGGGCGTCGGCAAGCGATATGCCGAACTTGGCATGGTTGAAGTCAGGCCCGGGGCCGCCCGTCAGGCCGAAGACCTTGCCTTGCCAGCGTCCCGACGTGGCGATCTCGACCGCGCCGGGATGGCCGAGGATATCGTCCCAGCACCCCGGCGGGGCGCTTCCATCCGTCGAGGCTATCGGGGGCGTCGTCCACCAGGTGGCGGTTCGGAGCGGGATGCCGCCGAGTGTGGCCGAGACGAGTTGCCAGGGCGGAACCTGCAGGCGCGAGGGTTTTGCGATCAGCACAACGCCGCTCGACAGGGTTTCAGCGATATGCGTGGTGCTGGCGGATTTCCGGCCGAGCGCGCTCACCCGGCTCTGAATGTCCGCGGGCCCGCCGTTGTTGACAACCTGAGGATTAGTGGGATCGGTGACCACGCTCGCGTTAGCAAGCCCATTGAGGACCTTGAGCACATCATCCCGGGTAAGCTTCAGCGCGAAGAAGTGCTGGCTCACCATGACATTGTCGTCGCGGACGCACCCGAGGGTATTGCCGTCCGAGCGGCGCGGATGCGCCCTGCTTCCGGACGCCGGCCAGGAGGGCGTCGTGACCTGCAACACAAGCCCCTCGCCCTGCTCATTCCAGGCCAGCAGCCCCTTCGAATGGCCCCAGGGCGCGCTGCAGCTCTGGCCGCATCCGGCAACATCGGGGTCGTCGTAGAACTGATCGTTCCAAACCACGTAGAAATACGCACCATTGTAGATTTGATCGAAGGTCGCGCCGATCGGGTCGCCGGTGGTGTCGCCGGCGCAACCGCCGCCCTGGACCAGCGATGGGCTGGCACTGCTGGCGACCACGAATTGCTGGCCGAAGCTGTGATAGTTCTGGACGTCGCCGCCAAAGAGACATTGGCGCTGCGCCCCGCCGCAGGCCGGGAACGAAGCGGCGTTGAATTTGAAAACGAACCACCAGTTGACCGGCTGTCCCACGCGAAGGAGCGGCTGCGGCGCGGTCGACGGGTTCAGCTGCGCCGGGGCGCAAACAGGTGCAAGAAGGCTCCCGCAGAGCGCGACAGAGACGAGCAGTGTCCTTAGCGAAAACCGGCGCTGGTGCATGTGCTTCCTCCAGCGGTGCGTTGGGACCGTTCAAGAGGGAATGTAGCGAAGCGCGACAACTACCGATTGTAGTACGGGTCGCTTCTTTCACCTAGCCGGAATGTCTACGTTGGGCCGCCTTTCGGCTACTCATCGAAGAAGCGCTCGATCGGCACGTTGAGAATTTGAGCGATCCGCATCAGCCGGCTGGCGGACACACGGTTCACGGCTTTCTCGTATTTCTGAAGCTGCTGAAACCGCACCCCGATACTGGCGGCGAGGGAGTGCTGCGACATACGCCGCGCTGTCCGGTAATGGCGGATGGCCTGTCCAATCCGCCGGTCAATGGAATTGGGTGTTCTACCGGGCACGGGTTCTCCGTGAAGTTGGCGGGATTATCACGACGGCGCGGCTGGTCTCCCAAAAGCGGCGCGCGAACGCCAATTCCTCCGGGCCGCAGGCAGTGGTGTAGATCGCGGTGGTGCGCAGCGAGGCATGACCCAGCCAAACGCTGGTGAGCGTGATCGGGATGGTGGCTTGCAGGGTGCCCACGCCAAAAGCGTGGCGTAGGCCGCGCGGGCAGGCCTGCCGCCCCGCGACGCCCGCTTGAGCCATCACGCCCTTGATGACCCGCCAGGCCGTCGTCCGGTGCCACGGCCAGAGGCGTAAGGTTCGCGTCGCCGGATCGCGCTGGCGCGCGGCAATACCGAACTGCTGGTCGAGCGCGGCCATGAGGTCGGGCGGGATTGGCACCTCGCGAACGATGAAGCTACGCCGCTTCAACGTGATGATCGCCACCACCCCCGCTTCCACCTGAAACGATGCGGCGGTGAGCGCCAGCACTTCGCTGACGCGCGCGCCGGTCCACGCCAGCGTCAACGCGAACAACGCCTTCTTGGGCGGGAGTTCCCGCATGGCGGCAAGCGCCCGATGGCGCTCGGCGGCGTTGACGTATTTGCGGGCACCGCCCACGGCATAGAGGCTTGCGGCTTTCCCCGCCCACCCCGCTCCGGCCTGCCGGGGCGGTGCAACCGTATTGCTCATACGGTTGCACTCACCTGATTCCCAAGATTTTTCAATCATTTGTGCGCTATTGCGGGCGCTACAGGCCCAGCGTTCATGTGTTGGGGAGACCTAATACAGCAATACTTTCAAGGATGCAACATTATGAGCAATAATGTTGCAGGTGAAAGTTTATTAACCAGAAGAATTATGCTATATAAAGGCAGGTATATTTGCCATTGCTGGTCGCGACTTCAGGGCTCCAAAGGGAGCTATTCATGGTGATTGAGAATACTGACATCGAAGCCCGTCTAACACTTTCCGACCTTGGCCGCACTGCGCGCCGGTTCTTGGACAAGCTGGCTTCAAACCGGGAAATGCGGGCGGTCGCCACCGGCGTCGCGATGGCAGGCATGCTGGCCATGGCATCGTTCAGCGCCAATGCGCAGGCCGTCACCAAGTTTGATCCGCCCGTGACGCTGCAAACGGATTGCCACCAATACGCAAATGACCAGCTCAAATCCGGAAAGGTCGAGATTGGCGTTGATGCGCTTTGCGCATACGAGCAAGCCCGGCTGGCTCAAGAAGAATTTCGGCGGGCAAAACAGCAGGGATCGGTTGAAGCCCAATTGAAACAGTGCATAGCGGCACTCACGGACTTCAAGAAAAACAATCCCGATGGTTTTTCGCGGCTGGGCACCGTCACGCGCGAGAATGCTTGTGGGCTTGCGGCCAGAGTTCCGCGGCCGACCTCCGCGCCTTCAAGCTAAACAGTGGGCTGGTTAGGCCCCGGCGCAGCCGCCGCGCGTGTCGGGGATGGCCGCTGAGGCGTCGCAGGGCCGCCGTTCAGCGCCGCGAGGCCGTCGTCGTTTTCGGCCCTCGCTGCCGCAGTTGCGATCCGTGTTTCCACGGTTTCTGCTTGCACCTGCTCCTTGACCACGTCTTTTTCTTTCTTTGCTGCGGCAACCGTCTTGCGCGTCTCTTCGGCCTGAGCAAAACGGCGGCTTGATTCGGGTTTGTCCCCAAATTTCGCCTTGATCTCCGCATAACGCCGCTGGGCCTCGGGATCGTTCGGATTGAGTTGGGCCGCTTCAAACGCGCGCCGGAGTTCCCGCGCCTGCGCGGGCGTCGCGCCCGGAACCGCGGCGTTCAGGTGCGTATGCGTGCGCTTGATATCTCCCTGAACGCCCTCCAAGCGCGGCACAAGATGCGGATGGGTGCGCTGCACCCGCTCGCGGTGCTCGCGGTCATGGCGCTCGGCGCGTTCACGCGCTTCTTGCGCCCGTTTCCGCAGTTCCGCCGCCTGCGCGGTATCGCCTCTTCTTTCGGCTTCCGCCGCCCGGCGTTCGAGATCGCCCACCCCGCGCCAGTGGTCGCGGCTGGCAATAAGTTCCTTGTCCACGCCCGGCAGTTCGCGCTGCAGGACGGCGACCGACACGGCGTTGCGGTCGGTGTTGATGCCCAAGGTCTTGGTCAGGCCCGCCGCCGCCAGCATCTGCTGCACGCCGAACCCCTCGGCCCGCAGGGCCCTGAAGGTGTCGAAGCTTATGCCCGCCCCCACGAGCGCCGCCGTAGCCGCCGCCTCGCGGTATTCCTTTTCTGTCTGGATGCTGCCAATGGCGATGGCATCGCCGCGCTGGCTGCCTTGCAACAAGCCCGCGCGTTGCGCGAGGATCGCGGCCTCGGCGCTGGTGACGTTCACCGCCGCCGCGTTCTGGCGCTCCAGCTCGGCGCGCCGGGCCGGGTCCATCATCGCCGAGAGTTGCGGCGGCAGGCTGGTCATCGCCATGGCGCGGAGGGCATCGCCGCCGAGGCCCGAGGCCTGGAATTCCGGCCTGCGGTTGACCGCCTCCTCCAGCTGCCCGGCGAATTCGGCAAGGCCCGGCGTGTTCGGCGGCAGGTTGAGCAGCACCGAAAGCGCCGAGGTAATCTCCAGCGGCGTGAAGCGGTGCGTAGGTGTGGCCGGGCGCGCTACCATGCGGCCTCCAAGGCGGAATGAATATGGACGCGGCCGGTCATGTCACCGCCCCCTTGCCGTTGGCAGCCACCATGCCGAGCTTGGCCAGACCGTCGCTGTTCGTGGCCTTGCACCGGCTGGCGCGGGCGCGCCGTTGGACGCTGCGCCGGATCGCGCGCCGCAGGCGCTTCGAGCGGTATCGGCGGACTCGTTCGCCGTTGACCCAGTACCCCGCCTCGACTAATTCGCCGGCGGGGGTGCGGACGATGCTGGCCGGCCCCTCGGCGGGGTCGCGGTGGCAACGCCCGTCGACGTAAAATTCCACGCGTGTCTCGATGTCGCAGCGCCAGATCGCGGCCGGTCCCGCGGAAGGATCGCGGTGCATCACGCCGCCCTGCTCCCAAACCTCGATGAGCAGCGAGCCATCCTCGCCGTAGGCGACGAGGGCCGGGCCACCGCGCCGATGGCGTTTGCCGCCGCTAAAGTATTCCTCGCTGATCAGACGCCCGCTTGCGGGATCGCGCATCGTCACGGCCGGGCCGTCTTCCTCGGGACGATGGTGCTGGCCGCGCGTGAAATAGGCCTCGATGTACTTCCCATCTTCGAGCCCGGACCAGGCCGGCCCTTGCGCTGGATCGCGATGGCAGACCCCATGCTCGTAATACGTCTCCCGCACGCGGTTGCCATCGCCGTCGATGTAGGACACCGCCGGCCCTTCGGCGCAGGGGCGATGAAGCTTGCCGCGCACATGGAATTCCTCGCAGCGCACTTTCAGGCCTTCGAAGTCGCGATGGCTCGCGATCAGCGCCGGGCCGTCGCAGGTGTCGCGGTGCAATTCGCCATCCACGCAGTATTCGATGTATTCCCCGTCCTTCTCTTTGCGATGGAGCGCAGGGCCTTCTTTCGGATCGCGGTGGAACTTGCCGTTCTTCCACCATGCCGTGGCGACCGCGCCGCCGGGCAACGTCCTGGTCTGCTTGCCGTCGGGAAGAAATTTGTCCGGCAGGCCGGGGCACCGAAAGAGAAACGGAACCAGATGAGTCACCGGTTCGGACGGCACTTTTCGGGCGCGGAAGACCCCGCGATCAAGAAACAGCCCGACCCGCACCGGCACTCCAGTCGGATATTGGATCGACACGCCCGCACGGGAACGGCTGCGGTAATAGGCCATCACCATGTCGTAGGCGTTCGGCCAATGGCAGCGCCGGTCTCCGGCATCGTTGGCGGGGCGCTCGCGCGCCCACGCCTCGGCCAGCGGGATCAGCGACGCGCCGTCGAGCTCCTCAAAGCCTTCGAGCCTCCACAGGAAGAGCAGGAACTCGGCTCCCGCGAGGATGTCGAGAAGGCGATCAATGAGGGCGGCGGCGCGCATGGCGGCGGCAGGGTCCGCCTGCATGATGCCGCGGAGCACCGGCAGACCCAGGCCCTCCATGACGAGATACGCCAAAGCTGGACGCGCCGCGGCCGGGAACGCCACGTTCTTGATCGCCGCAGAGTCGCGAATGGCGTCGTTCAGGAGCATCGCCAGAGGCGTGTGCCATTCCGGCTTGATGTTGAGCAGCACGCGCGGCGGGACGGCCGAGTCGGTGCCGCCGATCCCCAGCACCAGAGCCGAGAGGCGCTCCAGCATTTCGGCATGATCGGGCGGTGCCGCGGCTGCTGACGCGGCAGGCTCGGCAGCGTTCTTTACCTCTTCAGCTAGCTGAAGAGGTGCGGTGGCTATAGCCACCGCAGGCGCAATGGTCCCGACCTCAAAATCACCGCTCATAAAATCGCTCAAAATATGAAGTGGCGTACGCACGGCTAAAATAGACCGGCAGCGATATTCTACTTCCATGCTCTTAACTGACCCTGAATTACTAGAGCATTCTGGTTAACAGAAATTAGGAAATGACGCTTGATTTCCCATGAAACTCGCGTCCGGGATCGCAGCCCGGAGGGCGGAGATCTGTAACGCAAGGCGTTGACAGGGCTCCGTTCACGAGAGCCCGGCCCGAAGGGGACGCCTCGCTTCGGGGTTGGCATTTGAAGCGTTAAGAGTCTGACTCGAAAAGAAGCTCACGCATTCAGGCTCGTACGATGCGGCGCGTCAACAGCCTGATGTGGGCGAGCAGGACCCAGGCGACGGCGCTGGCGATGGTGGCCTCGAAGTCTTTGGCGAGG
>Ga0209726_10001474_pt1 | contig 37924 bp, 30 predicted proteins | sample Subgrocontami54m_FD_187453 | JGI IMG/M metagenome (GOLD analysis project Ga0209726, IMG submission 187453) | Subsurface groundwater microbial communities from S. Glens Falls, New York, USA - GMW46 contaminated, 5.4 m (SPAdes) (version 3) | ecosystem: Environmental > Aquatic > Deep subsurface >...
CGCATTGATTTTGCGGCAGTTGCGGCACGGTTGAAACCGTGCCCTTACGAAAATCCGGAGTTATCACACAGACTCTGAAGCCATGCCCTGACGATTACGCCACACCGAGGCATAAATTGACCAGTAACGAAATCCGCAGGAAATTCCTGGACTATTTCGCCGCGCGCGGACATCGCGTGGTGAAAAGCTCCTCGCTCGTCCCGGCCAACGACCCTACGCTGCTTTTCACCAACGCCGGCATGAACCAGTTCAAGGACGTATTTTTGGGGCTGGAGCAGCGCGAATACCGCCGCGCGGCCTCGTCGCAAAAATGCGTGCGCGCCGGAGGCAAGCACAACGACCTCGAGACCGTGGGGCGCACGCGGCGCCACCTCACCTTCTTCGAAATGCTGGGCAATTTTTCCTTCGGCGACTACTTCAAGAAGGAAGCGATTGAATACGCCTGGGAACTCGTCACGCGCGAATTCAGTTTGCCGATCGACAAGCTATATGTAACGGTTTTCCGGGACGACGACGATGCATTCCATCTTTGGACCAGGGACGTTGGTGTGCAGCCCGAGCGCGTCTTCCGCATGGACGAGAAGGACAACTTCTGGGCGATGGGCGAGACTGGGCCGTGCGGGCCGTGCTCGGAGATTTACTACGACTTGGGACCCAACGCCAGCACTCAAGGACACACCGATTGCGCGTTCCCTTGCGACTGCGATCGCTACGTCGAGATTTGGAACCTGGTCTTTATGCAATTCAACCGCGATGCCGGGGGCGAGCTCTCGCCTCTTCCCAAGCCATCCATTGACACCGGCATGGGGCTGGAGCGCACCACGTCGGTCATCCAGGGCAAGCTAAGCGTGTTTGAAACCGACCTGCTTTGGCCGCTGATCGAAGAGGCGGCCTTGATGTCTGGGATGGCGTATGGAGAAAAGCCGGAGAGCGACGTTTCCCTGCGGATTCTCTCCGATCACAGCCGCTGTGCGGCGTTTTTGATTCACGACGGTGTTCTGCCGGCGAACGACGGACGCGGCTATGTGCTCAGAAAAATCCTGCGGCGCGCGATCCGGCACGGACGGTTGCTGGGCATGGACCGTCCTTTTCTGTATCAGCTTACGGGCCGGGTGGCCGAGATTATGTCTGATGCGTACCCGGAGCTGTTGGAATCGGCGGAGCGCGTCGCGGCCGTGGTCAAGAGCGAGGAGCAACGCTTCGCGCATACCATGAGCGTTGCATTGGGCGGGTTTGATGATCTAACTATGAAGATGGCCCGTGACGTAGTTCGTTGGCATTCTCAAGGGACCGAGGGGATGGCTCGTGAGATATTCAGACAAAGATCGCAGGAGTTAGAGAAGGCGGGTTTTGGGGAAGAAGCTAGGCGGCGTTTGCAAGAGACGGAAGCGGTAAGGCGCATCGTCCTGCCCGGCAACGAACTCTTCCGGCTTTACGACACGTTTGGGATGCCGCTCGATTGGATTAAGGAAATAGCGGCCGAGCGGGGCATGGAAGTGGATGAAGCAGGTTTCGATCAGGAAATGCAGCGGCAACGCGAACGGGCGCGCGCGAGCTGGAAGGGCGCGGAGAAGTCGGTGCTCTCTCCCGCCTATGCCGACGTGCTGGCCAAAGGCCGAACAGTGTTTGAGGGGTATCAACAGACCGTCTCGCAGGACTGTGTTGTCGTGGGACTGATCGTCGTGCCGGATAAGGGATCGAAGGGGGAGCCGAAGTTTGTGGAGGAGGTGGCAGCCGGAACGCGAGTCGAGATGGTGCTCGATCACACGCCGTTTTACGCGGAATCGGGTGGACAGGTGGGAGACGCGGGAGTCCTTCTGCGTGAAGGTTCCGCGGAAGAAGGGGCACAGGTTGCCGCGGTTGTGGAAGATACCTTTAGCCCGGTCTCGGGTATCGTCGCGCACCGCATCCTGACGCGCGAGCCGATTCGCTTGGGAGACCGGTTGAAGGCGATGGTTGACGTCGTAAGGCGCGCGGAGATTCGCCGAAACCATACGGCGACGCATCTGCTGCACGCGGCACTGCGCCAAGTACTGGGACCGCACGTCAAGCAGGCGGGCTCGGTGGTGGAACCATCGCGGCTGCGCTTCGACTTTTCGCACTTTACGTCTGTCGGCGAAAGTGAACTGGAGGAGATTGAATATCTGGCCAATGCGGAGGTCCTGAAAAACACGCCTGTTGAGACCAACGTGATGGAACTCGACAAGGCAATCCAGACCGGGGCCATGGCGTTCTTCGGAGAAAAATATGGGGAGCGCGTCCGCGTGGTGTCGGTGGAGGGATTCAGCAAGGAGCTGTGCGGGGGCACGCACGTCAGCCGTACGGGCGACATCGGGCTGGTGAAGATCACCTCGGAAGGCGGCATCTCGGCGGGGGTGCGGCGCATCGAGGCCGTGACCGGAAGCGGCGCGCTGAAAGAATTTCAGGCCGTCACCTCAATGGTACAGCGCACGGCCGAGACCCTGAAGATCTCCACGGGAGATTTGCCGCAGGCGGTGGAAAAGCTGGCCGAGTCGGAGCGGAATCTGGCGAAGCAAGCCGACGCGCTGAAGCTGAAAATCGCGCAAGCCCAGATCGAGGGAGCCGAAGGCCGCGCCCGGACGGTGAAAGACGTCAAGGTGCTGGCGGTGCGCCTGGATGGGCTGGAACGCGGCCAAATGCGCACTTTAGCGGATGTTTTGCGCTCGCGGCTGAAGTCGGGGGTAGTGGTTTTGGGCGCCGTGCCGGAGGGAGAGCAGGGCGGCAAGGTCGCCGTTATCGCCGCCCTCACGCCCGACCTGACCAAGCGTTTGCACGCCGGAAAGATCGCCCAGGCCGTGGCTCAAAGGCTGGGAGGCTCCGGCGGCGGCCGTCCCGACATTGCCGAAGCCGGTGGCAAGAATGCAACAATGCTCGACGAGGTGCTCGAACAAGTGTATGAGATCGTCGGCGGAATGTTATAATTAGGCGTTTTTGTGCCCTTTTGAGGGCGATGATTGAACGCACGGCCCACGAAGCGTGGCCGAGGCGAGGGTCTATCTTCGATGGAAAATCTTTTTGGCTCAAAACGGCTTCGCGACGGTTTGCGCCATTCTCTATTGGCAGCTTTTTGCGGAATCTCGTGCGGATTTTATTCGCCGGTTCAAGGCGGAGCGATCACTGCCTCTCGCGATCCGAGCGGCCGGGTGATCTTCGTCAACGAAGCGCCGGGGGAAAGTTCCGATCCTGTAGCGCAGGTTGTCAAAAAGCAGGTTTCCAAAAAACCGGTTGGCAAGCAAGCGGAATTGCCGCAACTGGTTCCAGCCGCGGCGGCGGCAGACCGGCCTCCGTGGGACGAGATGATTCAACGGACAGCCAGCCAGCATCAGGTGGACCCGGACCTGGTCCGCGCCATCGTGCGCGTGGAGTCGAACTATAATCCCTATGCCGTCTCCCCAAAGGGCGCGAAAGGGCTGATGCAACTAATTCCGGCCACGGCGAAACGGTTCGGCGTCCTCAACATCTTCGACCCCAGAGCCAACCTCGACGGCGGGGTGCGGTATCTCAAGTACCTGATGACCCTGTTCCGCGGGGATTTGAAGCTGTCAGTGGCGGCCTATAACGCGGGCGAGAACGCCATACAAGGTTACAACGGCGTGCCTCCGTATCGGGAGACGCAGGACTACGTGCGCAAGGTCTCCGCGTTGTATCCTTTGTCGATTCCAACGCCGCAATCCAGCGTCGCGAGGATCGAGAAGTACGTGGACAGTGCCGGCATTGTCCATTTCAGCAACGTCGACCAGCCGTAATTGCGCTCGAAACCATGGAACGCTATCGTTACCGGTTGAATCGCCGTACCGCCGCAGCCATTCTGGCCCTCCCGACCGGTCTGTTCATTTTTAGTTCCCTGCTATACGCGCGCAGCTTGCAGGAAAAGCTGAACCAGGCCTCCGGCTATTATCAAGATGCGGAGCAGGCGCGCGCCTCGTTGGAGGAAACTCCCGAAGAGCAGCGCAGCGAGAAGGACTACCTAAGAGTCGTCCGCGATTACCGGCGCGTTTATTCGGCGGCGCCCACCTCTCCCCATAATGCCAAGAGTCTGCTGGCGATCGGCGAGCTGTATCGGACGATGGCCGCGAAGTTCGAGAAGAAGAAATACTTCGCCTCAGCCGTTGAGACCTATGACTTCCTCCTCAAGGAGTACCCGCACAGCCAGTATCGCGCAGCAGCCCTATTGAGCGCAGCCGCGATTTGCCAGTCCGACCTGAAGCAGCCGGAAGAGGCTCAGAGGCGATTCAAGGTGCTGCTCGAAACGCATCCCCGCTCGTCCCAAGCGGAGAAGGCCAGAGTGGCCCTGTCGCAAATCGAAACGGAATTGGCGTCGGCACCTCTCCCGGCGCCCCCGGCGGCTCCCAAGCCGGCTGACTCCGCGAAACAAGGAGAGCCGGTGCAGGCGGCTCCGGCGGCTGCGGTGAGTGCCGCGGCCGAACCGCAGAAGCGACCGGAGGAGCCAGCCACACGAGTAGCGGTAACGGATGTCCGGCAGTGGAATTCGCCTTATTCAACGCGCTTGGTAATCGACCTGGGAGCGGAGGTGAAATACGGGGTTGGAAGACTGAGCAATCCGCCGCGAGTCTTTGTGGATCTTTACGGAACCAAGATCAACCGGGCCGTGAGTCGCGCCGTGAGCCAGAAGACAACGGGCGGCGGCGGACCCGTCAAAAGCGTCCGGGCGGCTCAGAACACGCTGGATGTCACACGCGTCGTCGCCGAACTGAACGACCAAACGAACTATGCGGTGTTCGAGCTGCCCAATCCTTACCGGGTAGTCGTCGAGATTCGGCACTCCTTGAAACCAGTGGATTCGGAAACCTCGGCAGATTCAGCGAGCAATCGCGGTGCGGGCGCGCCAGCGGCTCCTTTCGTGTCGGAGAAGAAAACAGTCGAGACGGCAGCGGCATCGCGGTCGCGTACTCCGTCGAAGCCACTATCGGGAGCGGCGGAGAAAGATAGTTCGCCTAGCATCACGGAAAACGGAAGCACCGAACAGGCCGCCTTCGAGAAAGCTCTTGGCATCAAGACGGCTTCCGCCAAGGTTTCCCCGGCTGAAGCAAAACGCGATGGCGTGGTTGCCGGATCTAATCCACAAATGGGTCTAACAATGGGTCCAGCGTTGGGTTCCGCGCCGGGCTCCGTAATTAAGGATGCGGAAAAGACAGGTACTGCGGCTCCCGAGAAAGTACAGGCAACTCAGCAAAAGCGCCAAGACGATTCGCCCACGAAAGCGGCGCACGTAAGACTTTCAGCGAGCACGGTTGCCGAGAGCGATACCGCAACTCAGCCGGCAGAGACCAAAATCGATGTTGTGGAGTTGCCGAAGCCCGCGGTGGCCGGCAAGGCAGCAGCCGTTGCGGAAAAAATCCCAAGCTCACGGTCGAAGCGTCCAAGCGTCGCTACGTCACTCTCGCCCGACAAGGCGCCCGGCAAGGACACCGCGCCTACTGAACAAGCTGCGTCCGCGCAGCCGAATCACGAAGACGAAATTTCCCAGGCCCCGTCCGTGGAAAAGACCAACACCAACGGAGTCGTGGAGCCTTCTCCAGCGGCGCAGCCAAGCCCTGGCGGCCGCGTGAAAGCGGCCGTGAAAGCGGCAAAGTCCGATAAGATTTCCGCGAAGGACTCCGGGAAGGCGGCGGAGCCTGCCGCCACGAGCGTCCGCACGGCGCTACCCAACCGCGACGGCTCGCGCTCGCTGACGCGCGCACTGGGACTGAAGATCGGACGAATCATCCTGGACCCGGGCCACGGGGGACACGACACCGGCACCATCGGCCCATCCGGTTTTTACGAAAAAGACCTGGTGCTCGACGTCGCGCTGCGCCTGGGCAAGCTGATTACGGAACGGCTTGGCAGCCAGGTTGTCTACACTCGGCAGGACGATACCTTCATTCCGCTCGAATCTCGGACCGCGATCGCCAACGAGCAACAGGCCGACCTGTTCCTCTCCATCCACGCCAACTCCAGCGCCAGCCAGCGCGCGCGGGGGATCGAAACCTACTACCTGAGCTTCGCTACGGACCCGGAGGCGCTCGAAGTCGCCGCACGGGAGAACGCCGTCTCGCAGGAATCCATCCATGAATTGCAAGACCTGGTAAAAAAGATCGCGCTCAACGAGAAGTTGGACGAGTCCAAGGAGTTCGCCTCCGAGGTGCAGACCGCTCTCCACACTCGTTTGAGCAAAGACAACCGGCAACGCAAGGACCGAGGCGTGAAGAAAGCGCCCTTCATGGTCCTGGTAGGAGCCCGGATGCCTTCCGTACTGGCGGAGATCGCCTTCCTTAGTAATCCGCAAGAAGAAAAACTGCTAAAAACCAAACAGCAACGCCAAAAAATCGCCGAAGCGCTCTATGCGGGGATCGCGAAATATGCCGACACGCTGAGCGGCGTGAAGGTGGCGCGAACGGTGAATATCAGCCAATCCGAGTCAAAGTAGAAGTGCGGGGCGTGGGGAACATACCGCGCGGAGCCTTTAAAAGACGAACTTGACGCCGAAGCGCGCCCCGAATCCGGGGTTGAACAGGTCTTCGATGCCGTAGCGGGGATCGCCAGCCTTCGCGCTGTCGGGGCTGGCCTGCATCAGGGCCCGGTAGTCGTAGCCGCTAGCGAGGTTCGCTTTGCTCAGATCGATGGCCGAACTCTGTTGCCCGCTGACTTGGCAGCCGCGGTTCAGGCAATTGAAGATATGCCGCGCCGTTTTTTGATTGAAAAGGTTCAGGGCGTTGAACTCCAACCGCAATCGTTTCGCCTCTGTGAATTTGAATTCGTGCGCCACCAATAAATCGGTCTGAGAAAGGATCGGCGTTCTCCCCATATCTCCGCGGCCGTTCACGAAAGCGGAGAGGCCATTGGTGGTGTTGACATAAGTGCTGATGGGGGTGCCGCTCGCGGCGTAAAAGAAGCCGCCGATCTCGGTTCCGAATTTGAAGAGGTAGGAGCCGTACATCTTCCAGACATTGGGCCGGTCGGTGGGCAAGCGGCCTTGCAGATCCAGGTGGCCACGGGAATCGAAGAGAACCTCATCGAGGTCATAGGCCCGGCTGGTATTGGTGCCTGGGCGCACCGGGATTCCAGCCTGCTGTTGCGCCACGGCGAAGGTGGATCCCATCGTGGGAGTGATCACCTCGTCGGAATTCGCCAGCCCCGTGTAATTTCCATAGAGCCGGCTCAGAACATAGCTGGCGTTGAAGAACCACCCTCCGGCGAAATGGCGGGAGAAGGAAAGCTCCATCGCATCGTAGGTCCGCACGGGCTTGGGAGTGGCAATGGGACCCGGCGTGGCGCCCGAGGGAGGCGTGAGCAGGGCGATGCCTTCGCCGGGATTCGCGATGTACGAGAACGAACTGCCTCCGCTCAAACCGCCCAGGTCTTCAATGGTCCGGCGCAGTCCGTTATGAATGTAGCTTCCCCGCAAAACCGTGTGCGGGCCCCACTGATATTCGGCGGTAACGTTCAGTAAAGCGGAGCTCATGGGCTTGGTGTCGGGGTCGATGCAGTTTCTGAGATCCTGCGCGGTGCAGTTCCTGGTAATCGACAACGGCCGGTTGTCGCGGAAGGAATCCGGGACGGCTGGATTCCATAGGTCCGTGCCGGGCAGGTTGGCGCCGCTCAGCGAGAAGACGTCCGGCGAGTCGAGCGCACGGTACCGAATCTTCCAGATGCTTCCGCCGAAGGTCCCGCGGGAAAGCTGGTACTTGACCCAGTCGAAAAAGAGCCCCCAGCCAAAGGAGAGTTTCAGTTTGCCATTCCCCAGCGCGTCATAAGCAAGACCCAGCCGCGGAGCGATCTTGTCGGCGAAATCGAAATCAAAAACGTGGTCCCGAATCTCGCGGCGGAACGAGGGCACGACCTCGTCTTCCGTGCGCAGGCCCAGGCTCAGTGTCAGCCGCGGATGGACTCTCCAGTTGTCCTGAATGTAAAGGTTCGCGACATTGGCTCCGGCGCTTCCTCGGGTACCGAAATCGTCCAGCTCGTAATAACCGTAAGTTCCGCGGCAAGGGTTGAGGTTGCAGGGACTTCCCGGAATCAGGCTGCGGAAGGAGCTGCCCCAAAAAATGGTGACGAAGCCTCCTCCCGGATACGTATTGTCCACGCGATTGACGTTCTTCTGGGTTCCGGCTCCCAGCTTCAATTCGTGGCTGCCCCAGTGGTTGAGGCTCCAGGCGAAATCGGCCTGGACGAAACTCTTCGCCGTGATGTCGAGTGCCGAACGCTGCCTCCGAGGAGTGTTGTTGAAACCAGCCGGCTGCCGCAATGCAACGGGCACCGTGGCCAGCAGCTCCGGCGGCAGCGTCAGAGCGGAAGTGCTGTATTGAACCGCGCTAATTGCCGGCACGCCTATGTCTTTGTAATTGTCCCAAAAACGGCCCGCGCGAACCGACAGGACCGACTTGGGCGCCAGCAGAATATCCACGCTGCCCGTGTAACTCGATTGCGACTGGTCGAACCCGATCTGATGATTCACCTGGTTGGCGGCGAGCGAGGAAACCAGCGTATTGGGCCGTGAATTATATCCGGGAAGAACGCCGGTCGAATACGCGGGTGTATTCAGCCAGCTAAAGTTGGTCCGAATGCGCGGGAGGGGTTCGAAGGAAATCTTTCCGAACAGACTCTGGAACAACTGATCCTGGCGAATCGAGCCTTGCTCGGTTCCATTGCTGAAAGAATAGTCATTGGCCGCGCGGCGCCATTGCGGGGAGGCGGCAGCGAAGAACCACAGTCTGTCCTTGATAAAATATCCGCCCAGCGACCCGCCGAATTCGTAACGGCTATCCTCCTGCTTTCGATCCTGAATATAGCTTGCGGTAGCCTGAGTCACGGGGTCGAGCAGCAGTCTTTTAATTGGCCCGGCACTGATTCGGTTGCCGGAAAAGTAATCGTGCACTTCGCCGTGGAAGCTGTTGCCGCCGGATTTGGTCACGGCGACGACTACTCCGCCCAGTGCCCCGCCCTGCTCGGCTTCGGTTCCGCCGGTCTTCACCTGAACATCCTGGAGAAACTCCAGTATGGCGTTCTGTCGCGACTGGCCCTGCAACAGACTGTTGGTGGGAACCCCGTCGATGAGGAATTGGTTCTCCGAGGCACTCGCACCATTCACCTGGAACCCACCTTCGATGCCGACGACGGTCCCATTCTGGTCCACGCCGGAATTCACCGAAGGAGAGAATAGCAGCAGGGACTGGAAGCTGCGGGCCTTGGGTACGCGGTCAAACTCCTCGGCCGGCACGTCGTGGGAAGCCGTGGCTGTGGTCAGGTCCAGCAATGGAGCGCTCTCGACGACTGTTACGGCAGTCTGGATCGGCGCGACGGACATCTCGGCGTCGACCTTGAGTTCCGCGCCGGCATGCAACTCGACGTCGGCCACTTCCACGGCGCCAAACCCGCTCATTTCGAATCGAACTTTGTAGCGGCCCGGCTCCAGTTCCGGCGCGAAAAAGCTTCCGTCCTCCGCCGTCTTCGTGTTGAACGCACGGTTCGTGACTTTGTTCGTGACGGTCACGGTGGCGCCCGAAATTGCGCCTCCGCTCGAATCTTCCACCGTGCCGCGCAATTCTCCGGTGGACTCCGCGGCCATTAGCGATTGACTTCGAGCGACGGCGAAAAGGAGAGCGAAAGAGAGCGAAACGGGGAGGGCCAATCTGCGGACGCCTTTTCGCTCCCTAGTTACGCCGTTCTTTCCGGAATTCGTAACCAGGCAGCCACACCTCGGAGAGGGTGGGAAAGCTTCCCGATCAAGGATGTGAGTTATCACGGCGGGGCTTTCGTGGGATGCAGCGTAGGGGGGACGGCATCGGAAAGTCAGAACCAAATGTCCAAGACACTCACTATATCAGACAATGCTTCAATACGAAAATGTGCCGAAGAAAGCGCTGCTTTTGTCCGCGATGCGCCACTTCACATCCAGGCCCTTTCCGGTGAATTGATTGACGAGACTGAAGACCGGCATGGCATGAGAGAGCGCCGTGATCGGCTTGTAGCAAAGCTCCGCGTTGCCGCAGAGATGATCTTCTTCCGTCATGCCGCGCGTTTCGATTCTTACGATGTCGCCGCCGGAAAGCACAATAGTGCCGTGCCCGCGCTCTTCGAAATGGATCGGCGCCGCCTCGACCGAGACCACGTTGGCAAGAAGCTCTCCGGCCTTGGAGCGGGCAAAGTGCTCCAGGGCGAGGCGCTGCTCGGCGCTGGCGCGCTCATCGACGATCAGGACGGTCTTTGCGGGATAGGGTTTTCCGTATGGATCGCCGATGGTCGCCTTGGCCTTGACGGCCGCGATTATGCCGAGACCCTCGAGCGGCACTCCCTCCCAGCTACCCTGGTTGATCCGCCAGCCCAAGATGGCCTGGTCGCCGGCTAGGTTCACCTCGGAGTTCGAAATGCAGGGACCGGCGTAAATCTCCGCGCTGCGCGTCTCCACGTAGTCGCCCGAGATGCCTCCACCCTGGCCATCAGCCATTACGAAAGCAGGAACGGACAGACTGCACAATGAAAGAATTACCGTGAATCGAATTGACCGCATATTACAAGTCCTCCCGCCTAGGTTTGCCTTATTTTGCGCTCGTCAACGGATGCAAATCAATAGCAATTCGAACTGCGAATCAATCCTCGTAGCAATCGCGTCCCGGCGCGCAATTTTCCGGCTCCGCGATCCGGTTGTCGGGACCGATGCAAGTTTGGGTGTGAACGCACCAGTAGAGGCGGTCGTTGGAGGGCTGGACGGTTGGATCGTGCTTGGATTCGATGTAAAGCCCCTTCCACTTCAAGCAGTGGCAGACTTGGTGAGCAAGCTTTGGGAGTGGATCGAGCATCAGGCACCTCCTCCTACGACATTAAGTCCAGCTCGCAGGAGAGCGCGTTTGACGGCCACGCGCGCGAGCTGAACTTTATAGCCATTCTGACTGAGCGGATGCGCCGGATGAACGGCGGCCTTGCCGGCTTCGAGAGCGGTCTCCGCATTGACGGGCTTGCCATCGATCGCTTTCTCCGCTTCCGTCGAGCGCCACGGCACGGGGGCCACGTGGCCGAGCACCACCCGCGCGCTATCGACCTTGCCGTTCTTCATCCGCAGAGCCACCGACGCCGCAACCAGAGGCCAGTCGAGGGCCTCTTTTTGCCGCACCTCGTAGGTGGCTGTCTGCTGCGCTCCGGGAGGAACCACGATCTCCGTTAGAATTTCATTGGGCTTGAGAACGTTTTCCCGGTCGTTGTCGTTCTTGGGAATGACGAAGAACTTTTCGAGCGCGACTTCCCGCGAGCCGGAGGAACTATAGAGGCGGACCTTGGCTCCCAGCGCCATTAGAATGGGAGCGAGACTCGAAGGGTTCACGAAGTACGCCGGCCCCCCGTTACCGAAAATGGCGTGATAGCGGTTCTCGCCGTTTGGCACGAGCGATTTGCCGTCCTTGTCCTTCGCGAGCAGGCCGTAGCCGGCGCGGTAATACCAGCATCGGGGGCGCTGGCACAGATCGCCCCCCACGGTTCCGCGGCTCCGCATCTGCGGGCTGGTTACGCCGGAAGCGGCTTGGGCAATTCCGGGATATTCCTTGACGATTCCAGTATGAGCGCGCAGCTCTTCGAGCGTTACCAAAGCGCCCAGGCGGAGACCGTTGGAATTCACTTCGATGCCGGACAGTTCCCGAATCCCCTTGATATCGACGAGCCGTCGCGAGGCCTGCAAGTTATCTTTCATCGAGCTGATCAAGTCGGTGCCGCCGGCGAATACGGCAGCATCTTCCCAGCGGCTTCCCAGCAGGGCAGCGGCTTGATCCTTGGTGGAGGGAGCGGCGTATTCAAAGGCTTGCATCAGGCCATGCCTCCTTTCTCCAGGGCTAAGAGAACCTTGTCCGGCGTCAGCGGCAAGGTGGGAACGCGGACCCCGATGGCATTCGCGACGGCGTTCCCGATCGCGGCTCCCGGCGAAACCGTGGGTGGCTCGCCCAGGCCGATCACGCCGCGCTTCTGCTGCTCGGGATCGAGCCACATGTGGACCACGATCTCCGGAATGTCGGCGAACCCGGCGAGTTTGTAAAACTCCATATTCGGATTCAGCATTCTCCCGGTGGCCTGGTCCATCACGCGCTCTTCGAACAGCGAATAGCCGATGCCCATGATGATGGCGCCGTGGACCTGGCTTTCGGCCGTCTTCATGTCGATGATCAGGCCGCAATCCTGAATCGCAACCATCTTGTTGACCTTGACGATCCCCGTTTCGGTGTCCACGGAGACGTCGGCCATTTGCACGCCGCCCACGCCGCTCGAGATCAATTCCCCATCGCCGGGGTTCTGGCCCATCGCGGTGATAGGCGTTTCACCGAGCTTTGCGGTGGCTTGTTTCCAGTAGAGGCCCTTCTTGGGATCGTTCTTCACGTGTACCTGTCCGCCGGAAGATTCGATCTGATCGGGTGTCGCTCCCAGCTCCGGAGCAACCTTGGCGAAGAGCTGCTCCCGGGCGAGCAGCGCCGCGCGCCGCGTCGAGGCACTGACTCCGCCGACCGTCGTGCTGCCCCCCGAAGCGCCGGAGCGAGGCAGGCGATTGTCGCCGATATTGAGTTTGATCGTTTCGAGAGGCACTCCCAGTGTTTCCGCGGCAACGATTGCAACGACGGTGCGGGTTCCGGTTCCGAGGTCTTGTGTACACAGGCTGACTTCGACGGAGCCGTCGGGGTGAATCGCAACGCGGCAATCGCTGGCATGGCCCCGTCCGCCCCAGGTGTGGATGGAGAGTCCCAGGCCTTGTTTGACGGGACCGGGCGAGCGGTCCCGACGCGGATGCCATCTCGATTTCCACTCCATCAATTCGGCCGCCTTCAGCAGCTCCTTGCGGTAGAGTTCCGAGCGCTCGCCGGTGATCGCGATGTTTTTTATTAGCAGATCGAGCGGGTCCATGCCGAGCTTCGCCGCCATGTCCTCGATGGCGGACATGGTGATGTAACAGCCCTGCGGATGATTCGGCGCGCGCCATGCGCGAGCGCTACCGGCGTTGACCGAGACAGCCGTGTGGCGCTTGCGCTGATGCGGAAAGTTCCAGATATAGGGCAGGGGCGGGCTTCCGCCGCCGGCCATGCCGCCAGTACTCCACGAATCGGATTGCCACCCAGTAAGCGTGCCGTCCTTTTTTGCCGCGAGCTTCACCTTGGCGTATGACGATGGCCGGTTGCCGGCGACCATCTGTTCCGGTTTGCGCTCAAGCATCAGCTTCACGGGTTTTCCAGCCTTCTGAGCGAGCTTCGCAACCGCAATGCCCCAGCGATCGACGGCGACTTTGCTTCCGAAGCCTCCGCCTACGTACTGCATCAGCGTGTGGACGTTAGTGGCCGGAATTTTCAGGGTCTCCGCGAATTGCGCTCCCAGCCGCTCGACGGCCTGCGTCGAAGGGTAAACCGTGAGCGAATCACCGTCCCACTCCGCCACGTTGCCGTGAGCTTCCAGGCAGCAATGGGTGACGACGGAGGTCCCGTAGAAGCCTTCGATCACGACGGCATCGGGGTCTTGAAACGCTTTGTCGGGATCGCCCGACACCTGATCGGCGGCGGGCTTGGCGCGGTCTCCGACCTTCGAAAGGTCTTCTTCGCGGACCAGGTGCGGAAGTTTTTCATATACCACTTTGATTCTTCGAATGGCGTCCTCGGCGGTCGGCTCATCGACGGCGGCGACGGCCACGATGTCGTCGCCTTCCCAATGAATTTCCGTGTTCGGCTCCTGGACAATGTAAACGGCCTCGACGCCGGGGAGCTTTTCCGCCTCGCTTGTGTCGATACTCACAATGCGGGCGTGCGCGTGAGGCGAGCGCAAGACCTTGGCGTAGAGCATTCCGGGCCGCTTGGTGTCGTAAGCGTACTTGGCTGCGCCGGTGACTTTGGCGGGGCCGTCCAGACGGCTGATGCGCTTGCCGATGAGAGTAGTCGTGCCAGGCTCGGGCCAGTTGAATTCAGGCATTGGGCTGTCCTCCCAGGCGGCGCGGGGCAGGGCGTCCGCCTTTTCTCGATGCTTGCAGAACCGCTTTCTTCATACCAACGTATGTTCCGCAGCGGCAGAGGTTGCCTCCCAGGCCCATGCGCACCTCCTCGGGAGTTGGGTCGGGATGTTTGTCGAGCAGCGCCTTGATTGCGACCACAAAGCCCGAGGTACAGAAGCCGCATTGTTGCGCGTCGTTTTCCACAAAGGCCGCCTGGACGGGATGAAGGCCGTTGCTCCCGGCCAGCCCTTCCACCGTCTGAATCGCTTTTCCGTTGGCTTCAATCGCCAGAACCGAGCACGAGTATACCAGCGAGCCGTCCAGGATCACGGTGCAGGCGCCGCAAGTCGTCCGGTCGCAGACTCGCTTGGCGCCGGTCAAGTCGAGATGATCGCGTAGGGCTTCGAGTAGCGTTACGCGCGGCTCGAGCTTCAGGCTCCGCTTCTGGCCGTTCACCACCAGGTCGATGGGCGTCGCCATCGGGCCGTAGATCTTCGCCGCCGCTTGCTGCGCGCCGGAACCTTCCGGAATCAACGCTCCGGTCAGGATGCCGGACCCCAGCACGCCGCCGCCGACTCCGACACCCTTCAGGAACTTGCGGCGCGAAATACCGCTCTTCGGCTTCGCCGTGTTTTCCTTATCTTTTTCCTTCAAGAGACCCTCCCCTCGCGTTACAGCCCTAGGTGCTGCTGAAAAGAGTCCACCGTTGCCCTTTCGGCCCGCCGGAAGAGCAGTTCGTATTGACCGGTCCAGATTGCAATATTCTATCACCGCTTGGCTGGAAGGCTAACGGAAAAGGAGAGGGAAGAGAACCAGTTTTCAGAAGCCGGTGGTTGTCTCATTCTTCTTCGGAAGTCAATCTTAAAATACCTGCCACGTCGCGGGCAGCGTGCAGCACGCGAATCACCTGCAAAGGCTTAGTTTCAAATCGGTACACGATCAAGTAGGAGTAGACCAGAAAGAAGCGGTGTCTACGGTCGGCCAATTCTTCGCGCAGATGGCCGATGCCGGGGTTCCTCGCCAGCCTGTACATGGTTTTTTCCAAAGCTTCCAGCACTCGCTCGGCGGCGTCGATGCTATCGGCGGCGATGTAATTCCAAATATCGCCGATATCCTGTTCGGCCCTGGGAGTGAGGACGAACGCCTTCATTCCTTGGTCCGTTTCCGCTGGGCGCTGCGGTGCCGGATCTTGGCAAAGGCTTCTGGGCCATCCACGAATTGGCCCCGGTCGGCTTGCTTGATTCCCACGGCGATTTCCTTGCGCAACTCGGCAAGCCGTAGCTGTTTCACTTCTTCGCGCTCTTTCAGCAGCCGCAGGCCTTCGCGCAACACTTCGCTTTGGGTTTGGTAGTAACCGCTCTCCAAAAGCTCGGCCACGAATTCATCGAAAGCAGACCCAAGGTGCACGTTCATGACTTCACCTTACGCCTGCTAACAATAGTTGTCAACTGTTGACAGTAGGTTTGTAAATTCCCGGAACATGAATCTCCTCATTTCACGCCCAAGCCACCGTAGAATCGTTGTTGCTGCCATTGCGCCGTCGTCGGTTCAGGCGTCCAGAGGGACTCTCGTCAAGCACGAACCCATGCCGATGAGCCATGCGTTTCACAAATGCACCAATTACGTCACGGTTGTAGTAGAATATTGGTTGCATTCAGCATCAAAGACCGAAGGGGGCGCATGGAAGGCTTTACGATCGTGCTGTTGATTAGCTGGCTGATCCTGGTTGGTTGTTTTGCGGGAATGTATTTCATGGACAAGGCCACCAAGGAAGCCGCCGAACGGCGAGCCCAATCACAGGGACAAGAGCCGGCGCCGCGCCGTCGCTGATGCAATGCCGGCCGCCGGCCCGACTATTGACATCCCATGCGGGAAACAGCAAAAATAGAGTTCTGATGGAACCGAAAACCCACACGCTGCCATTGGCTTGTTGTTGTTACTGTTGTCGTGTCTGTACCCAGCGGGTGGGAGTGGCGGAAATCTAGTTTCAACGGCAGCTAAAAACAACGCACCCGCCTTTGGAGATACAATCTCGGGGTGGGTTTTTTGTTTTGAGGTGAAATTATGAGTGAAACAAGCGCACCAGTTTCAGAAGCCGGACGCTGGCAGCATCTGCCTCCAGCGGTGCGGGAGGAAATCGACGTATTCGAGACCGAGCTGCGGCGGGTGCAGCAAGGCCAGATGCCCGAGAAAGTCTTCCTCGAGTTCCGGCTCCGGCACGGCGTCTATGGGCAGAGGCAGGCGGGTGTGCAGATGCAGCGGATCAAGATCCCCTTAGGCGTGCTGACCGCGGCACAGCTCCAGCGCCTAGCCGATCTCTCCGAGGAATACGCCGACGGCGTCTGCCACATCACCACGCGGCAGGACATTCAGTTTCATTTCGTCGATATCAACGACACGCCGAACGTCTTCCGCCGGCTTGCCGAAGTGGGCATCACCACGCGCGAGGCTTGCGGCAACACGGTGCGCAACGTCACCGCCTGCCCCCGCTCGGGTGTTTGCTGCGATGAGACGTTCGACGTTACGCCCTACGCGCGGGCCATGGCCTATTTCATGCTCCGCCACCCCGACGCCCAAAACTTCGGACGCAAATTCAAGATCGCTTTTTCCGGATGCCGCGAGCACGCCTGCGGCTTGGCGCTGATGCATGACGTGGGCGCGATCGCCGCCGTGCGCGAAGTAAACGGCAGGCCAACGCGCGGCTTCCAGGTGTACCTCGGCGGCGGACTCGGCCCCATTCCTCATCAGGCCAAACTCTATAGCGACTTTGTTCCCGCCGGCGAGATGCTTCCTATGGTGCAGGCCATCGGCCGCGTTTTTTCCCGCCTGGGAGAGAAGAAAAATCGCGCCAAGGCCCGCATGAAGTTTTTGGTGGCCAAGCTCGGCATCGAGGAGTTCGGCGCCCTGGTTCGCGAGGAGCGGGATAAGCTCCCCGAAGATCCGCGCTGGACCAGCTTCCTCGGCGACGCCGAGGCGTACCGCGAAAAGCCGCTGAAGCCTCCTTCGCAGCTCGATCTGGCGGACACCTCCGAAGAGTTCCGCAAGTGGTATCGGATGAACGTGCGGCCACAAGCGCAGGCGGGCTATTCGATGGCGACGGTCTTTCTGCCGCTCGGCGACATCGCTTCGTGGCAGTTGCGCTCGCTCGCGCAGGTCTGCCGCAAATATGTCGCCGACACCATCCGCACCACCGTCGATCAGAACCTGCTGATCCACTGGGTTCCGAACGGCGACCTGCCGGCGTTCCATCGGGAACTCGTTGCGATGGATCTGGCGCAGCCTGGCGCGGAGGGAATGGCCAACGTCACGGCCTGCCCCGGCACCGATAGCTGTAAGCTGGGGATCGCATCTTCGCGGGGCCTCGCCGCCGTGCTGCACGAGAAATTCGGAAACGGCATGTCCGATCTCGCCGGGCGCGACGACATCAAGGTGAAGATCAGCGGTTGCTTCAACTCCTGCGGCCAGCATCACGTGGCGAATATCGGGTTTTTCGGCTCCAGCCGCCGTGTCGGCCAGCACGTTGCGCCGATCTTCCAGGTGATCCTGGGCGGCGAATCCCAAGGCAACGCCGCGTCGTTTGGACTCTCTGTCGGAAAAGTCTCCTCGAAATACGTGCCCGCCGTCGTCAGAAAGCTGAGCGATCTTTACATCAACAATCGCAAGGACGGCGAAGGTTTTACCGCTTTCACCAGCCGCCTGGGCAAGGCGCGCATCAAGGAGCAGATCGCCGAGTTTGAGCATCTGCCCGATTACAACACCAACCCGGAATTCTACCGCGACAACCGCCAGCCGTGGGAGTATCTGATGTCCACCGGCGTCGGCGAGTGCGCCGGCGAAATGGTGAGCCAGGCGGAATTCTTGCTGGAGGATGCCGACCGGCTGGCGTTTGAAGCCTCGCTCCATCTGGAGGCCGCGCGCCTCGAGGAAGCCGCCGGCACCGCATTTGACGCCATGAAGAAGGCCGCCGACGGCCTGCTCTCCGTTAAGGGACTGCTGCTTTCGGACCGCTATAATACGATCGAGGAGTTCCGCAAGCACTTCGGCGAGGGCGGCGGATTCCTCCCGCAGATCGCCGAGTATTTTTTCCGCGCCGCCCAGGAAGGGCCCAAGAACCTCGACGCAGAAAAGGCCCATCAGCGCGTCGAAGAGGCAACCCTATTCATCGAGGAGGCCCAGGGCGTTTATAGCCGCACCGAAGTCACTTAAAACAGTGGCAAGTGACGAGTGACGAGAAAAAGCAAATCCCGACGGAGGCTGTCATACCAAAACACGACGCTGTCATCGCAAACCATGACACTTTCATTCCGAACCATGACGCTGTCATCCCGAACGGGGTGAGGGATCTGCTTTTTCTTCTGACTTCCGACTCCTGCCTCCTGACTGCTTCCCCTTGTCACTTGTCACTCGACACTCGGCACTTTCTTCTATGAATCTACAGCACATTCAAATCAAAATCTTCGCCAGCGCGCCCGCGAGTTTGAATCTCGACCCGTTCCTGGCCATCTTCGCGCGGTGGCGCAAGGAGAAGGACCATCCCGCGCAGTGGGTGGACCTCGCTGACTATGCGCACATGCTGCGCGGTCCCGGAGTCGTGTTGGTCGGCCAGCTTTGCAACTTCAGTTTTGACCTGGCCCCACCGCAGCCCGGCATCCTCTATTACGCCAGGAAGGGCCTGAGCGGCTCGCCCCAGGAGCGAATCTCCTCTGCGTTTCGATCATGCTTCGAGCTGTCGAAGCGCCTCGTCGCCGAAAAAGAATATCCACCCAGCGCGCCACTGCAAACGGACCGGATCGCGATCCGCTTCAGCGACCGCCTGGATATTCCCAATACCACTTCGACCGACAAGGAACTGCGCCCGCCCGTTGTCGAGGTCCTGAACGCCCTCTTCGGACCACAGGGCTACGAGTTGAGTCCGCAAAGCGATCCCGCCGAGTGCTACGGTTTTTTCGTAAAGGCGAAAAAGGCGGAGCCGCTGAACATACTTCTCGACCGCATGGCCTCGGCAACTAAGGCATAATGGTTCGCAGCTTTGGTGATAACCGATCATCCTTCGACGGAAGGGAGTGTCATGAGCAAGCGAGATGCCAAGCCCTGGAGGGGCGGCAGATACTAGCCCACGGCGTGAGCCGTGGGTCAACAACGGTATGATTGGGAAAAGCCCCGGAGGGGCGACAGATACGCGGTCGAATCGATTCCAATCAAATCCGGCATGGGATATGCTTTTGTAGAATCGCCCCAGAAGAACACAAAGATGAAATCGTCAACGCTTGGAAAAAGCACCTCGGCGGTTGAGGTGGTTGGGATTTCGAAGCACGGCTTTTGGCTTCATGTGCGAGGGGAGGAGCATTTCCTAACCTTCAAACTCTTTCCCTGGTTCATGGATGCAAAGGTGGCGTCCGTTCTGAAGGTCCAGCTTCTTCATCAAGAGCATTTGTATTGGCCGGATTTGGACGTCGATTTGGAACTTGAATCCATTCGGCATCCAGAGAAATATCCGCTGACTTACCGGCCAACAGCCTGATTAGGCGGCACACAGCGTACTCTGCGTCCCACGCGACAACACTACCAAGGAGGAAGCATGTTACGGAATGCCTTGCTCGGCGCGATCGCCATCGGCCTCCTGCTGACGCCACCGCTCTTTTCGCAAGCGTCCAAAGAGCCAGCGCCCGACTTCAACAAGGCCCGCGAGGAAACCGTCCAGACGCTACAGTCCCTGGTCCGCATCGACACCAGCAACCCGCCCGGCAACGAAACCAAGGTCGCCGAATTCCTGAAATCCGTCCTCGACAAGGAAGGCATCGCCTCGGAGATTGTCGCGATGGAGCCAGCGCGCGGCAATCTCATCGCGCGTATTAAGGGCAACGGAAAAAAGAAACCGCTATTGATAATGGGACACGAAGACGTCGTTCCCGTCGAGCGTGACAAGTGGACCGTGGAGCCGTTCGCCGGGCTCATCAAAGACGGGTATCTCTACGGACGCGGCTCGCGCGACGACAAGAGTTGCGTCGCCGCCATGCTACAGGTCTTCCTGATGATTCGCCGCCAGAAGCTTGCGCTCGACCGCGACATCATCTTTCTGGCCGAAGCCTCCGAGGAGACCGGAGGGCCGGCCGGCATCGGATACGTCGTCGAAAAGCACTGGCCCAAGATCGAGGCCGAGTTCGCGCTGAACGAAGGCGGCGGGACTCACATCCGAGACGGCAAGGTGGACTACGTCGGCGTCCAGACCGCCGAAAAAACGCCGCGCGGCATCAAGCTGCTGGCGCACGGATTTTCCGGCCACGGTTCGGTGCCGCGCATGGATAATCCCGTCATCCATCTGGCCGCCGCTCTCGATAAAGTCGGCAACTACCAGCCGCCGCTGCGCCTGAATGAAACCACGCGCGTGTTTTTCCAGCGCCTCGCGAAGGTCAGCCCGCCGGATGAGGCATTCATCTTTTCGCACCTCGAAGATCCCGCGATGGGTCCCATCGTCCAGGAAACGCTGCGCCGCAGCAAGAACCGTACGTTGCTGATGTACAACTCGATGCTCCGCACCTCCATTTCGCCGAACGTCATCAAAGGCGGCTTCAAGGAGAACGTGATTCCCGCCGAGGCCGAAGCGCTGCTCGATGTGCGCCTCGCGCCCGGTGACGACCGCGAGCAAGTCATGGCGGAGTTGCGGCGCATCATCGCCGATCCCTCGGTCGAGGTGCTCCCGCACGATTGGGCTGGAATGCCTGTCAGCCCCGTCGCGCGGCTCGACTCGGAGATGTACCGCGCGATTGAAAAGGCCCAGGCCGCGGTGTTTCCGGCCGCCATCACGCTTCCGCAAATGGGCACTGGAGCCACCGACTCCGCGCTCATTCGCTCGAAGGGCGTGCAGTCTTATGGCGTCGGCGTTCCCGCCACCGACCAGGACGCCGAAGGCACCCACGGCAACGACGAACGAGTTTCCACCGAAGCAATGGGCCAGTTCGTGGAGTTCCTCTACCGCGCCGTTACCGATGTCGCCGCGGCACATTGATTGAGGAATTCCTTCGATGGAGGCTTGAGAGGAGATGCGCATATGAGAAACGTCCTAAGCGCAATCGCAATTCTTGCCGGATTGCTTTTTCCAATCCGGCTGGCCGCCCAGGCAGGTCCCGACTTTCGCAAGGCCCAGGAGGAGGCCGTCCAGACCCTTCAGTCTCTGGTTCGCATCGACACCAGCAACCCTCCCGGCAACGAATCCAAAGTCGCCGAGTACCTGAAATCCATCCTCGACAAAGAAGGGATTTCTTCCGAGATCATCGCGATGGAACCGGGCCGCGGCAACCTCATCGCGCGGATCAAGGGCAATGGAAAAAAGAAACCGTTGCTGCTGATGGGCCATGAAGACGTGGTCGGTGTCGAGCGCGATAAGTGGACCATCGATCCGTTCGCCGCGACCATCAAGGACGGCTACGTTTACGGCCGCGGCGCGCTCGACGACAAATCCGGCGTCACCGCCAATTTCGAAGTCTTCCGGCTCATCAACCGGCTGAAAGTCCCGCTCGACCGCGACATCGTTTTCCTAGCCGAAGCGGGCGAGGAAGGCGGACCGCCGGTAGGAATCAATTTTCTGATCGAGAAGCATTGGCCCAAGATCGAATGCGAGTTCGCGGTAAACGAAGGCGGCGACACGTTTATTAAAAACGGCAAGGTGCAGTATGTCGCCGTCGCAACCACAGAAAAAATTCCGGACGGAATGCGGCTGGTGGCGCACGGGACATCGGGGCACGGCTCCATGCCGCGTCTCGATAACGCCATCGTGCACCTCGCCGCCGCCGTCGCAAAGCTCGGCGAGTATCAGCCGCCCATGCGCCTCAACGAGACGACGCGCGCGTTCTTCACGCGCCTCGCCAAAGTCAGCCCTCCCGACGAAGCGTTTCTCTTCACGCATCTCGAAGACTCCGTTGTTGGTCCGATGGCACAGGAAACGCTCCGGCACACCAACGTGATGTATAACTCGATGCTGCGCACGTCGATTTCGCCCAACATCATCAAGGGAGGGTTTCGCTCCAATGTCATTCCCGCCGACGCCGAGGTCACGCTCGACATTCGCGCGCTGCCCGACGAGGACATGGAGAAGTTCGTGGCCGAGTTGCGGCGCGTGATTAACGATCCGGCTATCGAGATCGTCCGCGGCGGGCGCGACCGTCCCTCGCCGCCGCCTCCGCCCTTAACCTCGGAGATGTTCCGCGCCTTCGAAAAGGCTCAGGCCGCCGTCTTCCCCGATGCCGTTACGCTCCCCGAAATGGTCACCGGCGCCACCGATTCGGCGCAGCTTCGCGCCAAGGGCGTCGAGGCTTATGGCGTCGGCAGTCCCACCTCGGAGGAAGACAACAACCGCATGCACGGCAACGACGAGCGCCTTCAAATCGAAGGTCTCGGAAAATTCGTCGAGTATCTCTACCGCGCTGTAGTGGACGTGGCCGCGGCCCGATAGGCCGAACCGTTGCCCCAACAAAGATGGCTGTCATTCTGATCCCGCTGGGCGGGAGAAGAACCTGCTTTTCCATCGAGCCGCGGGCGCGACAGGAACCCGAAAATGTTCTACCCCCTCCCCTCCTCGCTTGTCCCATCCGCTGTTTCTATGCGAGACTAAGAGTATGCCCATCCGGATTTCCAATCTGGGGGTCGCTCTCATCTTCTTATTGGGGTGGCTTGCCCTACAGCCGGCGATTGCCGCCGCTCAGCAGGCTGGAGCGCCGAGCCGCCCATTTCCTCTGCCGAACGCACCGTCGTCCGCGCCGCCTCCCGATGACGAACAGGAATACAGTTTCTCGGTGGAAGTGCAGGTGGTCAGCGTCCCTGTTACCGTCACCGATGGGAAAGGGCGCTTCGTCACCGATCTCGAGAAGAAAGATTTCGCCGTCCTCGACAACGGCAAGGCGCAGCGGATCGAAAACTTCGAGCTCAGCTCCGAGCCGCTTTCGGTCGCCATCGTGGCCGAGACCAGCTCGCGCATTCAGACGCTGCTGCCCGACCTGCGCAAAGCCGGAATTCTGATCACGGACTTGATTCTGGGAGAGTCGGGCGAGGCCGCCGTGCTCACCTTCGACCGCGAAGTGAAGATCGTCCAGGATTTCACGCAGGACGCGGAAAAGATCGAATCGGCGATGAAGAAACTCTCGGCCGGTCCCGAGCAGACCCATCTGAGCGACGCCGTGGCGCGCGCCATGTATCTCTTGCAGCAGCGCCCCCGCGAGCGCCGCAAGGTTATCATCGTCTTATCGGAAGCCAGGGACCAGGGGAGCAAGAACAAGTTTGGAATGGTGCTGCGCAGCGCGCAACAGCTCGGCATCTCGGTTTACACGGTGGGATTGAGCACGCTGAAAGCGTTCTTAGGGACACCCGCCGGGCAGAACGTGCCGTCCTCGCCCTACCCGCCCGGAGTGGTGACGCGGCCCACGATGGGTGGTTCGCTTCCCACGCCCGATGCGCAAATGGGTGTCGGCGCGATGAATGTCAACGTGCTTGAGATCATCTCGGACCTGGTGACCTATGCCAAGTCGGTCATCATCGGTAATCCCTTGACGGTGTTTGCGGCGGGCACCGGCGGCGCCGATTTTTCCACCGATAACAGGGAAAAAATCGAACGGGCGCTCACCCGTATTGGCACGGAACTGCGCAACCAGTATGTGCTCACCTATCGCCCGAACGACCTCGATACGTTCGGGTTCCATACAATCCAGGTCTCGCTTGGCCGCCGCGACCTTGAGGCCCGCTACCGTCCCGGATATGTTCTGGCCCCCCAGATTCAGGCCAAACCAACGACGCCCGCATCGCAGCCGCCATCCCGCGAAGACACGGAAAAAACGCCGGAGGCCCAACAGTAATCGTCTAGGACCTTTGTAATCGGCTTTTGCGCGAATCGGGCAGAAGCGTCGGGAAATCCCAATCACCAAATCCCAAATCCTAAACAATACCCAAATCCCAAACCGCCGGAGAATAAAACCTCGGAATTCGGAATTTGGGATTCGGGATTTGTTTTGTTGTTTGGAATTTGGAATTTGTTTGGGATTTGGAGATTGGAATTTGGTTCGGGGCCTGTTCCGCGTTAGGGTTCGGGGAGCTGGCAGCAACCGCCGTTGCAAGGCGTCCCTCACCGCGCTTTTCTGGCGGTCTTGGAACCGCTCCGCAGCAGCAGATGTGCGTAACTAAAGCTATCGACGAGCGCTTTCCAGCTTGCATCGACGATGTTCTCATCAACGCCCACGGTTCCGAATCGCTGATCGGCGATCCGCGACTCGATCAGCACTCTCACCTTGGCCGCGGTGCCGCGTTGCTCGGGAATAATCCGCACCTTATAGTCCTCGAGTTGCAACTTCGCGAGCTTTGGATATTTGCTGACGAGCGCCGCGCGTAACGCGGAATCGAGCGCGTTCACGGGACCGTCTCCATAGGCGATCTTGGTCACCTCGTCGCCGTTGACCTTGATCGTCACGACGGCGCAGGACTCCGATACCCCCGCCTTTTTTCTGCTCACGTCGATGCGATATTCCACCAGCTTGAAGAGGTCCGTATCCTCGCCCTTCAACCCTCGGACGAGCAAGTCGAGCGACCCGCCGGCGGCTTCAAAGGCATAGCCTTGATGCTCCAGTTTTTTGATCTCGTTCAAGACCACTCGCGCGATCGGGTCCCGCTTCTTGATTCCGAACGCTTCCAGCGCCTCGATGTGCGCCGTCCCGGCCAGATCCGAGACCAGGAACTGCCTCCGGTTTCCCACCGTCTCCGGATCGATGTGCTCGTATAGCTGCGGGTTCTTCAGCACCGCATCCACGTGCACGCCGCCCTTATGCGCAAAGGCCAGATCCCCGACGTAAGGCTGTTGCGGGTCCGCCGGCAGATTTGCCAGCTCGTAGACGAACCGCGACAAGGCCGTCAGTTGCGACATATCGATCTTGCCTTTGGTCGGTATCTTCCCCTTGGCAAGATTCGCGAGGATCGTAATCAGATTGGCATTCCCCACGCGTTCGCCGATGCCGTTGATGGTTCCTTGCACCATTTCGGCGCCTTCAAAAACGGCAGCCATGCTGTTGGCGGCGCCGTAGCCGCTATCGTTGTGGGCGTGGATTCCCAGTCTTGCCTTGGGAAATTCCGATCGAATCCGCCGCACAATCTCCACGATCTTCAGGAAGTCGGTGCCGCCGTTCGTATCGCACAGCACCAGGTACCCGGCTCCTTCCGCGTGTGCCGCGCGCAAGGTGCAAAGCGCGTAATCGGGATCTTGCAAAAAGCCGTCGAAGAAATGCTCCGCATCGTAGATCACTTCCTTCCCGCAGTGTTGCAGGTAGGCGGTCGAGTCCGAGATCATTCGCAGGTTTTCCTCCGGCGTTGTTTGCAGCGCCTCCTTCACTTGAAACGGCGAGCTTTTTCCAAAGATGGCCACCACCGGCGTCTTGGCTTCGATCAAAGCGTGCAGATTGGCGTCGCGCCCCGGCGCGGTGTCTTTTTTACGCGTGCTCCCGAAAGCCGCTATTTTCGAGTATTTCAGCGGGATTTTCTGAATCGTATTGAAAAAGTCGATGTCTTTCGGATTCGATCCCGGCCATCCCCCCTCGATGTAGTCGAACCGCAGCGAGTCGAGCCGCTTCGCAATCTGGATCTTATCGTCGACCGATAACGACACTCCTCCTCCCTGGGTTCCGTCCCGTAAAGTCGTGTCGTAAATCGCTATCAGGGCTCTCGCCATATTCTCCTCGCAAGCAATTTCATTTATCCGTCAAAGGGATTCGCAAGGAATTTTCTTAAGCCCTTCTCTCCATCCCAGGACATCGATTCCCCAGCGTATTCCGCACAAACCCGCCAATTTCCAAGTATACCCGATTGATGCGCCTGGGTGCAGAAAGAGGGACCGAAAGCGGTTGCGAATTCGCCCGTGGTTTCCTATGTCCGGACGCTGTTTACTGAAGAAGGAGAGATCTGATCACCCTTGGGATTTTCGACGTTCGAGTTGGTTCCGAATTTTATCGCGAACCTTTTCCCATGGCCGTCCTTCCAAAGGACTGGCCACGTGATCGGCCAAGCGCTGACGAATCACTTGGCGATGCCAGTCGGGAACGGGAACTTGATCCGGCTTGAAGTCGAAGGTCCGAGACGGTCGCCGCTCTCCCCGCCGGATCGCTCCCACCTCCCGGATGCCGCTGACCAGCTTGTTGAACTCCTTGTCTTTCACCCAAACTCCTCCTCAACCAGACGCCGAACTGGTCAAGTTCCGGAACAAACCCACGGCACACAAAACGTGCCGTGGCTACCCCGCTTGGCTGCACCATCGTATGTGTTCAACCCTAGAGCATCAGCTTGGCGGCTTGAATATCTTTCTCTTCCAAAAGAGCAAGGTAATCGGGTAACCTGATGAAGTTAACAATGTCCACGAGGAAATACTCAAGATACTGATATTTTCTACCATCTCCGTACAGAATATAGGCATAATTGACCTCCGCCGGAAACCATATTTCTTTATCCAACGGTTCGGTACATTCTGCGTGTTCGAGCGTTGTCTTGAACATCTTCGAAAAGCTGTCTACCAGGATAAGGGGATAGTTGATCCTTGGCTGACTCTTTCTTCCTGGGTTTCCCGAGAGATGTTGAGAGGGCGTGTTGCGGTGATAGATCAAGCAGTTCAGGACCTTATCAATTGAGGAAAATATGATCTCGTTTTCTGGCTGTCGCTCCTCTCTATTCGGATTAAAAGTCGCGAACAATTTGGCGACTTCTTTCACAGAGTACCAGTGGTGTCCTTCGATGTTCACATTCTCCTTTGGCTTCTCAAGAATGGGAATATCCCTTATAATTCGGTCCACCGCCTGATCCGCGTCTTTCTTGTCAAACCAGAAAACGATTGGGTCCTTTACATACTTGCATTCGATGAGCAGCCTCACCGGGAATGAGCCGCCTGGAGACCCATACATAACTCCTCCAGGTGCGTCGAATACTTTATCGGCGAATATATCAGCTTCTCTCGCCTTATCGGTTGCGTTGTCACGATAGAATGGGCTGACAGTGACGCTCCAGCCGGCTTTTCGGAGAAAAGAAACGACTTGTGCGTGAAAATTGTTTCCGTGTTGTTTGGCGAACTTTTCGACTTCTTGTTGTTGCATAACGAAGAGGATTATAGCCGTTCCGCTGATTCTCAGCTTGGCTCAACCTTTGTTTAGGCCGACGCGCCTCAACCGCCATGGCGGGCGGTGGCTACGAAACCGCTCCAGCACTGTCGCGGCTCTGATTACGGGCACCCCCACGATTGCGGTGTGGATCAGTTTTCATTATAAGCCCCTGCGGGTCATCCGTGCCTGCTACACGCCTGGACCCGAACCGCGGCTGGCATGCCAGAGCGCGAGCACTTCGACGGCTTCCGGCGCCGAACGAACACGATAATACAAGTGATAGCGAATCCTGCTCAGATAAATGCGGCGAACGCCTGGGAGTTTTGTATTCAACGCCCGCGCCCCCACGGATGGATGTTCCGAGAGCAATGCAAATGCCCGGCGAAGCTCCTCGTCCAAAGCTGCGGGAGCAGCCGGGCGATTCGCCTGCCACCAGTGTCCGGCTTCCGCGATCTCACTGGCAGCCCGGCGTACAATCTTGATTGGAAGTGTCATTACCGGCGATGGCGAAGCTGGGAGAGGACATCATCCGCGTCGAGCGCTTCGCCTCGATCGGCTTCGGCAATGGCGGCGAGGAGCGCAGCCTCATCGGCGTCGTTGAGTTGGAATGCGCGCTCTTCCGGGAAGAGAATCGTCACGTGGGAACCTTCCTTCAGAGGCTCACCCTCAACGACGATTTGACCTCCCACAACTGTGCCCCGAGTGATCCGCATGGGACTATTCTACCTTGCAGCGGCACCCCAATCAACGTGATTTAAGTGCAGCCATCGGTTGTTGATGCCCCCGTTAGCCCCGCCTAATCCTCCGCGTCTCTCGAGAGGCGGCCCCCCGCATTTCCCAGCCATTTCTCCCACCAACGCGATCCCCCTCTTTAAGTCTGCCCGTAGCCTGCTAACTTCGATTAGAATAGATAGTTTGGCCTAATTGCAGCTATGCCAGGGATTAACAAACATCTCGAAAAAGCGGACAAGTACTTGCAGAAGGGCAAGCTCGAGCAGGCGCTCGAAGAATTGCTTGTCGCCCGCAAGGAGGAGCCGAACGAAGACTCCATCGTTTTGTCCGTGGCCGACGTCTACCAGCGCCTGAATCGCGCGAAGGACTGCCGCCAGTGTTACGCGTTTCTGTTCGATAAGTACTGCGAAAGAGACGACTCGCAAAAGGCGCTCGAACTTTTCTCCAAGCTGAAAGCTCTGGGAACGGTCGAGCCGAAGCGTCTGGTTGCCTTAGCGCAACTGCTCGATAAACATAAGCCCAAGGAAGCGGCCGAATACTATAAACAGGCCGCAGAGGCCGCGGGCGCCGATCACGAGACGGCTCTGGCGGCTATGGAAGGCCTGGCCGGCCTCGAGCCGCCGTCGGTGGAGACGAACCAGCGCATCGCCGCGTTGGCCTCGAAGCTGGGAAGAAACACGCTCGCCGCCTCTGCCTACACCCGTGTCGGAGATCTGCTGGTCGCCCAGAAGAAATTTCCCGAGGCCTGCGATGCGCTGGAACAGGCCTATCGTCTCTCGGGCGAGAGCGCCCCGGCCCGAATCGCGCTGGCGAAGGCCTGCTCCATCGCAAGGCGTTTCTCGCGAGTGCTCGAACTTTTGGGAACGGATGAATCGCAGGGCCAAAAGCAATCTCCCGACGGGAGCAAAGATCCGCAAACACTGAGTCTGCTCGCCGAAGCCTATTACGCCGAAAATGATTGGCCGAAGGCGGAAGCCGTCTATTGGCAGCTCGCCGAGCATTCCGCGGAAGCGTTTCTTCCGCTGACCAACATTGTCGTGGATTATCTTGACCAGCAAAATTATTCCCTGGCGCTGCCCATGCTGAAGAGGCTGGAACAGGAGATGACGCGGGGCAAGAATCAGCGCGAACTCATGGCGCTGGCACAACGGATGAGCCGCCTGGATCTGCACGATGTTGCAGTGCTGGAGTTCCTGACGCATCTGGCCGACGTGGTGCATCTCGATGCGCCCCTGGCGAAATCGCTCCATAGCCTGTTCGATATCTATTTCGAAGCCGGCGAAATCGACAAGTGCACGGACGCCCTGGAGCGCCTGATCGACGTGGACATCTACGCGCCCGAATGTACCACCAAGTTGAAGCAGTTGGAAGGCAAGGCCGAACCCGCCGCGTGGAGAGAGCTTGCCTCGCGTCTAGGCTATAGCTCCACCGCCTCGAAACCGGGACGTTCCGTTGGGGCGGACTCCAACACGCCGGCGGTCTCCCAGGAACGCGGCCAGGACGACGATTACGAAGCGGACCAAGACACCACTCGCGAAGAGGGATCGGGATCGGGCGGCGAGGGCGCCCTGGGAGACCTCATCCTGCAGGCCGAGATCTTCCTGCAATATAATCTGCAGGACAAAGCGCGGGAGCGGCTCGAACGCATTTCGAAACTGTTCCCCGGAGAAGAAGAGAAGAACGAGGAGTTGCGCGGTTTGTTTGAGCGCGCCGGATTCAATCCCCGCGCCCAGGCCCCCGCCGCGGCTCCCGCCGCGCCCCGGGCCGCCGCCGCGCCGGCGAAGCTGGTGCCGTCGCGGAGCACGGATCTCCAGGCCGACTGGAGCGGTATCTCGGAGGTCATCCGCAATCTTTCCCGCCAGAGCACCGTCAAGGGAGTGCTTTCGGCCGCCGTGAATGGAATCGGCCGGCTGTGGAAGTCGAGCCGGTGCGTCGTCGGACTCGCTACGCCGAAACAGCCGCCCACCGTGGCGCTCGAATACATTGCGCCCGGCGTCAAAGCCTCCGACGCTCTTTTGCTAGGCAAGCTGGTGATGGGACTTCAGCAACTCACCGAAGAGCGCGCCGCATCCGTGGTTTCCGATAAGGTCTCCGGCGACAAGCTCTTGAAGCCGCTCAAAGGGCTGCTGGACGGCTTGCAGGTGGAGTCGCTGATTGCCGTCCCGCTGCGCGAGGACAACCAGGGAGCGGGCATCCTGATCCTGGAACAGTGCGGTTCGGCGAGGAGCTGGCAGCCGAACGAAGTGACCGGGCTCGAGACGATCGCCGATCAGATCGTCTTCGCCACCTCCAACGCCCGGCTCCGCAATCTGGTGAGAACGCTGGCCGTGAAGGATGAAAGCTCGGGGCTGCTGCATCGGGACTCCTATCTTTCGTGCTTGCTCTCGGAAACCGAGCGGCTGCGGTCGCAGAAGACGCCGCTGGCCGTAGCCATCCTGGATTTTTCCGGAACTGCGGCGGGCTCGCCGGATCAAGCGGGGAAGCCGGATGCCGCGCTGGGAGATTTCATGCGCCAGTTCCCCATCACCTTCGCATCCCACCTGCGTCAAAACGATATTCCCGTGAAGTACGGTGCGCGTTCGCTGGCTGTCATCCTGCCGGCCACCACGGCCGAGCAGGCCCTTTTCATGGTGGAAAAGATGCGGAAACTCTCGGCTTCCTTTTCCGCCTCCGTCTCCGGAGGAGCGCGCCCGATGGCCGCCGGAATCGCCCAGTCCGTACCGGACGCCGAGATGGACAGCGCCGATATTGTGACCGAATTAATCAACCGGGTGGAGGACGCGCTGGTGGAAGCACGCACGATTGGAGCGAACGCCACCAAGGTCCGCAACGTTCCTTCGCCCCAAAACCTTCCGCAGTAACGCGCGAAGAGAAATGAAAGGAAGTTTGGAATGGAGATACGCGAAGTAGGTGTTTTAGGATGCGGCCAAATGGGCTCGGGGATCGCCCAGGTGGCGGCTGCGGCGGGATTTTCCGTGGTGGCGCTCGAAGCGACGCAAGAGCTGTGCGACCGCGGGATGACGAGTATCGTCAAGCGGCTGGAACGTCTGGCGCAGAAAGGCTCGCTGAGCGCGGCCGAGAAAGCCGCGATCGAAGGCCGCGTGCGTACGACCACGGACAAGTCGCAACTCAACAATTGCGATTTGGTGATCGAGGCCGTAATTGAAAATCTGGAGCTGAAAAACCAGTTGTGGCACTCGCTCGACCCTATTCTAAAGCGCGACGCCATCCTGGCCAGCAATACCTCCTCCGTCTCGATCACCGAGATGATGGTTTCAACCAGCCGCGCGGAGCGTTTTTTGGGCATTCATTTTATGAATCCCGTGCCGGTCATGGAGCTGGTGGAAGTAATCAAAACCGTCGCCACGGATCAGCAGGTCTACGAAAGTTCAATCGAATTTGTAAAGAAACTCGGCAAGCAGCCGGTGCGCACGTCGGACCGGCCCGGCTTCATCGTCAACCGCCTTTTGGTCCCGTACCTGCTCGACGCCGTCCGCGGACTGGAGGAAGGCATCGGGTCGGTCGAGGACATCGACAAGGCCATGAAACTCGGCTGCGGCCACCCCATGGGGCCGTTTATTTTGATGGATTTTATCGGCCTCGATACGGTCTACTACATCGCCAATATTCTCTCCGCCGAATTCCGCGAGCCGCGCTTTGCGCCTCCCGGATTGTTGAAGCGCCTAGTCATCGCCGGCTGGCATGGCCGCAAAACCGGCAAAGGCTTTTACGATTATGCGGACCCCAACAAACCCAAGGTGCTCGACCATCTGCGGAGATTTTAGTTCTGAATTCTTAACCAATGGCCCGCGGCGCCGCGGGCGAAACCTTCCATGACGGCGGGCGTCGATTTCTGGCGGGGACACTTTAAAAAAGGAACATCATGTCATACGAAAACTTACTACTAGAAAAACGCGAACAAATCGCCATCGTCACCGTCAACCGTCCCAAAGTCATGAACGCGCTGAACGAAAAGACCGTCGAAGAGTTGGGCGCGATTTTCAGTGAGCTCGGAAACGACGCGGAAGTGAAGGTGGTCATCATTACCGGGGCCGGAGAGAAGGCCTTTATCGCCGGGGCCGACATCAGTGAGTTCGGCGCGTACACTCCGCAACGCGCCATGGAAACCGCGCGGCGCGGGCAGGAGGTCTTCAGCCGGATCGAGAATCTCGGCAAGCCGACCATCGCCGCCGTGAACGGATTCGCATTGGGCGGCGGATGCGAGCTGGCGCTTTCGTGTTCGATGCGAATCGCATCTCCCAACGCGCGGCTCGGCCAGCCGGAAGTTAAGCTCGGCGTAACGCCCGGCTATGGAGGCAGTCAGCGCCTGCCGCGGCTGATCGGCAAAGGCATGGCTCTGCAAATGATCCTGACCGCCGACCCGCTTTCGGCCGAGGATGCCTTGCGTTGGGGACTCGTGAATCAAGTGGTACCCGCCGATCAACTGTTGGCTACCGCCGAGGGAATCGCAAAAAAAATCATCGCCAACGGGCCGCTCGCGGTTCGGTATTCGCTCGAAGCCGTGAATCGGGGCCTCAATATGCCGATCGAGGAGGGACTGTATCTCGAGGCCACGCTGTTCGCCATGAGCTTTGCCTCCGAGGATATGCACGAAGGCGTCCGCGCCTTTTTGGAAAAGAGGCCGGCGCGTTTTGCCGGGCGGTGATAATTGGGGCATACTAGGAAACGAAAAACGATATGAGCCAACCCAAGACGGGAAACAAAAAGTTCAGCGAGATTCAAGGCGAGCTGAACGCGGCGGGGCTGCACTTCGCCGTGGTCGTGAGCCGCTTCAACGAATTCATAACCGATCGTTTGCTGTCGGGAGCGCTCGACGCGCTGGACCGGTCCGGAGCGGGCGCTGACAGCGTGGACGTCGTCCGCGTCCCCGGAGCGTTGGAGCTGCCCATCGCCGCGCAGACACTGGCCCAAACGGGTCGCTACAACGCCGTCATTTGCCTCGGAACCGTGATTCGCGGCGAAACTACGCACTTCGAACACGTTTCGAACGAGGCCTCGAAGGGCGTGGCGGCCGCGTCGCTCGGTACCGGCATTCCCATCTCGTTTGGAGTTCTCACCGTCGAAAATCTGGAGCAGGCTGTAGATCGCGCCGGATTAAAGTCGGGCAACAAGGGCTTCGAAGCCGCCATGACCGCGGTCGAGATGGCGAATCTGCTGAAGAAGATCAGCGCGCTTCGCCCGCTCGCGCGCCAGCGGCGGTGATTTCCGATTTGCGCATCCGAGCCGCGAGCGAAAGCGAGCGGTGAACGTGCGAGACAGTACTCTCATGCGGACCGCTCCCTCTCGGTCGCGGCTCGGATTTCGCTCCCTAATGAAACCACATGGCTTCCAGACGTCGATCCCGCGAATGCGCCCTGCAAATGCTCTTTCAGTGGGATATCGGCAAGGATTCGCCGGCGCTGATCGAGGAACTCTATTGGGGCAACCGGAAGGGGGCACCGGAGGCCGCCAACGAAGCTCCCGGCGAGCCTCCCGTCAAGAAGCGCAGAGGACGGAAAAAAGTTCAGAAGGACGCACCGCCCGTGGCGCCGCGGGAGATTCCGAAACTCGATCCGGAAGAAGAAGCCGTACGCAGTTTCGCCCACGAGCTGTTCAGCGGCGCCGTTTCGAAGGCTCTCGATCTTGATTCCCTCATCCGCCGGCACGCCGAGAACTGGCGCCTGGAACGGATGCCCGTTGTGGACCGCAATATCCTGCGTCTGGCCATCTTCGAAATGCTCCACCTCCCCGAGACGCCCCCGGCGGTCGTTATCAATGAAGCGCTCGAGATAGCCCGCAAGTTCAGCGAAGAAGAATCCGTCGCCTTCATCAACGGAATGCTGGATCAGGTCCGCAAGGAAATGGAGAGCGTGCCTCCCGCTTGATCACCCACATCGAAACCACGAATTGGCGCCGCGACTGGAAAGGAGCAGCGAGTTATGGAACCAGCGAGTGATACCCCGGCATCGGATCTGCTGCGGGCCGACCATCGCAAGATGGAGAAGCATCTCGATTCGCTGCTCCTGGCTTTGAAGCATCTCAGCGCGGAGCGCGTGGCCGATATCCGGCGTGACCTTGCCGCGCTCCAGACACTGGCCAACCCTCACTTTGACAAGGAAGAGGTTGTCTATTACCCCTTCGTCCGACCGCTCTGTTCAGAAGCGATGACCCTGATGGAAGAAGAGCACGCGGCGATTCGCGAGACCGAAAAGTGTTTTGGCGAGCTGCTCGAATCCTTCCCCGCGCTTCCGGCAAAGCGCGATCTCGACGAACTCTACCGGCTGGGAATCGAATACCACGATGCCATCGAAGTCCACATCGTCGACGAGGAAGACCAACTGCTGAAACGCGTGGACCGGCTCCTGTTGAACTCCGAGCAACAGTGGCTCGCCGCAGCCATGCTCCAGACCACCAGGCCCGGAACGCAACCGCCCAATAAACCCAATTAAAATTCCGAGGGAAAAACCTGCGCCAGCAGCGCCGGCAGCTCGCCGAGCGACTGCGCCGTCAGCAGGCGGGGGTGCGGATCGAGGTCCTCATGTTCCAGCTTCCAGGTGTGGGCGTGCGGGACAAAGATCGCCCACAGCCCCGCTTCCAAGGCCGGCAGAACGTCGGAGCGCGGACTGTTGCCGACCATGAAAGTGGAATGGCAGTGGAGAGAATGGCGCAGGACCAGATCGTGATAAGCGCCGGTGTCCTTCTCGCGGACGATTTCGATCCGGTCGAAATGTTCCTCGAGCCCGGAGCGGGAGACCTTCGAGGATTGCTCCTCGTAGTCTCCCTTGGTGAATAGCATCAAGCGGTATCGATCCCGCAGCGCTTCAAGCGTCGAGGAGACTTCCGGCATGATATTGATGGGATGGTGGAAGAGGCGCTCGCCGATCCGGCCGATGGCGCTCAAATATGGCTCTTCGTTCCCTTCCCCGTCCTCCGACCCTCGAAAAACGCGGCGAAAGGTCTCGCGCAGCGAATTGACGAAATGGCGGCTGCCATAGCCCCACTGCGGGATGCTCTCGGATTCGATTTGGTTCAGCAAGTCGAGGACGGCCGACGGTCCGGGAGCGGCCGAATTCCGCGGGCCATAGAGGCTGCTTGTCAGTTCGAGAAAGTCCTCGATGGCCGCTTCAAAGTAGATGTTGTTTTCCCACAGCGTGTCGTCTGCGTCGAATATTAGGCACTTGGCGGATTGCTGCATTCGTTGCAAGATCTCCCGCAGTTATTAGAGTTCGGGGCACTTACCCCAATTCCACGAAACTGCGCAGGCGTTCAAAATGGTCGGATTTCCATTATATACCGCCTCGGCAACCTTTGCGTTTTCTCTGTATTGTCAAGGGATTTCAGCAAAGTAATGTCGAACTATAGTCCCACAAAAAACAGGACCTTCGTCCTATTGGCCTGCCCAACGGTCTTCGACTATTCTAAATGTGTTGAGAGGGAAGCTTCGAACTGGGGAACGCCGGGGGGACGAACTTCAGTTTGAAATTTCCCGGGGCTGGCGGCGACGCCAGCCCCTAATTATCTGATGCAGCCAATTCCCATCACGGTCTCATTTCACACAGACACCTTTTTGATAGCCCATCGGGGTCCGCTTCTTCCTCGCCGAGGAAATTCAGTAGGCTCTATGCTCTTGGCCGCCAGGGGGCCTTCCATAACCAGTCGAGCAGCGCGTTCAATAACGTAACAGCACGATGATTCATCCCGCCCTGCGGCCACCCTCGTTACAACAGTTGCCACGATGTAGTTACCAACCAAGACCAATTACCGCAAATATGTCATTTAATTTCAATAGATTATAGATTCCAGTAGTGGTGCAGTTTCCGGGTGGGGGACAGCATTCCTGCCTGTCCTGCTTAGCAGGTACAGGCTAGAAAGCCTGTACCCACCTCGAAGGCGTGGCCTTCGCTCAAACTACACCACTACCTAGATTCCTGGTGAGATATTCACGAACGGTTAGCGTTTATCGCCAGAGTCACGGCCGTCAAGCAACTTCCGACGTCAGCGGGTTTCGTGTGGGCATTTGGCTCCCGATGGGTCCATCCAAAGATTGTCTTGCTTTCTCTAGTAAGCAATAGGAAAAATTTAAGCGAGAATGGAAATTTCAGGTTTACTCTGTTCTTCAAGCAGCAATTCATTTGCCAATGGGAGAGATGATGTCAACGCAACTTTCCGATTTCAAATCCCGGTTGGAATTCATACCGGACCGACGCTGGCAACCTCGTTTCCACGTCAATGGCTCAGCGGTTTTGGAGACCGGGGAAGGACGCTTCACGGTCCGGCCGATGGATTTGGGTTTGGGAGGAATTTTATTTTTGGCGGATCGGGTGCCTCCGGTCGATTCCACGGGAGAGTTGAAACTGGATGTCTACGGGTACGGCGAAATGATTTATACCAACGTCCAGGTCATTCAGACGAGCGGGAATTTGGTCAACGCAATTTTTGTATCGCCGGAGCCGTCCGTGGCGAGATGTGTCGCGTGGCTCACGAGCTGGAGCCGCAAGACCAGAAAGGATCGGTAACACCCGTACGGCGAGGCCGGAGGAAACCCGTTTTTGAGAAATCAATTGAACGGTTCCTTCCAGCCCCCAAACTTCCATTGGCGATGCACGGCTCGAAGGATATGGGGTGGATACTCTGAAAGAAATTCTCCGAGTGCAGGGACTGTCAGCGCTGGTGATAGCGCTGACAATTGCGGTGTGGTACCTTTCCCAGCGGCTTCTCGGGATGTTGCTGACTTGGAATGGGAGGGCCTCTTGCCCGGCTTGTTATAGCAGTGGTTGGCTCGTGAAGCCGGTGCAGGGCTGGAATTACCTGGTTCCCTTTCTATCCGTTTATGTCTGCCGTAATTGCGGGAAGCAGTTCCTGCGCGGCCGCAAACCTCCCTTTGCGACCTGCCCGGATTGCCGCTCCCGCTTGCTGGAGGCAATCCCGCCCGTTTCCCTCGCCCCGTTTTTAGATGAGTTTGCTCACTCCGTTACTAGAACGCACGATTACCTCTGCCTCTGGTGCGGCCTCAAATTTCGCGATTCTCGCCCGCTGCACGCGGATTTGAGGCAGCAAGCAGAAAGTGTTATGCCGCGGCCTGGGGCCACTTCAACTCCCACTGCGGACGAAGCCGAATTGCAAGAAAGATCTCGCTTGCGAAAGGCTTGAAAGCCCTTACGTAAATTCCCGACAATTGATTTCAACCGGACGCCTCCATCCATTACACTGTTGAGGGGTGCATGGGACGCATATTCCCGGAAGCGGGTTACGGTTGATAATCCGATTCGGATCGGCGCGAGAATCGGCATGGCAGAGGAGCGGATCACAGTTTTGGGCGGGGGTCTGGCGGGCTGCGAAGCGGCGTGGCAGGCGGCGCGGCGCGGCGCCAAGGTCGAACTTTGGGAGATGCGTCCCGGCATCCCGACACCCTCTCATACCACCGGGATGCTGGGGGAGTTGGTTTGCAGCAACTCGCTCAAGAGCGACCGCGAGAATTCGGCTCCGTGGCTCTTGAAGGAAGAGTTGCGGCGCGCGGGGTCGCTCCTCATTGAGATCGCGTCCCGCTGCGCCGTACCCGCCGGGCAGGCTCTGGCCGTAGACCGCGACCGTTTTGCCGCCACAATCACGGAGTCGATCGAGCAACAACCTGGCATCCGCCTTCGGAGAGAAGAGGCGCGCGCAATTCCCGAGGAGGGAATCGTTGTGGTGGCTACCGGCCCCTTGACCAGCGACTCCCTGGCCGCTTCGATCCAGCGGCTGACAGGCGAGGAGCGCCTCTTTTTCTACGACTCCATCAGCCCCATCGTTGACGCCGATACGATTGATCGGAGCAAGGTCTTCTCTGCCTCGCGCTACGGCAAAGGCATCGAGCCCGGGGCCCCAAAGGTTGAGAGAGGCGAAGGCGCCTCCAGGGACGACGATGGCGATTACCTGAACTGCCCGCTGAACGAAAACGAGTATCAGCGCTTCTACGATGCGCTGCTGCAGGCGGAGTCCGTCACGCGGCACGAGTTTGAAGATGTGAAGTATTTTGAGGGCTGCCTGCCGATCGAGGAGCTGGCGCGGCGCGGACGGGATACCTTGTGCTTCGGCCCCATGAAGCCCGTCGGCCTTCGTGACCCGCGCACCGGAA
>Ga0209726_10001491_pt1 | contig 37720 bp, 31 predicted proteins | sample Subgrocontami54m_FD_187453 | JGI IMG/M metagenome (GOLD analysis project Ga0209726, IMG submission 187453) | Subsurface groundwater microbial communities from S. Glens Falls, New York, USA - GMW46 contaminated, 5.4 m (SPAdes) (version 3) | ecosystem: Environmental > Aquatic > Deep subsurface >...
CGGACGCCCTTACGGGCGTCGATCCACCGCGCGCTCACGCGCGCGACTCCAGCGTTGCATCGAAAAGTGGACTACTTATTTCGTTACAGGCCCTTAGTACTGGGGGATGGTCGGGTCGATCTGCTCGCTCCACGCATCGATCCCGCCCGTCAGGCTCTTCACGTTCGTGAAGCCGTGGCCGATGAGGTAGGACGCCGCCTCCATGCTCCGCTCGCCGACGTGGCAGTAGCAGACCACCATCGTGTCCTTCGACCAGGTCGACATCATCTCGTGGAAGAGCGCCTGGTCCACCAGCCTCCCGCCCGGGATCTTCGCGATCCCGAACTCGTCCGGCGTCCGGATGTCGAGGAGTGCGGGCGGGGTCGGCGTCTTGAGCAGCTCCGCGAGCTCCTTCGGCTCGATCGACAGCTTCCGCTCGGCCTCGTCGCTCTCCACGAGGAACTTCACCACGCTGTCCACGTCTTCCACCCCGTGGTTCACCATCACGGCCTGGAGTCGATCCGACGGATCGAACCCGCAGGAGCTTCAGCCACCGATGTGGTAGGCCTTGAACAGGGCCCGCTTGGCGCTGGGGAAGGTCTCCAGGACCTCCGCCATGGTGCTGTCGGGCGTGATTGTCTTGGTCGTCGTCGTCACGTGCTTCTCCTCTCTAGGTTGCACGAATCGGAGCAACAGTATCCTAGATTCGCCTCGCGCGGTCAACCGATATGCTCGCCGAGGAGGGCGAGGAGCTTCTCCTGCACTTCGGCGTCGTTGAACGCGTACCGGTGCTGCGCGTGCAGCCGGTGGACGGTCATCCCGAGCGGGTGGGGCCCCTCGGGGAGCGGAGGCACGCTCGCGTCGCCGTCGTGGTACAGCGGCCACCCGCGGCGATCGCACTCCCGTTGAGACGGGAAGCTGACCTTCCCCTTCTTCATGATGAACCCGCACGGCGTAGCAAACCCGGTGGACGAGAGGACGTGCACGGGGACGTGGGGCAGCGGCGTGCGGAGCGCCTCGTGCGTGCGGCGGACCTCCTCGAGGGGCGCGTCGAAGGGGTACCACGGGCCACGCGTATGGAGGTCGACCGTGTAGGTCTCGACGCGGTCCACGTCCACCATGGTCGCGGAGGGGGGGACCTGGTCCCACGCGGAGCGGAAGCTGCGCATCGCCTCGGGGGAGATCGAGCCGCCGATCCGCACGGGGCGGAGGCCGGTGAACATGCAGCGGTAGGCCCAGAAGCTCCCGGGCATCGGGAGTCCGACGAGAAGGGCGCACCGCACGCGCGGTGCGATGGCGCCGCGTTGGAGCGCGCGGAGGATGGCGAGGCCGCCCTGCGAGTGGGAGACAAGGGCGACGTCGCCGTCGATGGAGGCGACGAACGCCTCGAGGGCCTCGGCGGTCTCCTCCATGGGGCGGCGCCAGTCGTAGGCGAAGGCGCCGTAGCGGAGGCCCGCATCGGCGAGGCGCAGGAGCCACTTGTGGTAGAGGGAGACCTCCCAGAGCCTCGGGATGGCGCGGACGCGGGTGACCACGCCGCCGGGTCGCAGGGCGCCTCCGTCGGGGAGCATGAGCGTGCGGCTGGGCGGGCGCAGGAACGACCGCACGCGCCCCCACACGCGGCGCCCTGTTGCGTCGATCAGCTCGGAGCCCATGCCGCCGGGGACGTGGATGACGGTGGTCATAGGTCGTCTGCGGGGGACTCCAGGATTCTCTTGATGGCGAGCCCCAGTGCCCCCATCGGCGTGAGGAGGCTCACGACCACGCACTGCCTGTCATCGAAGCCGAAAAAGTAGCCCGGGTGGAGGACGATGTCGAGACGATTGAGCCAATCGAGAACGACTCGCTCATCCTCCACATCGCCGAGCTGCAGCACCGCGTACCAACCGCCATCGCTCCGGAGAATGGGGTCGAGTTCCGGCCCGAGACGCAGGCCTCCGAGCTGCGTCCGGTTCTCCCGCAGCCGTTGGCAGATCGCGGCTTGGATGGGGCTTCGTAGCGCCAGCAGCCTCACTGCCGCGTGCTGCACGGGCGCGGAAACGGAGAGGTACGTGTCCGCAATCAACTCGAGTCGCCTCATCGCTTCGGCGCGCGCCTGGGCGGGGCCGTTGACCACGATCCATCCAAGCTTGAGCTGCGGGAGGCCGCAGACCTTCGAGAGGCCGCTGAGGCTGAATGAGAGGGTGCTGTCGTCGCCCGCGATCGAGCGGACCACATCGGGATCCGTGAGCGCCTCGTCCCACAGGTAGTCCGAGAAGACCTCATCGCAGACCACCGCGAGGTCGTTTCGGGACGCCGCCTGCCGGACGGCGACCCACTCTCCGCGACGCAGGCACGATCCCGTCGGGTTGTTGGGATTCACGAGGATTACGCCGCGAGCGGAGGGGCCAATGGCGCCCTCGAACGCATCCGTGTCTAGCCTCCAACCGCGCGACGCACGGTAGTGAAGGGGGTAGGGCACTAGCGCGACATCCTCGAGCCCTGCCAGCATGTCGAAGAGCGGGTAGCTGGGGGAGGGGACGAGGAACGACTCGCCGGGGTCAGCGAACAGCTTGAAGAGGTAGGCGTACGCCTCGCTCGTGCTGGCCGTAAGGAGGATCTGATCGGGGTGTACGGTCTGCCCGCGGTCGGCGTAGTACTTCGCGACGGCCTCGCGTGCTGTCAGCAGGCCTCGGGGCGTGGGCTCGTACGTCAGGGCCTTCGCATCCGCGAGGGCTGCGAGGATCTCCTCCTTGGGGTAGGGGATCCCCGCCCTGGTCGGGTTCGACTCGGTCAGGTCGAGCAGCCTTGCCCCCTCGGCGCGCTTGCGGGCCAGGACCTTGCTGAACTCGTTCGGCTCGAGATTGTCGGGGAGGCGATGGGAGAACATGGACCGATAGCATCCGCCCGGAAATCATTCCCGTCAAGGACAGGGAATCTGTTGACGGGCTCACATAATTTCGCGGAGAATGTCGATAGATGGGGGATGTGGACAGAAACCAGGGAACCTCCGGAGCTTCCGGTCGTTGAACCTAAGAGAAGGAAGACCCCTGGGGCAAGAATGAACACCGTCGCCTGGATTCCGTGCTCGCCTGAACCCGACCTGTTCGTCCGAACAGAGCGGCTGACGGTCGTCGTCCAGGCCTTCAAGGTCTCCTGCCGAGGCGTCCAGACCACCGTCCAGTGCCTCTGGCTCCGCGGCGAAATGGACCCCGAGGCCATCCCCGCCGTCGAGGACCTCATCCGCAAGCTCAATGACCGCGGCGATCTCCGTATCGGCCTCGACATGTCCCGCCTCACCCACATCCACTCCGCCGCGCTCGACTCCCTCATCCAGGAGGCCTCCCGCCTCGACTCGCTCGGCGGCCGCATGCGCATCCTCGCCCCCACGGAGGAGGTCCGAGAGCTCGTCGACCTCCTCGGCCTCTCCTGCGTCCTCCCGATGGACGCGGGCTTCCGCGATCACCTCAAGCAGCTCGCCTTCCCGCAGCCCGAGAAGGACACCCACCGGGCGGCGAAGTAGCTTGACCTCCCGGACCCCCCGCACGTAGCATTCCCCGGTTATTCCAGCCATGGGAGTGCAACGATGAGGGTCCTCGTCGTCGAAGACGACACCAAGGTCGCCAGCTTCCTCCGTAAGGGGCTGAAGTCCGAGGGGTACGCGGTCGACGTCGCCCCCGACGGCGAGCGCGCCAGCGAGCTGGCCGTCGGAGAGCCGTACGACGCCATCGTCCTCGACATCGGCCTCCCCGGGAAGGACGGCTACACCGTCCTGACCGAGCTGCGCCAGCAGAAGCAGCGGACGCCCGTCCTCCTCCTCACCGCCCGCGACGGCGTAGAGGACCGGGTCCGTGGCCTCGACCTCGGCGCCGACGACTACCTCTCCAAGCCGTTCGCCTTCGCGGAGCTGACCGCGCGCCTGCGCGCCCTCCTCCGCCGCGGCGCGCCCGAGCCCGAGGCGATCCTCCAGGTCGCCGACCTGACCCTCGACCCCGCCCGCCACGAGGTGAAGCGAGGAGGGCGGACCATCGACCTGACGCCGAAGGAGTTCTCGCTCCTCGAATACCTCATGCGCAACGCGGGCCGCCCCGTTACCCGCGCGATGATCTCCGAGCACGTCTGGGACATGAACTTCGACAGCTTCTCGAACGTCATCGACGTCCACATCAACCTGATCCGGAAGAAGGTCGACGCCGAGCACCACATCAAGCTCGTCCAGACCGTCCGCGGGGTCGGGTACGTGATCCGGGAGACGTAGGTGCGCCGCTCGATCCGCAAGCGCCTGATCGCAGGGTTCCTCGGATCGCTCCTCTTCGCCCTCGTGGCGATGGGGCTCTACCTGCACTTCCGCTCCGAGCGCATCCTGGAGAAGACCGTCGACACGTTCGTTTTGGAGGAGGCCGGCTTCATCGCCGCCATTACCCGCACGGGCGACCCCGCCGCGCTCGACCGCCACCTCGCGCTCCTCCGCGAGGTCCAATTCGGGCGGATGGCCGACCTCGACTTCCGCGTCCTCGACCGCGACGGGAAGGTCCTCGGCGGGAACCGCGTTGCAATCTGGCCCGTGGACCGCGAGGCCCTCGCGCAGCTTTCCCCCGGGCGCGGGCAGTTCGAGACGGTGCCGTTCGTCGCGAAGGACGGCGACCGCTTCCTCCGCGTCGTGACCTTTCCCGTCGACCAGGACCCCCGCGGATCGCTCGTCCAGGTCGCCTCGGACATGCACCGCCAGGAGCGTGACCTCGCTAGCTCCGACCGCAACTACCTGATCGGCGCCCTCGCGATCCTCGCGATTGCGACGCTCCTCTCGGCCCGCCTCGTCCGCCGCGCGATCTCGCCGATCGCCGACATGATCCGCGATGCGCGCGAGATTCACGCGGAGGACCTCTCGCGTCGGATCCACGAGCGCGGCACCAAGGACGAGCTCGACCAGCTCGCGCGGATCCTGAATGACCTCCTCGCGAGGCTCCAGGGCTCCCTCGCGGAGATTCGCCAGTTCACCGGGGAGGCAGCCCACGAGATCCGCACGCCGCTCACGCGGATCCGGGGCGAGGTGGAGCTGCTCCTCCGAGGCGACCTCGCGCCCGATGCGCGGCACGCCCTCGCGGGAGTCGTCGAGGAGCTGGACCGCCTGGGCGGGATGGTGCGCGACCTCCTGGCGCTCTCGCGCGCCGACGCCGGGACGGCGCTCGCGGCCCGCGAGCCGATCGCGATCGACGCCCTCGTCGAAGAGCTGGCCGACCAGGCGCGCGTCCTCGGGGCGGATCGGTCGATCGTGGTCGATGTGGGGGACCTCTCGTCGGCGACCATCGCCGGCGACGCGAGCCTCCTCAAGCGTCTCCTATGGAACCTCGTCGACAATGCGATCCGCTACTCCGACCCCGGCGGCCGCGTGCGGCTCTCGGTCGCCGCTCAAGGGACCGATTCCGTCGTGTCGATAGAAGACACAGGGGTGGGGATCCCGCCGGAGGACCTCGCTCGGGTCTTCGATCGCTTCTACCGGGGCAAGATCGCCCGGCTCAGGTGGCCGGACGGAACGGGCCTGGGACTCTCGGTCTGCCGCGCCATCGCCCGCGCCCACGGGGGGGATCTGACCGTCGCAAGCGAAGTGGGGAAGGGGACTCGCGTCGACGTGCGCCTCCCGAGGACGAGCGCTGCCGCGCCGGTCGAGGCGGTGTCGGTTCCCTGATCTTTCATCCTGGTCTCATCGGAATCTAAGCACGATCTCGTAGCCTTGCCGGGCTGAAAAGGAGGGGTGGATGGGTTTCCGCGTCGCGGAACTCCTGAATCATCTGGGCGTCGTGCGGTCGGTGAAGCCGACCACGCTCGCGCGCCGGCTGATCTCGCTCCTGCCCGACTACTGGCTCACCGACGGGTTCTCGAGCACCCTCGTCAACATCACGCTCGAGTTGACCTACAAGTGCAACCTCCAGTGCTCCTTCTGCTTCATCAAGGACGTCCTCAACACGAAGCGCGCCGAGCTCTCCCTCGAGGAGATCCGCGGCCTCGTGGCGGACGCGAAGGAGCTGGGCGCGGGGTTCTTCCTGATCGGCGGCGAGCCGTTTGCACGGCGTGACGCGGTCGACATCGTGGAGATGATCAAGTCCGAGGGCCTCAAGTGCGGGGCGAACACGAACGGGATCCTCCTCGCGAACCGCGACATGGACCGCCTGGCGGCGAGCGGGATGGACTACCTGATCTTCTCGCTGAACGGCCCGCCGGCCGTGCACGACGCGGTGACGAAGGTCCCCGGCAGCTTCCGCCGCACGATGATGAACCTCCAGTACATGCTGTCGAAGCCACGTCCGCCGAGGATGGTGGTGAACGCGGTGATCACCCCGGAGACCTACCGCGACCTCGACGCCTTCTACGCGTCGCTCGTGGGGCAGGGGCTCGACGCGGTGACCTTCCAGCACGAGACCTTCGTGACCGACCGCGAGATCCGCGCGCACGACGCCTGCTGGAAGCGGATGTTCCCGCACGACCCCGTGGCCCTCGTCGTGAACCGGAACGGCGAGGGAAAGGTCGACACGGACGCGATCTACGAGACTCAGGAGAGGATCCTCGACGGCGCGAAGAAGGACGGGATGCAGGTCTCGTTCAAGCCGCATCTCTCCCGCGAGGAGACGCACGACTGGTACAACACGGAGAAGCGGTTCGACTCGCGCTGCTCCTACATCTGGACCGACACGCGGATCAGCCCCGAGGGGAACGTCGTGCCGTGCCAGTTCATGCCGTTGGCGGCGGGCAACATCCGCGAGACCCGCCTGCGCGACATCCTCAACAACGACAAGTACCGCGCGTTCCGCCGCGAGAACCGCGACGCGGGTGGGATGTTTCCCGCCTGTAACCGCTGCTGCAAGCTGTACCGGACGCTGTAAGCCGGCCGGAAACCCAGATCCAAAATCCAAGATCCCAACGAAATCCCGGATCCCGGATCCCAACGACCGGTAGAGCTGTTTCAGATCTGGGATGTGGGATTTCGTTGGGATGTTGGATTTGGGATCTGGATTTCGCGCATGAACCACATCCGTCCCGGTCACTACCTGATCCTCGCGCTCGCCACCGCGGCGGCCCTCGCCCCCGGTCTGGCCTCGATGCCCCTCGCCGAGACCTCCGAGGGCCGCTACGCCTCGATCGCCGCGGCCATGGCCGAGAGCGGCGACTGGGTCGTCCCTCGCTACAACGGAATGCCCCACCTCGAAAAGCCCCCGCTCACCTACTGGTTCGCCGCCGCGTCGATCCGCCTCCTCGGAAGGACCGAGCTCGCCGTCCGCCTCCCCGTCCTCCTCGCCGCGATCGGCCTCGTCCTGGCCACCGCGTGGCTAGGCGCGGCCCTCTTCAGCACGCGCACCGGCCTCCTTGCGGCCGGGATGCTCCTCGGTTGCGTCCAATTCGCGGGGATCGAGCGGCTCCTCGCCACCGACCCGTTCCTCGCACTCGCCTCCGCCGTGGGCCTCTGCGCCTTCTGGGCGGGGTTCCGCGCGGAGGAGGATCCGCCTCGTCGCCGTCGTGCGTTTCTCGTCTTCCAGATCGCCCTCGCCGCCGGCGTCCTCGCCAAGGGGCCGCTCGGCCTGCTCTGGCCGCTGTGTGCGCTCGTTCCTGCGCTGGCGGCGGCGCGAAGGCTCTCCCTCCTCGCCCACATGCGATGGCCGATTGGCCTCGTCCTGATCGCCGGCTCCCTCGGCATCTGGCTCTGGGCCCTCGATCAGGCCCTCCCCGGCGCCGCCCGCTACCTCCTCCTCGACCGCGCGACCGCCGCGGCCCGGGAGGCGAAGGGCTTCCACGAAGGGAAGTGGTGGTACTATCTCCCCGTCCTCGTGGGGGGCTTCTTCCCCTGGGTCCTGCTCCTCCCCGAGGTCGTGCGGCGCTGGACCGCGTCCCCCGACGCGCGCGCCGCCCGTTGGCTCCTCGCCGCGTGGGTCGTGGCCCCGCTCGTCCTCCTCTCCATCTCCCCCTCCAAGCTCTTCCCGTACGTCTTCCCGATGTTCCCCGCCCTCGCGATCCTCGCGGCGTGGGGAGCTGGAGAGGAGGGGCACGGCGGGCGACGCGTCTCGATCGCGACCGCCGCCCTGATGCTCCTGATCGGCGTGGCCGCCCTTGTTTGTCCCGAGAAGTACCTCGTGAAGGCGGCCGTGCCCGTCTCTGCACGGACGACAGCGGCCATCCCCGCCTTCCTGGCGGCCGCCATCGCCCTGGGCGCCGCGTTCCTGGCCCGCGCGACGTGGCGCCACGCCGCGACGGCCGCCTCCGTCGTCGTCCTGACCGCGGGGCTCGCGTGGGGCGCCGCGGGGGTCGCCGACGACCTCTTCGCGTCGAAGCGAATCGCCGAGCGGCTCGCGCGCGAGGCCCGCCCCGGCGACCGCATCGTCTTCTTCCAGTGCAACCCGTCCGGCATCCCGTTCTACACCGGCCTCCGGGGCATCCTCCTCGAGTACGTGAAGCTGAAGGCGCCTGCCGGACTGGCCGATAATGAGGATGAGGCCCGTTACTGGAATCGGGAGGACCCCGAAGAGCTCCGCACGCTCCTCGCCGAGCGGCCGCGCGTCCTCGGGGTGGCGAAGGTCCGCGACTACGCGCGGGCCCTGCGCGAGGGGATGCCGGTGCAGGAGGTCGAGCGCACGGCGCGGCAGGTCCTATTCACCGGGGTCGAACCCGCGGATGCGGGGGAAGGCAGGTAGGATGGCGTCGGATACGGTAGGGTGGATCCGCGGGAAGGTCATTCGGACCCCGCTCATACCCGTGGCCGCGCTGGGGCTCCTGGCGGCCTTCGTCTTCGTCTGGCGCCTCGGCGATCGAGACCTCTGGGCCCCGGACGAGACCCGCAATGCCCAGGTCGCCCGCGAGATGGTCGCCGGCGGGGGCTGGGGCGTGCCGTCCCTCAACGGCGCGGCGTGGACCGAGCTGCCGCCGCTCCACGCCTGGTGCATGGCCGCCGCCTGCCGGATCACCGGAGGCGACAACGAGGTAAGCGTCCGCCTGCCGGGCGCCTTTTCCGCGGCGCTGACGGTCCTCCTCTTCTTCCTCGTCGGGAAGAGGGTCTTCGGTGCGCGCGCCTCGATCCTCGCAGGCGCCGTCTTTGCGACCGCGGTCGGCGCGATCGGCGGTGCCCGCGTCGCCGTCCCCGACATGACGCTGACGTTCTTCCTGACGCTCTCGATGCTCTCGCTGCTGAGGGCCCATCAGGACGGCTCGGGGTGGTGGTTCGTAGCGGCCGCGGCCGGCGTCGGCGGAGGGATGCTCGCCGGCGGCATCGCCGGGGCCCTCGTCCCGTTCGCCGCCGTCTCGATTCACGCTGCGGCGACCCGCCGCGCCACGCCTCGATTCGCCCTCGGCTCCGCGATGTCGGTCGTCGCGGGCGCCGCCCTGTGCCTCGGCGTGCTCGCCCTCGCGTCCCGGGGGACGGACGATCTGCCGCGGATGATCGCGACCCAGGTCGCCTGCTTCGCGCGGCTGCAGGAGGGGATCTCCCTCCACTTCCTCTGGGTCGTCCCGATCGCGCTCCTGCCTTGGGTCTTCTTCCTCCCCGGGGCGATCGCCCAGTTCGCGCGGGACCCCGAGGCGCGCGGCGGTACGCCGGGCTTCCTCTTCGCATGGGGCTCCGCGGCCCTCGCCTGGGCCTGTCTCTTCGGCGGGAAGAACTTCCTCTTCGCCCTCGCCGTCCTGCCGCCCGCCGCGGCCCTCGTGGGGCTCTTCTGGGAGTTCTGCCTCTCGGTCGACACGACCGAGCGGCTCCGCTACCGCGTGGGGCTGCCGTTCCTGGCATTCGTGCTGGCGCTCCCCGTCACGGGATTCGCGCTCTACGGGCAGACGCGCGAGGCCTTCCCGCAGTTCAGCGGCGTCGCGATGGGGTACGGATCGGCGCTGATCTTCCTCGCGAGCGTCCTCGTGATCTTCATCTTCTGGAGACAGACGTTCTGCCGCTTCGCGAGCGTGGGCGTCTCCAGCCTCCTTGCCGTCGGGTTTGCGACCGTCTTCGTCGTGCCGAAGATCAACGAGGTGAAGAGCGAGAAGCCGTTCTTCGCCGGAGTCCGCTTCAGGGTCCCTGAGGGCAGCGAGCTCCGGACGCTCTGTATGCCCGACGCCTCGCACATCTACTACTCCGGCCGCTCGCGCGTGCCGAACATGCAGAGCGAGGAGGACCTGAAGAGCTACCTGTCCTCTTCGGGCGAGGTGTTCTGCATCATGGAGTACGACGACTACCTGACGCACCGCGTCCGCGGGATCGAGAAGCTCACGCTCGTCTTCAAGGAGCGCGCGGGGCGCAAGACCCTCGCCGTCGTCACGAACCGCCCTCGGTAGGGGGCCTCGTCTTCCACCGCTTGTGCATCCAGAGGTATTGGTCGGGGTGCGCGCGGACCGCCTCCTCGACCGCCTTCGTGTATCGGCGCGTCAGGTCGAGGATCGCCTCCTCTTCGGGGAGGTCCTTGCGCGGGCGGAGGACGTCGACCACCTCCATCGTGTAGCGCCCGTTCCGCCCCCGCGCGATGCAGAAGGGGACCACGACCGCCCCGTGCCGCACCGCGAGGAGCGCGGGCGTTGGCGTCGTGCTCGCCAGGCGGCCGAAGTACTCCACGAACACCCCCGCGTGCCGAGCGTCCTGGTCGACGAGGATGGCGAGCACGCCCTTCTCGCGGCGGACCTCGGTCACCACGGCGCGCATCCCGCCGTGCTTCGTGACGATCCGCTGCCCCGAGGCCGCGCGGACCCGCGCGAAGTACTCCTCGAGGTGGGTGTTGTTGATCGGCCGCGCGATCGCGAGGATCGGCAGGCCGGCGAAGGCGCACACGCGCGCCGCCAGCTCCCAGTTCCCCAGGTGCCCCCCCGCCAGGATCACGGCGCGCCCCGCGGCCCGCTCCGCGGAGATCGTCTCGAGGCCCTTCAGCGTCGCGTGCTCGGGCCAGTTGCCGGCACGCACGTCGCGGGGCATCCGGATGATCTCGACCGCGAGCCTCCCGAAATGCCCGAAGGCCGCCTCGAGCGTCTCCTCGCGCCGCGCGACGTCCGCCCCCGGAAACGCCACGCCGAAGTTCTCGCGAGCGATGCGCGTGCGGGACGTCCCGAGGCGGTAGAGGAACCTCCCGAGTCCCTCGCCGAAGGCGAGCGCGGCGGGGCGCGGGAGCGACTGCACGGCCGTCTCCACCGCGCGGAAGAGCGCGTACTCGGCCAGGTGGCGGAATCTCGTCCAGCGGGATGCAACCTTCATGCTCGCGTCTTCTGCTCGACGGCGTGGACGATGGCATCGGCGAGGGCCTCCTCGCCGGAGACGAAATCGACGTCGACGAGGAGCACCCCGAGTTCCTGGGGCGGCGGGGCCATGCGGTAGGCGTCCTTCGATGTCGTGAGGAGCATCGTCGCGCCGGCCCGCTCGCGGAGCCGTTCGAGGCCCGCCAGCGTCTCCGGCCCGTACGGGTGGTGGTCCGGAAAGCGGACCAGCTCGACGACCTCGACGCCGACATTCGCGAGCGTCCGCTCGAACGACTCCGGGCTCCCGATCCCGCAGAACGCCACGACGCGCAGGCCGCGGACGTAGTCGAGCGGGAGCGTCACCCCGCCGCGCGCGATGCCGATCGGCCGCACGCGGGTCTCCGCGACCTGCGCCTTCGGGGCGGTGTGGGTGAGCCGCGCACGGAGCCGATCGACGGCCCCAGGCTCGGCCTGGTCGATGCGCGTGATGACGACCCAGTCCGCCACGGACACGGCGTCGGCGAACTCCCGCAGCAGGCCCGCGGGGAGGGGGAGGCCGAGCGCGGCCGAGGCGTCGATCACCACGACGTCCAGGTCGCGTGCCACGCGGAGGTGCTGGAAGCCGTCGTCGAGGATCACGCAGCTCGCTCCCCACTCGCGGATGGCCGTGTTCCCCGACGCCACGCGGTCGGGGTCGTTGAAGCGCTTCACGGGGAACGGCGAGAGCTCGGGCGGGACGCGCTCGTCGTCGACCTCGCCGCCAACCTCCTCGCCGTACCCTCGGGCGAGGACGGCGACGCGGTGGTTGCGTCCCAGGAGGCGCCGCGCGGCCCAGTAGACGAGCGGGGTCTTGCCCGTCCCTCCCGCGGTGAGGTTCCCGATGGAGATCACGGGGCCGGGCAGGCGCACGGGCTTGATCCAGCCGTGCACGTACAGCCCGCGACGGACGGCCATCGCCATGCCGTAGAGGACGCCGAAGGGGGCGAGTGCGGCGCGGATCAGGGAGGGGCGGAACCCGCGCCGCCGGCCGGCGAGGACGTCGCGGAGGAAGAGGTCGCCGTCCGCCGTCATCGCGCCGCCGCCCGGGAGCGCGTGGGTCGTCGGAGGAGCGGGTAGACCTCGCCGGCGAGGAAGAACGACCCGGTTACGACAAGGAGGCCCTCCTCGTCGCAGGAGGCCCGCGCGATGCGGAGGGCCGCACGGGGGTCCGGCGTCGTCCAGGCGGCGAGCTCGGGCGCGAGGACGCGGGCCCGCGCCAGCAGGTCCTCGGGGTCGGCCGCGCGCGGGTGGGGGGCCTTCGTGAAGACGACGGCCGAGGCGAAGGGCAGGATCTCGCGGAGGACCCCGTCGACGTCCTTGTCCTTGGAGACGCCGAGGACGAGGATGAGCGGTCGGCCGGGGAAGTGGTCCGCGAGCGCCTGGCGCAGGGAGGCCATCGAGACGGGGTTGTGCGCGCCGTCGACGATCACGTCGGGGTCCCTGTGCACCAGGTCTACGCGGGCCGGCAGCGTGATGGTCGCGAGGGCCTCCGCGGCGGCCCTGCGGCACTCGCGGAAGGGGGCGGGGGAGAGGTCCTCGATGGCCCCGAGGGCCGTCGCGGCGTTGGTCGCCTGGTGCGCACCCGCGGCGCGGACGATGAGGCGGCCCCAGGCGCGGCGGTCGGTCTCGATGGCGCATCGGACCGCGGGGAGGCCTTCGAGCGTCGTGGGCGCGACGTCGCGGACTTCGATCTCGCGCCCGACGCGTCGCAGCGGGCACCTCAACTCCCGGGCCCGCGCCTCGATCACGCGGATGGCGTCCTTGTGGGTCGCGGCGGTGACTGCGGGGACGCCCGTCTTGAGGATCCCGGCCTTCTCGACGGCGATCTCGCCCTCGGTCTGCCCGAGGCGGTCCATGTGATCCAGGCCGACGTTGGTGATCACAGTCGAGAGAGGTTGGACGACGTTGGTCGAATCAAGCCGCCCTCCGAGGCCGACCTCGACGACGGCGTAGTCGACCTTGCTCCTGAGGAAGTGGAGAAACCCGAGCGCGGTCATGGTCTCGAAGAACGTGGGGTGGGCTCCCTCGGGCCCCTGGCGCGCGGCCTGGAGGAACCCGGCCATCTCGTTCATCCTGGCGGCAAAGGCCGCGGGGGGGATGGGACGCCCGTCGACCTGGATGCGCTCTCGGACGTGGACGAGGTGGGGGGAGGTGAAGAGCCCGACGCGCATGCCGAGGGCACGCAGGATGGCGGCGATCATCATCGCCGTGGAGCCCTTTCCCTTGGTCCCGGTGACGTGGACGACTTTCAGTTTGAGGTGCGGGTCTCCGACGGCGGCGAGGAGGGATCGGGTGCGGTCGAGGTTGTAGGCCTTCGGTCCGTACTTGGGCGCGGCCATCCGCTCGTAGTCGGTGAACCTGCGGAGGTACGCGAACGCGTCGTCGAATCCCTGGAACCTCAGCTTCGCCACGTCGGGGGCCCTCGAAAGCGCTCCGATCATGCCGAAATCCCTCGCGCGGTCAAGTTGACATTCACAGGGGCCGGGCGGAGAATCCCCGCACCACACGGGGCGCCTGCCGGGAGGGACCATGTCGCCTGACGAACTCCGCCAGCTCTTTCCCAACCTCACGCCGATCACGAGCCCGCCGGGGATGTCGACCATCAACGGCGTCGGTACGACCGTGTACGGCCGCCGCGACTACGATCCGAACACAGGGACGTACGTGAAGACGTACTGCTTCTGCGTCCTCTTCGTGCCGATCATCGCGATCTCCGCCTACCGCGTCGCCGACGCCCCCAGCGGCGGGTGGTACTTCCTCGGGCGCGAGCCGCTCTCGGGGCTCGCGAAGGGGTGGAACCTGCTTCTCCTCCTGGGCCTCTGCGCCATCGGCGCGCTCATCGGGATCGGCGCCTACCTGAACACGCCCGAGCGCCGCGCCGCGAGGCTGGTCGAGGAGGCGCGCGAGTTCGAGGAGAAGGGCGATCTGCTCCTCGCCGTGGCGAGGTACCGCGAGGCCTCGCCCCTCTCCGCCGCCGCCCCGACCGAGGGGCTGCGACGCCTCGCCCAGGAGAAGTTCTTCGCCGTCTCCCTCTCCGCCGCCCCGGCACTCGCACGCGAGATCCTCGCCGCCGCGGGCATCGTGGACAAGGCCTGGGCCGGCCGCGTGCTCGCCTGGGTCGGGAAGGGCAAGGACGAGGACCCGCAGTCCGCGCTCGCCCTCCTCGGCGTGGTCCGGGGGCTGGCGAACGACGAGGCCGCCTGTGCGAAGCTCGACGAGCAGTGTCTGGAGGCCGTCCTCGCGAAGAACCCGCTGGATGTCGGCGTCGCCGTGCGGCTCTCCGCGATCTTCGAGGCCCGCGAGGCCTGGGACCGCTGCGAGGCCGTCCTCCTCCCCGTGAAGGACCGCCTCGGCGACGGCGAGGGCGCACGCGTCCTCGGACACCTCCTGGCGCAGAAGGGGGACCTCGAGGGGTCCTTCGCCCTGCTTCATCCGTACGTGGAGAAGAACCTGGCGAGGTACCACCAGGCCGAGAAGGCGTTCGAGGATTCCCTCAAGGGGGCCCAGGCGCGCGGCCTCGCCGACCTGAACGCCAACCGCGCCCCGCGGTCCTGGTACGACACGTACGAGAAGGAGGACGAGGTCGGGAAGCAGAAGATGGTCGACGAGTACCTGATGGAACACCTGGGGCGAGACCCGGTGATCGGATCGAGCCGCCAGGCCCTCCAGCAGGCGGGGAAGATCGTCCCCGTGGCCCTCGACCTCGGGATCGTCCGCCTGGGCCGCGCCCAGTCGATGGAGGACCCCGCCAAGAGGAAGAAGGAGCTCGAGGAGGCGGAGAAGGTCTTCCTCGAGGTGAGCGGCGCGGCAGGGGAGTCCGACACCTACCGGGTCTTCCTCGGCCAGGTGAAGTACTGGCTCGGGAAGAACGCCGAGGGGAAGGCCCTCTTCGACGAGTACCTCGCGTCGACAAGCCGCTCCTCGGAGGCCCTGCTGCAGATCGCCCACACGCTGCGCAACCTGGGCGCGGCGACCGAGGCACGCGGACTGGCGGAGGAGAGCTGGACCCAGGCCGCCGAGCCCGCGGCCAAGCACGAGGCCGCCTCTCTGCGGGCCCTCATGGAGACCGACGAGGACGACGCGATTCTCTGGCTCGAGCGGTCCGACCCTGAGAACCCGGGGGTCCGGGCGAGGCTCGCGGAGGTCCGCGGCAGGAAGTCGCTCTCGGCGGGCGACGACCAGGCCGCAGCGAAGCAGTTCCGCGCCGCCGCCGACCTCTACGGGCAGGGCCCGCAGACGGCCGCCACGGTGAACAACCGCGCCCTCGCGTTCGCCTCCCTCTACGCCGCGACGGGGGAGGTCTCGCACTTCGACGAGTACGTGAACCTCATGCTCCGCGCGGAGACGCTGGAGCCCGGCAACAGCATCCTGATGACGAACACGGCCGACGCCCTGCTCAAACGGGCCGTGATCGACTCGGGACGGAAGGAGATCGACGTCGTCGTGCTCCGTCCCTGGGGGGACCTGCGGTTCCTCTCGAACCTGCACAACGGCGGGGAGGAACACGCGGCGCTCGCGGGGCGCTTCCGCGAGCATCCGGACCTCAAGGGGGCGATCGAGCGGTTCCAGAAGGCGATGGTCGTCATGCCGCGGAACGCCGACAGCTACCAGATGCTCCTCTCGATCCACTCGTTCCTCGAAGACGAGGCGGCGATCGACGCCCTCCTGAAGCGGCTCGAGGAGGCGGACCTGGACCTCGCCGGGGACCTCGCGGGCAGCAGGGCCCTTTACGATGGAACGCGGGACGGGCTGATCCTCCCTGGCCTGAGGTCCGGCCTTGCCCGCAAGGAGCGGGTCCTCGCCGCGGCGCGAACGAAGGGCGGGCCCACGCTCGCCGCGGCCTGCGCGGAGGTCGTCGACGCGCGGGGGGCCCTGGTGGTCTTCGGGGAGCCGTGCGATCTGGAGGCCCTCGTAGCGCTTGCCGAGGAGGGGTACCACGCGCGCGTGAGCTCCTCGACGCGCGGGTCCCTCATCAACGCACTGACCCTGCGCGGGGTCGCGCGCGTGGAGGCGGCGGTCCCTGCGGTGGCGGCCCTCCGGAAGGCGGGACGCAGGGCCCTGAACGCGTCGTACCTGGTCGCCTACGCCCTCGAGACCGGCGACGAGGCCGTCCGCGCCGCGCTGGCCGCCGACCCGGACCTCCGCCTGGTCGCGGGGCTGATCGTGGAGGATTGGAAGGCGCGGCCGAAGTGGCGCTCGCCGTGGGAGTGGCAGTTCCTGCGAGGGTTGAGTCCCGCCGCGGCCGAGGAGGCGAGGGTCTCCATTGGAGAGAACCGCCTCTCGACGCTTTGGCTCGAGGCGACGGCCCGGCTCAACCCCCTGGGCGCGACGACCGCCTTCGACCGCCACTGGGCCCGTCTCATCGCAGGGGACGAGGAGGGCGCGCGCGCCGTCCTCGACGAGGCCGCCGAGCGGGGCATCCCGATTCCGGGAAGATAATCGGCGATTCGCGCCGGATTCACATTCAAGCAAGGTTGGCCCGGTAGAATCGGGCCCAGTCGTGAGGAAAGGAGGCTTCCATGCTCACGCGCATCGTTGCCGCCTCCCTCGTCGCGATCGTCGCGGCGTGGGGAGAGGACGGATCCGAGATGACCAGGCTGGTGAAGGCGACCGGGTACTCCCTCACCGAGGCGATCGAGAAGGGGCTCGAGGAGGCCGGCGAGGGGATTCCGTTCCACGCCGAGCTGGAGGAGGACAAGGGCGAGATCGCCTACTCGATCGACATCGCGCAGGGGAAGGAGACCTGCAACGTCGTCCTGAACGCCGAGGACGGCGAGGTCCTCGAGAACGACGTCGAGGACGAGGACCACACGGACGAGGTCAAGGCCTGCAAGGTCTCCCTCGCCGACGCGATCAAGGCGGCCCTGAAGAAGAACCCGGGCAAGGCCGTCGAGGCGGAGATGTCGCTGAAGGGCGGCAAGCCCGTCGTCAACGTGAAGGTCCTCGCGGACGGCGAGGTCACCACGGTGAAGATCGACGCGGGCGGCGAGGAGGAGGGGGAAGAGGAAGAGGCCCCCAAGGCCGAGACGAAGCCCAAGAAAGAGCCCAAGGCGGCCGAGGCGGCGTACACGGACACCTTCCAGGTGGACGACGACGAGTGGGCCTCGAGCGGGACGAATCCGTACTTCATCCTGGAGCCAGGCTTCTACTCGGTGTTCGAGAACGAGGACGGCGACCGTCTGACGATCACGGTGCTCAACGAGACCAAGGAGGTCGACGGCGTGGAGACGCGCATCGTCGAGGAGCGCGAGGAGGAGGACGGCGAGATCGTCGAGATCTCCCGCAACTTCTTCGCCATTTCGACGCGGACCAACGACGTGTACTACTTCGGCGAGGAAGTGGACATCTACGAGAACGGGAAGCTCAAGGACCACCACGGCGCCTGGCTCGCCGGGAAGAAGGGCGCTCGGTTCGGTCTGATCATGCCTGGGACGCCGCTCCTCGGCGCGCGCTACATGCAGGAGATCGCGCCCGGCGTCGCAATGGACCGCGCGGAGATCGTGGCCCTGGGCGTGACGTTCGAGACCCCCGAGGGGGAGCTCGAGGGGTGCCTCAAGACCTGGGAGTCCTCGGCGATCGAGAAGGGCAAGGAGTCCAAGCTCTACGCCCCAGGGATCGGCCTGATCCAGGACGAGGACCTGCTGCTCACGAAGCACGGCCGGAAAAAGAAGTAGTCGACCGTTCCTTTTGAACCGCCGAGGCGCCAAGAACGCCAAGTCTTGGCGCCCTTGGCGGCCTTGGCGGTTCAAAAAAGAACCTGATTCCGTGGCCGGTATCGGGCGCGCGGGTACAATCCGCGTCCACCGCCATGCGACTCGGATTCGTCATCGATCAGACCAGGTGCATCGGCTGCCACGCATGTACCATCGCGTGCAAGTCCGAGAACTCGGTCCCCATCGGGTCGTTCCGGACCTGGGTCAAGCAGATCGAGAAGGGCACCTTCCCCGACACCCGCCGCTTCTTCTCCGTCCTTCGCTGCAACCAATGCGACGACGCCCCCTGCGTCGAGATCTGCCCGACCGTCGCGCTGTTCCGCCGCCACGACGGCATCGTCGACTTTGACAACCAGGCCTGCATCGGCTGCAAGTCGTGTATGCAGGCCTGTCCGTACGACGCCCTCTACATCGACCCCCTCTCGAACACCGCGGCGAAGTGCCACTTCTGCGCCCACCGCACCGACAAGGGCATGCAACCTGCCTGCGCCATCGTCTGCCCGACGCAGGCGATCCTCCCCGGCGACTTCGACGACCCGACCTCGCTCGTCTCGCGCACGATCGCCACGAAGCAGGTCTCGGTCCGCAAGCCCGAGCAGGGGACGAGGCCCAAGGTCTTCTACGTCGGCGCCGACTCGGCCTCCCTGAACCCCAGCATCGAGCGGGCGCGCGGCGAGTACCTGTTCATCAACCGCCCCGAGACCGTCCCCGGCGGCGAGTCCGAGCCTGTCCGCGAAGTCTACGACGTCGAGCACGCCACGCCGTGGGGGTGGAGGGTCTGGAGCTACCTCTGGACGAAGTCGATCGCCTCGGGCGCTGTGCTCGTTGCGGCGATCCTGTGGCTCCTCTCCATTCGCGACCACGCGCTGCTCGGGATCGCCGCCCCCGCGCTCGGACTCGTCTTCATCACGATCACCTCGCTGCTGCTCATCCTCGACCTCAAGCGGCCCGAACGCTTCTACTTCATGTTCCTCCGTCCGAACTGGAAGTCGTGGCTCGTCCTGGGAGGTCTCGTGCTGGGCGTCTTCGGCGCGTACGCGACGCTCTGGCTCGCGCTCGGCCTGTTCGACCGCGGCCCCGGCTGGCTCGCGTGGCCCGCGGTCCCCCTTGCGGCGCTCGCCGCGGGGTACACGGCCTTCCTCTTCTGGCAGTGCGAGGGGCGCGACTTCTGGCAGTCGCCCATCCTGCTCCCCGACCTCGTCGCGCAGGCGGTCCTCGCGGGCGCAGCGGCGCTCCTCCTGTTGTCCTGGGGCGCCGAGGAGTCGACACGACGAGCACTCCTCTGGGCCCTTGCAAGCGGTATCGTCACACACTTCGTCTGCGCCGCGAGCGAGCTGGAGTCGAAGCGCGGGAACATGGACCTCCGCCGCGCGTCGCGCTGGATGCTCTCGAAGACCGCGACATGGCGCGACGCGCTCGGCCTGGGGATCGTCCTCCCGCTGGCGATCTTCGTGTTGTCATTCGCGACGGGGGCGTCGTACGTCGTCGTCTTCCCCGCCGCGGTCGCGGCGCTCTACGGGCTCTTCCAGTTCGAGAAGCTGTGGATCCAGGCCGGCCAGTCGGTGCCGTTGTCATGAGCGAGCTTCAGGCGTACCCGCCCCCCGAGAAGTGGAACGACTGGGTCGAGAACGACCCGGCCGCCTGGCCGCGGAAGGTCGAGCGGCACTACACGATCGTCCCCACGGTCTGCTTCAACTGCGAGGCCTCCTGCGGGCTGCTCGCCTACGTCGACCGCGAGACGGGCGCGATCCGCAAGTTCGAGGGGAACCCGTACAACCCCGGATCGCGCGGACGGAACTGCGCGAAGGGGCCCGCGACGCTCAACCAGATCCAGGACGTCGAGCGGATCCTCTACCCGATGAGGCGCGTCGGGCCGCGCGGCGGGGGGAAGTGGGAGCGGACCACGTGGGCGGAGGTCGTGGACGCCTTCGCGAAGCAGATCCGCGCGGCGCTCGTGGAGGGGCGGCAGAATGAGGTCATGTACCACGTCGGGAGACCCGGCGAGGACGGCTACGTCGAGCGGGTCCTGCAGGCGTGGGGGATTGACGGGCACAACTCGCACACGAACGTCTGCTCGTCGGGCGCGAGGCTCGGGTACGACCTCTGGATGGGGTACGACCGCCCGTCGCCGGACTTCGCGAACGCGCGTTTCATCCTGCTCCTCTCGAGCCACCTGGAGACGGGGCACTACTTCAACCCGCACGCGCAGCGGATCATGGAGTCGAAGGAGCGGGGCTGCCGGATCGCGGTGATGGATCCGCGGCTCTCGAACACCGCCTCGATGGGGGACATCTGGCTCCCGACGATGCCGGGGAGCGAGGCGGCGGTGCTCCTGGCGATGGCGAACGTGATCCTCCAGCGGGACCTGTTCGACCGCGAGTTCGTCAGGCGGTGGGTCAACTGGGAGGAGTACCTCGGGTCGGTCGGGATCGCGCCGAGCTTCGACGCGTTCGTCGCGGAGATGAAACGGCTCTACGCCTCGTTCACGCCAGAGTTCGCTGAGAAGGAGAGCGGGCTCCCTGCGGCCCGGGTGGTCGAGGTGGCGCTGGAGATCGCGCGGGCGGGGAGCGCCTTCGCGGCGCACGTCTGGCGAAACGCGGCGAGCGGGAACCTGGGCGGCTGGCAGGTCGCTCGGGCGCTCTTCCTGCTCAACGTCCTCACGGGGTCTGTCGGGACCCGCGGCGGGACGCTCCCGAACGCGTGGAACAAGTTCGTCCCCGTGCCTCCGCTGAAGCCGCCCCCGCAGAAGGTCTGGAGCGAGATGCTGTGGCCGCGCGAGTTCCCGCTGGCGCACCACGAGATGTCGATCCTGCTGCCGTTCTTCCTCAAGGAGGGTCGCGGCCGCCTCGCGGCGTACTTCATCCGGGCCTACAACCCCGTCTGGACGAACCCGGACGGGTTCATGTGGATCGACGCGCTGAAGGACGAGAAGGCGATCGGCCTCTCGGCGTGCCTGACGCCGTACTGGAGCGAGACGGCGTGGTTCTGCGACTACGTCCTCCCGATGGGGCTGGGGCCCGAGCGGCACGACACGATGTCGTTCGAGACCCACGCGGGGACGTGGCTGACGTTCCGACAGCCCGTCCTCCGCGTGGCGCGGGAGCGGAAGGGCGAGAAGTTCGAGTTCACCTACCAGGCCAACCCGGGCGAGGTCTGGGAGGAGGACGAGTTCTGGATCGAGCTGTCGTGGAAGGTCGACCCCGACGGCTCGCTGGGGATCCGGAAGTACTTTGAGGACCCCTACGAGCCCGGCAAGAAGATGACGCTGGCGTCGTACTACCGCTGGCTCTTCGAGAACAGCGTGCCTGGGCTCCCCGAGAGGGCGGCGAAGGAGGGGAAGACGCCGTACGAGTACATGCAGACATACGGCGCCGTGTCGATCTCCAACGAGACGTACGACCTCCACGAGTCGCCGAAGGCGGGGGGCGTGTGCGTGGACGGCGAGGAGAAGCGTGGCTTCCCGACGCCGTCGGGGAAGCTGGAGTTCTGGTCGAAGACGATGGTCGAGTGGGGCCACCCTGAGCACGCCTTGCCGGGGTACATCCACAGCCACGTGCACCCCTCGACGATGGACCGCGGGCGCGGCGAGTTCACGCTGTTGCCGACGTTCCGCCTGCCGACGCAGATCCACACACGGAGCGGGAACGCGAAGTGGCTGTGGGAGCTGTCGAACACGAACCCGCTGCTGCTGAATCCGCTCGACGCGCGGCGGCTCGGGATGAAGTCGGGGGACCTCGTGCGGGTCTCGACGGAGACGGGGTACTTCGTGAATCGGTTGGTGGCGACTGAGGGGCTGATGCCTGGGGTGGCGGCGTGCAGCCACCACTTCGGGAGGTGGCGCCTCTCGGAGGAGCAGGGCGGGGAGCGCTGGTCGACGTCGCTGGCGACGATCGAGAACCGAGGGGAGGGGAGGTACTTCCTGCGCTACGTGCACGGGGCTCGCCCATTCGAGTCGAAGGACCCCGACTCGGGGCGCGTGACGTGGCATGACGCAGGGGTCCACCAGAACCTGACGTTTCCTGTCCACCCGGACCCGCTCTCGGGGATGCACTGCTGGCACCAAAAGGTGCGGATCGAGAAGGCGCACGCGGACGACCGCTACGGCGACGTCTTCGTGGACACGCGGAAGTCGTGGGAGGTCTACCGCGACTGGATGTCGCGCACGCGCCCCGCGCCTGGCCCTGGCGGCCTCCGGCGTCCCCGCTGGTTCGCGCGCCCATTCCGTCCCGATCCAGGGACCTATGTGATCGGGCAGTGAGGCGTGCTCCGCTACCTCTCTTGAACCGCCAAGGCCGCCAAGAAACGCCAAGAAGACCTGGCATCTTGGCGGTACGCATGCGGGTCGAGTAGAATCGCGGGATGAGGAGGGTTGCCTTCGTCCTGGCGATCCGCGGTAATGTACGGATCCGTCACTCCCACACGACAGATCGCGGACGAGTGATTCGGTTCACGGTGCAGCTCGAGACGCTGGTCCAGGGGAAATGGCGACCCGTTGTTTGTTACGACTCGGCGCATGGGCAGTCCCACCGTCACCGATTTGCACTGCGAAGAAGGGCGTGCAAGGAGATCCTGGGGATGTCGTTCGAGGACGCGCTGACCTTCGCTGAGGGCGACCTGCGGCAGAACTGGGAACGGTGTCTCTTGGAGTTCCAGGAGGGGATATGAGCAAGACCTACGAAAGGCTCGCCCTCGGGCTTTCATTCGAGTTCCACAAGTTCCTCATGCAGCGACACGATGTCGCCAGACGGATCCCGCGCGATTCCCTTGTCGTGATATGCCTTGAGAACCGTCCGGGCTACAACCGCTGGGCGAAGGGAGTCGCGGAACGACAACGCCGTCCTGGCCAGCCGATCGTCGTGGTGCGGGTGCAGCACATGACCCCGCCCGTCTCGAGAATCCAAGCTGTCGAAGTGGCCCGTCCCCGCCGCGGCACTGCATGATCGATCCGCCTCGTGGCCGCCCTCGATCGAAGGAGTTCACTGCAGATGAAGGCGACAGTCGAGATGATTCGGGAGCGTGCTCGCGAAATTGTCCTCGCGCGATCCGACGGAGTTCGTTTCGCCCAGCTAAGAGATGAGATACTCCAGTCCTATCCCGAGACCCCTCGGGGGACTGTAGAGGGCACGCTCATGCGGCTGACCTCCGAAGTCTCGGACGTCTTGAAACCGAGTCGCGGACTGTACGTGGCGGCGAATTCCGCCAAGGCGGTGACGCAGAAGAAACCACCAACGGTGCCAATCGGCACCCAAGGCGAGGAGGACTTCTACAAGCCGTTCGCGGAGTGGCTCACATCAGAAGATGAGGTCACGAGCGCCGTGGCGCTGGGTGGCGCGGTCATGAAGAACAAGTGGGGGACCCCGGACGTCGTCGGAGTGTATCGGTCCTTGAAGTCGCACGCGATCGACTTCTCGCCCGAGATCGTTACCGCCGAGATCAAGGCAAACCCGGCGTTTTGTCGTATTCGACCTGGATCCCGCCAATCCTGAGTTCCGTGCACGGGTGCGTGCGCAGAGACTCTCCGCGGATCTCTTCTACGCCAATGAATTCGCCGAGCGACTCCGCTCGCATCATCGCGAGAAATACAACGTGCTCTTCGGATAGGGTGCCTCGCCAGAGACCCCCTGCGCCTGCGGCGGCGGCTCGTACTCCTTGCCTCGCGAGAAATCGTGCCCCGCCCCGCCAGAGGCCGGTGCCGGGGCAGTTGTCCGGGGTTGTGGGCAGGGGCTTCGCGGGGCCGCATCACATGACCTCACGCGGGGCCGCGGGCAGGAAGGTGTGCAGCTCGATCGGTAACCGCCAAGGCCGCCAAGGCCGCCAAGAAACGCCAAGAAGCGGTCTTCTTGGCGCCCATCACGCTGCGCGTACGTCACCGGCCCGCCTCCTTGTTTGCGCGCCTCTCGTCCGCGCGACGACGGAGGGCCTCCCAGTCGATCCGGTCGCGGTTCGACGCATACCATGCTTGGGCCTCGGCGACCCGCGCCGCCGCCCATCGGTCCTTGACGGGCCTCGAATCGAATCCGGAGCAGCCCGTCATCTCTCCGATCTCCTCCGCGGCAAGGTCGCAGAAGCGGGCAGGCGAAGTGTCCACGCGCTGGCAGTGCGTGGGGCTGGGATCCTCGAGGAGGGCGACGAGGTGGTCCAGCACCCTCGGATCGGGGCACTGGCCCGCCATCAAGATGACCCAGACCCGGGCCTTGGGGGGAGCTGTGCGCATCAGGTCGCAGAGCGATTCGACTGCGAAAACGCTCCGGATTCGAGAGAGCAGCGTCGCGAGGTCGCAAGCCCTGAAGGGGAACGCGCCAGCTTGCTTCCCGTCCCAAGCGCGCAGCCTCCTGAGCAGCTCTCGGGCCCCCTTGTCCGAGGAGCAAGTGTCCCAGAGCGCCCAGGCCGCGGCGCAGACCGCCTCGTCGTCCGGATCGCCCAGGACCGATTCGAAGAACGCCTCCTGCTCTCTTCCCGCAAATTCGCGGAGGAGCCAGACCAGATGAGTTCGCAACGGTCGGTGGTCTCGCCTCGCCAGGTCGATGACCTGTGGTACGTACTTGTCGCGGTCGAGCCTCAGCAGGGCCTCCGCCGCGAATCTCTGCTGCGCCTGATCCCCATCCGAGAGCATACGCGCGAAGTAGGGCTCGGGACCCACCGCGCCGTTCTCCTTCCACCAGGCCTCGGCCGCGGGCCTCGCCTCGGGCGGATCGGGCAGGCGGACGCACGTGACGCACTCGAACACCTGCAGGCAGCCATCGGCGTGGCTCAGGAGGTAGGAGTACTCCCAGCCGTGTCGATTGAGGGAGAGACATCGCGTCGGGCGCATGTCGTCGAGGTGGGCGATCACGACGGGGAGGGCCGCCCATCCGAGGTCCGCCAGGCGCCTCGCGGGATTCGTCGAGGTACTACGAGAGTCGATCCGCTCCAGGAAGTCGCCGTCGATGTCGAAGTTGGCGTGATCTCGCAGACGGTGCATCCAGACCCCCGCCTGCGCGACGGGCTCCATCCTCGTGAGGGCCTCCTCGGAGGGCTCCAGCCAACGCTCGTCCTCGGCGAGGAGGCTCTGGTAGTCGCCGACACGCTCTTTCGCCTGCTCCGAGTAGACATGCTTGGGCAGGCTGGCGAGGACCCTCCACTGCTCGAGGAGCTCACGGCGTGCGACGCCTCCCCCGGCATCCCCGATCGCCCGGGCGCGGAGCGCGTAGGCAATGGAGTCCAGGAGGGCGGCTCTCGGCGTGGACCTCTGCTCCCGCCTGGAGGCGTAGCGCCCACGCGTCTCCTCGTCGAGCAGCCTCACGGACAGCTCGGCGAGCGCAATCGCACGGCGCGTGTCGCCTCGCTGAAACGACCAGTAGGCGTAGAGGGCGGTCGCCGCGGGGAAGGGCAGCGGGCCGGGCTCCTGGTAGGCCCTGAGGTCCTTTGCGCGTGAGAGCACCGCGTCGCACCACCCGGCAAAGTGGATGGGGCTCGTCTCACCCGGAGGCGGCTCGATCTCTGAGACTTCGTCTTCTGAGTGCAAACGCGGCTGAAGCAGAGGACGCGTGTGCCTCCGCACACGGAGTGAGTCCTCGAGAAGCGTGACCTCGGCGCTCGACTGGGAGACGACCCATCCAAATGCATAGAATCGCGTGGCAGGGTCCGGGTCTGGCCATCCCCGGCCGGTGTTGTAGAAGACCAGATCGAGCCCCGCGCAGCTCGGGAGGCCCAGGCCATCGAACACGGAGACGAGCTGCCGACACTCCGCGGCGTGCTCGAGGACCCGAAGTTGCATCCCGATGCGAGCCTGGACCTCGGCGGTTGCGCCTGCGAGGCGGCCGCGCAGGATGCCCTCCGCCTCGGCGTCGAAGCGCTCGCTCCAGTGCGACAGCTCCGCCTGCGCCACATCGCGCACTGACGGATCCACGTCGCCGAGGCGCCGCAGGATCGTGTCGAGCTCGCCGCCGGGCTGCCCTTGTGCGAAGAGCACGTGGCACAACAGGCCGAACAGCAACAGGGCCAGGCCACGAATCACGGGGCCACCTGATTGGGGCGATACATTCGGGGGAGCAACGACGCCAGCGTTCTTGCTCGCACGGGCGGGCCCGCGATTCTAGTTCTACCGCCAAGGCCGCCAAGAGACGCCAAGGATCGGTCTTCTTGGCGTCTCTTGGCGGCCTTGGCGGTCAAGAAGGGATCGCGGTCCACGGTCCTACCTGGAGGGCGCCTCCACCTGAAGGACCGCGTGGTCCACCTCTCCCTTCCAGTACGCGAGGTTCGCATCGATCAGCGTCAGGTAGCGGGAGCAGACCGTGTCTCCCTGGCGCAGCACGACGAGGAGCCATCGCGCGCGCGACGGCTCCTCCGCCGCGCACGCGAACGGGTCCTCGCCGAGGCCGAAGCGGCCGCCAGCATCCGTCCTCCCCGCCACGATGGGCTTCGCGTCGGCTGCGACTCCGGGCGGCTCCTCAGGCGCAGGTTGCACCGGCCGGTAGACCTCCACCTCCACCCCTCCAACCCGCGCGCCGTCGACTCCGACGACCTCGATCTCGATCGCGGCCGGGACGTCCTTCCACATGTGCCCGTACGGCTGCGATGGATCCTCGCACCGCCCGACGCGCGTGACCCCCCGCTTGGCCTGGATCACCGCGGCCGCGTAGTCCGACCAGCTCGTCTCGCGGTAGGGGTCGTTCATCGTGTCCTTCGCGTGCCGCTCGGCGAGCTCGAGCCCCTTGAGCGGCGCGCCCGATGCGTCCGTCTTGCCGACGGTCCCCGTGAAGGCATAGAAGTCCTCGACGCCGCGGAAGTGGGCGATCTCGTGCCAGAGGCAGTTCTCGCCCCAGTCGGAGAAGAGGCTCTCGTGGCCCGGGTGGCCCCCGTAGTTGTGGCCGATCGAGTAGCCAGGGATGTAGAAGCCCGCCACGGGGCCCCCCTGGTCGCACGCCACGTAGAGGTGGAACCGCGGGTGGTCCCAGAACTCGCCCGGCACGTCCGCGCCCGCCCGCCGCTCGTACGTCTCGACATCGTCGATCCGCAGGCGCTCCTCGATCCCCTCGGGGGCGAAGCGGGGGTCGCGCACGGCGGACCACGAGGCATGCAGTCCCGCGAGCGAATCCTGCATCCGTCGGGCGAAGGAGCCGTGCACGGCCTCGTACTTCGCGAGCGTCGCGGCCTCGATCGCGACCTTGACCGTGAGCGCGTCGGTGGCGAACGTGAGCCACTCGCCCCGGCCGACGAGCTCGCACCGCACCCAGTGGCGCCCCTTTGCCGCCTTCCAGGTGAACTCCGCGGTCGCGCTCGCCCCCGCGGCGATCGGGTTCAGGAACAGGATCACGGGGTCCTCTGCATCCACCGACCACTTCAGTTCGACCTCCCCGGTGGACTTCGTGGCGAGGTTACGCAGGTGCGCGGTGTACACGATCGAGGCGCCCTCGGCGGGCTCCGAGCGGTCCCCGACTTCGGTGGCGGGGACCTTGGGCTCCTGGCTCACCCACTCGATCACGAGCCCTTCGTACGGCTCCTTGCGCTCGGGCGTCTTGAGGTCGGGAAACCCGGCCTCGGCGAGGGCGCACACGGCGAGCGCCGCCAGCGCCAGGAGGACTCGCGGTCGCGGACGAACCATGTCGTATCACCTCTGGAGCCAGGGCCTGGACGTGGCGGGCTACCGATTCTCGAAGAGGTCGGCTGGCTCGATGTAGGCCTCGTCGATGAGCTGCTGCTTGATGAGGGCGAGGCTCTCGTTGACCTTCGCGCTGGTGAGCAGGTCGCGAATCTCCTCTTGCACGTCGTCATCCTCGAGGGGGCGCTGCCGTGCCTCCCGCCGGTCCTCGCACTGGGCGATGACGAAGGAACCGGGGGTCTCGACGAGCGGCCCGACCTCGCCCTTCGCGAGGCTGAACAGGGCGTCGGCCACCTCCTTCGGGAACCGTTCCCGGCGGCTCCAGTCGAACAGGCCCCCGTCGGCGGCGTGCTCCTCGGAGTACCACAGGGCAAGGAGGGCCATGTCGGCCCCCTGGTTCATCTGCCGCATGACCGACTCGGCCTCCGCGCGCTTGCCTTCCCGGTTCGTGGTCGTGAAGGAGATCACGATGAGCCGCGACTTGACCTCCTCGGGCAGGAAGAAGTCCTCCATGTGTTCGGCGTAGTACCGCCGCATCTCATCGGGCGTCACGAAGATGTCGCGAGGCATGCTGTCGCTCGGCGTGATCTGCTTCTTGCCGATGCCCAGCCTGGAGAGGATCAGCTTCCTGCGGACCATCTCGGCGCGCGTCCTCGCGCGGTAGTCCTCCCACGACATGTCGAGCTGGGACACCTCGACGAGGAGCTGCTCCTTGGATCCCTTCCTCCTGATCTGTTTCGCGAGCTCCGCGTCCAGATCATGCTCCTCAACCCGAATCCCCTCGGCGTCCGCGGCCATCTGGAAGACCCTGTCCTCCACGATGTCGCGGAGCGTCTTCTTCCACAGCTCCGTCGCCTTGCGGACGTAGGTCTCCTGATCCGGGGAGTTGTCCTGGATGTCCCCGACCGCTCGGCCGATCCGTTGATAGACCTCGGCCCCGAGGACGATCTGGTCATTCACCTTGGCGACGATTCGGTCCATCGGGATGAGGAGTTCTCGTGCGTTCGCGTCCCGATCGGACGCTGCGTCGACCGACTCCTCCGCGCAGAGTGGAGTGGCAGCGCAGAGCCCTGCGATTGCGAAGAGGAACAACCTCATCACACCCTCCCTGAAGCGGCACCCGGCAATGGGGAGCCATGATACAGAAGGCCGCCGACCCTCGACGAGGATCTGCTGCAAGGTCCGACGCATCGCCGATGCGCATCGGAGACCCCACGGTCCATCCCGTGCGCGAATCCTGCACGAGAGGGAAGAAGTCCGAGCCTCACTTGATGTTCGGCTTGCCTGGCCCATGAGGGTGGACGGCCCTCTCGACGCGATTCGCGAGTTCCCACCTTCTGTCCGTTACCTTGCCGTGCCCGACTCCGATCCGCTTGATGGCATGGTGCATCGTCGTGATTAGGGGAATGGAGATGAGCAGCACCACGAGCGACAGGCCCGCAGCTTCGAGCTCGGGGTTCCTCGGAGTTCGCAGTCCGATCACGATGCACACGGCGAGCACGATGACTGCGGTGTAGGCCGCGGCGACAGCCAGGTACTCCATGCCCTGGAGCACCCGAGCAGGGAGCGGGAGGCTGCCTCGCAGGCGACGAGCCTCACCCACCGAGGGTGTGGAAAGGCCCGTCGGGCCGGCCGCAAGGCGCAGCATCCGCGCGAACGACGTCCCGCTCTCCTCCAGGAGACCCGGGATCCGGGCCACCTCCCCTCGTTCACGGAGGCGAGCACCGCGGCGGCGAGGGCCTCGTCCTCCTCCCCCTCTCTGGCGGAGCGGACCTCGGCCAGATGTTCGAGCAGCCAGACGAGGAGCAGCCATCCGAGGATTGCGAGGAAGCCCCCGACGGCCAAGACCGTCATCCACTGAAAGAGCGTCACGCCGCTGATGCTATCCCTCGGCAGCCGCGGCCGCAACCGGGGCGCTGCGCAGATGCGGGACGGGCCACGCCCGTCGGCTCCTCGCCGGTGCGTGTCTGCGTTTGCGTCGCCTGCGTGGATCCCGTACGCTCATGCCGCGAACCGCAAGATGGAGGCTACATGGACTACGCGATCCACGAAGACGTGAGGTTCGGGCCGCTCGAGGTGATCGAGGCGGGGCGCCTCGCCGACCAGTGCTCCGAGCGTTGGTGGAACCAGACGCTCTGTCGCGTCAACGACTGCGTCGCGCGGCTCGGAGTGTTCGAAGGGGAGTTCCACTGGCACAAGCACGACCGCGAGGACGAGGTGTTCTTCGTCCTCGAGGGGGAGCTCCTCCTCGACGTGGAAGGACGCACTGTGACCCTCGGCCCCCGTCAGGGGATGATGGTCCCGCGCGGCGTGGTCCACCGGACGCGCGCCCCGGGCCGCACGGTCGTCCTGATGATCGAGGCCGCGACGATCGCCCCGCGCGGCGACGAGGCGGCGGCGAGCCCAACCGCCTGAGTCGTCGCGCGCGTTGACGCGAACGGACGTCCTGATTAGGATGCTGCCCCTCCGCCGAGACCGCCCCTTCGGAATGAAGATGGCCAACCCTCGCAGGGAAGCACAGGCGCCGAAGACGCCCCGCTCCACTCGAAGAAAACCCGCTCGTCCCTCCGAGCGGGACACGCGCAGGCGAGTCGCCGCGCAGGTGGAGGAGCTGGAGGCGCTCGGCGCGCGCGTCCGTCGTCGGAAGCTCCCCCTCAGGCGCGCCGCGAGGTGCGTCACCGAGGCCATCGCCCGCAACGTGCGAGCCCGGCGGGTCGCGATCTCCTTCTTCGACGAGTCGCGGACCTGCATGGAGGTCGTCGACCGGTACGACTGCGTCTCCCGCAGGCACAGCTCGGGACTGCGCGTGCCCATCGCCGGTGGCGCCGCCTTCCTCTCGAGGCTTGCCCGGAACGAGCCCCTGGACCTCCCCGACGTGACGAAGATCGCCTACTTCCGGGACCTCGGCGATTCGGGGATGATGGCGGCCGGCGTCCGCTCCGTGCTGGTTGTCCCCGTCCTCGCGGGGGGAGAAATGGCCGGCGTCCTCTCCCTTTCGCACGAGGGTCGCCCACGCAGGTGGTCGCCGATGGACCGGCTGATGGGAATCGCGGGGGCCCAGATCGTAGCGACGATCTACGAGGGGGAGCGGCGCGAGCGCGCCGAGCGGGCCTACCGGGAAAGCGAGCGGATCCGCAGGGCGTTCGACCGTACGACCTCGGACACCATCTTCATTGCCGACCGCGAGTGCCGGATCTCCTACGTCAACGACCACGCCGCGCGCGAGCTCGCGCGGTCGCCGTCCGAGGTCGTGGGTCGCACCGTCTTCGAGCTCTTCCCGCCCCAGATCTCCGAGCGCCAGGCGAAGAACATCCGCGCCGTGCTCGACTCCGGCGAGGCGAGCCACGTGGAGGCGGTGCACGAGTTCGCTCGCGGGACGGTGTGGCTGGACACGTGGCTCGTCCCGCTCGCGGACGACGAGGGGCGCGTCGAGGCGGTGATGGGTGTGTCCCGCGACGTGAGCGAGCGTCACCGCCTGGCGGAGGAGCAGCGTCGCGTGGAGAACCTGAAGTCCCTGGGGTTCCTCGCGGGCGGCCTCGCGCACGACTTCAACAACATCCTCACCGCCGCCCTCGGGAACCTGACGCTCGCGCGGGCGGCCCCCGAGGACCGCGCGTCCCTCCTTGCTTGTCTCGGGGGGGCCATGGAGGCCCTCGCGAGCGCGAAGGACCTCTCGAACCAGCTCCTGGTCTTCTCGAAGGGGGGCGCCCCCCGAAGGAAGCTCACCTCGCTCGCGGACCTGGTTCGGGCGTCGACGCAGTTCACGCTGCGGGGCTCGGGGGTGGCGTGCGCCTTCGAGATCGCCCCGGACCTGCGGTCGGCGGAGGTCGACGAGGGCCAGGTCTCCCATGTGATCAACAACATCGTCCTCAACTCCGTCCAGGCGCAGCCGAAGGGAGGGAGGATCGAGGTCAAGGCCGAGAACGTGCGTCTCCCCGACGGCTCGCCGACCCCGCTTGGGGAGGGCGAGTACGTGCACATCTCCATTCGTGACCGCGGCCCGGGGATCCCGCAGGAGCACCTCGCCCGCGTCTTCGATCCGTACTACACGACGAAGGCGGGCGGCAGCGGGCTCGGTCTCGCCACCTGCCACACGATTGTGACCAACCACGGCGGGCATCTCCGCGCCGAGTCGCGGGTGGGCGAGGGGACCACGCTTCATGTGTACCTGCCGGCCTCGGGCGCGTCCGCGCCGGCACGGCGGGTGGGCACGAAGCGCATTCGAAAGGGGACTGGCCGCGTGCTCGTCGTCGACGACGACCCGTCGGTTCGGGAGACCGCGCGCCGCCTCCTCGTGAAGCTCGGCTACGAGTGCGGAATGGCCGCCGACGGCCGCGAGGGGGCACTTCTTTACCGCGAGGCCTTCGAGCGTCGGGAGCGCTACGACGCGGTGCTCATGGACCTCACGCTGCCGGGGAGCGCGGGGGGGCAGGAGGCGATGGCGGAGATCCTCCGAATTGACCCGGACGCGATGGGAATCGTCTCGAGCGGCTACTCGAGCGACGACGTGCTCTCGAACCCCTCGATTCACGGCTTCCGTGCGGCGCTGCTGAAGCCGTACGGCGTGGAGGACCTCGCCCGGGTGCTCCACGCGGTGATCGTGGTGCCGCGTCCGACCGCGCGACGCTAGCGGTGGCCTCCGCGGCTCGTCGAGGTGGCCTCCAGGACCCTCCCCGAGGCGTCGAACGTCACGGCGACGGTCTGCTCGTCGGTGTTGGGCGCGAAGCTCGCGGCGGAGAAGGAGACGCGGGTGCGGCCCTCGCCCGCGTCCTCGCTGACGGCCGACGCGGAGTCGAACGTCACGGCGTCCCTGTCGTGGCAGAGAAGGCACAGCTCCGTCGCGTGCGCGACGAGGGACGCCACGCGCAGGCGGGCCTCGGGTGTCTCCGCGGGACGGAGGAGCGGGCGCAGTGGGGCCAGGCCGTCGTAGCGGCGCAGGCTCATGTTGACCGGGAAGGCCTCGCCGTTCTCGCGGACGCAGACGAGCAGGACGTACCGCGGGCGGCTCAAGACGCCGAAGACCTCGCCCCTGACGACGAAGAACCGGCAGGGTTCCGTGAGGAGGTCGTCCGCGGGGTCGATCGCGCAGCGCGCGTAGCCCTCGTCGGCGAGTAGGGCCTTGTCGAAGGCCCCGACGTCGTCCCAGACGGCCTGGAGGGCCTTCTGGAACCCGTCGGATCCCACGCCCTCCACGAGCAGACCTTCCCAGCGCTCCTCCCAGTGGGCGAGGATGGCCTCGCAGCGCTGGCGGACCTCGGCATCGGATGTCGCCTGCCGCTCCGCTTCGACGGCGGGGAGGGCGGCCTTGCCGAGGCCCTCGAGTTCCTTCTGAGCGGCATCGCGCTTCGCGATCTCCTCGGAGCCGAGCTGATCGAGGAGGTCCCGCAGGTGCTCGGGCGACGGCGCGGCGTCCTGGGCGGAGAGGGCGACGCAGAGGGCGAGGAGGGCGAGGAACGGGCGCATGGGCTACCTCCAGGTGGGCCCAGGGAGCGTACGGCGGCGGGGGAGGGGGCGTCAACAACCCGGCGCGGGACGGGGCATGGGGGTGTGAGGAAAGGCAGGCCTGACAGCGCTTCTTGTTTTCACCGCCAAGGCCGCCAAGAGGCGCCAAGAGGAGCGGGTCTCGGCGTCGCTTGGCGCGCTTGGCGGTGAAGAAAGGGACAGGCGAGCGCCGCTCGTGCAAGGTGGAGGCGTGGCCTGGTCAGCGCGCCCTCTTCGCCCAGTCCGCGAGCCTCCAGGAGAGCTCACGGCGCACGCGCTCGGGCACTGCGGGCATCAGCGCGAGCGCCTCAGCGCGTGCGAGGAAGGCGCCGTCCACGGAGAGCTTTGCCACGGTCTGGTCGTACGTGGCCCACGTCAGCATCGAGAGCGAGGCCTCCGCGGCCAGGGGCGCGGAGGGTGCGGAGGAAAGCCGTTCGAGGGCCCCACGCCGCTCCTCAATCAACCGCTGTTCCGCCAGCGCTCGACCAATGGTGGAGGAGAACTGGTAGGTTCGGCCGGAGTCGAGGGTCGGATCGTAAAGGGCGGCGACGCCTTCCATTCGCAAGGCCTCCGTTCCCGCCGACCTGCAGATGCGTTCGATTGCCATGTTCGCAGCGGAGGACTGGTTCCACCGGAGCGCCAACATCAAGGGCCGTGCGAGGTCCGAGGCCGAGTCGGCCATGGGCGCGAGCCCCTCCAGGATCGTGAGGGCCTCGCCCTCTCTCGCGCCTGCACTCAGAAGGAGCGGCGCGCAGAGCCTTGCGAGGACCTCCGAGTCGGAGGACGCTTTGATCTCGATTCTGATGAACTCGTAGTCCTCTTCCCGCGGCTTGAAGTTCGCGTACACCGCCGACTTCACGCGGGCTGGCGTCGTCGGTTCGCGGGCCAGCGCCCGAAGCACGTCCGCACAGGACGGGTCCACGGCCAGCCACTCGATCGCCTTCTCCCGCGCCGCAATCGAGGTACCCGTCTGGCAGACGGCGACGAGGATCTCGTGGCACGCATCATCGATCGGCGCCCCTTCTTCGCCCTCCCAGGGAGGCGCCAAGCTGATAGACCTCATGTCGATGTCGTAGTCCCTGCACAGCCGCTTCCACCCCGCCGGGTGGAGGGCCTGCTCGAAGTCCAGCAGCGTCGTGTCCCAGAACTGGCGGAGCTCGTCATCGGAGTGGGGCGCCTTGAGTCCGGGGGACTGCGTGACCGCCTCGATCGCGAGCCTTGCCGCGTCGTCGTCCGCGCAGAGGGCCCATCTGCGGAGCGCTGGCCAGGCGCTGGGCTCGTCGATGAACGCCAGCAGGAGGATGCACAGGTTGCGCACGTGCCGCGGGGAGCCTTGCCGCTCCGTCTCCGCCAGCGTGGCCCGTGCGAGCGCCAGGTCGCCCTGCAGGAGCAGCCGTGACAGGGTCACCAGCGCGGCGATGAGCGCCTCGTCGTCCATGGAGTGCGCCTGGGCGACCGATGCGAGAGCGGCGATGGACTCGTGCAATTTCGCAGTTGGCTCACCGGTCGGCTCGGCAAGCGAGGCCTGGGCAGATGTCGGCGGACAGGCGAAAGCGACGCGGACCAGGCAGGGCGAGGCCTTCGCGCGCGGAGCTGGGCGAGACGGGCGTGCTGGTGCCCGCGCGGCAACGAGGCAGGCGACCACGAAGAGGGCGGCGAGCGGGGCGGCTCTGGACATGGGGACTCCGCGTCCCGGCGCCGAGAGCATACCGGCTACGGCCCAGGCGTTCCATGTTTCCGAACCGCGTTGACGCCCGCACATGCCGCGTCGTACGATCCCGCTGTCGCGAAGTGTCGTCGTTGGCCATCCACCCCGGAGCGGGCCCATGTGGAAGCCCTCCTTTGCTCAACGCATCCCGCCTCGGATGGAGAGTAATAGCGGACGCCTCTCCGCGAGGCCGAGTAGTCCTGGGCGGGGAGCGTGTCGCAGTGTCCGAGGAGGGCGAGAGACGGGCGCATGACGTACCTCGAAGTGCGGCCCAGGGGGCGCACGGCGGCGGGGGACGGTGCGCCAACCACCCGGCGCGAACGGAGCATGGGGGTGTGAAGAAGGGCGGGCCTGACAGCGCTTCTTGTTTTCACCGCCAAGGCCGCCAAGAAACGCCAAGAAGAGCTGGTCTTGGCGTCTCTTGGCGCCCTTGGCGGTGAAAGAAGGGACAGGCGAGCGCCGCTCGCGCGAGGTGGAGGCGCGGCTTCGTCCGGATGCGTCGGCTACCTCCCTTCGGACGCGTGCGCCTTTTTCGTGCGCACGCCTGGTCCACAATCGACCGCGGGTGCAGGGGTGCGAGAGTGAGGTCTGCGAGTGCCTGAGACTTGGGACTGCGTGGTCGTCGGCGCGGGGTTCGCCGGACTGGCGTGCGGCAGGGCCGCAGCGGCGGCTGGTTGCTCGGTCCTCGTTCTGGAGGCGAAGCCCGAGGTCGGCACACGCCCGCATTCGACCGGGCTCCTGTGGCCCGATGTGGCCGCCTCCTGGTCCGTGCCGCCGCACCTGACGCGCCCAGTCCACGGGGTGAGGCTCTACTCGCCCTCCCTGAAGGCAATTGACATCAAGTCTGATGGACCGGCACTCTACGCCACCGACACACCGGAACTGATGAGGTGGCTCGCGCGGGAGGCCGAGGGGGCAGGCGCGGTCATCCGGACGGGCGCGCCCTGGAGTGATGACAACCCGTCCTGTCGATTCCTCGTCGGGGCCGACGGCCCGCGGTCGCGCGTCGCCGAGCGGATCGGTCTCGGAAGGAACCGAGAGTTCCTCGTCGGCGTCGAGGCCGAATACGAGGGAGTTCGGGGCCTGGACGAGGACCGCGTGCATGGGTTCCTCGACTCCACGCTGGCGCCTGGCTATCTGGCGTGGGTCATCCCTGGGTGCGGGATCACGCAGGTGGGGCTCGCGGCACGAGCGCCACACGTCCCGAGGTTGGATGCGTTCGTGGAGCGGATCTCCTGTCTCTTCGACTTCCGAGGAGCGCGCATGGTGGCGCGGCGTGGAGGCCTGTTCCCCATCGGCGGTCCGGTAACGCCGTGGCACCAACCGGGAGTCATCCTCGTTGGGGACGCGGCAGGGTTCACTTCGCCGCTCACGGGCGGCGGCATCGCGCGCGCCCTGAAGTGCGGAGACCTGGTCGGCAGTGCAATTGCCGAGCACCTGCGAGCCGGGGGCCCGGTCCCTGCTGAGTCGCTGAAGCCGGAGATCCCACGCCTCCCCTGGAGAAGAGGCCTGCGTTGGCTGATGGACCTGGCCCCGCCCAATCGCGTTCTGGACGCGCTCATGGGACTGCCGTGGTTCGTCGCGTTCGCACGAGCCCTGGTTCTTCACCCCCGGGAAAATGACTCGGCGGCGCTCCCGCATGGGACCGTCGACGCATGCACTCGGCCAATATCGCCTGCTCCTGAGGACGTGGGGCCATCGGAGTTCCTCCCGTGCGTGCGGATTCCGCAGTGTCAGGGGGGCGAGACGGTTATCGAGGAGGCGTCTGCCTGGAACGAGGCGGCGCGGCAGCCTTGAGTGAATGTGATGGCGGATTCCGGGAATTCCTGTAAGTCGCGGGATCGGCGCGCATAGAGACCATGGGAGGCCGAGAAAAGCGCCAGGCCCCCAAGGAGAGCCTCATGCGTCACGCGACCGACACCGCAAGCCTCGTCTTCCCCCACGGATTCGACCACGCCCCTCGGTTCGAGGACCTGCGATCCACCTCGATCGAGGTGTGCCGCCTCCTCGATGCTGCGCAGCGGGAAGTCGACACCATGGCGAGCCTCCTCCTGTGCGGCGAGCCGGGCACGGGCAAGGCGACGCTCGCTCGGGCCATCCACGCCGCGCATCGTTTCCCCGGGCGGCCCTTCGTCCACTCCTTCCTCGGCGCCGCCAGCGGGACCGCGTGGTTCGCCGAGCGCATCCACGACGCGCAGCGAGGCACGCTCTTCGTCCATGGCCTCGCCCTGGCACCGAGCGAGGTCCGACACGGGATGCTCGTCGCCCTCGAGCGAGGGCTCCACGAGGACCTCCAGGTGCGCATCGTCACCGCCTCGACGCGCTCCCTCGACGAGCTGGCCTCGAACTCCTCGCTGATCGAGCCCGAACTTCTCCAACGGCTCTCCCAGGTGGTCCTGGACCTGCCGCCCCTGCGGAGGAGGGGGGACGACATCGTGCCCGCCTTTGAGGCCGCCCTCGCGCGCGAGGCCCTCCGCCTGGGGAGAGAGCCGTTCGGGAGGCCTTCGAGCCTCGTCCAGCGGACGCTCGCCTCGTGGCCTTGGCCCGCGAACTTCCACGGCCTCCTCGCCTCCGCGCGCCATGCGGCCGCGGCGGCGAAGGGGACGCACGTCTCCGCCGAGGACCTGGGCCTCTGCCCCGAGGACGCCGTGACCGCGCTCCACGCCCTGTCGGTCACCCCCGAGTTCGTCGCGGACCAGCGTCTCTCGCTGGTCATCGGGGCGCTCGTCCAGGCCAACGGCAACGTCGTCGAGGCCGCCCGAGCGCTCGACGTCTCGAAGTCGACGCTCTACGTCTGGGTGCAGCAGATGGGCCTCGACCCGCGGATGTTCCGCCTGCGGCGCCGCCGCGCGTAGCGCCAGGCCGTGCACGCTCGCGACCCGCTCGATCGCCCCTTCGCGTAGGTCGATCGTCCGTTCGCGCTACTCGATCGTCTCTTCGCCCAGGTCGATCGGCTTGTTGCGCTACTCGATCGTCTCTTCGCCCAGGTCGATCGGCTTGTTGCGCTACTCGATCGTCTCTTCGCCCAGGTCGATCGGCTTGTTGCGCTACTCGATC
>Ga0209726_10001503_pt1 | contig 37598 bp, 39 predicted proteins | sample Subgrocontami54m_FD_187453 | JGI IMG/M metagenome (GOLD analysis project Ga0209726, IMG submission 187453) | Subsurface groundwater microbial communities from S. Glens Falls, New York, USA - GMW46 contaminated, 5.4 m (SPAdes) (version 3) | ecosystem: Environmental > Aquatic > Deep subsurface >...
GAACTGGTGCATTTGTAAAGCCTTTCTTCTGATAGAATTCTTGCTCTGATGCTGTCCAGACGAACTCCTTACCGCAGTCTTTGCATGTGAGTGTTTGATCTTGAAATTGTGCCACTTAGGATTCACCCCCTTTCGCCATCCAAAGCTTTATGCGACGGATGGTATCGACCCAATACTATTACCGTTACTGGTACCAGGTTGGGTCCTGGGCTTCAGAGGGGCAAAGCCTCCCCGTTGCATTCGTCCATGATTCCTAAGTGACTCTCAAAATTCGAGACCTAGAAGACCTGGAACATATCCTCTAAATTAAGGATGTGGGTATTATATCACAGTTTTCCCCAAGTCAAGAGGATATTTTTACGAGTGGACCCGACCGGATTCGGACCGGCGACCTACGCAATGCCATTGCGCCGCTCTACCAGCTGAGCTACAGGCCCAGATAACGTGAGCTGATTATAGACTAAACTTGCTAAGGATTCTAGCTCAATTCTCAGTTTATTATCAAAATAATCTAGCCTCAAAACTCTCCACTTGTCGTCTAAGACGACCGCTCTACGATCTCTGGTGACCCCCACGGTCCCTTTATTTGAACCGTTTCTCGGTTGGATACATTTACTTGTTAACAGATATGACCAATAGAGATTAATAATCTTTTAATGGAGTTACTTCAATTTCTGAGAATTTTCCTTGGTGTTTTACATTGTCAGTCACTAAAATAGCGTCTTCCTGCTTTGCCAATGCGATAAAACTTGCATCGTAATAGGTAATTTTCAACATTTTTGCTATCTGATATGTGCTTGTTGCCAGATCCTTAGAAAGACTAATAAATTGAACAGGAAACAGAAACAATTGAGCAAAAGTAACCTTAGCTCCATCCACCGATAAACTTTTATGCTGCAGTAGAGCATTCCCTATCTCAAATTTCGCAAGCTCTGGGGCTAGGAGGATTACATGAGTATTTTGAACGTCCTTTAGGAGTCTATCTGCTTGCTCGAGGAGTTCTTCATCTTGTTGATTCAGCCATTTAACGATTACTGAAGAATCAACAACAATTTTTTGCATACATTAATGATTGTACCTGTCTTCTGCAATAAATTTTGAAAGATTACCAGCCTTTCCCTTAATGGCACGTGATTTCCGAATCCCTTCCCAAATTTTGTCCCAGTCAACGTGACTTTGGTGAGGTTTAATGACTATTTCGTTAGGCGTGACCACAGAAATAGAAACAGCAGACATAGGAGTAACCCAATTTACTGCTTTACGAATTGCGTCAGGAATTGTTAATTGTCCTCGATCTCGAATAACTACGACGTTTTTCATATTTTCAGATTATCAGAAAATCAGAATTATGTCAACACACTCTATGATTCTCAGAAAGATGGGTTCAACTTGCTGTAGAGTTTGTGTCTAGTGAATAAGGTTTATTTTATATTCCAGACCGTGCGATTAACTAGATATATCAGTTTATTTGTACTATACTAGAACAGCATGTAACCGTAGGTGGACCTACCGGGAATTGAACCCGGACCTCTGCAATGCGAATGCAGTGTTGTACCGTTCAACCATAGGCCCTTCTAAAGGAGTCCTTATTATAACAAACGAGTAATTTGAGCGTTATGGAAGATACGATATAGGATTAACGAGCTGACCGTTCTTCATAATCTCAAAATGGACGTGAGGACCTGTGGTACGACCGGTCATCCCTACCCAACCGACAACGGTTCTTCCAGCAATCACCGAGTCACCCATACTCACATTGACGCCAGACATATGCGCATAATGCGTCCTCCCATCAGGACCATCGACATAGAGATTCGTTCCATAGCCACCATCCCAACCGCCTGCAGAAACGATTGCCACCTTGCCACTTTGTGCTGCCAGAATTGGCGTACCAAGAGGACTGGTGATATCCAAAGCCATATGATACCAGGCAGCAAACTGTGAGACAGGCCCTTGCACAGGCCAGGTAAAGCCAGAACCTGAGATGGTACTCGGACCTGAGGCGATATAGACCTGACGGCGTATCGTCGGGCGCTCACTGGGTTTAATCCCATCAGGAACGATGACGATCTGTCCCTCAACAAGCGCAAAGGTCTCAGGATTGGCAAAATCATTAAACGGGAAATCGACGATCTTCTGTGCTTCTGTGTCATACTTCTTTGCAATTGAATAGACTGTGTCACCTTTTGATACTTTATGAGACATACCGGTGACGGGGAGAATTTTTATTTCATCGCCAATGACAAGCGTGTCAGAGGAAAGACCATTTCCCCATTTTATCGTCTCAGCCGAGATACTATACTTCTTGGCAATCGTCGTAATGGTATCTCCCTTCTGCACTGTGTAGGTCACGATTTTATTCCGAGGCTTAACAGACTCTTTTGTCTGGAAGACATCATCACTCACGCTAATTGACTGCGGTTCTACTTCTTGCTTAAGATCCTTGAGAGATTGCGCATTTGAGGAGAAAATAGGATACGTATCTGCTAAAAAAGGAGCTACTAGCACGCCAATCCCAAGTACCGCCATTGTCGTAAGATGCAAAAAGGGCCGATTGTATCGACCCCGTTTCATCAGGAAAAACTTCACCAGCTTATTCTTACTCTTCTCAAAAGAAACAGAGAACGAAACGATCTTCTTCTTACCATAGACAATAAAGAGGAAGAAAAAAAATCCTTTGAGTTCTCCTTGGAGTTTTTTGAGCCCTTCACGAAGTGGCTTGAGTGTTAAAAAACGCATACAGAATAGGTCCTAGAAACGAATGGGATTAAGATAAGAGGTTAGCAGATTTTAACTCTTAAGTCAAAGAATCGTGGCTTCTTATGACTTGCCAAGCGACTCGAGGAATTCTTCATTTGACTCAGTTTGTGAGAGCTTCTCAACGAGGATACTCGTTCGCTCTTCAGGGCCGAGCATATCGATCATACGACGCATCGTGGCAACTCGTTTGTAGGCTGCTTCTGAAAGCAAGAGTTCTTCTTGTCTGGTTCCTGATCGCTCGACGTTAATCGCTGGGAAGATACGTCGATCGGCAAGCTTTCGATCAAGATGCAGTTCCATGTTGCCTGTTCCCTTGAACTCTTCATAGATAAGATCATCCATGCGTGAACCAGTTTCGACCAGTGCTGTACCGATGATCGTTAATGATCCACCTTCTTGGCAACAGCGTGCTGCACCGAAGAAACGTTTGGCTGGCCATAAAGCCGCAGGATCAAATCCTCCAGAAAGCGTTCTCCCTGATGGAGCAACTGAAAGATTGTAAGCACGAGCAAGTCTGGTAATTGAGTCAAGTAAAATGATGACATCGATTCCCATCTCGACGAGGCGTTTTGCCCGCTCAAGACTGATTTCGGCGACGCGTGTCTGATTCTCTGGCGGTTCATCGAAGTTCGAGGCGATCACCTCACCTTTCACCGACATCATCAGATCAGTGACTTCTTCCGGGCGCTCCCCAATAAGGGCTGCCATCAAATGTGCTTTCGGGAAGTTGGCTGAGATACCAGCCGCAATCTCTTTCAGAATCGTGGTCTTCCCAGCTTTTGGCGGTGAGACGACCATGCCCCTTTGACCAAACCCAATTGGCGAGACAAGATCAATGATTCTGGTTGAGAGTGGCTTCTTGCCTGTTGCAAGAAGAATCTGGGCTTTTGGATAGATTGGTGTCAGGTCATCAAAGTATGGTCTTTTTAAAGAAGCTTCAGCTGAAATACCATTGACGCTCTCCACTTTTAACAAGCCGAAGTAACGCTCTGTGTCTTTTGGTGGGCGTGCAATCCCTTCTACCTGGTCACCAGGTCGAAGACTGAAGCGGCGGATCTGTGACTGAGAGATATAGATGTCTCGAGGTGAAGGGATAAATTTGGGCCGAAGAAAGCCATGACCCTCAGGTTGAACATCTAAATACCCTTTTACCATCTCTGTTGGACCATTCTGCATCTGAATTTGGGCTGCGTAGGATGGTGCTTCTCGTGGAACTTCTATCCCGTTTACATTTTGCACCTGCGGTTTTGTCAGAGAGGAGGCTGAGTGAGTACTTGCTGGTTGCTCCATAGGTTGTGGTGCCTGGTCAGGCATTGACTGCGCATCAGCTAGGATATGTGTCGTCGCGGATTTGGTCATCGTATCGGTACTTGCTTCCTGTTTTGGCTCTGGAGAAACTACAGTCGAAACGGCTGGCTCTTTTTGCCCTGAAATATCCGCAGCACTCATGATAGTGGTTTCTGTATCAGCTTTTTTGACTGGAGCATCAGTAGCTTTTTTTGTTGATCGTGTAGTTTTTCGAACTGCCATATATACTTGTTAACTCTTTACCATTAACACCTAACAAGTGTGTGCTGTTAGTGAATTGTTAATGCTAAATGTTTATTTGTTAGATCACTTGGGAAAGATTCTGAAAGAAGGGTCAAAACGTCAAATCCAATTTTTTCTATTACACCACACGGGCTGGGGTTTGTCAAGCCCGAAAGTGAATCGAGTTACCCTCTCTTCCTAAGCTTTAGAGAATAAGTCAACTTTAAAAAGATGTGGCCCATATATTTTATTTCACCCTGCCTACTTGTTTGCTATCTATATAGATAAGTGTATTTAGACATATTTAATGAAGCCAAATGAGTCTACTTGACATGTCCTATAATAGTGATATAATCTCATTATCAATAGTATGCTAAAATCATTATCAAATCACGCAGTTACTATGGCAAAACTTGCTGTCTATCCTCCCCTGTTTATTATCTCAATGCTGTTTATCGCTGTAGCCTTACGACGAAAAAATTAAGTAAAAACTGTCTGAAGCTTACGGGCTAGGACGGTGTTGGAGAATAGCGTTGGCGTAAAAACTGATCCCGGAGGTGCTAGGGAAAGGAAATTCGCTTGCAAGTTCTGCCAGGATCCTGCCCATACCTGACAAAGCGCAAATCGAGCGTAGATATCTTCTTTTCCCCTAAGTTCCTCTATTTACAATTACCTTTACATTCCAACGCTACTCCCCAACGGAAACCCCGCTGGGGGTTTTTCGTACCCTTCCCTCCTCATATGCGAGGAGAAGAAGCTACCGAAGAACCTTGTTATCTGTCTAGACTCGGCCTGAGGGCATCCTTCAGGTGTTTTTCTAGGCTGACGTATAGCACATTAACAAGGTATACAGGGAAAAATGAACTAGTAAAAGTACTAGTTCTACTAACAGTAATTATAGGCATAAAACATGCCTAAAAAGCCGCCCTGGAAAGCGGCGATTTTTCGTGGCTTAGCCAGGTATCGGAACAGGCGGACTATCGATAAGCACCTTCACTTCTTTGAAGTGGATGCGATGGTCCGCGTACTCCGGTACTTGGTAACTCAGAAGGTCTGAGGTAGCTTTGCGCTACAGCCAAGAACACGCCTATCAAAGCGTGCCCGGTCAAGAGGAACCATCCCATGTGGGAAAGAGTCCGTTCGGCAGTTCGATCCGTCACAGGCAAGACGACCGGCGTGACCGCGGTTCCCATCCTCATCATGGCGGTGCTTCTGCTGTTCGACATCGTCTCAAGCGATGTCGCATGGATTGGAGCAGGCGTCTGGGGCGGGGGCCTCGCAGTGCTGATGTTCATTTTCAGAGACGAATTCACCAACGCGCGGAACCACGCACGGGATGCGGCGGCTTGGCGCAAGAGGCTCCCTGAGGATGTCGAGATTAACACGCAAGGAGGCATCATCATCGGTTTACTAGTCTCCGGATTCGTTTTCTGGATCGTCGACAAGCTTTCGTGAAAGGAAGACCACGTGGAACCGCTCATTCGTGGACCTCCGATACCCATCGGAACCACAATCGACCGTTTTTCCATTCGAAAGGAACGAAAGGAACCACTGCAGTGAAGTACAAATCAAAACAGGGCGAACCGTTCAAGCTCACCCAAAGAGGGATGCGGTTCGCGACGATCATCGCTATCCTACTCCTTGGCATGTTCGCCCAAACCGCCGGCGCGCAAGACGTCACGCCTACGCCCAACCACGTCAACACAGGCAACGACGCACCGATCAAAAGCGGCAACGCATGCGACGGAGTACCGACACCCACCATGGTACCTGCAGATGTGACGCCGAGCGCCGACGAGGTGCACAACCCGTGCTATCAGCCTTTCCCGCCGTGCGGACAGCTCGCGTTCAACATCGCGATCGAAGCGGTTTCCCGCCACACAGAGTTCGTCTGCGATACAACCGACGGCTCCTTCAAAGGATCGGCCGCCTGCGCAGGCACGAAGTTCGTCTTCGAGGGGGAAAGCAAGCTTGAGCACGCCGCACTCCTCAACGCGCACTTAACGTGCCCTGGAGTGAACCAAGACGACTTCTACACTGGGGTCGAGAAGTGCACCAATGAACACGGTGAGGTCACCGTCAGGATCCAATTCTTGGTCACGAAGCACTTCGACGAAGCTCCGGTTAGTCTCGTCTGTAATCCCAGCTGGGCCGCCACGCCGACGAGCTGAGCCAGTCCAAGCCGTGGGATGGATCTTGCCAGGAGGCGAGACAGAGAAACGGCTAGAGCATCTGACCGATAACTCAAGAAAGGACCAATACAACAGTGGAACGAACTGCACGTAACCCATTTGGCATAAGTCGGCGCACGATCGTCGCCATCGTCGTGATTCTAAGCATCGCGATCGCGGGAGCGAGCAGGGGATCATGAAACGACGGCAGAATCCGAACCGGCGTGTCGTCGTAAAGAAGACGAAGCCTTGGGGCCCACGCTCCATCGCGGTAAAGGAGCCGGACAACAGCGACAGATGGAGCGTAAAACGCGGCCATTACAAAGCTGCGATTCTCGCCGAACCGGAGCTCAACGAGAGATACCAGAAGGCCGACTGGCGCTCTCATGCACTCCGTGGACCGATTCTCACCTCCCTCTTTGTGGTGGCGATTGTTCTTGTCGTCATCTTCGGATAGCCCGTACCGCTGGGTACCGGCTCACTTCAAGTTCGAAAGGAACGGAAACGGAATGCAGGTCGAACTACCGCACGAAGAAAACATGACGAACATCTGCTTCGGAGGAGAAAACAACACAACCATCACTGGTTTGGAGTTCGACTTCGGCAGCAATGTCAGGAGGATCGGCCTCCACCCACTCTTCCACGCCGTCATCGTCAACGAAACGCTCGAGTTGGCTCCCACAACGGGCGAAACCGAAACGCTGCGGGTCGGTGTGTACCGTATCGAGGAGCTCTTCTTCGAGGGAGATCGCTTCTGCGTCACGCTTGCACGGCTGAACGACCCACAGTGGACTGGCACAGTGTTCGCGAAGGACCTCGCCCGCGCGGCCTACGACCGTCGTCTTGACATCGTCGCTGCACATGGAAGGCAGGACGCATTTCAAGACATTCAGATTCTCGCAATCGCGGATGAGATCACCCGGAGCGCGTCGTGAACGACCAACCAGAGACAACACCGCGACGGCGTCCGCGTCAACATTGGAGCACGATCTGGCTCCTGTGCATGATCCTGACCATCGTCGTCATCGTCGTCCATCACGCCTGGTCCCAAGTCGACGAAGCGATCTATAGCCCGTACGTCCTCACGGGAATCGTACTGGGTATCATCCTACTCATCATCTTGCTGAGACGACCGTGGCAAGGAAGCCAGTCGTTTGAGCGCCCCCTACCGCGAGTCGATCAGCGATACAGGGGAGTTGATGACCAGACAAGAAAGATCGTGATCACGCAGGTCAACGACCAACGAAAACTCGTATGGTACAGTCTCAACGGCGTTCACCAAAGAAGCTTGAACGCAAGCGAGTTCTTCGACCACTACGAGCCGGACTCGTCCGCGTGGTTCACGATCGTCTTCGTTGTCGTGGGCACACTCGCAGTCGCAGTGCTGGCAAGCACGGAGTTCGGCGGACCAACGTACCACGACGTCATCGACTGGCTCAGGCGCGCCGCCGACACGTTTCTCGACCAGTTCTCTGGCCTTCCCGGCATCAGACAGATGAGGTGAAAAATGCCGAGGCCTGAGTTTGACGGACTCAACGAAGAACGTCTCGACACTCCCAAGGGCTCCGGGATCGTCGAGATCTTGATCGTACTCCTGATCATCGGGATCGTAGTAGCAGCATGGGGGCCCTCCTGGGAAGACCTCGATCACTACGGGGATATCCTGGAGACAATCATCCGTGCAATGAGTGCCGATCCCGAGTCCTAGCACACATCCGCTCTGCGCGGTGTGGGTTCCAAGCTTCACGCAAGGACCGTTAGGGCTGATCGCCGCCCACACCGCCCATCGTTTTCAACAATTCGCGGAGTTTCGGACATCCCGAGACTTATCGTAAAGGAGATTGAGGGTGCGATCCCCACCTTCCTACCTGAAACGGTTCCATGAACTCCGTGTAAACTTCGGCATCTACGTCATGAGTTGTGGCCTTGTCTTGGCACTCGTGACCATTCTTTACCCTTGGAGGACTGGCAACGACGAGCTTCCCGTCGGCGGCTTGGATCTCCTCAACTACGTCCGCGTCATCGCGATCGCCGGCCTCGGCCTTGCGGTGATCGACGCGGTCATCGAGCTGAACGTGGAAATCAAGAACGGCAGCAAAGCCATGATCAGATTCTGGAGGATCGTGCTCGGTCTCGAGCTCACCTTCGGTTGGATCACGCTGACCCAGCTGTTCTAACAATCGCGCTCGGCTTTTACGTCCTATCCCCAGAGTTTCGGATGGCCCGAGACTTACAGCATCAAGTTTGTGGAAGGAGTTTTCACCGTGCTCACCACACTGCCGCGCCCACTCGTCTGGGTGACCACTGATGAGAAAGGGGTCATCTCCGCGGGCTACGAGGCGCCAGGGCACGAAAGCCTCACGCTTGAACCCGACATCGAATTCGAGTGCATTGGTGCGCAAGACTGCTTACCCGGTGGTCGCCATCGCATTCGGACGATCCAAGCGAACCAGGAAGATTTGCTCGTTACGATGCACAACGGCCTGACCACGGCTGGGTCTCGCCTCTATGGAGCATTCTGCGCACGCCGCGTCAGAATCGCCCCTTGGCAGATCGGAGCCGACGGCATAAGTGTCCGTGGCATCTACGAGTCCATCTAGCGCCCAACTTCAGCGGCACGTTCTGTCCGAAAGGACTCGTCCGAAGCACGACTGGTGCGCTCGGAAGGAACACGTGAAGGAGAAAATCGTCGTGAACACTGACCCAACACTCAGCCTCGTCGAACCGGGAGCAAAACGGAAATTCAAGTTGCCCCAGTGGCCTGGACCGGCAAAGTACATCATCTCAGGATTCCTCATTCTCGAGGTGATCGGAATCTTAATCGGCCGAGCACAGATCGCCTACTCGACGACCGTCCTGACGCTGACACTCATGACCTATGGTTATGACGGGCTCGCTCGATGGCGACTCAAACGAGCCAACGAAGGCACACGTCCCCGCGTCGGCGACCGATACCAAGCATGGGGAAGCTACTTCTATCACTGGGTTACGGCCGTAGACGCGGAAAACGCAACCTACAGCAGTGGCTGGGGCACCAAGACGGAGAGCATCCCACTCGACGTCTTCCAACGAGAATTCAAGTACACCCCAGCGCCGTTCGTGCTCACCGCCAAAGCGAAGCAGTGGCTGCTCGAACGACTCCCCGCGGGCTACGACGTCGCCCGATTGCTCCTGTTCGGAAGTCGACTTGCATCCGCCGCTATCTTGTGGAGCCTCATTGGACCCTGGTCCTTTGCCATGAGTGCGGCATTCATCCTCGCCCTGATTCCCCGCGAGTGGCTGGGCTACGAGGATGCTTCGCGTTTCGATTTCCTGAGGGTGTTATCAGAATTCCTGATCGTCGTCGCTGGTCTCTTCAGCGCAGCGATAACCTTTGGGTTCTGGGGCTTCCTGATCATCCTCGCGTTTGCCCTCGGCTACCTGCTGCTCGAGTCGTAGCTCTCGGCTTCTGCGACCATTTCCTCCCTGCCCCGCTTGGGCAAGTGCTTTGCAGATAGGTACTGCAGAGTGAAAGATGTGCGTTGAATTCGCACTCAGGGAGCCGTCGATTCAACCGGGTGACGGGTGTTGGCCCTTTGGCTGGCACATGAATCGACCAAGGCCAAGGAGGCCAATCGTGGAAACGGTAACGAGGAGTTTGAAACGTCTGCTTGCCTGGGGAGCCTGTGCCCTCTGGTTCCTCCTGCTTCTTGCTCTCGCCGTCGTGGTAGACACGTGGTGGGTCTGGCCACTCATCGTCACCGCAGGATTCATACCTATCAGTATCCTGATAAAGGGTATCTGGTACAAAACAATCCGCGAGTGTCGCGAAATGATTGCCAATTGGAGCCGCAGCTCCAAGGAGCAGGAACACCAACCAAGGAGCGTGGGGATCGTGGAGACGCTGCTCCTCATCATCGCGGGTATCGGCTTTTTCATCGCCATACAAAGCCTCATCGAAGGCATCAAAACGAGCGATGATCTGATCGAAATCGCGATTTTGACAGCATTCGTCACACTCGGCCTCGGCTGCATGATCATCATGGCTTTTAAGCGAGCACTCGGCCAGAAAGGGGCCAACCTCGCAGGCATCGCCACCATGGTCATCATTCCGATCACTGTCGTGATCTCCAAGCTCATCTAGCATTACGCACGGCTAGACCGTTTACTCTCTTCCCGCTTGAAGCGGTACCACTCTTCTCGGTTGGACACCGAAAGAGACCGACAGGTTCAAATCCTGTGAAGAGAGTCGTCTGAGACCCGCAAAGTCTTGGACAATAACTGCCCCGCATGGCGTTTCGTTATTCCTTTGGAGGAAAACGCTCATGCGTACGCACAAGGACATCGACTGGAAAGAAGTCAAATACACCATCCTGTGTGACTGGAAGGAGTACCTTCGCCTCGGAGCAATTCCGATCGGCTTAGTGCTCCTCTTCGGGATCACGTTCTTGCTCGGAGTCACCTTCTTCAACGGAGCTGATGATCCGACACCGCAAGAAGTTGCACACTGGATCTCAGATCTGATCGGAGGCGATCGATGACTCGGCTCTCAAACCGAACGCTCATCATCACCATCGTGACGATCGTAAGCGTCAGCGCTGCTTTCGACGGCTGGTATCTCACCCGCCTCTTGCGCTGCCTGCGCTAGATCGCGACGCTCGCCCCGCCCACAGAGACTGTTAGTCAAACTGAACAACTCGTTCACGGCTTTGCCACCAAGGCTTCTTCGTCACCAAAAAAGGAGGTGATAAGAAGGGGTCAGGGTAGGCCAAGGCCGTTGAGCGGAAGAAACGTCCTCATGGATGTGGCTGTCGACAATGCTGTCGACTCTGTTCGCCCCCCGGCGACACCCACGTCCTTGAGAGACTCTTCCCTCACCCTGTATACCCCTTCTTAGACGCTACAATACGTTTTGCAGCGTGTAAGAAGGCAACCCTTCGTATTTTTTGACAATTGAAGAAAAAAGAAGGCTATTTCTGAGCTTGCTCTGCTGGCTGGATCGTGGTTTCGACCACGGGAGCTACTGGAGGCGGCGTTGAGGCTACTGGAGAAGTTGCATACATATCATTGGGCTTCTGATCTTGCTTCGAAACAGGCCTGGTGTAGCGCTCTCGTGAGAGCGTCACAACCTTTTCTTTGTTCTGCGTGATACTCTGTGGCAGAGGCAAGGTGAAGCAGAGAAACGGTGGCTGGGTGATGCTATCCACGGCCAACTTAATAATCGCCTGGTAATTCCCCAAAGCCAGCAGATCTTCTTCTTTGAAGCGCTCACCAAACTCTTTAGCCATATATGACCCATCAGCTGCACCGAGGATAAACGACAGCATCGTGCCTGCATTGCCGAAAATGGCTGCCCGCACATCCTCAGGAACCTGCGCAATATACTGATTTGCTAGGATCAAGTTCAAACGGTACTTTCGTGCCTCTGAGAGAATCTTAATAAAGCTAGTCGTGGCGAAGTTCTGGAACTCGTCAACGTAAAGGTAGAAATCCCGCCTGTCTTCTTCTTTTTGCGTCACCCTGTTCATGGCTGCAAGCTGCAGTTTTGTAATCGTCATAGCACCAAGTAAGGCTGAGTTGTCTTCTCCGAACTTCCCCTGTGAGAGATTCAGAAGGAGAATTTTCCCTTCATCCATGATTTTTTGTAAATCAATCGTGGATTTAGGCGTACCGACGATGTTTCGAACTAACGTTGATGAGAGAAACTGTCCGACTTTATTCAGGATAGGCGCGATAGCTTCGGACTTCAGCCTCGGATGCATCTGTTCAAATTCCTGCGTCCAGAAGCTGGTTAAGACAGGATCATTCAGCTTCTCTACAGCCTTTGCTCTGAAGACATCATTGGTCAGAATCTGTGGCACCATGGCCAGCGTTGCGTCTGGGAGGTCAATAACGCTTAAGATACAGTTTCGAAGGATATATTCAAGTCTTGGTCCCCAGGTAAAGCCATAGATCTTATGGAAAATAGCCACGATACCTGAGACGACGAGCTCTTTTTGGAGAGGGTTCTGCACCTCAAGCGGATTCAGATGGAAGGCGTGGGCTGGATCTGAAGGATCAAGATACACAACGTCGTTGACTCGGTAGGACGGCACGTAGTTCAGGAGAATCTCGCACAAATCCCCGTGCGGATCGATAACCGCAAAACCGCGTCTGTTACGCATGTCATTAATAGCCATGTTGGCAATTAAGGTAGATTTACCCGTACCCGTCTTTCCGATGACATAGACATGTTTACGCCTATCTTTGCCTTTAATCCCAAAGACCGTGGATTTATTCTTAAACTCGGTTTTGGCAAAAAAACAGATATCTGCTTTCTGCTCGTCGGTCAAGGCTTCAGCGATCGGCAGACTCTCGGGAGGATCAGAGTGTATCGTTTTATGCCAAGAAATGTTGTGTATCTTATCATTCTTTATTGATGCAAAGTGGTACAAAGTAGCTACTTCATGCACATTTAAGACTTGTTTACTGGGCATGAAACGTCGACTACGCTTGAGCATGGCTGTGATCAGACGATCTTTCTGCCAAAGAAGAAGTCTTCTAAAGACCAAACCATTCCCTGATGGGTTATTAAAAGATGAGTAGGAGTTCGTGATCTCATAGAGAAGCTGTTTTGAGCGTGTAAGCGTCGGGCTATTCACGGCTATTCTGATAGCCGTCTTAAAGCCATTGGTGGCTATCTTATCTCCGATCACTTTCTGGTACGGGTTGGTCGAACTCGTGCCTGAAGCATCTGTCTCTTTATGCCGCATCATCCGCTCTCCTGATTTTTGCCAGCTGTTACTTACCGGAACCAGGAGGTACTGAATGCTGACCAGATCGCCGAGCTGTGCTTTTGAGAGCACCCCCAAGAGTGATGAGAGCGGATCAACGTCTTTAAAATCTGAGAACGAACGAATCGGATACAGATAGCCGTAAAGAAGCTTTAGCTGGCACACTGCTAACGTACCCTTCTTCTCAAAGACGGATGGTAAATAGTCTTTTACCTTCGCCAGAAGCGCTTTTGGGTACTGCGATGTAACTTGGCTTTCGATAAAACTCTGATACTCTGCAGGCACAGAGATATAGAAATGGATCATCTGATCGTGCACTGCAATCTCAAGAGAGACGGGAATACCTCGACGGATATAGTAAATAATAAATTGCTTCTTCAAATTCACCAGGCTTGAGAGTACTTGAACCATTGACTCTGGCGTCTCTTCTCCGGTACGCGTGGTTTTGACCTCCAAGAGCACACGATCAGAGGGCTTTATGATGTGGGGGGCTTTCGGTTGCTTGGCCATACCACTATACTATAGCAAATGTCAAAAAACTGCGCAGAACGAAGAGCTACAGGAAATAAAGAGAGCACGCAATATAAGTCCTATAAAATAGGACTTATATAGTTGAGATACATACTTGACAAATCCTATAATATTTGTTAGTATTCACAGTCTATTCTGCCCAGACTCATACCGTGCGTTTCGGCAGGATGGCGAAAAACCATATGCGAAACGCTTTTTTTATGCCTAGCCTCGGATAAGCCTATGCACGCTTGTGCCTAGAGACGAGTGTCTGTGCGCCAATCTTCGCCTCTTCTTGCTGACACTCTTCCCTAGCCATAAGACCACTCTGTGAGCTTGTGTTTAGGAGCCTATTTTCCTGTATTCAGTCCACATATGCGGACTGCTCTACGAGAAGAAGGCCTATTGCACTTTGAAATACAGGGGTTTTTTCCTCCGCAAGGAGGAATATCCTTAAAAGCTTAGCCTTAACGTAAAGCTACGTTAGGGTTTACATCATTTATTTACCAGGCTCAATGGAGTCTCAGGAGTCGGAGTTGAGGTGGGTAATTCGTGCGTGGCTTAGGCATACTGGGCAGAATACTTTATACCTATACCATACTACCGTTACCCACTTCTACTCCGGCTCTTGGGAAAGACACACAGTGTGTCGCGTGGTGCGCAGAAATGCCAACCTCGCTTATACCGAGCCTGACACATCCACATGCGTGGTTTGTGCGTAGATTCGTTCTCATTCCTGGGGAGGAAAGCCGTGACACAATCTCGAAGCCCGAGGACGCTCACTCGACCCACCCACTCAACCGATCGATCGCTGTCGACCACCCGCGAAGCCGAGCAAGAAAAGTCGATGTCGTATGGCTCACACATCGGTACCATCATCTTCGCCCTGATCGCGCTCGTCATTCAGTGGAAGCTGGACATCCGATACGAAACCCTCGATATCTGGTATGTCCTGTGGATCGGAGGATGGGCGATCGCCGGTTTCTTCGCGGCCTTCTGGACAGTGACACAAAGCACTGACCAGCAGCACAGCAGATGGCCGAGAACCCTTGCAGCCTTGAGCTGCTTCCTGGTCGTCGGCCAAACCATACTCATGCAGATGAGCTGGTTGCTCTGATTGTTCGTTCGCGGAGCTCTCGGATTTCCCGAGGCTCGTAGCTCGAGTTCCAGAAGGAGGAACAGAAAGTTATGCGAGGCCATCATAACCTGCCAGCCACGATCGTGGTGCTACTCTTAGTAGCAATCGTGGTTGTCACTAAAGCCGAAGACCGGCCCGCACCGGCCTCGCAATCAATGATCGTTGCCGCGCAACCGACAGCGCAGCAACCTACTGCAACTGCCCAACCGGCACCGACGAGAACGCCGAAGAAGGCAGGATCTACAGCATCGACAACGACATCAGCACAGAGCCACTCCAGCACTGACGGACCCACTACGTGGGGCGGCTTTGCATGGCTCATGGCTCTGCTCATTATCCCCTTTCTCTTACTCAGCATTTACCATGCGATCGCGCACGAGCGTCCTCGCTGGTGGATACGCTGGAGATACGGAATAAGGTACTAGTCGATCGTTCAAAGGAGACGAAGATGCCACGGAACAACATCGGCTTTTCGCGTATCAGCCTTGCGCTGATCATCGCAGTCCTGTTTTGGATGCCTGGCCTCGGCCACGCCTCCGCGCAGGATGAAAAACCTCGAATCCTCGTGCAGGAACAAGACTATACTGCGGTCGTACTCGCTGAGTATGGAAATGCTGCGGTCGAAGTTGCGTTCATGCATTCCAACGAGGAAGAGACTCCAGAACGTTTTCGACCGAGCGTGCTTGCAGACGGTGACGAAGTCATCATCAAGGCTGAGTACGGCACTACCTCGATGCAAATCATCGTCGACGGGGCTCACAACGCCTACCCTTCCCAACTAAACGTGCTTGTGCCAGCGCCGAAAGACGCTATTGAACAAGCAAGCTGGGAAGAAGCCCCCACGTGCGCGCCGACTGTCGACCAATCGACCGATACTCCCACGTACACCATCAACGTGAAATCGACCGGCTTCTCGCAAGGTCAAATCGTGATGAACGAAACCTGTGCGTGGTTCGACATCGTCCCGCCGACTCGACTACAGCTCGACCAGAAGGCTCTCAAAAAAGAGGTCCGAAGCTGGATGAGCGACACTGGGATCGGCACCCTGACACTTAACGCCAACAGCGTCCGCTACGTCGGCAACTGTACCATCGACTTTCAAATACCCGACGACCTCGAGCTACAAACGGAAGAAGGCACCATCGCTCTCGCAGAAAGGACTTGGATCCTAACGGACGTCCAGAACGTTGAAGGTTTCACCAACCTGATCGGCGTCTGCAAAGCCTCGTTCTTCTTCTCGGTCGTCACATGGTAGCCTCGTTTCACTCGCGGATCGCGCTCCCAAAGGCAATCGTGCTCGGAGGGAGCAACATTCATAGGGCCCTTCAGGAGGTGCCCAAAGATGCTACATACCACGCGCAGTGACTTTTCGCGGATCGCTCTAGTGATAGTCATGATCCTTACGGGGACGCTTCTTGGCATCGGCCACGCGTCCGCGCAGGACCCCGCAACGACGCCTATTACGAATCCGCTCTCGATCACCAACACTGACGACGGCTGCGTCCTCACGCTCGCCAACGCCTCGCTCATGGTCGAGACTGAACTGTGCACAGACGTGCACATCGTTCAGTTCAACAACTACCAGTTTCTGGTCTTTGATCCAGGCTGCGCGATGGACATTTTTGACGATGCCGGCATGCCCGACCTCAACAAGAATCCGTCGACCCTGCACTGGATTGACACGACCGGCGACCGGTACCACGCTGCGACGAACGAAACCGCCCATCTACGCGAGGTATGTTTCGCCTTCGCGATCAGCCTCGACCCACTGTCAACGACGTCGACCTCGACGACAATGACCATCACCGAGATGGAGAACGACATCCTCGCTGACGGCAAGACCGACATTGAGATTGTGCTGGGCAACCTGCACATCATCTGTATCGGATGCCCGGAGGACTCCGTCTTCCAGCTTGATTCATCGACTATTCTCGTTGTCGGCGACTGCATCGGTGGACAAGCCATCCCAGCCGGGAACATGGGCACTGACATGGGCTGGCACGCCTACGCGATCTACCTGGATGGTCACCTTGAAAAAGACCCAATGCTGGCGACCAGCTTCTGCTGGATCATCGGCACCACGTTTGGTCGGGTGATCTAACCATTCGTCTCTGCCGAGTGGGCTGCACGCATGAACTCATGCGCTGCACGGGAGTGCGATCTTAGCATTCCTAGGGTGGTTGATTGCCATCGCCCACGGCCATCATTAAAGTGACTCTTTTCATAAGCTTTTAGGATATATTGGCTTCACACGAAGTCTCGTTCTCTCTCGGTCATAATTGCGACTGAGAAATCATACTTAGAGGATGAGTACAGAGGCTGTGAAGCCACGAGCGGAAGCTATAAGAGTTTTCCGATGAGGAAGTGCGTTGTATGGCCACAAGCTGTACTCCACTTTTCGTCCTGCCCCCAAGGCTGGACCCTCTTCCGGAAACTTTTCCGCTCAACCCCTGTATTCATTCTTTCTTCTCTCTACCTCAAATCCCTTCATCTAGCCTCACCCACATACTACAGGCTTGACTTTCAGATAGGTATCTGGTATAGTCAGCTCTCAATTGGATAGTGGTTTACCAATCGATTTCCCTGCCCCAACAACACATTAATGAAACACTTATTCTCACTTAATCTCATAGTACTCACCTTGAGCCTCTTTGTGGCTCTGACTACAACTCAGGTTCTTGCCGCAGAGACAAATGGCTGTCAGCCGGTCTTCGGCGGAGGATCTTCCTGCGTCACGAATAAGAAGTTTACCCTCGATAAGAAGATAAAGAACCTCTCAGGAGCCTACGTCGATAGCCTCGGCATCAATGATGATAAGTTCGGCCCAGGCTCAGAAGTCGTTTTTCGTATCTTAGTCGTCAACACAACAAACAATGCTCTGAAGAACCTTACCTTAACAGATATCCTCCCTTCACAGCTCAGCTTTGTTTCCTCAGACAATGGTGGCAAATTTGATACACAAAATCGCAGTGTGACCGTGAACATAGCCTCGATGGATAAAGCTGAACAAAAACTCATCACGATCAAGGCCAAAACGCCAGCTGCAGACAAACTCGGAGACGCACCTTTGTGCCTGGTAAACCAAGCCTTTGGTGCAGTAGGACGAGACAAGGCTGATGATAACAGCAAGTTCTGTGTTTCTAAGCAAGGCTCACAAGGCCCGGTCCAGCCTACACCCACCCAGCCAAGCTCAAATCAAGGCCAGAAAAGTACTAAAGGTGGCCAACCAATAGCCTCAAACACAAAGCCAAGTCCAACAAAGGGTGGCATGCCTCTACCGACCCCTACAACGGTCCCTAGCATGACGAAAGGTGGCCAACCTGTCTATCCAGCACCGCAATCAGAAGTAGCACCAAATACCGGCCCTGAGGCTTTAGCCTTAGTTGGCCTCATCCCGACCGCTCTTGGAGGCCTCCTCCTTCGCCGTAAGATAAAATAACCTCACGATCTCTGCAATCTTGCTTACAGCAAAGTCCCTTTGTTATCTACTATAGTCCGCTTGCTGAGATAAGAACTACTCATAATTGGGGTATTGACAAATCCTATAATGTTTGGTATAGTACACACCTGTATCTTATAGGATACAGAGATTAGCTTACTATGATAAAGAAATCACTGATCACTCTTCCCTTTATAGGACTTGCTATGCTTGCCTTTGCAAACACTGCGTTTGCTGCAGGTAGCCAGTACGATTGTCAAACCCCCTACTCACAACAGTGTCAACCAGTTGAACTCATGGTGAAGAAAACCGTGAAGAACCCAAGTACTGGTGTCTTCGTTGAGAACTTAACCAAAGACTCAAAAGAAGTCTATACTCCTAATAGTATCGTGCCGTTTAAAATTACGGTTACGAATTCAACCAATGCAAGTATCTCAGCCGTAACGGTGAAAGATACCCTTCCTGAACACACCACCTTTGCATCAGGCATTGGTACCTTTGATACTGCTACAAACATCCTGACGTTTACTTTAAACGATCTCAAACCAAACGAAGTTCGTGAAACCAATATTCAGGTACGTGTCCTTGACACAACCCAGTTACCTGCAACAACTGATCCTATCTGTGTCACCAACCGTGCAACAGCTACCGGAAACGGTGTAACGAAAAATGCTGACTCACAGTTCTGTATCCAACAGCCTGGAATTGGTAGTACCGTTCCTGGTACCACAAAAGGTGGAAATCCTATGGAAACCAAGGGTGGAAAAAAGATCTTTCCGGAACCTGTTACGAATAAAACACCTTCAACTGGACCTGAGGCATTAGCACTCATACCGTTAATCGGAAGTGGTATCTCAGGCTTTATTCTTCGCCGAAAAGCGAATAAGTAAGGGACTCTAACCCTTGCGGTTGGAGATAATAGTTGGACCCACACAACTCTCAATCTTCCTCAACTCCCCTTCATCCTCAATGCCCAACTATTTTCCCCAACCTTACAAGGTAGGGCTGTATCTGTGTTCTGTCTTGGTCATTTGCGATCAAGCTCATAACATCGGTAGAGTTTGTACATTAACAAGGTAATCAGGAAAGCCTATACATAGTAACTCGTTACTAGTTTCTAGTAGCTCGTTCACTTTGTTGTGGTTTTCTGACAGTAATAATTTTTTTATATCTTTATATAACGGTACACACCGTGACCATATACTATATGGTCTTACGGGGTTTCTATCTATTAAAGGAGTACCAATCTATATAAAAGTACGGACTAATATATCTTAAAGATATTTGGTAACTCAGGTATCGAGCATCGGGTACGGTGCACAGGAAAGCGCGTTGTGGGCAGAGTGCGTTTTCCATCACGTGTACAGTACCCGTTTCTCGATACTTGGGAAAGAAGAAACAAGCAACCTGCTTGGCGTGGCGGCCTCAAAAACCAAACCACATTCTTCTCTGCCGAATATCGGGCACCTACCTATCTAAAGTTCGAGGGAAGGGTTCCCTACGTGAAAGGATCGTTTCTAGGTGTACGTCAGGATTCGCGGACCAAGCTCTAACAGGCAAGGTCATTGTTCAACGGCTCGTTCGAGTTTCGCCCGGATGGATAGGAAGTTCCTATTTGCCGGATCGACAATTCAGTTCCTTGGAGGAAAAACGTCGCCATGACTATTACAACCGCACCGACGACCACCACCATCGCCCGCACCGACATGCTCGAAGCACAACGGCTCCGCGACGGCAACGGCATCGCCTATCTTTTGGCGAGTGCAGTCCAGCTCGTTTCGGATCCGAAGATCGACAAGGCGAAGAAGCGCCAGGCGATCGACGACGTGCTCAGCGAGCTCAAGGCGACTCCGCAGAAGATGCAGGAGCTCGAGCGGACGACAACGGTGAACGCTTTCTGGCTGACCCTGACCGGCGCACTCGACCGCACTCAGATCATGAGCGGCGCTGCCGGACTCGGTTTGCTCGCACGGCGTGTCAACATCGCGCTCGGTATGAAGGACAAGGATGACGCGTACGCCCTGATCGAGTCGGCCATCACCGACTTCAACGCGGACACCAAACGCGCTGAAAATGCGATCAACGTCGCGGCCTTGTCCGATCTCGCCGAGATGCCCCCTTTCGAGGCCACCGCCCCGACGGCAGTCCCTACCCCGGCAGCGGTACCCACCGCCCCAACGGTAGCGGCAGCTTCGTAGGCGTAAGCCCAACAGTTCACGGAGGAACCACGGTAATGCCCACTACCATCCCGAACACACCAGAGGGATCACCGATCGCGGCAGCAATCGCAGCGATCTTCGCGGATCCGCTTTTGGTGTTCCAAAACATCGTGGACGAGACCCACGGGACCGTTCCGGCCGGAATGTTCATCGACTATGACCCGACCAGGACTACGGCGGTCCCCGACAACCAACCCGTCCGCGTTCGACGCTCGCTCGGTCCGACCATCACGCCACCGCCCCCCGGCACCGTTGAGGTTATCCCTCTTATCGGACACTATTCCGACGAGTTGGGCATCCTCCAATGGGCGCTGGACAACGCGGTGACGCTGAATACGACGCTCGTCGACCACCCGACCTACGACCATGGCCTGATCATCGGCGCCAACCTGCTCCCACCCGCGCACGTTGCGAAAGATGGCACCGGAACGATCAACATCACCGTGGTCAAACCCGCACCGACACCGACCGCGCCCACAGGCACCCTCGTTCGATTGCCGAACGGCCGCGTCGGTCGACCCCGTCCCTGGACGCCCGAAACGGTTCGCGGCATGACCAAGGATGTGGGGCTCGCCCAGCTGACCACCAACGGCATCGACTTCGACGTCGAGGAATACACGGACGAAAGCCTGATGGCAGACAACGTGATCCAGACGATCGTACTCGACCCGCATACCGGAAGGTATCGTGTCCGAGTTGGACGATGGCCGTGGCTCAAGAGGTTCTGGGACAAGCGCTAACACGCTCGACTGAGGGAGGTCTTCCAAGACCGCTACTACCTCGACCTCGTTCATTTGACTGAGACGGCGAATCGTTTGCCGCCTCGTTTGAAAGGAAGGGCTTGAAATGCCCCGAGCACTCCGACGACTCATCGTCGTCATCGTGATCCTGGCGCTCGTTCTCGTCATCGCGATTCCCACCGGTATCTATACCTGGCACAAGGTCGACGACAAGGACGTCAAGGCGCTCGTGCAGGACACCGATAACGACGGAATTACCGACGCGCTGGACGACTGCGACGACAAAGAGGGCCCGATTTCCAATAGTGGATGCCCCGAAGGTCAGAGCACGACCGACACCGACAGCGACGGCATCCTCGACAGCGTGGATAACTGCGACAACGACAGCGGCCCCGCCTCGAACAACGGATGCCCCACGTCCGGCACGCCCGACAGCGCTCTTTCCGGCGACTCGGTCGACCCCTGCGTGAACGTCACGGTCCCGACTGGCTATCACTGCGAGAACGGCAACGTCCTCAAAGATGCCTCGGCCGAGACCGAAATCACGCCCGAACCGACGGTGGCAGCGCAACTCGACTACTACTGCACTGTGCAGGACAAACAACGCGCCCTCTCGATCGGTAGCGGACGCATCTACGAAGACGACGCTCTCTTGGCGGATCTGAAGGCCTTCGGTGGCACCTGCCACGTGGACTTCGGCAACACGCCGGTTTCGTTCGTCTATCGCAGCGTCGAGGGAGTCATCAAGATCGACGGCAACACCGTCACGAATGGGAACGACAAGGCTGCGACCGGCAAAGTGTTCGAGGTGGTTTACGCCGCCAACGACATGAGCAACGGTTTCGACCTCAAGTTCTAGTGTTGCCCCACCCCGGTGGTGTAGGAGAGTTCTCTGCGGTAATGGGAAAGGCTGATGCCAACCCTTCTACGCTGTCCAGCGTATGACCACCGCCGGACTACTCGACGCCATCGGGAGCACGCACTTTAACAAGTGAATCATGAGAAACGCATCCTGTATGAACACAGGAACAGTAAATCCTTTCGGGTAAACACCCGTCTGGAGGAAGTGCGCTTCTCGACAGCAAGAGCAGGTAGTCGCAAGCGCGATTATCGTGGATGAGATTGCTCAAACGGCGCAAAACGATTTGCGACGGGCCACGCTATTAGTTCGTACCATGAGCTGGACACCAGCGCTCGAGAAAGCGTTCCAGCTCGGAGGACACGGCCGTGACAAACGGTAATGGAACCATCAACTTTCCGCGGATCATCGCCTCTGTGGCGACGATCGTCATGCTCCTGATCGGGGGGATCGCCTTCACCGGCACCGCCTCCGCGCAGGATGCGAACAAGGGCTGCCCCGATGGGCTCACCGTTCCGGACGGCATGCACTGCGAGGATGATGGCAATGGTGGTTTCACCGTTGTTGTCGATTCCGCTACGGATGCTTGTGCGAACGTGACAGTCCCGACGGGCTACAAGTGCGAGAACGGCAACGTCGTCGTCGACAACGGCAGCGGCACTGACGGTTCTGGCAACGGCGGCGCGAACAACGGCTTCTTCAACCCGACCGGCTACTGCACCCTTGGCGCTGACAACACGCACCACGCCCTCGCCTTCGACGGGACCACTCGCATCTGGATGGACGACGCTTTGGCGACGGACATCAAGAACACGGGCGGCACCTGCGTCGTCGAGCTTGGCAAGCGCGTTGTCTTCACCTACAACTCGATCGAAGGACAACTCCTCGTCGATGGCCAGCACGTCACCAAGGGCAACGGAATGCTCACCGCTGGCAGCAAGTTCGAGGCCAAGTACGGCGCGAACAACGGGGCGAACGGCTTCGATCTCTGGGTTGACCTCGACACCGACCCGTCCACGGTCAACAACGCTGGTACTACTCCTCCGCTTTCCGGCACTCCGGATACCACTGCGGTCGCTTCGGCCACCTGCACCGGCGGCGGAAAGTCGTGGACCCTCGCGTATGACGCGAATAAGGGCGTTCTCTATATGAACGACTTTATCGCCGAGGCGCGGACGGTCAACAAGACCAACGCAATCACCTGCACCCTGACCACGACGGTTGACGGGATCGTCAAGATCAACGGCGGCAACGTCACCTTCCCGGCAGGGTCCACCACCTACACGTTCGCGGCTGGTACGCCCGAGAACGACTTCGGCTTCTCATGGGAGAAGACGACCGCCTAAACAGGCAGCTTCTCGCCACGGGAGATCTAGCTTAGGCTAGATGGCGAGGAGCTTTGATCTCCCACGAACCACACCCGGGGGTGAGGATGGACGGCAAAGTGCCGCACGGAGCCGCCTTTCGAGGCGACCACTTCGGTGACGCGGCTGAGCCCGTCCTCCTCTCTCTCGGTGGAACCGTTATATGGATCGACAATACATTACTGTCAGAACGTTGGAATACTATTTCCGATAATCGTCTCTTCACTAATTGCGAAGAAAACGATCGTCAGAAGAAGGACGAAGACGCAGGGATATGCAGGAGGTCACCGTAAGGTGGAAAGCTGTTTGGCGCGAGCTGAACATCTTCTTGTCTGGCTTTACCGCTAGACGCCCCCCGCCAGACTTAATGTCTGCCCCCTGATTACCCTTCCTTCCCTAGAGATAAGACACAAGCCTTGTAGCTAGAGAAGGAAGAGAGTTTATTTACACTATAACGCTGAATTACTTCAGCATGACAAAGCATATGAAAAAGACTATAAAACAGCCTATGCCATTAATCTCAGTCATCATGCCCGTACACAACGCCGGGAATTTTCTCGTGCAAGCGATTGAGAGTATCCGCTCACAGACACATACCAACTTTGAGCTTGTGTGTATTGATGACGGATCAACAGATATCTCCCCTATGATCCTTGAGAGCTACGCACGACTGGATAAGCGTATTAAGGTCTATACCAACGGGAGAAATCGTGGTATTGGCTACTCACTCAACCGTGGCCTGAGACACGCGCAGGGTGTGTATATAGCGCGTATGGATGCTGATGATGTATCTTTACCGACTCGTTTTACTGAACAGTTAGCACTCTTAAAGAAGAACCCCTCTCTGGTCGCCTGTGGTGGTCAAGCAGCAATGATCGATCCGAATGGACGAGTCTTTGCCTATAAGCATTTCCCAACAGATCCGGAGATGTTGTACAAAATGATCATGCGTATGGTGCCTCTCCAGCATCCTATTCTCATGGCTCGAGCCGCTGTCTTTAAAAACTACCGCTATAACGAATCAGTTAGTACTGCTGAAGACGTGGATATGCTTTTCTACCTCTTAAGTAAGGGTTCTATTGGCAATACCAAAACGCTTATTTACCAGTACCGAAAGACTGACCTCTCAAATGGCTACCATAGCGTGAAGAAGACCTTCATGATTACCTTTGCCAGCCGCTTCTCAGCGATCCTGAAGTATGGCTACAAACCGAATTTCTCAGGTTTATTTGCGACATTCATGCAGTTTACCATCGTCCAGCTTTTCCCTGCAAAACTCGTCGTTCGGGTCTTTGAGATGCTTCGTTATGACCCACCACTCTGGAAACGAGGAATACAAACTATCAGCACTCTCGGCGGACTGCTGACAAGAACAAGAGTGGCTACCGCTTAAGCACTCTCCGAAGAAGCTGTATTATCATCCACCCCAGAACACTTAAGAGTGGAAAAAACCCAATGTAGACTAAGGCATTTGGCCAGAAGGCTGCTTTTGCGCTGCCTTCGTTCCCTGCGATCCACCCTTGACGCCAGCCATCAACGACAACGGTTGTTGTTTCTGGCTTCCCTTCCACCTCAAGCCGCCAGTTTGGCGAGAACGCCGTTGGAAGCATCGCTAATGTACCTTTGCTCACCATACCGGTATACGTTGCCGTATCCTTCTTGCCTGGTTGTTTGAGTAACACTGCTTCTGGTGATAAACGCCTCTCCGTTGAACGCAGAACCATCGTATACCAACTCGGAGGGATGATCTGAAAGACGAGTCCTTCGATCGCATTTTCACTTGGTCGGGGACCAATGCCTGTGGCAAATGCCTCAAGGAAGTAACTCCTGACTGCTTGCGGGAGGAGAAAAAGATCAAGCGACTCAGTCTTCCCTTTATAGATCAGGTTTCGATCCCAAAGTCGATACTGTTGATCAATATCTCGAACCGATACCTCAAGAGGGATACCACTTGTATGTTCTCCTTTCATTGCTACCATGCCAATACCAGTCTGTTTTCCCGGAAGCGTATTTTTTGGATCAAGCAGATAGGCTTTGGGGAAGATACTACTGTTACTGTTGGTATTGTGAAAAAGGAGTGCGTCATCTGATCGCACAGAGATACTCCCCATCGATTTTTCAGAGCTATCAAACGGCACCACGGAGAGTTCTGGTAGGAATATTTTATTAAGCGTCAGCTTCCAGGTATTCGGCCCTGCCAGAACAGGTGTATGAAGGGCTATCGTATCTCCCACCTGAACAGCAACGGGAAACTGCTGCGTTTCGGGAGCAACAACCTCACTGGTTAAGGAGAGTGGCGTTTTGTCATCAAACAGCTGGAGCGTCACTGCTTCGATACGAAGCGTCGTATCTTTTTTTGCTGAGGTAAATTCAAAGAATAACTGCATCTCATCGCCTGTTTGGAAATAGACGGGTAAGACAAGATCTGTCAGTGTTGATTCGCCTTGGAGAGAAATAGCGGTATTTTTGTTCACACAGCGCCGACGATACGAAGAGTCAACACAGAGGATACCTGAAATAGGAACCTCACTCGTCAGCTTCACTGAAAGTACCCCGACTGTGTCTTTTAACAAAGGCAACTTGGCTGTACCACACCTCGTTTTAACCCCAGCAATAAGGTCTGTTGATCCAGTGAAGGGTTTATCATTACAGAAAAGCGATGCTGGGCCGGCCAGATTCATCGCCGATACGCGACCAGACCAAGCAGCTATCGCAGCACTACTGGCAATATCTTTATACAACACATCCATCGGATGAAGCGATTCTGTATCGCGCATGTCAATGACTGTTTCACCAACGGTTACAAAACGAGGAACCACTGGTGAACGAAGCGATTTTTGTGGAAAGGCATAGAGGATGGTTTTTTCCCCAACCGTCAAGTAAGGCATCAAGGGGAAGAACTCTACCTGACTCCCAACAGAATCGTAGATAATCTGTGTCGGCGCTTCGTCAAGCGCCGTCTTACTCACCTCAAGCGTGTAGGATCCACCCTTGGTAAGTGGCTCTGTTGTTGCGAGTACTTCCCCATCAACAAATGCAATATGTCTGAAAGGTAAGGCGAACGGATAGATATCACCATTGTGATCTGTGGCTGCATAGTACGATTGCATTTGCCCTCGCTGAGCGTTAATCGTATTGAGCCTAGTAAAATCCGTCTCTCTATGTACTGCTTCACCTACTGCTACAACTGATGACGTTTTTACTTTATAGAGACTCAGCTTCCCTTGTTGCCAGACTCTGCTAAATTGTGGATTTTGGACAATGACCCGTCTGGCAACTTCTGGGTTATACACATAGCCAACATCACCTTTTATCGCGTACTCATCAAGTAGAATATACGGCGTATCATACCGCTTGAGTGCGTTGGCAAAGATTGCCGCGTCTTCGCTATAGTAAGCATTTGTTAAAACAGTGAAGGCTTGTTCATTTTCATATGATCCGATGATCAAAGCCTTCTCGACAATCGGATTTGGCAAGACATAATTTAACACGACCGATCCCCAGAATCCCCATGCATAGTTACGAAAATAGAGAGAGTTTGCCTCTGGTGCAAGATACACCCGAGAGGTTTTATCCGTGTCTTGTAGGTAGGTAGCAAGGGCGAAATACTCCCCCGGCACCTTCACATAGACCCGGTCGCGAATAAGCTGTCCTTGAAAGTAAGGATAGACAAAACCGAGCAAAGAAACAGCAATTATGCAAAGAAAAAGAGTAGATAAAATAGACCTAAAGGAGAATACTGAGTATGTTTCGTTTTCTTCAGATCTCCTCTCTCCTTGCAAGAAAGAAAGGAGGCTTAAGACCCCGATTGTCCCGAGAAATGGCAGTGTTGTTGCCAAAAGCGGCCAGAGTTTTGAGGACTGCCAACGAAATACCTGAGCCAATAAAGGATAGTGCTCCTGAAATGCCCCAAAGATGCCACCGAAGGGTGGATTAATCCCTTTAATCAGATACCAACCCCCAAGAGCTGAAAGGATGAGGAGTACCAGACGAAACTGTTTTCTCTTGAGCAGCACGAGACTGCCGAACAAGGCAAAGATGACAGGAACAAAGCTTAAGAAGCCAGCTTCCCTACTTCCCATGTACCAATCCCGAAAGGGAAAGGTATAGGTATTATTATCTTCTTTCGTATCCATCCATGAGGTGTAGTATCGTGGGACATTCAGAGCAGTGTTAAACCTTGCTTCATTCTCAATCGTCGTTGCAGTAATATCTCGATTAATGCTTGAGTCACGAAGTGGCTGTGCGTTGGAGAAAAAATAGGTCACAAAGGGTAGCATCCAGAACGACTGCACGCCGATGGTAAAAACAAATGCGCCCATTGCCAGAAGTAACATCTTTCGCCTCATACCATGGAGTAACACACAGACAGTAATAAAGAGACACAACACGACCGCAGAGACGAAAAACATCGTCGCCGTCAGAGCACACGTCGCTAGTAATAACGATGCAATGAGAAGAAAGAGGACATTCCGAAGCTGTGGCTTTTGGAAATAGGACACCATACGCCAGAGAACGAATGGTAAGAAAGCATAAGCAGCAACGAAGAGATGGACAGGGAAAAAATAAATCCAAGAAGTGAGAAGGTTTGAGAGGTAAAATAACCCTCCTAAAAGGATCGCTTGCTGTTCGAATCTCCCGGCAAACAATTTCTTTGCTAGATACCCAACAAGCTTCCCCATCGAGAAACTGGCAATGAAAAATGTAAACAAGACATAGCCTTGAGAAACTACCCACATGGGTACTACTCGTTCAAGGACATAAAACACAGTCGTACGGAAAAGATCAGCCTGTTCACTATCTGAAGGGAGACCAAGAACCCGATAGGTTCGCCAGGCTGGAGAGAAAATCGACCGCTCAAGCGTTAATGCAGGATTGAGCTCTGGTGAGAAGTTATCATTGCCTAGGATCAAAAATCCTGGCCTCAGGTTGAGAAAGATAATCAGCAAGAGAATACCTGAGAGTAGCAACTCTCCCCAGTGTTTGAGAACGAAATGTTTTGCCAAATCCATAGCCTTCTTTTATCTTATCCAGAACTGAGGTGTTTTGCAAAAGAGCAAGGGTCTTGACAAAATTCAATAAAATATGCTATAAGTCTATCTCTAGATTATTTATATGCGCTTTTTGAATAAAAAACTCTTTGGATCTCTTTTTCTTACAGGCCTTATAGGTCTATCCTTCTTTGCCAACCCAACACAAGCAGCTGGACCACAAGCATCAGCAGACTGTTCAACAGGCAGATTTATGCTCACGATGACTCCTCCTGCGCGTCACGCCTACTGGGCTATTCGAGCACACGACCACGAGAATGCCTTCGTTTCCCAGAACCTCGGCCCTTCAAACTTCATGTACAACAAATATACAGAAAATAGCTACGGTAGAAACGTTCCACGAGGCAAAGGCTACTGGTGGTGGATCTATTCCATCTCAGATAAGGGAGTCTGGTCAGAAGCAACTGTTGGCTACGTCCACTGTCCGCTAAAAGAACCGATGTACTTAGAACAAAACTATGACGCAGGCAAGAGAACCTTAAACCTCTCTTGGCGACCAGTTGAAGGCGCAGTACGTTATGGTATACGCGTCGATAACCTCAGAAATGGCTGGAATCCTGAGCGAATGAACACGGGAGATGTAAAAGAAGATAATGTGACATCAGCGTCCTACAGCTTCCGCATCCAGGATGATCAAGAGGTCTACTGGTGGGTCTACGCAATTGATAAAGACGGCCAGTGGTCAGAATCAAGTAAAGCATTCTACATTCGCACAAACTAATCTCACATTTTCGCCTCGGGTTGACAAGCGCCGCAAAAGTATGCTAAAGTTTGGCATCTTACTATAACTACTGCCTATCCGGTACTTCTGCCTTATTGGCCTCGAAACAAGAACTATGAAGCACACAGACACCATGATTTCAGTCATTCTACCCGTACAAAATGCCTCAGCATTTTTGCGAACCTCTTTGGAGAGTATTTTGAAGCAAACCCACCAAAATTTGGAGGTTATCGCCATCGACGACAACTCAAAAGACGGCTCCTACGAGATTCTCAAACTCTTTAAGAAAAAAGACAGCAGAATCCGCATTTTTCGCAATAAGAAACGCTATGGCCTTGCAGTCTGCTTCAACCGTGCCATGCGCCACGTTCAAGGAAGATTTGTCACCTTCATGAGCCCCCATGACGTCAATGCGCTCTATCGATTCTCTCGTCAGATCAGCTTTTTACTCCAACACCCCAAGATGGTGGGGGTCGGATCACAAACCGTTTTTTTAACCCAAAGTGATAAGAAAATCGGAAAAAGCAATTTTCCCCTAAGTCCCAGTGCCATCCGAGAAAAGATCCTCACCGGGCTCTCATTACAGTTTGAGACGGTACTGTTGAATAAGTACCTTCTCCCCAAAGACCTACTCCATTTTCGTACCAACGCCTATCCGTTTCTTTATAGTGAAGTCTTCTTAAAACTCATTCAGTACGGCCCAATCGCAAACCTGAAGCAGTACCTCTACTACCATCGTGACCTGACCATAGCCCGCTACCGAACGCTGACTGGTTTTGATCATCATTTCTCGCATATAAAACTCTTTGTTCGTTCGCTTGCCGGCTATGACTATCGCCCATCGCTCCGTGGCCTCCTTGCGAGAACATTTATTAACGCCAACCGATAACCTCTCCTCAAAAAAAATCTCGCTGATAAAAAAACTCCAAAAATCTTCTCGTGTTTAAGAAACGAGTGCTATTTTTTGACAGTTTTTTCTGTCCCAAAGTTATCCACATCTTTTTTTGTTATTTTTTCTTCCCGTCCTGACAATGTAATTCTAATCATTAATACTCTAGGCCATATGTTTATCTGATCTATTTTGCTATAGGTTGACAGACTTGACAAGGTGTGATAAAATAATTGCAAGTTTATGAAATTACTGGCCCGAATCCTCAATTTGCAGAAGAAAGCACGTATCCTTACTACTCCACAAGACTACAAACAGGAGATTATCCAAAAAATCGGTAGAGAACAATTTAAGAAGATGGTTGATCGTGGCTTGGGAGTCCCAGTCGCGTATCTGTAAAGAGTCGCACATTCACACGAAGCATAAATGAAGCCCTTTACCAAAAAAAGAGCATCGCTTTCGTTACTCTGATAATAAGTTCGGTACGAAAAGCAATGCTCTTAGGGTAAAGGCAGTTAGTCCTTCAGGCAGGATAAAAACTAATTGCCAAGGACTCATTTATTACATATCTCTTACGTGATGTCAAGAAAAATAGACGAGGCTAAAAATCTCTTTTTTTATTGATACAACAGGTTGTTTTAAGCAAAATATTTAGCTTGGACACAGATGAGCTTCCTTACAGAGATGACTTGTAGTTCGTAAAGAGATAGGAGTGTTGGGCAGGCACTCTTATCTCTTTAGGGTCTATAACTCAAATTCTCTTCGCAAACAGAATTCTTCCAGTAGCCGTTTGTATTACCCTTGATACCACCACATCAGTCATCTTCCCAACCTCCGTACTTGCCTGCTCGACCACAATCATGGTGCCATCATCAAGGTAGCCTACTCCTTGTGTCTGATCTTTTCCGACATGCTGAAGCTTTATATGAAGCGCTTCCCCTGGTACTGCAGTCACCTTTAAGGCATTTGCTAATCCATTCACATTAATCGCCTGAACGTTTTCAATATTCGCTTTCTTTTCAAGATTATAATCACAGGTTAAGATCCGACTCTTATGCTTCTTTGCCAGTTTAATAATCCGCTCATCGACCTCTATCCGCTTGCCGGACTTCTCGCCTTCTGTCTCTTCAGAGAGAATCGTCAATTTTACTCCCTTTACCTTTTTTACTTTCTCTAAATACTCAAGTCCTTTCCTCCCTCGTTCACGCCTGACCATATCCTGAGAATCAGCGATGTGTTTTAACTCCAACAGTACTCCATCAGTAACCACCAACACCCCATGCAGAAGCCCCAAAGCAATAACATCAAAGATCCTTCCATCAATAATCGCCGAAGTATCTAAGAAAAGCGCATGCTCTATTTTTTTCTGCGCTTTGCTTTGCTTACTTTTCTTCCTTCGACTAGCAGACGGAATCATATTCGGAAGCCTTTGAACCATCGTCTTTGCGATCTCCTCAGCCAATTGTCCAATCAGTCGCTGCGGCAAAATCTGCGAATGCTCATGCGGGCGCTGTTCTTCTTTTCCATCAACTTTTTTTTCTTCTTCTTTTACCATACGGTTACCCTGTTACTTCAGGCTATCTATCACACTCCTGAGGCTCTTATGTGTTTTTGCCGTAATCACATTGGAAAATCCGAGTTTCTTTGCTTCTCTCACTCGCTTCTCAAGCCCACTCACATCCCGAAGCTCTCCTAACAGTCCTACTTCTGAGATACCGACGACTTTTGGTAATGAGACATTCTGTAATGACGAAAAAACAGCCAGACACACAGCCAAATCGACGGCTGGATCAGTTAGCTTCATCCCTCCTGCGACATTAACAAAAACATCAGCTGATTCGACAGGAAGTCGACAGTGTTTCTGGAGAACAGCCAACAGAAGCTCTACTCGCCTTGCATCAAGCCCCGAGACAACCCGTCGCGGCATCGGCAAGCGACTGGAGATAACGAGTGCCTGTATCTCAACTAAGAAAGCACGCGTCCCTTCCATCGTCGCGACCAGAACACTTCCTGGAGTCTGCTCTTTCCCGGTCGTTAAGAACATCTGCTCAGGATTGCGAACCTCGACTAAGCCTTCTTCTTCCATGAGGAAAATGCCGACTTCATCGACCGGTCCGAAACGATTCTTCAAGGAACGTAGAATTCTCGTCTTGGCAAACTTCTCGCCCTCTAAGAAGAGAACCGCATCGACCATGTGAGACAACACCATCGGCCCTGCAACCATGCCTTCTTTGGTGACATGCCCAACAAGCATCATCGGAATTTTATTCTGCTTGGCAGAGCGGATAAAGTGCAGCGCGCCATAGCGTACCTGACCGACAGAACCTGAAAGACCAGCCAGATTCTCAGACTGCATGGTCTGAATAGAATCAACGATAACCAAGTCTGGCTGTATCTCCTCAATCTGTAGCACTGCAGCATCTGGATCGGTGATGGAAAGAAGGAGCAGGTTATCTGGGCTTTTTGTCTTTCCGAGTATCCGTTCTGCCCGCATCTTGACCTGCTCGACTGACTCTTCACCACTCAGGTAGAGTACTTTCTGTGTCGTGGCCAGCTTGAGGGCGAGTTGCAAAAGCAGTGTTGACTTCCCGATTCCGGGATCGCCTGCTATTAAAAGGACTTGTCCTTTGACAATACCACCGCCGAGCACGGTATCGAATTCGGAAAAGCCAGTGCTGACTCGCTGGGTTTCTGAAAAGGTAATTTCTGAAAGCTTCTGAGGGCTCTGAAGGGGTGTTGTACCGCCCGTACTACTCCGTGAGCTACCTTTACTCGCTTTACCGAGTCGTATCTCTTTAAAACTATTCCACGTACCACACTCAGGGCACTTCCCTAAATAGGCTGGGGTATCATAGCCGCATTCTTGACAGACAAATGAAATTTTAGCTTTCATAAAAACGTACTGATTATACTGCGAGGCAGACGAAACATGAGGATCTCGGTACGTATAACCAATCAGCTTGTTCTATTGTTCCATTGCTCCATGGCTTAATGAAAACGACGAAACGATGCAGCAATAAGGCAATGAAGCAATTATCGATACCCGATCGGTTTCTCCAAAAGGACTGGTATGAGAATGATTCTGCGCCTTCTTGAGTCAATTTCTGAGACAACTGCATTGATCGTTTTCCCGACCTCTGTCACCATGTTTGGCGGAATTTTTTCTTTGCGAATATAGCCTTCTTTCCCTTCGCCTAGAGAAATCGTGACGAAATCAGAGGTGACTTTCATGATTTCACCACTCACTCGCTTTTCGACAGGATACGCTTTGGCTATCTCATCAAATGGATCAATCGTCAAACGTTTCAGAGAGAGTTCAATCCGTTTAGAGTCGGTGTCAAAGCGATTGACAATCGCTTCGAGTGTTTGACCGGCTTTAAACCTCGTTGCTAAGTCATCTATTTTTTCCCAAGCAACTTCTGAGATATGGAGGAAGCCATCGATCTGATCTTCCTTTCCATCTCGGGTTATCTGTATAGCGGTAAAGACCCCAAATGATGCGATATTCGTAATAGTTGAAGTAATTTTTTGTCCTACCTTAAATTGTTTCGTAATCGCTGAAAAATCACTGTCAGAGAGCGTTCCTTTCTGGGAAAAAACGATTTTATTCTCTGGCCTATTCAGTTCTAGAACAACGACTGAAACCGTCTTTCCGACTAAGGTTTGTCCACCGGATTGAAAGGAAACATGCGAGTTTGGGAGAAAACCAGCGATCCCCGATGGTGTCTGAACCATAAAACCGCCTTTTGTCGAATCTGTTACTTGTACTTCGATCTGGGAATCCTCTTTCTGTGCCTTCTCAAGCATGGTCCACATGTCATTCTCAAGGAATCGTCGAAGTGAAACGAGGGGGTTCCCATTTTCCGATTCAGGATTTAAGACAACAACAGCGACCGTATCCCCTTGGTGGAGCTGAGCTAGAAGACGGCCAAGAAGCTTTTTATCTCTCTCGACAACAACAGCCTCGGATTTAGCTTTAATATCGATGAGGATTTCACTTCTGGTAAGTTTAGTTATGACACCATCAACAACATCACCTCGATGAAATGATGGAACAGTGATTTTCTGCTTCGCAAGAAGCTGAGCCATTACTGAAGTAGGTTGCGATGGGTTATCTGGGGTTGTTTTTGCCACTAGTCATGAATATCCTTCCTAATGAGATAGAGTGAGTATAACACCGCTAGGCAGATATCGCAACAGACTACTGAAGAGAAACAGGATATCTTTTCACTATGTCTACAAAATGCCCTCGAGGAACTTCATAGCTTTGTTGTACGTTTGTCTGATCATTATCATCATCTGATGGTGAATTTTCTTGCGCTCGTCGCTGTAGTTCTTGATCCCAGGCAATCATGGACGGCAGCTCTTTTCCTACTCGCTGTGGAGCACGGATTATCAAAGTAGGCCTTCCGTCAGGATAACGAGGAGAAAAGACGAGTCGGTTTACTTGTAACGTATCATCGTCTCGTAGTACCTGAACACCAAGTGTCTTACTCATATGGACAGGTTCACCAAATGAAGCAGTTTGAGCAGCACCTTCTCTCTTTGCATGTGATACTTCAATGGTATCAACGCCTAATGAAACATTAATAGTACGCAGATGAGATGTTGACCGTCTTCTGTTCGTTTTTCTCGGACGTTCCATATACCGCACAGCTGCTGCCACATCATGAAAAATGATACTTATATGGGTAGCCTTGCCTTCACTCCCCTCATAGGTGAACATGCCCGAAGACATTCCGGGACTTCTCGATAAAGGAACTTCTGGATTAGCTATTCCAAATACGGTTATCGCTGCAACCGGAGGCTTCCGTTTATCCCCTACATCTGACGCATAACTCACCTGTTCCCGTTCAAGATCAAAAATCGTTTCAAGGTACCGGGGAACTTGCGAAATGGCCGGAAGAGCAAGTACAGGAGATGGGACATCTACGAGAGCCAGGTGAGCTACTGGCGGTGCTTCTTGGTTAGCTGGTTGTATTGAATCAAGCACATACAACGCAGGCCGACTACGAAATGCCTCTGTTGCGGCTGCCACCATATATCCTTATTATTTTCCTGTTGAGGTAGAATTGCAAGGAGCTTTCTTTAGCGAGCTTTTCGAAAGAAGTAGAAACCTGTCGCGGTCATCGCGATGACACCAAGAAGCGCCATGATACCGACTGACTGAAAGATAATATCTGCTGAGACTGTTTGATTCGCCCTATTACCAAAGCTAGAAACCATAGAATTAACGAACCAGAGTATTCCTCCAAATGGTCCGAAGATGACTGCCCAGACACCACTGAAGGCAAACCCTGCTCCAACGACTTCTGAGAACTGTTTTACCAGAATGACTCCTGCTACTTCGAAAAGAACGAGCATCAAGACCCAGAAGACGACAACATTTCGAGCATACGGTACGATCTTATCTTGTAAGAATGTTTTCTGATCTTGATCATACTGTTTTTTTGCTTTCTCATACTCGGTGTAAGGTGAGGTATAGTCCATAGATGTTATCGTATCTGACGTCGTTGTTGATGGCATCGCAGGTGTTGTCGTGGAAGTAGGATACTCAGGAGCTTTGGGACCAACAGGAGCACGGTAGTAGCCAAGCGTGAGCATAAGAACGCTTAAAATAAGTAAGAAGCTCAGAGTAAACACGTAGCCAATACGAAACGCTCTCATTACTCAAAAGCGTAGCACCTCTTCCCTACCTCGTCAATACTTAAAGTGGAATCTGTTTTTCTGTCCCTGTCGTGACGTTTCTTATCACAAACTTCATCCCTGAGTCTTTTACATCAGTAACAGGCGTACGCTCAACAAACGCTTTATATAATATGGTCCAGTAGATCAAATTAAGCGTCTCAACAATGACTGTGAGCAATCCAAAGTACAGTATCATGACAAAAAACGGTAGGAGAAGAATAAGGATATTATCCAATGGCTTATTGCTATCGATAAGGCCTAAGGAAAAAAGGACAAAGCCACTCAGTGGAATAAGAAAAATGCCAAGAAAGTACAGGGGAATGATGACACCCGTCCATTTCAAACTCACAACCAGCTCTCGAACCCAATTTTGCTCTTGATAAACATTTGACCTTGCTATCGCCTCTTTTGCTGATCGGTCATGCAGTACCATCTCATGGAGGACAAACTGCTTAACACTCCACAGGGAGAAAAACTGCATCCGTACCGGTATGATAAGGGCGGTCACCGCTTTTCGTATCTGATGTCGTTTTGCGAACGTTTTACGCAGGATAGGAAAAAATCGTGGATCTTTTCCTTCCATCCGCTCATCAACCGAAAGAATAATTGCCGTACTAAAAAAAGCTAAGACATACAACTGTAAAAAGCGGAAAAAAATCACCCCGATAAAAAAGACAATAAAAGAAATAGCAGGATCAAACAGCCTTACTGTATCGGTTGGAGCCATGGTAAAGAGGCTCCAGAAAACTGATCCGAACAGCGCTATGAACAGGACTGCCGTGAGACTAAACGTCAGGATCGTTGAAAGGAGGGAGAAGATAAGGAGCTCTTTATCTTCCCACAGAATAGAGAAACATGCTTTGGTAATTTCTCCTCTCTTGGTAATCTTTTTCGGCATCATAGCTTAACTATAGAATGCACTAGAAGCTAATGCAACATTCTTTCTTACTGCCCTCTTACGTTTTTAGGCTTTACTTCTTAAGAAAATTGCTTAGACTGAACTTATGATTACCAAGTTACATGATCTGTTCGTCCTAGAGATCCAAGATCTGTATGATGCTGAGAAACAAATAACCCAAGCCATCCCCCAAATAATGGAGGCCATAACTCACCCAGAACTCATAAAAGGTATGGAAGAACATCTTATGGAAACAGAAAAACAAATTAAGCGTCTTGAGACACTTTGCCATGAGTTAGGTATTGAGCCACAAGGAAAAACATGCCTCGGCATGGAAGGCATTATTGAAGAATCAGCAGAACTCCTACAGGAAAATGAACCATCACCAACACTTGATGCAGCGATTATTTCAGGAGCACAGAAAGTTGAGCACTATGAAATAGCTGGCTATGGATCAGCAGCAGCCTATGCAAAACAACTCGGCTATGACAATGCACTGAATCTGCTGGCAACAACGCTTGAAGAAGAAAAAGCAGAGGATGAAAAACTGACAAATATGGCTGAGATTATTGTGAATAAACAAGCAGAATCACACGGGGAATACGCTTTGTAACCCCGCAAAACAACGAGGCAAAGGGTAAACCCCAGGATTTATCAAAAATAATTTCATTTTGGGCAGGAAAAAAAACTCGTCGGGCAGGCGAGTTTTTTTTTGTTTGGCTAAGGTATGTTTCGATGATTTCCGCCACGAAAAAACCGCCTTACGGCGGTTCTCTTTTTGCATTCGAATTCTCCGGCCTCGACCCATTGTCCCTGGAAAACTAGTCCAAGTATCGTAGGCGCTGGTACGTTTCACGGCTCTGTTCGGA